>Ga0126311_10000048_pt1 | contig 62551 bp, 59 predicted proteins | sample Plot61_FD_92539 | JGI IMG/M metagenome (GOLD analysis project Ga0126311, IMG submission 92539) | Serpentine soil microbial communities from UC McLaughlin Reserve, CA, USA - Plot61 | ecosystem: Environmental > Terrestrial > Soil > Grasslands | place: USA: UC McLaughlin Reserve, Lake County... | reverse complement strand
CGTGGGGGCGTAGACCATGTAGCGCCCGGCGATCGTCAGCTCCATGGAGAGCCGCGCGCCCTTCGTCTTGAGCGGGTCCTTGACGACTTGCACGGTGATCTCCTGCCCCGGTCTGAGCAGGTCGTGGATCTTGTGGCCCTCCTTGCCGCCGGAGCCCCGGCCGCGCTTCGGCGTCTCGACGCCGGGCAGCACGATCTCGTCGACGTGCAGGAAGCCGTTCTTCTCCAGGCCGATGTCGACGAAGGCGGCCTCGAGGCCGGCCAGGACGTTGTCGACCTTGCCCTTGTAGATGTTGCCGACGATCGAGCGGCCGCCGCGGCGCTCCAGGTACAGCTCGGCGACGCGGTAGCCGGCGGCCGGTCTGCCACCTCTTCTGCTGCGGCGGCGTCTGGCCGGTCTCGGTGCGGCGGCGACCTGTCCGGTCGCCTCGAGCAGCGCGACGCGGGTCTCTCCCCGGTCGACGCTTACGAGTACTTGCTTCTTCACAGTGGTTGCCTTCTCATGAGAGGACGAGCGCTCGTCCCTTCGACGTCTGCGCGATCCGTCCTTGGACGTGGATCGACTGCAGCAGTCCGAGCGCGAGGAACGTTGTCAGATATGAGGCGCCGCCGAAACTCATCAACGGCAGCGTGACGCCGGTGATCGGCATGATCCCGATCGTCATCCCGACGTTGACGAACACCTGGTACATCAGCATCGCGAGGATGCCGCCGGCGATCAGCGCGCCGAACAGGTTCTTCGCCAACGTGACGATGCGCAGGGTGCGCCAGATCAGCAGTGCGTAGAGCGACAGCACGAAGGCTGCGCCCGCGAAGCCGAACGTCTCCCCCACCACGCTGAACACGAAGTCCGTGTGGTGCTCGGGGAGGAAGTTCAGCCCCGTCTGCGTCGCGTGGTCGACGCCCCGGCCGGTCTTCTCGCCGGAGCCGATTGCGATCAGCGACTGGTTGACCTGGTAGGTCGCGTTTCTCGGGTCGTGAGAGGGATTCACGAAGCCCGTGAGACGCTCGACCTGATACGGCTGGAGCACGTGCACGCCGACCGCGGGAGCGGCGACGAGCACGAGCACGGTTGCCGCCGAGAACAACGCCACGAGGCCGCCGAGCTGGCGGCCGGGCGTGCCGGCGACGAAGAGGATGGACATCGCGACCGTCACGTAGACGAGCGCGGAGCCGAGGTCCGGCTGGATCATCACGAGCGCGGCCGGACCGAGCGCGAGCAGCATCAGCCGCGCGGTCGTCTCGCGCTCGCCGAGCCGTCGCGAGCGGTCGACGACGAACGCCGACAGCGCGACGATCAACAGCAGCTTGCCGAGCTCGGACGGCTGGAACTGGAAGAACGGCAGGTCGATCCAGCGGCGCGAGCCGCGCGCGACCGATCCGAGTCCCAGCACGAGCAGGTTGAGGCCGATCAGCGCCCCGTAGATCGGCAGCTTGAACTCGCGCAGGCGCGAGTAGTCGAAGCGCGCCAGCAGGAACATCAGCACAAGACCGACCAGCGCGTAGCCGAGCTGGCGCTCGAAGAAGAACAGCGGCGACCCGGAGATGTCGTTGCGGGTCGCGCCCTTGATCGTGACGAGCGAGCAGACGATCAGCCCGAGCGTCGCGAGCAGCAGCCACGGGTCGAGCAGCAGCCGTGGGCCGCTGCGGCTCGTGATCTCGTCGACGCTGCGGCTGATCGGCGTCGTGCTCACAGCGTGTGGCTCGTTCCGGCGATGATCTCTTTTCTGACGCCGAACCACTGCGACAGGATCAACCGCACGGCCGGCGCGGCGGCTTGCGCGCCGAAGCCGCCGGACTCGACCGTTGCCGCAACGACGATCGGTCTGACCGGGTCGGGCACGTAGGCGACGTACCACGACTGGTCGGCTCTGCCGGTGAACTGGGCGGTGCCGGTCTTGCCGTAGACGGGCTTGGGGAAGGTGCCGAAGACGTCGACCGACGTGCCGCCCGCCTCCTGCGCGGCGGCGTGCAAGCCGTCCTGGATCGCCTGCAGGTCGGTCGGGGGGATGTCGATGTGGCGCGCCGGCTTGGGGGCGATCTGCTGCAGCACTCTGCCGGCGGGATCGGTGATCTGCAGTCCCACGTGCGGGCGCACGATCGTGCCGCCGTTCTCCAGTGCAGCGTAGGCGACGGCGAGCTGCAGCGGCGTGGCGAGGAAGTCGCCCTGGCCGACCGCGAGCGACGTGTTGTCGCCCTCGCTCCACGGGCGGTCCGTGCCGTCGGCGAAGACGCAGCCGGCCGAGTAGGCGCGCCTGGCGGCTTTCGGGTGCTTCGCGTAGGCGCGCTCGCAGCGCGCCTGCAGGCGGTTCTGCCGGTCGCGCCAGCGCGGCGTGGGGATGTTGCCGCCGTGCTCGCCGCCGAGGTCGATGCCGGTCGGGCCGCCGAAGCCGAACTTGCGCGCCCAGCCCTGCAGCTGACCACCGTTCGGATGCGTCGAGGGATCGGCGTTCAGCCGCGCGCCGAGGTCGTAGAAGAACGTGTCGACCGAGACCGCGAGCGCGGCGCGCAGCGAGACGGCCCCGTAGACCGCACCGCCCGCGTTTCTGCGGATCAGGGCGCCCTCTCTGAACGTGCCGGTGTCGACGTAGACGGTGTCGGGCGTGATCAGGCCAGCCGTCAGCGCGGCCGCCGCGGTGACGATCTTGAAGGTCGAGCCGACCGGATAGTCGGCGCTGATCGCGCGGTTGATGAGCGGGTTGTTCGTGCCCGGGCCGAACGTCGCGTCGTACTGGCGCTGCGACAGCGGTCTCGCGAACAGGTTCGCGTCGTACGTCGGCGCCGAGCCCATCGCGAGCACCTCGCCGTTGCGCGGGTCGAGCGCAACGAACGCGCCGCCCTGCGACGGGTTGCCGTTGGAGTTCGCGAGCCCGATGCCGGTCGCGAGCGCCGACTGCCCGGCGCGCTGCAGCCCAAGGTCGAGCGACAGTCTCAGGTTCGCGCCGGGAACGGGCTCGCGCGTGGGCAGGTAGCCCTTCGCCTGGCCCATCGCGTCGACCTGCACGCGCGTCGCGCCGTCGCGCCCGCGCAGGTAGCGGTCGTACGTGTACTCGAGCCCCGACTGGCCGACGATCGTGCCGCCTCTGACGCCGCGGTAGTGCTCCTGCTTCAGCTGCGCCGCATCGACCTGGCCGACCGTGCCGAACAGCTGCGCGCCGATGTCGCCGAAGCGGTAGTTGCGCAGGAACACCTGCTGGATCGAGACGCCCGGGAACTGCTGCGTGCGCTCGGCCAGGAAGAACGCGACATCACGCGAGACGTCGGTCTTGATCGTCACGTTGGCGTACGGCAGGTTCCAGACGCCTCTGCGCACGAGGCAGTCGACTTCCATCGTGCGGATGACCTGTCTGTCGACTCTGCACTTCTGCGGGCGCGTCGACATGCCGATCACGTGGCTCAGCCGCGTCAGCTCGCGCGTGCGGGCCGCCTCCTCCTGCGGCAGCTTCGGCGGCGAGACGACGACCGCGACGGCGCGACGGTTCTCGACCAGTGCCGTGCCGTGACGGTCGATCAGCTCGCCGCGCGGCGCCTGTACGACGACGTCCCGCACGCGGTTCGTCGAAGCCTGCGCGAGGTACTGGTCGCCCGAGAGCACCTGCAGGAACCACAGGCGGAAGAAGACGATCGCGAACAGCGCGAGCGCAACCCCGCCGAGGACCGCGACGCGCAATGCGAGTTGCGGCGTGATCGGCGGACGGCGATCCTCCGGCGGCGTCAGGCCGGTCATCGGCCCGCCGAGGGGCGTTGCAGCGGCGAAAGGCCGCCGGTCGTGTAGGCGCGGCGCCGACGACGGCGCGGATCGTCCGGCAGCGAGCCCTGGACGACGCGTCTGACGAGCGCGTAGATCGGCAGCGCCAGCAGCGTGCCGATCAGGATCGTCACGACGACCTGGCGCAGCAGCAGCCAGCTGACGGGCGCGCGCACGCCGAGCATGAACTGCATCAGCGAGAAGCCGATCGTTGCGAAGGCGGTGGCGGCGGCGCCGACGGCAAGCGGCGTCAGCCCGTGAGCCGGATCGCGCAGCTCGCGCAGGCGGCCGGCCCAGTAGCCGATCGCGATGAACAGCAGCGACGTCACGCCGAGCGTCTGCACGAGCGCGACATCGACGAACAGGCCGACGGCGAAGCCGAAGACAGCACCCGGCAGCGAGCCGGCCAGCAGGCCGACGGAGGCGACGACGAGGGGCGAGAGGTCGACGCTGACGCCGAAGACCGTGACCTGCGAGACGGCCGCGATCTGGATCACGACCGTCAGGAAGCCGAGCGCGGCCAGCCGCAGCGGGAGCTGGTAGCCGTCCATGCCGTTCACGGGCCGACCTGCGCCCGCTCGCCGTCCGAGCCGGTGGGCCCCACGAGGATCTGCACGAAGTCGAGGTGGCGCAGGTCCGCAATCGGCGCGACGTGGACCTGCTGGTCGCTCGCGAGCTCCTCCGGATCGGCCTTCGTCACGCGCCCGATCGGGATGTTCGGCGGATAGAGCGACTCGAGTCTCGTCGTGCGGAAGCCGCCCGTCACGACGACGTCCTCCTGTCGAACGCGCGCGTGGCGCGGCAGCAGCTGCACGAGCAGGTCGAGCGGGTCGCCGACCGACGGCTTCAGCAGGCCGGTGTCGCCGGCGGTGTCGAGCACCTTCACCGACACGCTCGAGCTGGGGTCGGTGACGAGCGTCACGAACGACGAGTCCGAGGCGACGAAGCTGACGTGGCCCACGAGCCCGCCGTCCGCGATCACCGGATTGCCGACGCGCACGCCAGCGCTGCTGCCCGCGTCGACCTGCAGCCGGTCGAGCAGCAGGTTGTTCGGCGGGCGTCCGATCACGCGCACGGTGCGCTTGTCGTAGGCGTCGAGCCCGTTCGAGTCGTCGAGCGCGAGGACGCGGTGCAGCTCATCGTTCTCCTGCAGCGCGACCTGGTAGCCGACGACCTGCTCGAGCAGTCTGTCGCGCTGCGCCTTGAGCTGGTCGCGCTCCTTCTTCGCGCGCGCCGTGTCGCCGAACCAGCCGAACAGGTCGCGGACCGGCTTGAGCGCGCGACTCGCGCCCTCCTGGATCGGCGAGAGCACCGTGACGACGCCGCGCTGCACACTGTGCAGCGGGCTCCCGGCCGACTCGCCGAAGTAGGCGGTCAGCAGGATCAGGGAGACGACGACGAGCAGTACGAGGACTGCGCGGCGACGACGGACTTGCTTGTCGTACACGGTTGGAGTGGCTCCAAAGCTGGTTGCCCCTGCGCTATGGCACTAGACGGCGAGCTTGCCATCAGTAGCGGCGGCGCCGGTTGTTCCTTGCATTCTTGTGCGACCGGTGGATCGCCTCGAACTCCTCGAGCGAGCGACCCGACCCGACCGCGACGCACGTGAGCGGAGACTCCGCCAGGTGCGCCGGCATCTGCGTCTCGTGGCGCAGGCGCTCGTCGAGCCCCTGCAACAGCGCGCCGCCGCCCGCGAGCATGATGCCGCGGTCCATGATGTCGGAGGCGAGCTCCGGAGGAGTCCGGTCCAGCGTCTCCTTGACGGCGTCGATGATCTGCGAGATCGGCTCCTCGAGCGCGCCGCGGATCTCCTCGCTCGTCAGCACGACCGTCTTCGGCAGCCCGGAGACCATGTCGCGCCCGCGGATCTCCGCCTGGACCTCTTCGTCCATCTCATACGCGGACCCGATCTCGAGCTTGACCTCCTCGGCTGTCTGCTGCCCGATGAGGAGCTTGTACTCGCGCTTGACGTAGTTGATGATCGCCTCGTCGAGCTCGTCCCCGCCGATGCGAATCGACTGCGAGACGACGATCCCGCCGAGCGAGATGACGGCGACCTCGGACGTGCCGCCGCCTATGTCGACGACCATCGAGCCGGTCGGCTCTCCGACCGGCAACCCCGCCCCGATCGCAGCCGCCATCGGCTCCTCGATCAGGTACGCCTGGCGCGCGCCCGCGGACAGGCATGCCTCCTCGACCGCGCGCTTCTCGACGCCCGTGACCCCGGAGGGCACGCACACGACGACCCGCGGGTGCGCCCAGCGGTTCTGGTGCACCTTCTGGATGAAGTGGCGCAGCATCTCTTCCGTCACCTCGAAATCGGCGATCACGCCATCCTTCAGCGGCCGGATTGCCGAGATCGTGCCGGGCGTCCGACCGAGCATGCGCTTGGCCTCGATCCCGACCGCGTGGACCTCGCCGCTGCGCGAGTCGACGGCGACGACAGAGGGCTCCGACAGCACGATGCCGCGCCCACGCACGTAGACGAGGGTGTTGGCGGTTCCGAGATCGACCGCCATGTCGCGGCCGCCGAACCCGGTCAGGTAGCTGAAGAAGCCCATTCGTGGTGAGAGGGGGAGGTGAGCGAGGGGTGCAAGCGCGTTCATGGCGCGCGCTCCGCGGGGGCCTCCGCTCAGCGCCGGAGTGTAGCGGACGCCAGTGTCCAGGCCAGCCCGCAACGCGCCTTTCGTTGGCGCGAAGCCGCTGCAAATCGCGGACTCAGGAGTCCGCGTGCAAGATTCCGGGCAGCAGCTCCAGCAATGCCGTCACCGGCAGGCCGACGACGTTGAGGTAATCCCCCTCGATCCCCGCCACCAGCGCCGCCCCGCGTCCCTGGATCGCGTAGCCCCCGGCCCGCTCGCGCCACTCCTCAGTGGCGAGGTACCAGTCGAGCGTCGCGGGGTCGATGTCGCGGAAGGTGACGCGCGTGGTGGCGGAGGCCGTGCGCGTCTGTGTGTCCTCCACCACCGCGAGCCCGCTGACGACCTCGTGGGTTCGGCCGGCGAGCCGCTCCAGCGTGCTGCGTGCCTCGGCTGCGTCGGCCGGCTTGCCGTAGATGACCCCGTCGAGGACGACGACCGTGTCCACCCCCACGACGGGCAACGAGGAGGGGGAAACCGGGGCGGCTGGGGTCGATCCGGCGCGCGTCGCCGGTGAAGTGTCCTGACCTGGCCTCGTATGCGCGGGCTGGGGCAGGACACTTGTGCCGCGTGCGACGGCCTGGGCCTTGCGGCGTGCGTTCTCGACGGCGACCTCGATCGGGTTGCCGGCCGGCAACTCCTCGGCGTCGCTCACCACGACGGTGAAGGCGACGCCGAGCTGTTGCAGGATCGCCCGCCGCTGGGGCGAGCGCGATGCCAGGACGAGTTGCGTCAGAGGCTCGGGAAGAAGATCGCGGCCTCGCGGGCGGCGGACTCGTTCGAGTCGGAGCCGTGGACCATGTTCTGGCCGACCTCGAGCGCGAAGTCGCCGCGGATCGAACCCGTCGCGGCCTCGAGCGGGTTCGTCGCGCCGATCGCCTGGCGAGCTGCCTTGACGGCCTCATGGCCCTCGAGCACGGCGGCGACGAGCGGGCCCGACGTGATGAAGTCGACGAGCTCGCCGAAGAACGGGCGCTCGCTGTGCTCGGCGTAGTGCGTCTCGGCCGTCTCGCGCGAGATGTGCTGGCGCTCCAGCGCGACGATCTTCAGGCCCTTGCGCTCGAAGCGGGCGACGATCTCGCCGGTCAGGCCACGCGCGAAGGCGTCCGGCTTGACCAGGATGAGGGTCCGGTCCACGGCAGTGTCTCCTTCAGGTTCAGGTTCAGAGCAGGGCGGTCCGAACGGACCGCGCGGGCGGAAAGCCTACGAGGTCGGCTCGGCTGCGCTCTCGGCAGCCGTGCTCTCGGTGGCGACGGGCTCGCTCGCGCGACGCCGGCGCCGGCGCGAGGCGGTCGACTGACCTGGGACCTCGGCCTCGCAGTACGGGCATATCTTCCACGTCGGGTCGAGTGGTCTCGCGCAGTTCGTGCACGGGTCCTTGAGCTTGCGCAGGCAGCTCGGGCAGCGCAGGAAGTCCTTCTCCACCTCGGCGTCGCAGTGCGGGCAGAGGTGGAAGCCGAACTCAGCGAGCCGCGCTTCGGCCGCCTGCATCTCCAGTTCGCGCTCGCGCACATCGTCGAGGTACTCGGGCGGGCGCACGATCATGTAGACGAACGTGCCGACGTATGGGAACAGCGAGGCGACCGTCGCGCAGGCGACGAGCATCGAGTCCTCCACGCGGCGGCGGGCATCGGCGTACGTCCAGTAGACGAGCGCGAGCCAGACGACGACGAGGCACAGGATCACCAGGTTCACGACCAGGTTGAGACCGCTGCTGTCGATCCCGAAGATGGCGAACGGGGGCATCGGGGGGCGAGTGTAATGGGTCGAGCGGCGCTGCGAAGCGATGCGGACCGCGTCGCGCCCCCTACAGGAACATGCGGCCGAACACGTAGCCGATCGCGAAGAACACGAGGATCACGACGGCCACCACGGCCGCCACGAGCCCGATCATCGGCAAGAAGCGCGGTCCGTCTTCGGGTTCCATCAGAGCCACCACCTAGAGCATCGAGGCGCTGCGCTGCCCGGCGGGCCGCAGCAGGTCGGCGACGAGGTAGATCGAGCCGGTCGCGATCACGACGCCGCCGGCGCCGGCCACTTCGCGTGCACGCGCGAGCGCGCGCCGCGGGTCCGCCTCCAGCTCGCATGGCGGGCCGTCGAGCTGCGCGCACAGCGACGCGAGCGTCGCCGGCGGCAGCGCGCGGGGGTTCTGGTTGCGCGTGAAGACGACGTGTTCGGCGTGCGGCAGCAGCGCACGCAGCATGCCGGCGGCGTCCTTGTCGTCGAGCACGGAGACGACCGCGACGAGCCGGCGCCCGGCGGTCAGCTGCGGCACCGATTCGGCGAGCGCGATGACACCCTCGGCGTTGTGCGCGCCGTCGAGCACCGTCAGCGGCTCGTGGGCGACGACCTGCAGGCGCCCGGGGACCGTGACGGCCGCCGCGGCCGCGCGTACGCGCTCCAGCTCCAGGCTCCCCCGGTAGGCCTCGGCGGCGGCGCGCGCGAGCGCGAAATTGCGCCGCTGGAAGGCACCCGGCGCAGCGATCTCGATGCCGGGGTCGACCGGCGCGGTGACGAGCCTGGCGCCTTGGCGCTCGGCGACCGCCTGTGCCTCCTGCTGCGCGTCGGGATGAAGGTCGGCGCCGACCACGAGCGTCGCGCCCTCGCGCACGACGGCGAGCTTCTCGCGCGCGATGTCGCGCACCGTCGGGCCGAGCCAGCGCGTGTGCTCCAGGCCGACCGTCGTCAGCACCTGGACTCTCGACGGCAGTACGTTCGTCGCGTCCCAGCGGCCGCCGAGGCCGGCCTCGATCACGGCCACGTCGACCTCACGCGCCGCCAACTCGGAGAAGGCAGCCGCGGTGAGCGCCTCGAACTGCGTGACGCGGTCGTCGGCGTGCTGGCTGCGGTCGACAAGCGCGGCGGCGTGCGCGGCCCGCTCGACGGCGCGTGCGAAGGCGCGCGACTCGATGTCGCGGTCGTCGACGCGGATGCGTTCGGCGAACGAGACGAGATGCGGCGACAGGTAGGCGCCGACGCGCAGGTCGTGGCGCTGGAGGATCGCCGCGATCATCCGCGTCGTCGAGGACTTGCCATTGGTGCCGACGACGTGGATCGTCTCGTAGCGGCGCTCCGGCTGGTCGAGCGTCGTCATCAGGCGGCGCATGCGGTCGAGCCCGAAGCGCATGCCGAACAGCTCAAGCGTGAGCAGGTAGCGCTCGGCGTCCTCGACGGTCCAGTGCGCGGACGCGCTCACAACGATCCCAGCTCGCTTCTCAGCTCGGCGAGCTTCGCCCGCTCGGCCGCGACCACAGCCTCCGGCGCCTTCGCGACGAAGCCCGCGTTGGCGAGCTTGCTCTCGCAGCGGGCGATTTCCTTCTCCAAGCTCACGCGTCGCTCGGCCAGCTTGCGCTCGGCGGCACCAAGGTCGACCGCGTCGCTTGCATGCACGATCACGGTGCCTCCCGGGATCGCGATCGTGGCGGCGTCGGATGCGCCGTTCGCGTCCCCGAGCTCCATGCGCGCGAGCCGCGCGACATGTGCCGCGGTCTGCTCGTAGCCAGCGGCCTCCAGCCGCGCCGGGATGCGCGCGCCGGCGGCTGCGCCGACACCGTCGCGCCATCCGCGCAACGCTTGCACGGCGACGATCGCGTCGGCGAGCGCGCGCTCGGCCTCCTCGTCGCGAGCGTCGGACCCGGTCCCGCCCGCCCGCGTCTGCCGCTCCGCCAGCAGCCCCTCGGCGCCCGGCACGAACGACCAGATCTCCTCGGTCACGAACGGGATAACCGGGTGCGCAAGCTGGAGCGTCTCGGTGAGGACGTGCAGCAGCGTCGCGTCGAGATCGGCGCGCTCCTCCCCCTCCGTCTCGTACAGCCGCGGCTTCACCAGCTCCAGGTACCAGTCGCACAGCTCGCCGTAGACGAAGTCGTAGAGCGCGAGCGCGGCATGCGAGAAGTCGAACTCCGCGATGTGCCCGTCGACCGTCGCGCGGGCGGCGGCGAGGCGCGAGAGGATCCAGCGGTCCTCGATCGCCCGCGGCCGTGCCTCGGCACGTGCCTCCGGGTCAACCCGCGTCAGGATCAGCCGCGAGGCGTTCCACAGCTTGTTCGTCAGCTGCTCGCCCTGCTGGACCTTCTCGGCCGAGTAGCGCACGTCCTGCGAGGAGGACATCGCGAGCAGGCCGAAGCGCACGCCGTCGGCTCCGTGCTTCTCGATCTCGTCGAGCGGGTCGATGCCGGTGCCCAGCGACTTGCTCATGCGCCGGCCGTCGGGCGCCTGGATGACGGAGTGGATGTAGACGTCGTCGAATGGGACGTCGCCGGCGAACTCCAAGCCCATCATGATCATCCGCGCGACCCACAGGAAGAGGATGTCGCGCGCGGTCGAGAGCACGTCCGTCGGGTAGAAGGCCTTCAGCTCGGGCGTCTGCTCGGGCCAGCCGAGCGTCGCGAACGGCCACAGCGCGGAGGAGAACCAGGTGTCGAGCACGTCCTCGTCCTGGATCCAGCCGTCGCCCTCGGGCGGTGTCGCGCCGACGTAGGTCTCATCGCCGCGGTACCAGACGGGCAGCCGGTGGCCCCACCACAGCTGGCGCGAGACGCACCAGGGGCGGATGTTCTCCATCCAGTCGAGGTAGACGCGCGTCCAGCGCTCGGGGTGGATTCTCACGCGGCCGTCCTTCACCGCGTCGATCGCCGGCTGCGCCAGCTCATCCATGCGCATGAACCACTGCAGCGAGATGAGCGGCTCGACGCGCTCGCCGGAGCGGTGGCTGAACGGCACCTCGTGCTCGTACGGCTCGACTCTCACGAGCCGCCCCTCCTGCTGGAGCGCCTCGACGACGGCCGCCTGCGCCTCCTGCACCGTGAGGCCGGCGAAGCGGTCGCCTGCCTCGGCGCTCATGCGGCCGTCCTCGCCGATCACGGTCAGCTCGGGCAGTCCGTGGCGGCGCCCGATCTCGAAGTCGTTGGGGTCGTGGCCCGGCGTGATCTTCAGCGCGCCGGTGCCGAACTCGGGCTTGACGTAGTCGTCGGCGATGATCGGCAGCTCGCGCCCGACGAGCGGCAGGATCGCGGTCTTGCCGATCAGGTGGGCGTAGCGCTCGTCGGACGGGTTCACCGCGACGGCGGTGTCGGCCAGCATCGTCTCGGGGCGGACGGTGGCGACCGTGATCGTCTCGCCGTCGGCGCCGGCGATCGGGTACGCGACGTACGTGAGCGTGTCGACGACGGTTCTGTTCTCGACCTCGAGGTCGGAGATCGCCGAGCCGCTGCCCGGGTCCCAGTTGACGAGGTAGTTGTCGCGGTAGATGTAGCCCTTCTCGTACAGGTCGACGAAGACCTTCAGGACCGCCTCGTGGTAGCGCGCGTCGAGCGTGAAGCGCTCGTCCTCGTAGTCGAGCGAGGCGCCGAGCCGCTGGAACTGCTCGATGATCGTCCCGCCGAACTCCTCGCGCCACTCCCACACCCGCGCCTCGAACGCCTCGCGCCCGATCGCCGCCCGGCTGGAGCCCTCGTCGAGCAGCCGCTTCTCGACCTGCTTCTGCGTCGCGATGCCGGCGTGGTCGGTGCCGGCGATCCACTTCGTCCGCTTCCCGCGCGCGCGGTGAAAGCGGATCAGCACGTCCTGGATCGAGCCGTTGAGCGCATGGCCCATGTGCAGCGCACCGGTGACGTTCGGCGGCGGCACCGCAATCGAGTAGTTCTCTCCCGCGTCACCCTCGGGCTCGGGGTGAAAGAGACCGGAGTCGAGCCAGCGCCGCAGCACCCGCGGCTCCACCTCCGCAGCGTCGTAACGCGTCTTGGCCTCCAGCGTGGACATGAGGCGCAAGTGTATTGCCGATTCACGCTTATGCCTGCACAGGGCGCGATCCTGTGTCGTTCCCGGATGATCTTGCTCTGCGGCCGTCTGGCCGCAGGATGTCGCCGACCTGGGTGTGCGCTGACAGCGCGACGCGCCGAACCGGCTCGTGCAGCCTCGAAGGCGCGGTTTAGAACGTCCGGATTATCGACGCTGCGAGGACCTCGTCAAGATGCTCCTCGGCCTCCTCCTCGCCCATGTCCAGTGCGTACATCAGCTCCGACGCGAGGATCTTCTTCGCCCGCACGAACGTCAGCTGCTGAACGTCCGAGAGGCCTCCTTCCGCGGCTCGGATGGCGAGGTTCCGCACGACCTCAGCGAGCTCGTAGATATCGCCCGTCTTGATGTGGTCGCGGTGGACCTTGAAGTGCGGATTCCACTTCTCAAGGAAGTCCGGGCCTCCGTCCCGGAGCACCGCGAGGACTCTCTTCACGGTGTCCTCGTCGATCACGCGATGGATGCCGGCGATCGCGGCGTTCTCCGTAGGAACCATGACGGTCATGTCGTTGTGGAGGATCTTGATCGTGAGGTACTCGCGCACCTCGCCGAGCACGTCCTTCTGCTCCTTCTTAAGAATCTGTCCCGTTCCGTGATGGGGATAGACGACCTTGTCGCCAACCTCGAAGTCGACGTAGTCGACCTCCTCCACCTCGTCCTCGGTCAGCTCCGTCAACTGGCTCGCGCCGTCCGCGTGCAGTTCGTCGGGGACGACGAGCGCCGGAGCCCGGTCGGCCACATGCACCGTGCCGAGGAAGCTAGGACTCGAAGTAGATCGCGGCAATCTCTGATCCATCGACGTAGACACCCCCAATCGTACCGTCACCCTGAAGGTTTGCTGCGGGCGAGCCGTCATCAACGCCATATCCTGTCTCCACGTACACATGGCGGCTCGGACGCGGTGCAAGGTCGGCCCGCGACAAGGCGCCGTAGCGTCCCTGCCCCCGATCGCCGCCCTTCATGCGAATGCTGACGTCGATGTACTGTCTGCCACTGGGACGTGTGGAGGCACGACCTCGAGCCTCGTTCCAGGCGTGCTCCCACGCCGTCGGTGACTCACCGAGGCCAGCCCAGCGCTGAATCTGCTGAAACGTCGTATTCGACTGCAGACGGTTCATCAGACGACCGCCGACCGTCCCGATCACCACCGGCAAGAACACGATCACCAGCAAGAGCCCTGCCGCCGCAGCCTCGTGCTTCACGAATGTCTCGATACGCCACGGAAAGATCCCCCAACGCCAAAGTGGATCGTCGAATAGTTGCAGCGCGAACCAAATGACCGCCAACCACGCAAGGCTTGCGACAACCGCCTGCGCGAATACGTACAGATCACGTGACGGTAGCGAGTAGCTGCGGCCCCGACGGTAGCTCTGCACCAACAGGAAGCCTGGAGCGATGAGTAGGGCAAACAGGACCGCCGCTTGAAGACTGCCCAGCACGGCCCCAGTCTAAGCCGACGGACGACGTCAGCGCTTAGGCCGACTCCTCGCGGAGGTCGCCTTCGTCGTCGCCCGCCTCGGGCGGTGCGGCCTCCGTGACGAGCGTCGGGGCTTGGCCGCGCTCGATCGTCTCCTTGGTGACGACGCACTTCTTGACGTCGCGGCGCGAGGGCAGTTCGAACTGCACCTCGAGCAGGACCTCCTCGATGATCGAGCGCAGGCCGCGGGCGCCGGTCTCGCGTTCGAGCGCCTTGTCGGCGACCGACACGAGCGCCTCGTCGGCAAAGACGAGCTCGATCCCGTCGAACTGGAAGAAGCGCTGGAACTGCTTGACGAGCGCGTTGCGCGGCTCGGTCAGGATCGTCATCAGCTCGCCTCTCGACAGCTGGTGGACGGCCGACATCACCGGCAGGCGGCCGATGAACTCTGGAATCAGGCCGTACTGGACGAGATCCTCGGGCAGACAGTTCTCGAAGATGTTGCCGGGGTCCCACTCGACGACCTCTTCCATCGCCGCGCCGAAGCCGATCCCCTGCTTGCCGATACGCCGCTCGATCACCTGATCCAAAGCCGCGAACGCGCCGCCGCAGATGAAGAGGATGTTCGTCGTGTCGATCGTCAGGAACTCCTGGTGCGGGTGTTTGCGCCCGCCCTGCGGAGGCACCGACGCCGTCGTCCCCTCCAAGATCTTCAGCAGCGCCTGCTGCACGCCCTCGCCGGAGACGTCGCGCGTGATCGACGGGTTGTCGGCCTTGCGCGCGATCTTGTCGACCTCGTCGATGTAGATGATCCCCGTCTCGGCCTTCTTGACGTCGTAGTCGGCCGCCTGGATCAGCTTGAGAAGGATGTTCTCGACGTCCTCGCCGACGTAGCCGGCCTCCGTCAGCGCGGTCGCGTCGGCGATCGCGAACGGCACGTTGAGGATCCGCGCGAGCGTCTGCGCGAGCAGCGTCTTGCCGCAGCCGGTCGGGCCGAGCAGCAGGATGTTCGACTTCTGCAGCTCGATGTCGTCTTCCTCGGACTGCAGCATCTGGACACGCTTGTAGTGGTTGTAGACCGCTACCGAGAGCGTGCGCTTGGCTGCCTCCTGGCCGACGACGTACTCGTTGAGCACGTCGTAGATCTGGCGCGGCTTCGGCAGGTGCTCGAGGTCGAACGACGGCGGCGTCGTCAGCTCCTCGTCGATGATCTCGTTGCAGAGATCGATGCACTCGTCGCAGATGTAGACGCCGGGGCCGGCGATCAGCTTCTTGACCTGACGCTGGGACTTGCCGCAGAAGCTGCAGAGGAGCTGTTCGTTGGTGTCTGTGGGACGTGCCATGTCGCTCTTCCTGTGGTCGGCAGCAGCCGGCCTCGACCTTAGTGCTGGGTGATCACCCGGTCGATGATGCCGTAGTCCTTCGCCTCCTCGGAGCTCATGAAGTAGTCACGCTCCGTGTCGCCCTTGACGCTCTCCACGGGCTTACCCGTGTGGTGGGCGATGATCTCGTCGAGTCGCCGACGGATGTCGATGATCTCTCTCGCGTGGATCTCGATGTCGGTCGCCTGACCTTGGAAGGACGAGGAGACCTGGTGGATCAGGATCTTCGCGTTCGGCAGCGCCATGCGCTTGCCTCTCGCGCCGCCGCTCAGCAGCAGCGCGCCCATGCTCATCGCGATGCCGACGCAGATCGTCTGCACGTCGGGCTTGATGAACTGCATGGTGTCGTAGATCGCGAGGCCGGCGTAGACCGAGCCGCCCGGCGAGTTGACGTACAGCGAGATGTCCTTGTCGGGGTCCTCCGACTCCAGGTGCAGCAGCTGGGCCACGATCAGGTTGGCGATCTGGTCGTCGACGGGCGTGCCGAGGAAGATGATTCGCTCGTTCAGCAGACGCGAATAGATGTCGAACGCGCGCTCTCCGCGCGACGTCTGCTCCACGACCATCGGTACCAGGGGGCTCATAGTCCTCGCTTTGTTTCGCTTCCTCGGCTCGAATCCTGCCCGAGCCGAGTGCTTTCCAGCGCCCGACCGGTGGGGCGAGTCTAGCAACCGCCTTGTGGCGGTCTGGAGGGTGTGGCGCGCCTCGACGCGGGCAGCGTCGAGGGACTGACGCGGTGCGTCAGGCTCTTCTGGCGGCCGGGCTTCTGGCCGTTCTTGCTCTGGCTCTGGCGGCGGGTCTTCTGGCCGCTCTGACGGCTCTTCTCGCCGCTCTCGCCGGTCTTCTCTCCCCCTTGGCGCTGTCAGGCACCCACAGTCTCTCGCGCGCGGCCGCCTGCTCCGGGGAGATCGGCTTGGCGCGCTCGGCCAGCAGGTCCATCGCCTTGCGCGTGGCGACGTCCTCGCGCAGCGCGTCGAGCGAGCCGGCCTTGCGAACGCGCTCCAGCAGCTTCTCCGGTCTCGTGCCCTCGCGCTCGGCGGTCGACGACAGCGCCTCGGCGAGCTCCTCGTCGGTCGGCTCGATCGACTCGGCGGCGACGACGGCGGCGAGCACGGCCTCGCGCTTGAGCGCGCGCTCGGCGTCGGGCTTGGCCTCGTCGAGGATCTCCGTCTCTGACTTACCGGAAATTTGCAGGTACGCGTCCTTCGAGAGCCCGCGATGGCTCAGCGAGTGGAGCATCTGGTCCCACAGCTCGACGGCGCGCGCCTCAACGAGCGCGTCGGGCACGGTGACCGTCGCGTTGTCGACGGCCGCGTCGAGCACCGCCTCGCGGAACTCGGCCTCGACCGTTCTCTCCTCTTGCTCGGCGAGGTTTCTGCGGATGTCCTCGCGCAACTCGTCGAGCGTGTCGAAGCCGGCGGCGTCGGCAGCCAGCTCGTCGTCGAGCTCAGGCAGAACTCTCGCGCGCACCTCCTTGATGGAGATCGCGAACTGGGCTGGTCTGCCGGCGAGGTGGTCGGCGCCGTAGTCGTCGGGGAACGTCACGTCGATCGTGCGCTCGTCGCCCGCGCTGGCGCCGACGAGCTGCTCCTCGAAGCCGGGGATCAGGCGGCCGCCGCCCAGCTCGATCACCTGGTCGTGGCCCTCGCCGCCCTCGAACAGCTCGCCGTCGATCGACCCCTTGTAGTCGACGACGACGAAATCGTTCTGCTCGGCAGTACGCTCGACCGTCTCGAGTCTCGCGAGGTGCTCGCGCAGGTGCTCGAGCTCGTGCGCGACACGCTCCTCGTCGACCTCCGGCTCCCGCTTGCCGACCTCGAGGCCGGCGTAGTCGCCAAGCGTCGCGGTCGGACGCACGCCGATCTCGAAGGAGAACGACAGCGGCTCGCCCTCCGGCGGATAGTCGCCGAGGTCGAGCTTCGGCTCTCCGATCGGCACGACCTTTGCCTCGCCGAGCGCATCGGCGTACCACGTGCCGATCGAGCCGCGAATCGCCTCGTCGAGCACGTACTCGCGCCCGACGCGGCGGATGAAGACCGGCGGCGGGACTTTGCCCTTGCGGAAGCCGGGCACACGCGTGTCGCGCGCGAGTCGTCTCGCGGCCTGCGCGAGGCTCTTCTCGACCTCGGCAGCGGGGACCTCGGCGTCGACGCGGACGCGCGATTCGGGCAGCTCTGTGAGGGTGGTCTTGACGGGGGAGGCCATCGACGGCGGCGAACGATACCGTGGCGACGTGCGCTCACGACTTGCGGCTCGCGCGCTGACCGGCCCGCTTGGATTCTTCGCAGCGGGCGTGCTTGACGTGAGCGCAGCCTGGGGACGCTGGGCCTCGATGGAGCTCGCCAGACGACTCGCGCGCCGGTTCACTCGGTAGCTTGCCGGCCGTGAGCGAGACCGACGAGCTGCTGCGCAACAACGCCGAGTACGCGGCTGCGTACACGCACGGCGCGCTGCCGGCGCCGCCGTCGAAGCCGGTCGCGGTGCTCACGTGCATGGACGCGCGCATCGACCCGCATCGAATGCTCGGGCTCGAGGAGGGCGATGCGCACGTGATCCGCAACGCGGGCGGTGTCGCGAACGACGATGCGATTCGCTCGCTCGTCGTCTCCCAGCGCAAGCTCGGCACGCGCGAGGTGCTCGTGATCCTGCACACCGACTGCGGGATGCGGACGTTCAAAGAGGACATGTTCGTCCGCGAGCTGGAGGCCGAGACCGGCACCCGCCCCGCGTGGGAGACGACCGCCTTCCACGTCGAGATCGACGCCGACGTGCGCCGCGCGGTCGCGCGAGTTCGCTCCAGCCCCTTCCTGCTTCACGTCGACGCCGTGCGCGGCTTCGTCTACGACGTCGCGACCGGGCGGTTGCGCGAGGTCTCGGGGGATGCCGGAGCCGGCGGCGGCGGGAACCCCGCCTCGAATCGCTCCTGACTGGCTGACCAGCCAGGCGGCGCATCGCAGGCGCCGGATGGGGATCATGCGAGGACCCACCTCCTCCGCACCCACCAGGACGAGACGCACTCATGAGCACCACCGCAGGCGTACCCGCCCCGGCAATCGATCCCACCGTCGTCGCCCCGGCCCAACCACCGCGCCGGGAGCTCCCGCCCGGCCCGCGGATGCCGGGGATCCTGCAAGCGCTGCTGTTCGCGCGCGATCCGCTGCGCAACGTGATGGCCGTCCACCGGCGGTTCGGCGAGCCGTTCACCGTCGGCAGCCCCGGCTTCGGCACGTCGGTCGTCTTCAGCTCGCCGGAGCTCGTGAAGCCGATCATCACCGGGGACCCGCAGATCTTCCACGCCGGCCTCGCAAACGCCCCGATCCGGCCGGTGCTCGGTCCGTGGTCGTTGCTCGCACTCGATCGCGGTCCGCACATGCAACAGCGCAAGCTGCTGCTGCCGCCCTTCCACGGCGAGCGGCTGCGCTCCTACGCGGAGCTCATCACCGAGTTGGCCGAGCGGCAGATCGCAAGCTGGCCGGTCGGCACGCCGTTCGGCGTCCACAAGCGGATGGAGTCGCTGACGCTCGAGGTGATCCTGCACGTCGTCTTCGGGATCACGGACGAGTCGCGCAAGGACGAGCTGCGCCGGCGGCTGCCGCTGCTGCTGCAGAGCAGCCGCATGCTCGTCTTCTGGGGTGCCGTCCTGCACCGCGACCTGGGCCCGATCAGACCGCGCGCAACGTTCCGCGCGCGGCGCGAGGCGGTCGACGCGCTGCTATACGCGGAGATCGCCGAGCGGCGCGCGATGCCGGCGGCCGAGCGTGCGCGGCGCAAGGACATCCTTTCGATGCTCGTCGAGGCCGAGCACGAGGACGGGACGCCGATGGGCGACGCGGAGATCCGCGACCAGCTCGCCACGCTCGTGCTGGCCGGCCACGAGACGACGGCGACCGCGTTGTCGTGGGCGATGGACCTGCTGCACCGCAACCCTGCGGTACTCACGCGGCTGCGCTCCGGGGCCGACGACGAGTACCTCGACGCCGTCTGCAGAGAGGTGCTGCGGATCCGGCCGGTCGTACCGGTGATCGGCCGAACGGTGACCGAGCCGGTGAGAATCGGCCAGCACGATATCCCGGCCGGCACCGACCTCGCCTGCGCGATGCTGCTCACGCATCACCGCGAGGACGTCTTCCCCGAGCCGTCGCGCTTCCGGCCGGAGCGCTTCCTGGCCGGCACCGAGGTGCCGTCCTACGGCTGGCTGCCGTTCGGCGGCGGCGTGCGCCGCTGCATCGGCGCGAGCTTCGCGCAGTTCGAGATGGCGACGATCCTGCGCGTGCTCGTGCAGAGCCCGGTGCGACTCGCGGTGCGCCGGCCGGAGCCGATGCGCGCGACGGGCGTGACGATCGTGCCCGGTCGCGGCGTCCGAGTACGCCGCGAAGCGGCGTAGCTCGGGCCCGCGACCGGCGGCGTGCGCGTGGTGCGCGAGGTGGCGTAGCGACGACGACGGCGGGGCCGGCCGAGGCAGAGAGATCCCGGCCGACCCCGTTTCCCCTCCGTCGTCGTCGTGCTCGACGTTCTATGCGGCGCGCGCTATCTGACGAATTCCTTCACGCCGGCGAAGACCGTCGCGTTCGACGTCAGGCCGGCGTGCGAGACGCAGCCGGCGGCGTTGTTCGTCGCGCCGCTCAGGATCACCGATTCGTCCGGATTGATGATTTCGTCACAGGACGACCACCAGGTGGCGTAGTTGACAGTCCCCGGGGTCTCGTCTTCTCTGTTGAGTGCTGTCAGGAACGCCGATTCGATACGCATCTCTCTGCACGATTCTTCGAAGCAGAAGTTCGCGGTCGTCGTGCCGTGGTTCGGCCCGCCGAGCGAGACCCAGTCGTCGACCTTTTCGGTCCCGCTGAGGTTCTTGAGGTAGTAGCGCGTGTTGAGGCTGCCCATCGAGTGGGCGATGATGTCGACCCTCGATGCACCCGTAGCTCTCAGGATCGCTTCGACCTTCGTCCTGACTTCGCTCGCCGTTCTGACGTTCGACTGCGAGGTGCTGTACCTCCAGTTGTTGAGCTCTTCTCTCGTCCAGCCTTCTCTGGAGAAGTTGCTGATCATCGTCGTCCAGAGCGATTCGTTCTCCGCCCATCCATGGACGAAGAGGATCGGATCGTGCGCCACCGCTGTGGCGGCGGCCGGCGCGAGCAGCGCGACCGTCGCGAGCGCGACGGCAAGCAGGGTCTTGCGCATCGTGTGTCTCCCCCTTGTTCGTTTGCACACGTGCGATCGATGACCGTAGCCGCCGCAGCCCGGCGCGTCGTCGTGCAAGCGCACGATCCTGACCCGCTCCCTTCGGCATTGCGCCGGGGTATGGTGCACCAGTGGCCTGATCGCCATCAGCGCTTTGCCAGCCATCGTCAGGTGGCCGACCTCGTCGCGCGGATTGGCCGCTCGGAGGCGGCGCGCGAGATGCTCGTCGAGCTGCGCAAGCAGATCGGCAGCTACGAGCGCCTCTCCCACGAGGTCTCAGAGGCAGGGGTGCTCGACAGCTGCGAGCGCGGCCTGCGCCTGTGGCACCAATGGCTCACGTCCGGCGGCGAGCCAGCCCCGATCGCGCTCGACGAACTGCGCGAGTCGGTGCGCGCCCGCGCCGACGAGGGGGTTCCGCTCGAGGACCTTCTGCACGCCTACCGCATCGCGGGACGCTTCGGCTGGCAGATCCTGCGCCGCCATGCGACGCCCGACGAGCAGGATGTGCTGCTCGACGCCGCCGAGCTGGCGATGCTCTATGTCGACCTGCTGTCTAACGTGGTCACCGAGACCTACCTTGCGGAGCGTGAGCGGCTCGTCTCTGAGGAGGAGCGTGGCGCGCGCGAGCTGGTCGAGCGGATTGTCGACGGTTCGCCGCTGACGCCCGATGAGCGCGAGCTCGCGCGGCAGCTCGACTTCCCGCTGCGCGAGTGCTATGTGCCGTTCGCAGCGGCAATCCCGGACGCCTCACCGCGACGGCACGCCGCGTTGGCTGCGCGGCTGCGCGGCGAAGGGCGCCTCGCCGTGAGCGAGGGCGACCGCGTCTTCGGGCTTGCGCTCGTCGCGCCGGCAGCGGAAGACCTCGGCGAGGGGCCGCAGGCGCTGTTGGCACTCGCCGACGAGACGCCGCGGGCAACGCTCGCGACGGTGCGCGAGGAATTGCAGCTGCTCGTCGACCACGGTCGGCGCGTGCGGCTGGCGGGCGTGCTGACGCCGGCCTCGCACCCGCTCGAGCTGCTGCTGGCACGCTCGCCGCGCATCGCGACCGTGCTGTGCCAGCGCGTGCTCGAGCCGCTCGCGCGCGGCGGCGAAGGCGCGGACCTGATTCACACGCTGCGCACGCTCGTGCGCTGCGGCTTCGACCGCGCCCGCACGAGCCGCGCGCTGCACGTGCACCGCAACACGCTCGGCTACCGCGTCAACCGCATCGAGCAGCTCGCCGGCATCGACCTCGCGCGCCCGCGTGACGTCGCCTGCGTGTATCTGGCGCTGGCGGTGGAGGAGGAGCGGGCCGCTTAGGTCCGCTGCGCGACGCCGATCGTCTGCGGGTAGGCCGGCAGAAAGCGCGGGATCGACTGCGGCTGGAGGTCGCGGTGGCGCTCGAGCGCGAAGCCGGCCGCCTCGATCGCGCCGACGGTGTCGCGGGCGGTGTGACAGCCGCCGAACAGGTGCGGCCAGAACGTGCGGTCGGCGACGCGCTGCCAGCGCGTCATGCGCGGCGTCGTGCCGCGCACGTGCTCGTAGAAGCGGAGCTCGCCGCCGGGCTTAAGCACACGCCGCAGCTCCGCGAGCGCGGTCGCCTGGTCGGGCACCGTGCACAGCACGAGGCAGGCGACGGCGGCATCGCACGAGGCGTCCTCGAGCGGCAGCGCGTCGGCGATGCCATCGAGCACCGTCACGCGGATGCCCGCCTGCGCGCCTGCAGTCACCGCCTGCTCGCGCAGGTAGGACTCCGGCTCGACCGCCACCACCTCGGTCACCTCGGTCGGGTAATGCGGGAAGTTCGCGCCGGAGCCCGCGCCGACCTCGACGACGCGGCCGGACATGCCGGCGAGCAGCTCGTCGCGATAGGCGCGCAGCTCCGCCGGCTCGTTGCGCGCGAGCACGTGCGTGTAGAAGCGCGCGAACAGCGGATGGTGGACGGACGGAGCGCTCATGGCTCGTTCAACGATAGTCCGGATTCGGGTCGAGGTTAGCTCGGGCCCGGTCCCGCCTCCCCCATCCAGGCGGCGTCAGCCTGCGGTGGGATCGCGTAGCCGAGGTGCTGGAGCGAGTCGTGAATTCGCACCAGCGCACGACGACTCTGCCACGCTGGTGGCGAGCTATGTCTGCCGCTCACCAGCAAACGACGCCTGCAGCCATGCGCGCCGCCGCGCTGATGGGCGCCGGCGGCGGCCTCCGCACCGCGATGCCGTGGGGAGCACTGGCGGTGCGCGGGCGTCTCGGCGGTGGCACGCGACGGCTCGCGCCGTTGGTGGCGGTCGCGGGTGAGCTCGTGCTCGACAAGCTGCCGCAGACGCCCTCGCGGACCTCGCCGCCCGGGCTCGTGGCGCGGCTCAGCAGCGGCGCGGCGGCGGGCTGGCTGGTCGCAGGGACTCCGGGCGCCGCGATCGGCAGTGCCGTCGCGGGGCTCAGTGCCTTCGCAGGCGAGCGGGCGCGCGCGGCACTCGGGCGCCAAACTGGCCTGCCCGATCCACTCATCGCTGTGGGCGAGGACGTCCTGGCGATCGGCCTGGCACTCATAGCGGTCCGCGCCGCACGTCCGCCCAGCTGACGCGCGCGCCTATGCGGCCTCGCGCACCTGCGACGCGGCAAAGCTCCGCAGTGCCTCGCGCGCGCCGCCGACGAGCGGCTCGCCGTGCGCGAGCAGCAGCACGTCGAAGTCGAGCGTCTCGGCGATCCGAAGATAGGAGTCGGCGAGTCCGCGCTTCACGCTCTCGGGATCGTCGCCGAGCAGGAAGTCCGGCATGAAGCCGAGCTCGCCGTCGTCATCACGCAGGAGGCCGTCGGCGACGGCGAGCGCACCCGTCTCGCCTGCGAGCACGATCCGCTCAGGCGGGTTGTGGTCCGCGAACCAGGCGAGTCCCTCGTCCGGGAGCATCGGATCGATCAGCGTGCGGCTGCGCTCGTCGTAGGCCGAGTGGACGGTGCGTCTGATCGTGTTGCGGAAGGCGGTCCAGTGCCACAAGCCGGGTGCCAATTCGTCCATGCGGGCCGTTCTGCCCCAGGGCTCGGGGTTCGAATCGCCGACACCCCGCGTAGCTTGTCCGCCATGTCCGCACGATCCGATCGCAGCGCTCGACCGGAGCCGCAGGTCGTCGAGACCCGCCTCGGGCCCGTCGAGGTCGCCGTCGTCGGCGAGGGAGCGCCGGTGCTCGTCGTGCACGGCACGCCGGGCGGCTGGGATCAGGCGGCGGCGATGGCTCGCTTCATGACCGACGATCCCGGCGCGGGCGTCAAGGCGATCCTCCCCTCCCGTCCTGGCTACCTCGGAACCGCGCTCGGCGACTGCGCGACGATCGACGCGCAGGCCGACCTGCACGCGGCGCTGCTCGACGCGCTGGGGGTGGAGCGGGTCGGCGTGCTGTGCTGGTCCGGCGGTGGCCCGTCGAGCTACCGGCTCGCGGTGCGCCACCCCGACCGCGTACGCGCGATCGTTGCGCTCGACGCCGTCAGCAAGGCGTATCCGCGTCCGCACGAGGACGTGCCGACGCGGCTGATGTTCACTACGCGCGCCGGCAACTGGCTGCTGAGGGCGATGTCCGCGCACGCGCCGAAGCAGCTGATCCAGGCGACGCTGGAGGCGGAGGGCTCCTTGTCGAAGGAGGAGCTGGAGCAGCGCACCCGCGAGGTGTTCGGCGACGACGACAAGCGCCGCTTCGTGCTCGAGCTCGACGCGTCTGTCCTGCGCCACGACGGCCGACAGGCCGGCTACGGCAACGACATCGACCAGTTCGAGGCGATCGAGTCGCTGGAGCTGGAGCGGGTCGAGGCGCCGTGCCTGATCGTGCAGGGCAGCGTCGACACCGACGTCACGCCCGACTACAGCGACGTCGCGGCGACGACGATCCCCAACGCCGAGCTGCTGACGCTCGACGGCGGCACGCACCTCGCGTTCTACACGCATCCAGAGGCCTCGGGCGCACAGGAGCGCGCGCTCGAGCTGCTGCTGCGCTGAGCGGCCGGCTCAGGCGGCGATCCGCTCGACCGGCTCGTCCCCGTCGAGCAGCCGGTCGAAACGATTCTCGTAGACGCCGGCGTAGCCGAGCAGCCAGCGGGCGCTGGGCATCGGATCGTCGTAGACCCACAACGCGTCGTCCGAGCGCGTGCCGCCGGCTTCGACGGTGCGGTATGTCGCGTCGCCCTTGAACGGGCAGTGAGTGTGTCTCTCGCTCGGGCGCAGCAGCTCCGCGCGCGCGTCGGCGAGCGGGACGTAGAGGCGCGGCCGGATGCCCGTCTCGTGCAGCAGGATCGCGTCGCGCGTGTCGACGACGGTCTCGCCGCCGAGCTCCAGCCGGATGCGGCGGCCGAGCGGCGCGTGGGTGACGTCATGGCCTCGGGTCATGTGCTCAGGGTAGCCATGCGGCGCAGGACCGCTCGGTCGTTGCGACGCTGGCGGACGCGATGCCTGCTCCCCTGCTGCACGACCGCTACCCCGCACTGCGCGCGACGTTGCCGCACGTCGCGCTCGACCCGGTCTACGCCGCCAAGGCGATGGCCGGCCTGCTCGCGATGGTGCGCCGCGGTGAGCTGGCGGGCGGCCCGATCCTGTTCGTCGCGACGGGCGACGCGCTCAGCTGAGCCGCCGCGCCACGGCGTGCATGTGCATGCCGCCCATGTGTGTCGGTCTGGCGTGGCCGAGTACGACGACGGGGCTTGTCGCCAGCGGTGTCCAGCCGTCCTTCGCCACCAGCACCGCCCGCACTCGCGCCGGCTTGCGCACGCGGAAGCTTGCCTGCGACAGGTAGTCCAGCCGGGAGCGCGCGATCGGCCACCAACCGAAGCGCTCGTGCAGGTCGGCCTGGAGCATGACGCGGGCGTACGGAACGGAGGGCGTCACCGTGACAACGACGCCGCGTCTCGTCTTGCGCAGCTGCACACGGCGCTCGCTGACCAGCAGCCGTCGCGTCTGACTCACCTCTGCGCCAGATGTCGCGCGGAAGTCGCTCGTCGACTCGGCCACGACGGTCGTTCTCCAACTGCCGTCCGGCGCCGGAGACGTGCTCGCCACCGTCGCGAAGGCGCCACCGCCGACGCTGCGCTGGATACTCACCGGCCGCCCGACGTCGGCCGCACGGCCGCCGAGCTCGACGCGCTCTCCGGCCGGCACGACGACCGTCGGCAGCGGCCCGAGGATCACGCGCCGCACGTCGATCTCGCCGACCATGCCCGCGTGGATCGTGCAGTGGTAGGCGTAGGCGCCGGGATCGTCGAAGCCGCGGACGAACACGGCGCCCGGGCCCAGCTCCCCCGCGTCGAACAGCCCGCTGTCCGAGGTGACGGTGTGGACCCGCGGGCTGACGTTCGACCACGTGACCGTCTCCCCCGGCAGCAGGTCGAGCTGCGACGGGGAGAAGGTGTCGAACTGGACGTCGACGGACTGCGTCGCCGCGCCGGCGCCCGCGACGGACGCAAGCAGCAGCGCGAGCGCGACGACCGCCGCTGCCGCCGTCCGTCTCATCCGCGCGAGACGCGGTAAGTGCCGATCATGCCGCGCATCATGTGGTCCTCCACGTGGCAGTGGTAGAGCCACGTGCCGGACGCGTCCTCGCGCCAGCGGAAGCGGTAGCTCTCGGCCGGTCCGATCGCCTGCGTGTCACGCGAGCGGCCGTCCGGCCCCATCCAGCGATGGCCGTGGACGTGGAAGGTGTGGAAGTCGGAGCCCATCGCCATCACGTCCCACTGCACGAGCTGGCCGACCTTTGACTCGAAGACCGGCGTGTTGCCGACGAACGCGCGCCCGTCGATCGCCATGAACTTGCCGAACGGCGAGAAGACGACCTGGAACTCGCGGTCCGGCGCGTGCTCGCGACGGCCGAGGATCGACAGCATCCCGAACATGCCGCCGTCGATCGAGTCCATCATCGACGGAGAGTGGTCGTGGTAGGGCCACACGCCAACCGAGTCCTCGCCGGCCGTGAGCCGATAGGTCCACGTCTGGCCGACCTTCACCTCGGCGTCGCGGCCGGAGACACCGGGGACGTAGGTGCCGTCGGAGCTCGGCCGGTAGTGCACGCCGTGGAAGTGCATCGAGTGCGGCTCGTGCCGCAGCGTGTCCATGTTCTTGAAGTGGATCCTCAGCTGATCGCCGGCGCGCGCATGGATCAGCGGGCCGGGGATCACGAGACCGTCCGCGCTCGAACGCGGAGCGTTGGCCTCCGCTCTGCGCCAGTGCGGCGTGAAGCGGCGATAGACGACCGTCGGGAAGAGCGCGTCCGCGAGCGGGATCGTCGTCCCCATGATCGCGTCGCGACCGTTCGGGACGATGTTCCACGACGTCGGGACGGCGGCGACCCAGTAGTCCAACGTGCGGGCGCCGGCGGGTGTCGGTCCCGCGAGGCACCACGTGAGGACCCCGGCGAGTGCCAGGGTCCTCACGCTGATGCGAGCTCGCATGGCGAGGTGCGGCGCTACTGGACCTCGACCTTCGCCTGCATCCACGGGTGGATGAGGCAGATGAAGTGGAGCGTCGTGCCGGCGCTGGCGGTGACTCTCAGGTCGATGAACTCGCCCTTTCTGCCTCTCTCGCCGACGAGCGCGGAGTCGCCGGGACGGTCGATGTTCGGCGGCGTGTCCTGACCGACGCCGTTCTCGAGGAACGGGAATCTCGGCGGCCCCTCGGTGTTCGGGTCCGCGCCGTGCGCTCTCGTCAGCTGGTTGCACGCTCTGCAGTTGAAGAGCGTTCTGATGGTCTTCGGCACGTCTCTCTTCGCGAGGACCGTGAACGTGTGCGGACCCTCGCTGCCGTCGCCGTTGACGACGTGCAGCGTCCCACCGGAACTGACCGCGTAGGTGTCCTTGGCCCAGCGCAGGCCGTCCTGGATGTAGCGGTTCGGCTTGAACTTGAACGACGTGGTGCTTCTGATCGTCGTTCTCGCCGGCCCGGCGGCTGTGGCCGTCGCCACGCCCACGACACCCAGCAGCACACAGACCGCCAGTCCGATGGCGGTGAGCTTCATGCGACTCATCAATACCCCTTCCGACCGGTCATCCCGGTCCTGCAGTCGACATCTCCTCCAACAGCGCCGTCGCTCGCCCAGATCTCGGCGTCGCCCGGCGCCGGCGCAGCATATGACGTCCGATCGAGGGAATGCGAGGGTGCTGGTCTGCGCAAGCGCGGCGCTTGGCGCGTCGCCGCTCGCTGCCGGTCCGATCGATCTGGGGTCCACACGACAACTTCTGATCAATCAACAGGTATTATGTAGATTGCTCTCATGAGCTCACATGACATGGTCCAGGCACGCGAGACGGCGGGCGCGCTCACAGGGCGCTACCTCGTGCTGCTGCCCGAGGACGATCACGAGGCGGGCATGAACCTGTTGCAGGAGACGGCGCAGGTGGAGGTGCTGTCAAGCGTCGGGATCGAGGCGGCGTCCGATCCGGAGGCATCGCACGGTGTCTTCTACGAGAGCCTCGGCGTCGCGGTCCTCCCAGCGCCGCCGCCGGAGCGGATCGAGGCGCTCGGCATCGCCGCCGCGGACGCCAGCCAGCCGATTCTGGCGGTCGAGCCCGAGCGGGTACTGGTGGCGATCTCGGCACCGGCCGTGGTCGGGCCACCCTGGCAGGACGACGCCAGTGAGACGTGGGGCATGCACGCCACCGGCCTGCACCCGACCGGCTTCGACGGCAGCGGCGTGCGGGTGGCCATCCTCGACACCGGCATCGACCTCGGACACGCCGACTTCGCCGGCCGGCCGATCGTCACCGAGTCGTTCGTCCCGGGCGAGGCGGTCGATGACGGCAACGGCCACGGCACGCACTGCGCGGGGATCGCGTGCGGCACGCGGACACCGGCGACCGAGCCGCGCTACGGCGCCGCTTCGGCGGCGGCGCTGCACGTCGGCAAGGTGCTCTCCAACAGAGGCCGCGGCGGGGACGGCGGCATCATCGCCGGGATCTCCTGGGCCTTGGAGCACCGCTGCGACGTGATCTCCATGTCGCTCGGCGCGCCGCAGCAGTTCGGCGCGCCGCACTCACCCGTGTACGAGCAGATCGCCCAGCGCGCACTGGCGCGCGGAACCGTGATCTTCGCGGCCGCCGGCAACGACAACCAGCGCGCGGCAGGAATTCCGGCGCCGGTCGGGCGCCCCGCCAACTGCCCGAGCATCTTCGCCGTCGCCGCGATCGACGGTCGCGCCGAAGTCGCCGACTTCTCGAACGAGAGCGACCCGAACGGCGGGACGGCGGCGCAGGTCGACATCGCCGGCCCCGGGGTCGACGTGCACTCCAGCTGGCCGCGTCCGACCGACTACCGCTCGATCAGCGGCACGAGCATGGCGACGCCCTTCGTCGCAGGCATCGCTGCGCTGCATGCGCAAGCGACCGGCCTGCGCGGAAGCGCGCTCGCGCGTGCCGTGATCGGGTCGGCGGCGTCGCTCACGCCGCTGTCCCCTGCCGATGTCGGCAGCGGGTTGGTGCAGGCGCCGTAGCCGGACCCGGGAACGGCGGTATACATAGTGGATGGCCTCCAGCAGCAGACCGTCCGTCGAGGTCGTGGTGGCGGTCGACGCTGCGCAGCCGTTCGACGTGGTCGTCGAGCGGCTGCGCGCCGCCGGGCTGGAGGTCACGCAGACGCTGCCGGTCGTGGGCACGATCGTCGGCCTCGCGCAGACGTCGGCGCTCGATCGGCTGGCGGGGGTCGATGGCGCCAGCGCCGTCGAGCGCTCGGCGGAGTATCAGCTTCCGCCGCCTGAGTCCGAGGTGCAGTGACCCGACTCAGCTGGCGCGATGTGATGGCGGCCACCACTAGGGTCGCGCAGAATGCCGCGTCTCCGTCATTCGGGATCGCTGTCACGGCGAGCGCTGGCGGCAGGATGGCGCGTCGCGTTCGACGCGCTGCTGCTGGTACTCGCGGGAGTCAGCCTGCTGCGCCATCCGCAGCGAGGCCGCCCGCAGGCGATCCCGCACAAGGTCGCCGCGCCGGCGCCCGCACCACGGTGGGCGTTCACGCGGCCGCTCGTCACAGCCGTCGCAGCTGCGCTGCTCGGCGTGGCCGTGCTCACGATCCCGCATAGGTGGCATTCGAGCGCAGCTGCCTCCGTAGAGGTCTCGTCGCCGCAGGCGCTGCGGAACGTGGACGTGAGAGGTGCCTCCGCCGGAATGGCCTCGGCGGAGCTCAGCGCCCGCTCGTTCTCCATCGAACGTCCGGAGGCGGCGAGCACGCTGAGGCGACAATCGATCGAGGTCACGGTCCCGGTCGCGGAGCCAGCTGCCTGCCTGAAGCTGGCGCGGGCGCTCGGCGGCGGGTGCGACGCGCCGGCGCAGCGCGCGATCGCCAGCGAGGACTTTGCCGTCGACGGGGACGCATTGCTGGGTCTGAGGATGGCGGCGGCCGCGCGACCTGGCGTGACGCTCGGTACCGATCGGGAGGGAGAGACGTTCCGCTTCAGGGCGCGTCGCGTCAGACTGAACGTCGGATGCACTGACGCCGACGCGACGTTCACGATCTCCGTCTCGGACCGCCACCATGCAGTGCCAAGGCCCTGCGTGCCATCCCCCGTCCGAGTCGTCCTGAGGCTGCTGCTCCGCTACGACGCGCCCGCCCCGATCTATGCGTCTCAGGTCGCAAGACTCGACGTCTCTGCGCCTGGAGACTCTGCGGTGATCTGGGCGTTGCGCCCGACGGTCGTGATCGAAGGACGCGCGACGACGCTGCTGGACACGACGGCGTCCCGGCTCTCGGTCACCCTGCGCAGCACGGGAGCGTTCACGATCTTGCGGGCGACGGAGGCCGGGCTGCCGGTTGTCCGCGTTGCCACGCCTGAGGCGCGGCACGTCGGCGAGGAGGATCACGGCGAGCTGCTCGAAAGCCGCTTCGATGAGTGGCGCGACTACCTGTTCGCGCTCGCCGGCGTGCTGTTCGGCATCAGCGCCTCACTGCTCACGACCCTTCCCAACGCAACGAGGAGGACTCATTGAGACATCAGGCACTGTTTCTGGCAGTCGCGGCGGTGGCGCTCGCAGGCGCGAGCGCCGGGCCAAGTGAGGCCAGGAAGGCGACTCAGACGAATCCCTGCGCCAGATGGGCTTCAGGGGACCTTCTGTGCCGGGAATACGGCGTGGTCGTGAGCGCTCCTCCCTACGCCGCAGGCGCACCCGTGTTCAAATCGGTCAAGAAGCCCACGAAGCTGACGCCCAGCTCCACCGTCCGCGTCAAGGCGAGCTCGTCAGCCAGAATGAGCTTCGGGCACCAGGCGAGATGCACGTTCGGACTCCATGCCCCGTTGACTGAATTCATCACGCGCTACAGCGATGACGGAGTGGCAGCGCCTCCGCTCTACTGGCAGACGAGCGGCAGATCGAGATGTGAGTACTTCGGACGAGCCGGATCGACGGTGGAGTACTTCTGCGAAACGTCGGCGACCTGCCCGCTGAGCGCCACCACAACAGGGTATGCACTGGCGAGCACCAGCATCGCCAAACCTGCACGGATTTCGCAGGCGGGCGAGACACAGGTGATCGTCACGACCGGAAGGCTCGACTTCTGTGCAGAGGACTTCGAGATCGAGCTGACGGACGAGTTCGGAGGCGGCTCGGTCAGTGGCGGCGGCTATGTGGAGGTAAACGGCGTGAAGCAGCTGTCGCACGAGCTGGTGACGATCAAGGAGACCACCACGACATCGCCCAACTTCGCCTCATACGAGGTTGAAATCAGCGACCACGGGCGCATCAGCGGCAGCGACTGCATCGTCCCGCGCTGGGCCCACGGCGGGTAGAGCGGCGTATGTCGCGGGCCGCCTGCGGCGCGCCACGCGACAAGGGCAGTAGCCGCGGCGCCGCCGCACGCGGCCGCGAGACGGTCGCCCGGCGCTCGCTACGCGTTCGGTCTGACCATGCTGGCCGCGAGCCTGGTCGCGCTCTCGTCGGCAAGCGTCGCGAGCTCGGCGACCCCGGCCAGACCGAGGCCCTTCGCGAGCTTGTCGAGACACATCGCAGTGGGATTCGCTCGACCTCTCTCGATCTTCGAGATAAGGGGCCGACCGATTCCGGCGCGGCGCGCGACCTCTCGCTGTGAGAGGCCGTCGCGCTCACGGATCATGGTGGCGACGGCTGCGAGCCCGACGAAGAACTGTTCGGGATCGTGCGTCGGAATGTCTCACTGCTGGCCGTCCATCCTCGTAGCTCGATCAGAGTCGTCGGCCGGTGGAGCGCCCGCGCCGTCGCGGGCAAGACCCGCGATGACCTGCGCGCTTCGGGCAAGCTCCGGTTCGATGAACCAGAGCGTGTGCCGAGCGCCGTCGTGGAATGCTTCGGACACCGCCGCGAGGTGCAGGAGGAGTTCGGGTGGGATGCCGTCGAGGAGGCTCGGTTCCGACGCGCAGGCCAACTCAAACCGATCGCTTAGCGCGCTCGCGTAGACCACCGTCGCGCGCAGGCTCGCGCGCGCCTCGTGCACGAGTCGCCTCGGAGGCCCCGACGCCTCATCGCGCGTCGAGGGACGGGTTTGCCCGTCAGGCATTCGCAACCGATCGCAGGGCATCGGCGACGCGCACCACCGCGTCGTACTCCAGGGTCGCCCATTCGGCGTCCGGATGGATTCGGGCGGCGCGACAGACCCGGCGGACGAGCAGGTCGTCGCAATCGCGGAACGCCGTCAACAGCTCGCGCACCGTTAGCGCGCCCCACCGCGACACCAGGCTCGTGTCGCTCGAGATCGCATCGGCGAGCGCGGTGAAGCCCGCGGCCGGCGTCAGGAGTTGCGCGCTCAGGACGACGCCGCGGCGGTAAGCGCTCCCGGCCCTCAGCGCGTGCGCGGCCTCGTCGGCGACCTCCTCCGCAGACAGAACCAGCAAAGCGTCGGCGGCCGGGAAGCTGCCCGCGATGACGCCGATGACATCGGACAGGTCTTGCAGTTCGAGCGCGCCGTCGATGACTTGGTTCAGCTCAGCCGAGCTGAGCGCGACGCCCTGGCCGCTGTTCAGGGCGTCGGGCTGGAAGGCCTCCAACCGCCCTTCGATGCCGACCGCGAGCGCGCCGGCGTGACTGGCGAGCGCACGGAGCAACACGAGTTGCCACGCGAGGGTCGCTCGTGGCAGTTCGTCGTCGTGTCCCTGCGAGCTGGTCATCTGCGGTGCTCCGGTGAGTCGTGGTCAACGGCGAGCCGCGGGAGGAGGCAGGACGCGCCGTTGGGGGACCGACGCGTCCCTGCCTTGCCCTCCTCCCGCTGCACCCGGTGATCGGAGTCGGGGGGACCAACCGCCAACCACATGCGACCTTCAACGAATTGGATGCCGCCGATGGTCGCTGAGCGCGAAGCGGAAACTATTTCCGGCGTATCGCTGTGCCTAGTCCCTGTCGGGGACTAGTTACGCGCAACCATGCTGCTCGGCGTGTCCGCTCAGCGGATCAGGCCGCCTGCTGTCTGTAGCGGATGCGCCAAGCCCGCAGGATCGGCATGAGCAAGCACGTCAACGATCCACCCGCACGCGCGAGGTCGCGCGTTGTAGCCTGCAGCTCCGGCGCGCGAGCGTTGTCCTTCGAGAGATACATCGCGATCATGCAGCCGACGAGCACCGCGTGACGCTCGCCGTTCGGGAGCTGCAGCGCTCCGCGTGCCGACTGCACGATGGTCTCGCGCAGCCGCTCGAACGCCTGCGCGTCGCTCTCGTAGTGAGCGAAGTAGCTGTGGGCTCCCTCGGCAGCGTCGTCGTGCTGATCGGCATAGCTGTCGAGCATCACGACCGCGAGCGACACCCACGGGAAGTACACGGCGTACGTCTCTCGGACCTCGCGCGCGCTCGTGCGTGGCCTAGCCGCGAGCGCGAGTAGGGCGTGGATCACGAGCGATGCGCTCGCTGCCGCCGTCAGCTCGAACCAGCTAACCGAGTGCCGGCCCGGATACTCGCCGTGCGCCCAGGCTTGCAGTTCGCGATCGCGGCGCGTGGGTTCAGTTTCATGGTTGATGCTCTGGACGGCCGCACGTCGCGCCTCTCGAATGGCGGTCGCACGCACGATCCGATAGGAGGGCAGGCGCTCGACGCCCACCCGGCACGCTTCGACGAGCGTCCGCAGAAACCCGCCGTCGTCGTGCCAGGGGTGGTAGCGGTAGTAGTCGGAAGTCGGTAGCCCGGGATCCAGCGACTCAACGATCGCGAGGTGAAGCTGACGCCCGTTGTGCTGGCCAACATGTGCACCGCGCTCGCTCACGTTGTCGAGGAAGTCCCAGATCAACTCGTGCGCGACGAGAAGCCGCAACAACCCCTCATCGCGTCGGCGAGTGAGCGTCCAGAACAGGGCTGCGCCGTCAGTATTTCCGCGCTTGCGCGCGAGCACGTAGAGCGCATCGGCCTTGATGTGCGGGTCGGGGATCCGCTCGGCCGCGGCGCGCCAACGCCGAATTTCTCGCGAGACGGCCGCGCGGCCCCACACGAGCTCGCGCGCCGTGGCGGCGACAAGCGCTCGGAGCTGTGACGGGCGCAGGGGCAACGGGTCTACACCAGCGGTAGGCGGCATCCAGCGCGGAGCCTACGAGGCCAATTTCCCCACCCTTCCGTTCAGTCTTGAAGACCTACGGCAGGTCTCACGCGAGCCGCGACCAATCCAGGAAGCGCGACCACCACGACCGCGGCGGCGGTCACGATCACCACGCTCGTGATTGCGACCATGCCCGCCACCCCGTATACGACTGGAAACCCTGTGACAGCCGAGAGCGCCCGGCTGAGAAGGACTTGCCCGTAGAGGCCGAACGCCGCGCCGGTCAGGCAGCCCGCGCCCAGGAGGACCGCGCTCTCCAGCAGCATCGCCCGCCACAGCTGGCCCTCGGTCATGCCATCGACCTTGAGCCGAGCGAGGCGTGCGCGGCGCTGCCAGATCATGCCCCCCATCGCTGCACTCATCGCAAGCACGGCCGCGGCCAGCACGAGGAAGGCAATCTGAGTCAGCCGTTGCAGCCCCTGCCGACTTGCGGCGCGATGACGGGCCACCCGCTGGCCTTCCGTCTCAACGGCGAACCCCGAATGCGGGCCGAGCACGCGCAGCGCGCCGTCGCGCGCGGCAGCCGGCGAGGCACCCGGCGAAAGCAGCAGCTGGTAGGCGCTGGGCTCTGCGCTGCCCCACGCTCGCGCGAAGTCCTTGGCGTTGACGATGACGGCTCCCGTCGGCCACCCGATGTTGGTGCTGATCGCTGCCACGCGAAACCGCGTCGGCCGCGAGGATGGCAACGTGAACACCTGCCCGATCCTCAAGCCATGCTGCTTCGCCAGTACCTCTGCGACCACGGCCCATCCGCCCGCGCGAATTCGGCGCGTCGCCTCGTCGTAGTCGCCGTGGAGGAGCTGGCTGCGCGGGATCGGTGCGCTCGCCGCTGTCGGAGGAGCGAGAACCCAAATTCGCCGGTCCTTGTAGTCCAAGAATCCCGATCGGTAGAGGCGCACGGCACGAACGCCGGGCACGGCTGCCAGCTCGCGCGCCGCGCCCGCTCGGAACGGCGTGGTGGCAAACAGGTTGGGATATCCGGCAGGGCTCGCCCACACGTCAGCAATGGCGTTCAGGTCGCGCGTCGCGTGGTCCAGCCCTCGTTGCAGGTCGCCGTGCGCGCCCTGGATGCCGACGCTGCCGAATACCGCCACGGCACCCGTCGCTGCGACCGCGAGCGAGCGTGCTCGCGTCGATCGCGCCCGCAGCTCGGTCAGCGCGAGGAACGGGACGACGCTTTTTATGCGGCGCTGCACCGGAGCGATGAGCGCCGCCGCCCCATCGAGCACGAGCGGGATCAGCAGGAGCATCGCCGCTGTGAGCGTCAGCATGCCCATCAGTGCGGCGGCGGGAGCAAACAGCAAGATCCCCGTGGTGGCTGCGAGGCAGACGCCGCCGGCGCCCAACAGCCAAAGGCCCTCGTGGCGCCGCTTCGGCTGCGACGACTCTCCGATCGGCGGCCGGCGCGAGAAGATGTCGCGAAGTGGGCTGAGCACCGCGACCATGGCCGCCAGCAGTCCGCCGCCGATGGCCAGCGCGAAGCTCTGCCACGTCACGACTCGCTGCGCCCCGACCGGGAACGCCGCCGCGAGGTAGCCCGGCACCTCGCGGAACAGATGTCGCGACAGCAGATCGCCGATGGCGAGCCCCAGTCCTGCGGCTGCAACGCCCAGCACGAGCGCGTCGAACAGCAGAACTTGGATCACGACCGGCGCGTCGTGCCCGGCGAGTCGCAGGTCGACGATCAGGCGCCGACGCTGGGGAACGGTGAGCAGCATCGCACTGAAGGCGAACAGGAACCCGACCAAAGCGCTGAATGCAGAGAACAGAGCGGTGGACTGGCTCGTCGGCGCTGCGGCCTGCTTGAACAGCGCCACGTCGAAGTCGCCCGAGCGAACGTTCACGCCGGGACCCGCCACACGCTTCAACGCGGCCTCGACCTGCGTGTCGCTGCCGGGACGAGAGACGACGAAGATTCGCGTCACGCGGCCCTCCATCCCGGCGAGCTCCTGGGCGTAGTCGAGCGGGGCCAGGGCGATCGGGTTGTTCACCAGCGATCCGATGTCGTCGGAGGAGAGCTGCGCGCCCACCGGCGCGACGTGCCGCGCCCCGGCGATGTCGAGCGTGACGCGTTGGCCGAACCCGGCACCGACTTGACGCGCAATCGGCGACGGCAGCGCAAGCGCTCTTTGCTGGGCCAGCTCAGTCGCGGTGAAGCGTCTCAGCAGCGGGCCGCCGAGTCTTGCGAACCGCGGGTCAGCCCCGACGAGCACGACTGGCCGTTCGCCTCTCGGACCCGCCACCGTCGCGTAGGTCTCAAGCAGTGGTGCCGCCGCGCTGACGCCGGGCGTGTCCTGCACCTGCGGGAGCAGTCTCTCGCTGAAGCCTTGGGGGCTGCGCGCCACGAGTTGCAGCCGTGCGTCCCCGACCAGCCCGGATTGAAGCTGCGTCACCGAGCCGATGAGACTGGTGTTCGCGACGGAGGCTGCGAACAGAAGGGCGACGCCGATGGCGATGCCGACGACCGCCAGCAGCTCTTGCACCCAGCGCGCACGCAGGCGCACGCGGTGAAGATGGACGAGGTTCGACAGCTTCAGCAGCACCATCGGCGTCAGGTGCCGATGGCAGGGGGTGCAAAGCCGGTGTCAGACTCGTAGTCGAACAGCCGACCATCGCGCAGCGTGTGCACCCGATCGGCGATCGCCGCGGCCTGCGGGTCGTGCGTCACGAGCAGCATCGCCACGCGGTCCTCTCGGCAGATCTCGCTGAGCAGCCCCAGCACCTCGCGGCTACGCTGCGTGTCGAGGCTGCCGGTCGGCTCGTCGGCGAGCACCAACTGCGGTCTCGTCGAGAGCGCACGCGCGATCAAGACGCGCTGGCGCTCCCCCATCGACAGCTCCTCCGCGCGATGGTGCAGCCGCTTGCCGAGCCCGAGCCGCTCAAGCAGCGGCGTTACCCGGCGATGCGCCTCGCGCACGCCGACGCGGTTGTCGAACAGCTTCAGCGCCGCGTTGTCGAGCGCCGGCACACCGGGCAGCAGGTCGAGCGACTGCCGTACGAAGCCCAGCTCGAGCCGCCGATACCGCGCCCCCTCCCGCGACGACAGAGCCGACACCGCGCGCCCCCCGACCAACACCTCACCGCTGTCCGGCGCCAGCAACGCCGCCACCATCAGCAGAAGCGTCGTCTTGCCTGAGCCGCTCGGCCCGTACAACGCCACCAGCTCTCCAGCGGCCACCGACATCGTCACGTCGTCGATCGCGCGCACCACCTCGCCGCCGCTCGACGAGTAGTGCTTCACGACGCGCTGAAGCTCAAGCACTCAGGCCGACCGCTCGCCGCCGGGGAAGTCGACGACGACGCCGTACCCGCCCGGCGGCGGATCCGGCGCCAGCAGCCGCCCGTCGCTCAGCGACCGCACATCGCGCGCTCGCAGCATCGACGGGAGTTCGGGCACGACCATGACGACGCCGATTCGCCCCTCGTCGGCCACAGCACGGATCAGCGCGACGATGCGCTCGCGCTCCAGCACGTCGAGGCCCGCCGTCGGATCGTCGACGAGCAGCACCCGCGGGTCTCGCACGAGCCCCTGGGCGAGCGCGACTGCCATCCGCTCGGCATCGGAGAGACTGCCCCAGCACTCGAAGCCGCAGTCGTCAACGCCGGCTTTCGCCAGTGCTGAGCGCGCCTTCTGTTGCGCGGCCTGTTGCCCGAGCGCGCCGAGGACCGGCAGCGCCACATAGTCGAGCATGCGGAGGTCCTGACTCTGCGGACCGCCGCGACGAACCCAGCCGACCTCCTCGCGATGCAGCTGGGCGAGTCGACGTCGCGACATCGCGGCCAGATCCAGCCCGGCGAATCTCACCGTTCCCGAGTCGGGCTGCTCGACCCCCGCCGCCACCTTGAGGAGCGTGGTCTTGCCGGCATTGCGCTGACCGTAGACCGCGATGAAGTCGCCGGCGAAGACGTCGAGCGACACGTCGCAAAGCACTTGCAACTCATGCGGACCGCGGTGGTACGTCTTGCTGACGTTCTGGATCGACAGCAGCGGATCCGAGACGATCATGCCCGCCGCCCCGTGCGCCGAGCAGGCGGATTCATTCGATGCCGGACGACGATCCGAGTCCGCTGGAGCCAATCGATCATGCCTTGCAGACGGGCGCACTCCGCATCGTCCACGAGCACCGCCGCGACCACGTCCCACGGGATCTCCGGATCGGAGAGCTGGTCGAACGTCGGTCGGCCGCCGGCTTGCAGCTCGTGCATCGCAGCGAGGCACGTCTTCTCCAACTTCTCGGTGAGCTCGATCACGCGCGGCCAGTCCGGCGGCTGAGAAAGGACAACTTTGACGTGGACCTCCTCGCGGGCAATGCTGATCTCACACGGCTCGGCGATCCACCGGCTGAACTCCTCCCGGCCCGCCGGGGTGGCGCGGTAGATCACGCGCGGAGCACCGCGCTCCGTCTTCCCAGCCTCCTTGGTCTTGTCTCTCTCGATCCAACCCTCGTCTCTGAGCTGATCGATCACCTTGTACGTGACCTTCTCGGAGAGACTGAGAAAACGGAAGCGCTCGTTGAAGCGCAACTGCAGGTCGTAGCCGTAGCCCGAACGCTCGACGAGCAATCCCAACACGACGTGCTTGGTAGAAAGCGCGCTCAAATCCCCGTCCCGTGAACGGGACCGTACATCATCGACACGCCGCTCTTCCACCGGGAGCCCCGCCTAACGGCGGTGTTCCTGAACGTGCCACCCGACGATGGCAAGCACCACGTCCCGAACCAGCCGCCAGGTAAAAGAAAGCCCCGCCGAAGCGGGGCTTCACAAGGGGTGAGCGACGGGACTTGAACCCGCGACCGCCTGGACCACAACCAGGAGCTCTACCAGCTGAGCTACGCCCACCATGGGTCTTGAGGGACTCTACCAACGGGGGTTGGGGCTTGCCTGGCGGAGGCTGGAGGCCTGCGCGTTTAGGGAAGGCCCGTCACCGGCCCGCTCTTTTCCCTAAACCGGTGCCTTATCCCACAAACCGCGCTCCCGACGATTGCCGAGGTGCCAGCTCTGGCGGGCATCCTCAAGGACGCATCACCGCTGCGATGGGCGATGCTCGAAGCGTGCGGATCTCGGTGACGGCCAGAGTGGCGGCGCTTGCGGCCGCCAGCACCGCGGCGGCCCCTACGAGCGGAGCCTCGGCGCCAAATGCGGCGGCCAGCGGACCGGCCAGCACGAAGCCGAGCGGACGCAGCGCGGTCGATCCCATCCAGTCATAGGCCGACACGCGCGAGAGCGCGTGCTCGGGCACATGGCGCTGGAGCGTTGTCTCCCACAGCGCGCCGGCCAGCGAGAACGCGAAGCCGGCGGGCACCATCGTCGCCGCGATCACCACGATCGAGGCGCCGAGCCCGAGGGCCAGCAATGGCACGCACCACAGGGACCACAGCGCAAAGCAGACCGCAAGCGGCCGTCGTGGACGCCATCGCAGCGAGACGATGCCACCTACGATCGCTCCAGCTCCAGAGGCGCTGACGATCACAGCCCAGGCGCCGGCGCCGCCAAGGTGATCGTCGGCGATCGCCGGCCCAAGGATGAAGAACACTCCGAAGACGGTGACCTGCAAGGCCGCGAAGTAGAGGATTCCGGTCCATAGCCAGCGACGCGACGACACCTCGTGCCATCCCGACGCCAGCTCACGCAGGAAGCCCTCCCGGGCGACCGGCCGCGGTACGCGCTTGACGCGCATTGCCAAGAGAAAGCAGGCACTCACGGCGAACGTCGCGGCGTCGACCGCGATCGCCGTGCCGCTGCCCAAACCGGCCACGAGCGCGCCGCCGACCGCGGGACCAAGCATCGAGGTCACGTTCATCGACAGGAAGATCAGCCCGTTGGCCTGCTGCAGGCGTGCTGGGCTGACGGTGCTAGGCGTCACACCCGTAGCCGCGGGACGGAAGAAGGCCAAGCCGATGCCGACCAACGCTTGGAGAACGAGGAAGTGCCACAGAACCGCCGAGCCGGTGAGCACGAGCACGCCGAGCGTCGCCTGGGCCAAACCGCAGAGCACGTCAGCGCTCAGCATGACCCGCTGCCGCGGGAGGCGGTCAGCCCACACCCCGGCGACGGCGGTGAGCAAGATGATCGGCGCGGTGCGCGCGGCCATCACCAGGCCGAGGTCACCGGCCGAGCCATTCAGGTCCAGGACAGCGAAGGCGACGGCGATCTGCGCGACGTAGTCGCCCAGCTGTGAGCTCGAGCGGGCCAGGAAGAGAAGCCGGAACGGGGCCTCGCCCAGCGCACCAAGCCAGCCGGCGACCTGGGCTTGGAAGCCGTTAGGCAGTGGGATCACCGACCGTTTCAGGAGCGGTCGTCACGACGGGCGCTCAAAGGCCGCATGTCCGTCCAGACACGCTCGACCTCCTCGAGGCACGCCTCTCTGCTGCCCTCGAACCCGGTGGCGGCCCACCCGGGCGGCGGCTCGCGGCCAGCCTCCCAGATCGAGTACTGCCGCTCACCGTTGACGACTACCACGAAGACGAAGCTGCGACCGTCGCTCATCGAGGCCTGCTCAACCCGCGTTGCGGTCGGCGATACGCCGCTGCTCGCGCTGCTCGTACTCGACGAAGGCGGCGATCATCGTCTCGTAGACCCGCTCGACCAAGTCGGGGTCGGCGCCGGTCTTCTCGGCGACGCTGCGCACGTTGGCCAGGACCTCTCGCTCGCGGGCCGGCACCCTGATCGCATCGGGCGAGTGCTTGTGCTCGAGCAGGCGCCGTACACGCTCGGTGCGCCTGGCAACGAGCGCGACGATCTCGCGATCGATCGTGTCGATCTCCGCGCGGATGTGGTCGAGATCGGTCATTTCAGCGAGCCCCCTTGGCACCGGGTGATGTGGATATTCGTCGACGGTGTTCACTGGATGCATATACTTGTTTAGTAATGCTAAACCATCTTAGTGCTCACTACACACCTCGCCAATGGGCGTACTAGTCGTCGGGGGCGGGCTCGCAGGGCTGACCGCGGCGATCAAGGCGCGCCGAGCGGCGCCGTGGCTCGACGTCGTACTCGTCGACAAGCCGCGGCCCGTGAGCAACACGCAGATATCCGGGATGCGATTGCGAGCCGGGATCAGCAATCGCCGCATCGACGCGGAGGCTGAGATCCTCGAGCTGCTGGCTCAGCGCAACGCCGGCGCCGCGACGCCGGCGATGCGAGAGTTCGCTCGGCTAGCCGCAAGAGAGCTCCAGGCGTGGCAGCGACACGCGGGCTTCGCGGCGCAGGACCGCCGTGAGTGGTTCGGCCCGCAATGGGGACGCGCGAACCAGGCGGGCAAAGGCCACGGCAAGTCGGTACTTGACTGGCTGCGGCGCGTTGCCGCTGACGCCGGGGTGCGCACGATGACCGCCGAGGCTGAGCGCCTAGAGCTGTCCGACGACCGCATCGAGTCGGTCCTGCTGCGCGACGGCGAGGGCCACATGCTGCGTATGGACGCCGACGTCGTCATCCTCGCCGCAGGCTCGGCCGGCGGGACGCTCTTCCTGTCGACCAATCGCTTGATCGGGCGCTCGGCCCACGAGCTGGCCTACGAGGCCGGCCTGCCGCTGACCGACAGCACCCTGCACATGATCCACCCGTTCGGAAACGTCGCTCGCGATGGTGCCCCGGGACTCGGCTGCTACGAGACCGACACGCTCGCAGGCGTCGACGTCTTCGCCGGCGCGCGCATCGGACACGAGTTCCACCACCGCACCAGCTCCGAGCTTCTCGCCGGGCACCAGGCGCATTACCACTTCCCCGAGCTGGTGCGGGCGTTCTCGATGTTCGGCGACCTCGTGCGGCTTCGCTTGCCGAACGGACGCGACCGCTTCGCGCGCGTCTCGCACCATTACCACCACTTGGGCATCGAGACGAACGACGGCGTGCAAGTCCCAGGCATCCAGGGCCTGTTCGCCGTCGGAGACGCTTCGGGGATCGGCTATTGGACCAACCATCACGAGCGCTTCCCTGGCTTCGCGTTGCTCAAGTGCCTCGTCGACGCAGCGCTGGTGGTGGAGCGCGCTCTCCCGCTCGCCTCGTCTGCCTCGGTGCAAGAGCAGGCGTGCGGGCCGCTGCCTCCCAGCGGTGATCGCACCGAACCCAACCGAGATCTGCGTGCGTTGAACTCGCGCATGCTCGCCAGGCTCCTCTCGGGTTCGGCGCGCCAGCGTCGAGCCGTGGCCGGAGAGTGGATAGACAGCGTTCGCCGGTTGGGCGACGACCGCGGCTGGACCACGAGCGCTGAGCTGTCGCTCGCCATGGCCTGGGCGCACCAGCAGCTCCTGGACTCAGGACAGCGGGAGCCGATTCGCATCGACACCGACCTCGTCGACCGCCTGCGGGGACGACACCTGCATCGAGCCACCGGGCCTGGCTCGACCCTCCAAGCCAAGGTTTCCGCTGGGGTTGACTCGTCGATCGTGTCCGACGCACAAGAGCACATCTGGTTCCTCGAGCGGCTCCACGGCGCCACGCCGCTGCATACCTCGCCGCTTGCTCTGCGTCTGCGTGGGCGACTCGACCGAGACGCGCTCGAGTGCTCCCTCGCCGAGGTGGTACAGCGCCACGAGATGCTGCGTACGACGATCGCCGAGGCAGACGGCCGCCCGCGCCCAGCGATCGAGGAAGCACCGTGGACGGCGTACCACGTCCTCGACGCGCGGGACGCGCCGGCTGGCGACCGCTGGCCGCTGGCGCTGGCGCTGGCGACGGAGTTCGTACGCGAGCCGCTGTCGCTCTCCGCCGGGCCGCTGCTGCGGGCAGCACTGATCGAGGTCGACGTCGACGACGCGTTGCTCGTGGTCGCGATCCACCGCGTCGCGATCGACGACCGGTCGCTCGACGTGATCAGGCAGGAGCTGGGCGAGCTGTACTCCGCCACCGTCGAAGGCCGTCCGACAGACCTGGCCGATCCCAAGAACCACTACGCCGAGCACATCCGGCGCCGGCGAGACCTGCTGGAGGCAGGCAAGCTCGACGATGAGCTCGCCTGGTGGCGAGAGCGGATGCACGACGCGCCAGAGCCGGTCGAGCTTCCGATCGCGCATCGCCGGCCGCCAGTCCAGTCCTTTCGTGGGGATGTGGTGGACCTCGAGCTCGGCGACGACCTGCGCAGACGGGTCCACGCTGCGGCTACGCGATGGGGCACCACTTCGTTCGCTGTGTTGACCGCGGCGTTCGCGGTGGTGCTTGGCCGTTACACCTCCGAGCACGAGGTCGTGCTCGGCACCACCGATGCGCGCCCACCCGAGTCAGGACAAGTGGTGGGGCCGTTCGCCAACACGTTCGCCCTGCGCCTGTCCGTCTCGCCGGAGGAGAGCTTTCGCGCTGCCGTGGACAGCGTTGCACGGCGGCTGGCCGATGCAAGCGACTACGGGCGGATCCCATTCGAACGGCTCGTCGAGGCCCTGGGGCCGTCCCGAACCAGGAGCCACGCGCCTCTGTTCCAGACAATGGTCCGGCCGCTGAGGAATTCCACAGTCCCAAGGATGGGAGCCCTCACCGCCGAACCGGTCGAGCTCCACACGGGCACGGCCATGTTCGACATGACGCTGAGCTTCGAGGATGACGGTGCCACCCTGCGCGCCACCCTTGAGTACGCGACCGATCTCTTCGTGAGACCAGCCGCGCAACGTGTCCTTGGTCACTTGCGGACGCTGCTGCACGCGGCGATCGAAGACCCCGAGGCGTCGCTCGGCGATCTGCCCATCGTCGGAGCTGACGAGCGCCGGGAGCTGCTGTCACGAAGTCGCAGTGCGCGGACGTCGCAGCCGCAGTCGTTCCTCGACCTGATCGACCGCACGATCATCGCGACCCCGACAGCTCCGGCCGTCGAAGGCGAGCGAGGGACATTGAGCTACGCCGAGCTCGGTCACCTCGCCGATGCGGTTGCCGGGCGCCTGCGCGTCGCCGGGGTGCGCCACGAGGACCGGGTGGCGCTCGCGTTGGAGCGCTCGCCCGAGGCCATTGCCGCACTGCTGGGAATCATGCGGGCCGGAGCCGCATACGTTCCGTTGGACCCGTCGTATCCCATGGACCGTCTCGCGTTCATGCTCGCCGACTCGGCCGTGGCCGCCGTCGTTGCCGACGACGCGACATTGGCGCGCCTGCCGGCGCCAGGCGTGCCGATCGTTCATGTCGAGGCGGGGATAGAGGCGATGCGGGGCGAGACCGAGACGCCCCTGCCCCCCGACATCGCCTACGTCGTCTACACATCCGGCTCGACCGGCGCGCCCAAGGGTGTGGCGATGACGCATGGATGCTTGAACGGACTGATCGAGTGGCAACTGCGCCGCTTCTCCGGCCCCGCCCGCACATCCCAATTCTCGGCTCTGAGCTTCGATGTCGGGTTTCAGGAGATCGCGGCTACCCTGGCCTCCGGGGGCACGCTCGTCGTTGTCCCCGAGCGGCTGCGCCGCGACACCACGGAGTTGGCCAGCTTCCTTCGCAAGCGCAACGTTACGCGGATGTTCTTGCCGTTCGTCGCGCTCGACGCTCTGGCTGAGGCGATCGCGGCCTCCGACGAGGCGACTACCTTGCGCGAGGTTGTCACCGCCGGCGAGCAGCTGCGGATCACGCCGGCGATCGCCACCTTGTTCAAGAGCATTCAGGGTGGCTACCTGGAGAACCAGTACGGGCCGTCGGAGACACACGTCGTGACCGCCTACCGGCTCGCCGGCCCCGTGGACGAGTGGTCCACGCTGCCTCCGATCGGACGGCAGATAGACGGCGCCTCCGTCTACGTGCTGGACGAGCGCCTTGAACCGGTCGCACTGGGTCTACCGGGTGACATCTACGTCGGCGGGGCAGCGCTGGCCCGGGGCTATCTGGGCCGAAGCACGCTGACGGCCGAGCGCTTCGGCCCAGATCCGTACGCTGTCGAGCCTGGTGGCCGCCTCTATCGCACAGGTGATGTCGGCCGCTTGCGCGAGGATGGCTCGATCGACTTCCTCGGTCGCAACGACGACCAGGTCAAGGTGCGTGGCTTCCGCGTCGAGCTCGGCGAGGTCGAGGCGGCCCTCGCCGAGCACCCGGTCGTTCGCACTGCGGCTGCCGCTGCTCCGGAGGTCGTGCCTGGGGAGCGGCGTCTGGTGGGATACGTTGTTCCCATGCCCGGCGCGGCACCGGCGGATGCCGAGCTCGACGCGTGGCTGCGGGACAAGCTTCCCGAACCGCTCGTCCCCAGCGCGATCGTCTTTCTCGACTCGCTTCCCCTCACTCCCACGGGCAAGGTCGACCGCGGTGCTCTGCCGTTGCCCGAGGCACGCAAGCCGGCTGCCGGCGATCGGCTTGCGGCTCCGGCGACGGCGACTGAGCGCAAGCTGGCAGAGGTCTGGGCCGAGTTGCTAGGGGTCGATCGCGTCGGCCGTGACGACGACTTCTTCGAGCTGGGGGGACACTCGCTGTTGGCCACGCGACTGGTCTCTCGCATCCGCCGCGATTGTGGCGCCGAGCTGCCGCTGCAGGACGTCTTCACCGCGCGGACGCTGCGAGCGCTCGGCGAGCGCGTCGACTTGGCCGGGGTCGCGCCCGTGCGCCCGGCGATCCGACGGCTCGATCGCGAGCTCTACCGATCGTGAAGCCCAAGCACCTGACCGCTCCCCTTGCCTTTCCGCAGGCGCGTATCTGGTTCCACGAGCAGCTCGAGAGCAACCTGCCCACGTACAACGTGGCCTACGAGCTTCGCCTGCGCGGGGCGCTGGCGCCCGACGCGCTCGAACGGGCGCTGCTGGCGCTGATCGAGCGGCACGAGCCGTTGCGCACGTCGTTTGCCGCGAGCGATGAGGGGCCGGTCCAGATCGTGCACGAGCAGGTCGACTGGCACATGCAGCACGCCGACCTGCGCGACCTCGCCGAACCCGAGCCTGAGCTCGCGCGACTGCGCGCCGGCTTGGCGCTGACGCCCTTGCCACACGACCTAGCACCCCTGATGCGAGCTCAGCTCGTCGCGCTCGACGACGAGCTCAACGTTCTCCTGCTGACGATCCATCACATGGTCTTCGACGGCTGGTCGCTCGGGCTGTTCAAGCGGGAGCTCGCGCAGCTCTATACGGCCTATGCGCAAGGAGTGCAGGCCACGCTGGAGCCGCTCTCGATCCAATACGTCGACTTCGCGGTATGGCAGCGCGAGCTCGTCGACACGCCACTGATCGCCGAGCAGCTCGAGCACTGGCGCAGCAGGCTCGCGGGAGTTCCGCCGCTGCTCGCGCTGCCCGCCTCCAGCACGCGTCCCCAGGTCCAGAGCTTTGTCGGAGAGCGGGCGCGCTTCACGATCGACGAGGCGCAGACTTTGGCGATCGATCGGCTCGCGGCAGCCGAGGGCGCCACGCCGTTCATGGTCGCGTTGGCCGCGTACGCCGCCTTCCTGGCGCGCAGCAGCGGCCAGAACGACCTCGTCGTCGGCACGCCGGTGGCGAACCGGCTGGACGCCGAGATAGAGGGCTTGATCGGCTGCTTCATCAACACCCTGCCGCTGCGCATGCAGGTCGAGCGGGCGAGCTCTTTCCGGGAGCTGATCGCCCAGGCGCGCGAGGTCTCGCTCGATGCCTATGCGAACCAGGACATGCCGTTCGAACGCCTGGTGCAGGAGACGAGCGAGCGCACCCTCGCGCACGGCGCCATCTTCCAGACCCTGCTCTCGTTTCAGAACACGCCCGATGAGCCGCTGGCGCTATGCGGGCTCGAGGGCGAGCTCGAGGAGCTCGACACAGGCACCTCGAAGTTCGACGTCACACTCGACCTGAGCCGTCGCGGCGACGTCGTCGAGGCCAGCTGGGAGTACCGCAGCGACCTGTTCACCCGGGAGGACACCGAGGCGCTCGTGACCTCCTTTCGCACGATGCTGCATGCGGCGCTGACCGATCCCGATCAGCCCGTGGGAGCCCTGCCACTCCTCTCCAACGCCGAACGCGGTGCGCTGGTCGAGGTCGGCACCCACACGCCCCGCGCGTTTCCCGAACAGGCGACGGTCGCCGGACTCTTCGACGAGCAGGCGCGCCGCACACCGGATGCCGTGGCCGTCGAGGACGCCCGGCGAGTCCTGACCTACGCGCAGCTTCGGCGCGACTCCAACCGCCTTGCGCGTCACCTGTCGGCGCTCGGCGTCGGCGCTGATTCGCGCGTCGGGATCTGCCTCGAGCCCGGGGTCGACGTGCTGGTTGCGCTACTCGCCATACACAAGGCGGGTGCGGCGTACGTGCCGCTGGACCCCGACTACCCCATCGAGCGGCTCGACGACATCGCCACCGACGCAGACCTGGACGCGCTTGTCTCCACCTCTGGGCTGAGGACCACGATTCGCGCCGTCGAGCGCTACGTCGAGCTGGACACCGAGGCCACCGCGATCGCGATGCTCTCCGGCGAGGACCTCGCCGGACACGCCGCGCCCGACGACCTCGCCTACGTCATCTATACGTCCGGCTCGACAGGCAGACCCAAGGGCGTTGAGATCTCGCAGCGCTCGCTCGTCAACCTCCTGTGCGGAGCACTCGACGAGTTCGGGCTCGACGCAGAAGACGGCCTGCTGGCCGTGACCTCGTTGTCGTTCGACATCTCCGCGCTCGAGCACTTTCTGCCGTTGCTCGCGGGGGGAAAGGTCGTCGTCGCGGGGCGGCGCCCCGCCGAGGATCCCGAGGCGCTGTTCGGCACGTTGCGGCGCCCGGACGTCACGACGATGCAGACGACACCGTCGTTCTGGCAGCTGATGGTCGACGCAGGCCTGCCGGCAGGGCTGATCGAACGCGCCCTCTGCGGAGGCGAGGCGCTGTCAGCCGGCCTCGCCGCCGACCTAGGCGACCGCGTGGGAGCGCTGTGGAACGTCTACGGACCGACAGAGACGACGATCTGGTCCACATGCGAGCGGATCGTGCAGTCGGCATCGGGGCAGGCGCCGGCGCTCGGTCATCCATGGGCCAACACGGACGTCCACGTGGTCGACGAACGGCTCGAGCCGGTGCCCGTCAACGTCGCCGGCGAGCTCGTGATCGGCGGCGCCGGACTCGCCCGTGGCTATCGCGACCAGCCCGCTCTGACGGCGGAGCGATTCGTCCCCGACCCCTTCTCGGGGCGGCCAGGCGCACGCCTCTACCGCACCGGAGACCTCGTGCGTCGAAGCCGCGACGGACGCATCGAGTACCTCGGCCGGATCGACCATCAGGTCAAGATCCGTGGCGTCAGGATCGAGCTGGCCGAGATCGAAGCCGTGCTCTCCGAGCATCCCGCGGTGAACGCATGCGTTGCGACGGTGTGGGAGCCGGAGCCCGGCGATCGGCGGCTCGTCGCCTATGTGCTCGCGAAGCCTGCGCCAGCCCTCGAAGAGCTGCGTGCCCTGGCACGTAGCAGGCTGCCACGACAAGCGCTGCCCTCGGCCTACGTCGTGTTGGACAAGTTGCCGACGACCCCGAACGGCAAGGTCGACCGCAGGGCACTGCCCTCGCCGGTGGAGAGCGAGAGCCGTGAGGTCGTCCCGGCGCGCGACGCGCTCGAGCTCAAGCTGCTCGAGCTGTGGAAGTCGGCGCTCGGCCGCGACGATGTCGGGGTCACCGACTCGTTCCTGGACCTTGGCGGGCATTCCTTGTCGGCGCTCCAACTTGCGCATCGGGTTCGTCAGGAGACCGGGAGCGAACTGGACTTGGCGACCGTGCTGCGTACGGGAACCGTCGAGGCGGCGGCCGAGGCGATCCGGGGCAACGCAAGAGTCGGCGTGGCGCGCTCGTTGGTCCATCTCAATGCCCGGGCCGAGCGAAGGCTGTTTTGCGTTCACTCGCTGGTCGGTACGGCCCTGCGCTATCGACAGCTGGCCCAGCAGCTCGACGGCGAGCTGGAGCTGTATGCGTTCCAGGCTCCGGGAGTCCTCGGCACCGAGGAGCCGCTGAGCCGAATCGAGGCACTCGCCGATCGTTACCTCGCCGAGCTGCGCGATGTTGCGCCCGCAGGACCCTACGCGCTCGCCGGCTACTCACTCGGCGGGCTGATCGCCTACGAGATCGCGGCGCGGCTGCTCGCCGAGGGCGAGCAGGTCGAAGCGCTGTTCCTGTTGGAGACGTTCACTCCCGCCGCCGATGCCGCGTTCGGTGCGATGGCGCCCGAAGTGGCGCTAGCCCGCTCGCTGGGAGCCAACCAGGATGAGGATGCGATCACCGCTCTGCCGGTGCAAGAGCGGCTCGGTCGGGTGTGGGAGGAGGCGATGCGGCGGCGCGCCTTGCCGCCTGGCGTCGATCTTGCGGAGCTCGGTCGCTACCTCGAGGTCGTCCGAGCTCACACGGCGGCCTCGGAGGCGTATAGGCCCCCGAGCTACGCCGGTGACATCACCCTGCTGCGTACCGAGGAGTGGGCGGTCGCGGACGAGACGCTCGGATGGGGGGCGCTGGTCGACGGTTGCGTCGAGCTCGTCAACGCGCCGGGCACGCACTCGACACTGTTGGAGACGCCTGCCGTCGACGTAGTGGCACGTGCGCTCCGAGAGCGGCTCCTACGGTGATCTGCCACGACCAGCGCTCGTCCCATCGCCTACGCCGCCGAGTCGTCGTGCCGGCGCGCGATGGCCTCACTGGCACACGTCCCGCCCGCCCCATAGGCTGCCTACCGTGGCGAGCGCTCGCGAGGAGGAGTCCGCAGAGCAGGCCGGGTCCGGGCCCGCCCGCGCCTCGCTCGTCCTCGCCACGCTGATCCTCGTCGCCGGCGTCGCCAACCTCAACCTCGCGGTCGCGAACGTCGCGCTGCCGGACATCGCGAGAGACTTCGACGCCGGGCAGACGGGCCTGAACCTCGTCGCGGTCGGCTACTCGCTCGGGCTCGCGGCCTCCGTCCTCTACCTCGGCGCAGTCGGCGATCGCTACGGGCGCAAGCTGATGCTCGCGCTCGGCACGGGGCTGGCGATCCCCGCCTCGCTGCTCGCGGGCTTCGCGCCGTCGCTGGGCGTGCTGTTCGCCGCGCGGCTGCTCGGCGGCGTCGCCGCCGGCCTCGCCTTTCCGACAACCCTCGCGCTCATCACGGCGCTGTGGTCCGGTGCCGGCCGCACGCGCTCGATCGCGCTGTGGTCCGGCATCGGCGGCGCGATCTCGGCGCTCGGCCCGCTGATGTCCGGCGCGCTGCTGGAGCACTTCGACTGGGGCTCGGTCTTCCTCGCAACGGTGCCGCTGGCACTGATCGCGCTGGTGCTGGCGATCAAGCTGATCCCGGCGCACGTGAACGAGACGACGGACCCGGTCGACAACCTCGGCGGCATCCTGTCGGTGCTGCTCGTCGCAGCGCTCGTGCTGGGGATCAACTTCGCGCCGGTGCCGAACCGCGGCACGCTCGCGATCGGGCTCGGGCTGATTGCGATCGCGGCCGGCGTCGCGTTCGTGCTGCGGCAGCGACGCGCGGCCTCGCCCCTCTACGACCTCGACGTCGCGCGGCGGCGGATCTTCTGGGTCGCTGCCTGCGCCGGCGTGATCGTGTTCGGCTCGCTGATGGCCGCGATGTTCATCGGCCAGCAGTTCCTGCAGAACGTGCTCGGCTACTCGACGCTCGAGGCCGGCGCCTCGATCCTGCCGGCGGCGGTGCTGATGGTGCTGGTCGCCCCGCGTTCCGCAAGGCTCGTGGAGAGACACGGCGCGCGCGCCACGCTGCTGATGGGCTACGTCTTCTGCCTGCTCGGCTTCGTCGCGATGCTGCTGCTGTGGAAGGACGGCATCCCGTACTGGAAGGTCTTCCTCGGCTACGCGCTGCTGGGGATCGGCGTCGGCCTCGCCGGCACGCCGGCCTCGCACTCGCTGACCGGCTCGGTGCCGGTCAAGCGCGCCGGGATGGCGTCGGGCACCGCCGACCTCCAGCGCGACCTCGGCGGCGCGATCATGCAGTCGATCCTCGGCGCGCTGCTGACGGCCGGCTACGCGTCGGCGTTCGCGAGTGCGATCGCCGCCTCGGCGAACGGCGCGCAGGTCAGCACCGCCACGCAGACGACGCTGGAGAAGTCGTTCGCGAGCGCGGCCGACCTCGCACAGCAGTATCCGCAGCACTCCGAGGCGATCATCGCGGCGGCGAAGTCGTCGTTCGTCTCCGGCGACCAGTGGGCCTTCCTCGCCGGGATCGTCGCGGTCCTGCTCGGGGCCGCGCTCATCTGGTTCCGCTTCCCCAAGCACGACGAGGAGCGGGCCCTGCTTGCGCAGTACCACGCGGAGGACACCGCTAGTGCGGTGCCCGCCGCCTGAGCGCGTCGCCTATCTGCCAGCGTTGTCCGCGACGTAGGTCGCGACCGCGTCGATCTCCTCTGGCGAGAGGTCGCCGCTGAACGCAGGCATCCCGCCGCCGCCGTTCTCGACCTGACTTCTGACCGTCGCGGCATCTGGCTGGAGATCGTCGAGGTTGGGACCGACGTTGCCGCTCGCGTTTGCCGCCGCGAGCGTGTGGCAGCCGGCGCAGCCTGCGGAGGCAAAGACCTTTGCGCCGTCCGGTCCCTTGGCGGGTGCAGTCGTTCTCGTCGACTTCGTCTGCGTCTGCGTCTGCGCAGGCTGTGTCTGCGTTGCCGGCGGCGCCGCCGAATCGTTCGTGGCGCTGCTGTCGTCGTCGCCGCCCCCGCCGCAGCCGGCGAGCGCCGCGGCGACGAGCACGACAGGGAACGCATGGATCGGTCTCATCTCACGGCACCGCCTTCCGCATCGGAGTCGAGGTCGAGGTTCGCCGTACAGCCTCTCAAACCCTGCCCGGCGGAGACCGCACTCATGCGTTCACCGCCGACAGCAGCCACAGGCCCAGGCACGTGAAGCCGACCATCACCGTCAGCATCCAGTACTGCGAGCGGATCGCCGCCCGTCTGTCGTCCCTGAAGACGGTGAGCGCGCGGTCGTGCGCGAGCACGAGCCCGGCGACGTGGCCGGCGATCAACGCCGCCACCTGCACGTACCAGATGCCGCTCGCCGAGATCAGCGTGTAGTTCACCTGCGTGTTCGTCGTCCCCAACAGGTTCGCGCCGGTGCCGAGCGGGTCGGAGGCGAGGTAGATCAGCGCCTGCCCCTGGAAGACGAGCAACGAGAAGTAGTGCGCGATCGCGTAGGCGAACGCGATCGGCGCGAGCGTGTGCGCGAACGAGCGCGCCAGCTCGCCGGCGTCGCGGCGCGGGTCGACCGTGCGCATGCCGCGGATCCCCAACTCGTAGAAGCCCGCGACCGCGGCGATCGCGACCGCCAGACCGACGCTGAAGGCGATCTCGTTCGCGACGGTGATCGAGCAGCCGATCCCCGTGAGGAGATCCTGCAGCTTCGGCGCGACGTCGACCCACAGCACGCCGTTGGAGGCGCCGTCGAACGTCGTCGTCCCGATCAGCACGACGAGCACCGCGACCGTCCCCGGAAGCAGCTCGAGCCGCGGCAGCCCGGACAGCAGCGGCCGCAGGCACAACTCCCGCCCACGCGTCTCCCACACGGAGATGCGCGAGCAGAGGTTGAACCAGACGCCGAACGCGTCGGCGCGCTCGCTCCACGCGCGCTCGCCGTAGAGGCTCATGCCGACCACCTGCACGAACCCATAGGCGAGCGCGAGCGCTCCGAGTGTCGATGGCACGTCACGGTCGACGTAGACCAGCTCGACCCACGCGAACGCGACGAGCCCGAGCGCCGCCGGCCAGCGTCCCAGCCATGCCGGGTAGACCATCGGCTCCGCGTCGAGGCTCGGACCGATCCGCCGCGCGGCGCCCGAGAGCCAGCGGTAGAGCGCGCGCCACGGGCTGAACAGCGCGAACACGTCGCCGAGCAACACGCTCAGGACCGGGATCCCGACCCAGAAGGCGACGTAGATCGCCGTCGGCGCGAGGTTCGCGGTGGGGACTGAGGTGCCGGCGAACGCGGCGTAGACGACGACCCCGTAGAGCGCCACGCCGACCAGTCCGCACAGCGTGCGCACGCCGCGCGGGATCGTCATGACGCGACGCAGGCGCGGCTGCTGCAGACGCGGTCTCGGCCACAGCACGCCGAGCGCGACGAACGAGGCAATCAGGACGAGCGCCGCGGCCCACGCGAACATCCACTGCGGGATCGGCAGATCGGCGCTGCCGGAGATGCCATGCGCCCGCGCGGCCGCGGGCGCGAGCGCGCCGGCGGCCAGCAGCGCGGCGGCGGCCAGCGCCGCCGCGCGAGCGGTGCGGCGCGGGGTCACGTCTGCGCTCCGTCCTCCGCGCGCCGCCGCCGCACCAGCACGACCGCGCCCACCGCGAGCAGGAGGAGCACGACGAGCGAGACGACGGCGGCGGTCGGGAACGACGAGCTCGAGCCGGGCTCGCCGACCCACGTCAGCGTGCCGTCGATCGCGCCCGGCACGCCGGCGACGAGCAGCGGCACGCGCCAGTCCTTGAGCTTCGTCTCCTTGCTCTCGTCCGTCACCTGCGGCGGGACGGGCTGGGTGCGGTAGTTGATGCGCGGGTCGTGCCATTGGTAGCGGCCGGTTCTGTCGATCGTGATCCAGTCGACGCCGGCCTCGCCCGCCTCCGACGCGCCGCCGGCGTCGTGGCCGGCCTCGTGCTCCTCGTCGCCGTGCGCGAGCAGCGTCACGCTCGCGTAGAGCTGCGCGTCGGCGCTGTCGCTCCCATCCTGGCCGGGCGGCCCGGACGGCGCGTTCTCACCGACGGCAAGGCGGGAGTGCGCGTTCACCTGCACCGTTCCGTCGGCGTGCAGGCGCGCGTACGGCTTCCCCTGCAGGTCGAGGATCGTCACGTCCTCGTCGCTCTTGTTGACGACCTGCAGCGCGTCGTCGTGGTCGAGGATCTGCGCGGTCAGGCCGTCGGTCGGCGGCGCGATCGAGCTCACGACGGAGCGGTAGTGCGGGTCGCCCTCGTGGGCGGCAGCGGGCACGGCGGCCACGGCGAGCAGCAGCACCGTCGGCAGCAGCGTGCGTCTGAAGGTTCGGATCATGAGACTCCTCGGGGAATGGATCGTCGTGTCGCAGCGCGAGGCGCGACACGCGGTCGTCCCCGGCTACGCGAGCGGTGCTACGGCGCTCGCGTGCGGCGGCGCCCGCCCGGCTGCGGCGCTCGCGAGCGGAGCGAGGGGTGCGCGCAGCGGCGCGATCGGGAGGACGACGCGCGCGCGAGGGCGCAGCGCGACACGCAGGCGCAGCCGCAGCGGCGCGAGATCGGCGAGCGCCTCGCTCAGTCCGGCGCCCGCACGTAACGCAAGTGCGAGCAGTCCGCCGACACCGAGCGCGGCGGGCAGCGCCCACCAGCCACCGCCGCCGAGCACTGCCGCGACGCCGGCGGCGTGCCCGCCGGCGAACATCCCCTCCAGCAGCTCCTGGGCGGAGAAGATCGCGAACAGCGCGGCGCTCGCGAGCAGCCACGCGCGCACGCCGGCCGTCTGCCACGCGCCACGGTCCGGGTCGTCAGCCGCGCCCTCGCGGGCCCAACGCTGCACGAGCGCTCCGAGCGACGCGCCGAGCGCGAGCGCGGTCAGCAGGACGATCCACGGCGTCAGCGACGACAGGTACGCATGCCCCTGCTGCGCGAGCGCCCGCGGGGCGTCGGAGCCGAACGCCAGCTCGTAGCGCAGCCGGTGCACACCCAGCGCGGCCGCCGGCATCAGCGCCGCGCCGCGCAGCGCGGGCGGCATCGCGGCCAGCAGACGGCGGCGGAGGGGAACCGGCGGCATCGCGTCGCAGGTTACCGGCGCGGAGCGCAGCGACGCTGCTGCGGCCGAGGCGAGGCAGGACCGAAGCGACCTTACGCAGCCTGGGGAATGCGGTCCCCGGGGGCGTAGTCGCCGACGGCGTTGCCGTCCTCGTCGAAGGCGACGAGCAGCAGGCGATCCCGTGCCGCAGCGCTCTCGCGGGCCATGCGCTCGAAGGCCTCCTTCGCAGCGCCAGCTCGATCGAAGGACACGACGAGGTTGCCCGTATCGAAGATCGAGTAGGTCATCGGGTGACGGATGCTACACAGCATCGTTCACCCCACGGCCTGGACGTCGGTCACGAGAGCGACAAGCGTGGTCGGCACACCCCACACGGACCAATGGCCCGGGCTGCCGGTATCAGCGACGCAGATGCCATGCCCGGGCGCGAGACACACAGTGGCGATATGGGTCCCGATCCGGTCGGGTCGGCGGCGAGCCATCCGCTCGAGGCCATCGCGCTGCGCGAACATCGACACAGCCATGTGCAGCACGGTCGCGTGCAGGTCGGCTGGGTGCGGGGGCTCCCGGCGTGCCTGGAAGTTCGACGTCAGCGCCAGCTCCAGCCGCCGGCGATCGGTGCCATGGCATGCTCGGTGAAGCGTGATGGGCACGTTCAACACGACGACGCGGAACTCGGAATCGAAACGGGCCATGACGGCTCGGCAATCTGGCACGGGACCATGCCGAGAAGCCCGTCTAGGTCAGGAATTTTGCGCATCTGCGTGCGGTCTGCGCAACTCGCGAGTCAAACCCGGGTTCGTCCGGCACAAAGACGCAGACGCGGCACTGACGGGTCACGGGCCTTGGACTGCGTCCAACCCGACGGGTCGGACCGCGCGCTATCCGACCGGCACGCCTTCGCGCGCCTCGCGAGCCCGGGCCCGCGACGCCTTCACGCGCGCATGCGGGTCGAGCTCGACCTTGCGCAGGCGGATGAAGCCGGGCGTCACTTCGACGCACTCGTCCTCGCGCACGAACTCCAAAGCCTCGTCGAGCGTCGGTGGCGAGGGCGGCATCAACCGCTCCAACTCGTCGGCGGTCGAGGAGCGATGGTTCGTGAGGTGCTTCTCGCGCACGATGTTGACCTCGAGATCCTCGGGGCGGTTGTGCTCACCGATGATCATGCCGTTGTAGACGTCGGTGCCGGCGGCGACGAACATCGTGCCGCGGTCCTGCAGGCCGGTCAGCGCGAACGTCGTGACCTTGCCGGGACGGTCGGCGATCAACGAGCCGGTCGCCCGCAGGCGCAGCACGCCCTGCCACGGCTCGTAGCCATCGAAGACGTGGTGCAGGATCCCCGTGCCGCGCGTCTCCGTGAGGAACTCGGTGCGGAAGCCGATCAAACCGCGGGCGGGGACGCGGTATTCCATCCGCACCCAGCCGGTGCCGTGGTTGACCATCTCCCCCATGCGGCCCTTGCGCGTGGCGAGCAGCTGCGTGATGACGCCGACGTACTCGTCGGGAATGTCGATCGTCATCAGCTCCATCGGCTCGTGCAGCACGCCGTCGATCTCCTGTGTGACGACCTGCGGCTTGCCGACCGTCATCTCGAAGCCCTCGCGGCGCATCAGCTCGACGAGGATTGCGAGCTGCAGCTCGCCGCGGCCCTGCACCTCCCACGTGTCAGGACGCTCGGTCGGCAGCACGCGCAGCGAGACGTTGCCGACGAGCTCGGCGTCGAGGCGGTTCTTCAACAGGCGGGCGGTCACCTTCGTGCCTCTCTCCTGCCCGGCGAGCGGCGACGTGTTGATGCCGATCGTGACCGACAGCGACGGGTCGTCGACGTGGATCACCGGCAGTGCACGGGCATCCTCGGGATCCGCGAGCGTCTCGCCGATCGTCACGTCGGACAGGCCCGCTATCGCGATGATCTCGCCAGGCCCGGCCTCCTGCGCCTCGACGCGCTCCAGCGCGTCGGTGACGTACAGCTCGGTCACCTTCACGCGCTCGATCGAGCCGTCGGTGCGGCACCACGCGACCTGCTGGCCGCGTCTGAGCACACCGTGGCGCACGCGGCAGAGGGCGATGCGGCCGAGGTAGGGCGAGGCGTCGAGGTTGGTCACGAGCGCCTGCAGCGGGTGCTCGGAGTCATACGACGGCGCGGGGATGCGCTCGACGATCAGGTCGAGCAGCGGCTTGAGGTTCTCCCCGTCGACCGGGTTCTCCGGGTCGTAGTCGACCGAGGCCCAGCCGTCCTTCGCGTTCGTGTAGACGATCGGAAACTCGATCTGCGACTCGTCGGCGTCGAGGTCGAGGAACAGCTCATAGACCTCGTCGATCACTTCGGCGATGCGTGCGTCGGAGCGGTCGACCTTGTTGATCACGAGGATCACCGGCAGGCGGGCCTGCAGCGTCTTGCGCAGCACGAAGCGCGTCTGCGGCAACGGCCCCTCGCTCGCGTCGACGAGCAACAGCACGCCATCGACCATCGTCAGCCCGCGCTCGACCTCACCGCCGAAGTCGGCGTGGCCGGGGGTGTCGATGATGTTGATCTTCGTCTCGCCAAACTGGACCGCGGTGTTCTTGGCGAGGATCGTGATGCCCTTCTCGCGCTCCAGGTCCATCGAGTCCATGACCCGGTCGGCGACCTCTTGGTTGGCGCGGAACGCGCCGGACTGGCGCAGCAGTCCGTCGACCAGCGTGGTCTTGCCGTGGTCGACGTGCGCGACGATCGCGATGTTGCGCAGCTCTGAGCGGGTGGCTATGGGCACCCGGCCCATCGTAGGGAACCGGGCGCCGAGACAGCTCCCTTCTATGCGTAGGACTCCGAAGATCGCGGCGCAGCGCCTGCTCGCAGCCGCAGACCAAGAATCGGGTAGATCGCAGTGGAGCAGATCGCCGCGAGGACCAGGCCGGCCGCCGTCGAGCTGCGCATGTGCCCCTCCTCGACGGCGATCGTCGTGATCGCCACGACGAGCGGCAACTCCGTCGCACTGAACAGCGCAAGCGCCGCCCGCTCGCGCGCGTCGAGCACCTTGCGGTAGAGCAGCAGCGCGGGCGCGCCGCGCACGAGCAGGAACAGCGCGAGGAACAGCGGCACCTTGAGGAACTGAACCGGGTCGTCCAGCAGCGCGCCGAGGTCGACGGCGACACCGCTGGCGACGAAGAAGAACGGGATCAGGAAGCCGTAGCCGACGGCCGTCAGCTTCGACTCCAGCACCTCGACCTCGCGCCCCTGCAGCGCGAGCCGCAAGATGATCCCGGCGACGAAGCCGCCGAGCAGGAGGTCGAGCCCGAGCTCGCTGGCGAGCGCGGCGAGCGCGAAGACGATCACGACCGTCACGCGGATCGCCAGCTGGCTGCTCGTCTCCAGCGTGCGCTCGAACAGATTCCAGGTGCGGCCCATCGAGCGCACGGCGATGATGCCCGCCAGCACGGCGACGACGACGAAGGCGATCAGGATCGCCGCGTTCGCCGCCGCGCTCTTGGTCGAGAAGACGAGCGTGATCAGCAGGATCGGACCGAACTCGCCCATCGCGCCGGCGCCCAGCAGGTAGGTGCCGAAGCGCGTCTTCAGCTCGTCGGCATCGCGCAGGATCGGGATCAGCGTGCCGATCGCGGTCGTCGCCAGCGCCGAGCCGGTGAAGACGAGCGACAGCACGATCCCGGCGAGCGACAGCAGCCCGCCGATCGAGTATGCGAGCACGAGCGAGATCGCCCAGCCGAACGCCGCGAGCCGCAGCGGCTGGCCGCGGATCCGCTCGAAGTCGATCTCGTAGCCGGCGAAGAAGAACAGCATGCCGAGCCCGAGGCTGGAGAAGAAGTCGACGAACGCGTCCGGCTGAGCGAGCCCCAGTCCCTCCGGGCCGATCGCGATCCCGAGCAGCAGCTCCAGCACGACTACCGGCACGACGAGCCAGCGGGCGAGCAGCCCGGCGAACAGGGCAGCGAGCGCCGCGAACGTGACGATCGCCAGGAACGAGCCGGCGTCGACGTTCACCATCGGAGCCGGGCGTCGCGGTGAGCGCTGCGGGAGCGTCGTTCGGTGCCGTCCACGTCGTCGGCGATCCTAGATCAGTGCGCGGAGGCGGTCGAGCGGGCAGCGCGATGCCGGGCTGATGCGGCGCGCGCGGATGTGTGCGGCTCGTATGGCCCTCGCCCGCGCGGCTCGATGCGGCAGTGGCCGCCTCGCACGGCGCCGGCTCGCCGCAAGCCGCGCTCGCGAGCGTCGCCGACCGCACCGGCATCGGGCTGCACCGTCGCGCACCCCGCCCGTAGCGCGTCCGATCGTCCATCCAGCTTGCCGCCCCCGGCCCGTCCTGCCAGGATCCGGCCCGGTGAGCAGCGTCAACGCCACAACCCTGGGAGGCACCACCACATGAGACGTTCCCTCACCCTCGGCTGCGCCGCCGTCGCCGCGCTCGGGCTGCCGGCCGTCGCGTCAGCTCAGATCCAGGTCGACAAAGGAATCGCCGGCGCGCGCATCGGCAACACGGTCGCGCAGGTGCATGCCGCTCTCGGCAGACCGACCAGCGTTCAGAACGGCACCAACGACTTCGGCAGATTCCGCGAGGAGAAGTACGCCGGTGGGATCACGGTCGACTACCAGGGCGCGAGAACCGTCAGCTCGGTCACGACCACCGGCCTTGGCGACCGCACCGCGAAGGGCGTCGGCGTCGGCTCGACCGAAGCGGCCATCAGAGCGAACGTGCCCGGCGTCAGATGCGAGACGATCTCCGGCAGCCGCTCCTGCCACACCCACACGTTCACAGCTGGCAGACGCGTCACCGACTTCTTCATCAAGAACGGCAAGGTCACGCGCGTGAGCCTCGGCGTCGTGATCGACTGAAGTCGGCGGACGAAACCGCTTACGCCGCGCGCCCGTAGCGCTCCGCCGCGCGGGCGCGCGCCTTCTCCGCCTCGGCCTCGCGGTCCTTCGGCGGCGCGTTTGTCGTCAGCTCCGCGAGCAGCTCACGCGAGATCTCGGTGACCCGCTCGACCGCGCGCTCGAACGCCTCGGCGTTCGCCTGCGACGGTCTCGTGAAGCCGCTGACCTTGCGGACGTACTGGAGCGCCGACGCGTGGATCTCGTCCTCGGTCGCGGGCGGCTCGAAGTTGTGGAGGGTTCTGATGTTTCGGCACATGCGGCCGATACTACGCGGGCACCGGATCCGCCAGCGGCTCGCTGGTCAGCGCACGCGAGAACGAGATCGCCTCGTCCTCGATCGGCCCGCGCCGCATCAGCAGGATGTCGCGCGCGTAGTTCTGGTGCAGGCGCCACGGCGTCCGCTCGCCTTGCTTCGGAAGCGCGTCGAGCGAGCGCAGCACGTAACCGGATTTGAGGTCGAGGAACGGCTCCGTCGGCGAGGACGGATCGGGCCCGAGCGGCGTGACGACGCGGTAGCCGTTCGCGTCCATGTGGTTGAGCAGTCGGCAGACGTACTCGGCGCAGAGGTCGGCCTTGAGCGTCCACGAGGCGTTCGTGTAGCCGAGCGTGACCGCCATGTTCGGCAGCCCGCTGAACATCATGCCCTTGTAGCCGACCGTGTCTGACATCGCGACGTCGCGCCCGTCGACGCCGATCTCCATGCCGCCGAGCAGCTGCAGGTTCAGGCCGGTGGCGGTGACGATCACGTCCGCCTCGAGCTCGGCGCCCGAGGTGAGCTTGAGCCCGTTCTCCGTGAACGTCTCGATGCCGTCGGTCACGACCGACGCGTCGCCGTTCCCGATCGCCTTGAAGAGGTCGGCGTCGGGCACGAGGCAGATGCGCTGGTCCCACGGGTCGTACTTCGGGTTGAAGTGCGTGTCGACGTCGTAGCCGGGCGGGAGCTGTCTCACGACGCCTCTACGCAGCACCTTGCGCATGAAGCTCGGCGCGCGTCTGCTGAGCCCGTACATCGCCCCCTGCAGCAGCACGTTCTTCCAGCGCACGATCGGATAGGCGACTCTCGCCGGCAGCTTGCTGCGCAGGAAGTCTGCGATCGGATCCCGACCCGGGAGCGCGACGATGTACGTCGGCGAGCGCTGCAGCATCGTCACGTGCGCGGCCTGCTCGGCCATCGACGGGACGAGCGTCACGGCCGTCGCACCGCTACCGATCACGACGACGCGCTTGCCCGTGTAATCGAGATTCTCCGGCCAGTGCTGCGGATGGACGATCTCGCCTCTGAAGCGCTTTCTGCCCTCGAAGAACGGCGAGTAGCCCTTGTCGTAGTTGTAGTAGCCGGTGCAGCCGAACAGGAAGCTGCACGTCAGCTGCTCGGTCTCGCCCGTGTCGGTCCGCTGCACCTCGACGGTCCAACGCGCGTCGGCGGAGGACCAGTCTGCGCGTACGACGCGACGCGAGTAGCGGATGTGCTGCTCCACGCCGTGCTCGCGCGCCGTCTCGCGTATGTAGCTGAGGATCGAGGGGCCGTCGGCGATCGCCTTCGCCTCCGTCCACGGCTTGAAGCGGTAGCCGAGCGTGAACATGTCGGAGTCGGAGCGGATCCCGGGGTACTGGAAGAGGTCCCAGGTCCCCCCGCTGCGCTCGCGTCCCTCGAGGATCGCGTAGCTCTTGCCGGGGCAGTCGGTCTGCAGATGGCAGGCGGCGCCAATGCCGGAGAGGCCCGCGCCGACGATGAGGACGTCGAGGTGCTCGGTGTTGGGCATGTCTTGAACGATAGTCAAACTGCTGTTTGAGCGCGCCGGGCGCGCTCGGCGCCGGCGACGTGCTGGACGACCGCGTCGACGAGCTGCGGCCACAGCCGCTCGGGCAGGCCGTGGCCCATGTCGGGCACCAGCATCAGTCTCGCGGCCGGGATCGCCTTGGCGGTCGCTCTCCCGCCGGACGCAGAGATCAGCGGATCCTGCTCGCCGTGGATGACAAGCGTCGGCGCCGTGATCGCCTGCAGCCTGCGCGTGCGGTTGCCCGAGGCGAGGATCGCCGCGAACTGGCGGCCGGTCCCGCGCACGTCGGGATCGCGGTCGTACGAGTCGGCGAGATAGGCGCGCACATCCGGCGTGTCGAGCGCGTCGCCGGGGGCCCCGATCGCCGTCAACAGCGCGAGCATGTACTCGACGAACGCGTCGCGCTCGCGCGGCGCCGGCTTGAGCAGCAGCGGGTAGACGTGCGGCCGCGGCTGGCCGGCACGGCGGCTGCCCGTCGTGGACATGATCGAGGTGAGCGAGCGCACGCGTCTCGGCCGGATCGCAGCCACCGTCTGAGCGATCATGCCGCCCATCGAGACGCCGGCGAGATGGGCCGACTCGAGCTCGAGCGCGTCGAGCAGGCCGACGGTGTCGCGCGCCATGTCCTCGAGCGTGTACTGGTCGGCGCCGAAGCGGCGCGTGATCAGTCTCGATGGTGTCGGCGGCGAAATCTGCACGTGCGTCGAGCGACCGCGGTCACGGTTGTCGAAGCGGACGACATACAGGCCGCGCTTGACGAGCTGCGCGATCAGCGGCAGCGGCCAGTGGACCATCTGCATCCCGAGCCCCATCACGAGCACGAGCGGCGGATCGGCGGGGTCACCGAACGTCTCGCAGCACAGCTCGATGCCGCGACCGACGTCGACCAGGCGCTCCCCGTCATTGGAGGCGATCGTCTCGGGCCTCGCGCTCATCGGATGAGACGATAGAGCGCGCGATGCCCGCGTCCGCCGTCATCCGCGAGCTCGACACGCCGTACGGGCCGGCTCGCGCGCACGTGCATCGGATCCCGAGAGCCCGCGGCGCGCTCGTGCTCGGGCACGGCGCAGGCGGCGGCGTCGCGGCTCCCGACCTCGTCGCCGCGACCGAGGCGGCGCTTGGGGAGCACGTCAGCGTGGCGCTCATCGAGCAGCCCTACCGCGTCGCCGGCCGCCGCTCGGCGGCGCCCGCGAGACAGCTCGACGCCGCCTGGATCGCTGTGGTGGAGCAGCTGCGGGCGAGGGAGCTGCGCCGCGTGCCGCTGCTCGTCGGCGGGCGCTCGTCGGGCGCGCGGGTGGCGTGCCGGACCGCCGGTGCGACGGGCGCCGCCGGCGTCCTCTGCCTCGCCTTCCCGCTGCGCCCGCCGACGCGAACCGGCGCCGCCGAGCGTCCCAGCCGTCTGCCGGAGCTGGAGGCGGTGACGATCCCCGTGCTGATCGTGCAGGGTGAGAACGACCGCTTCGGCATGCCGCCCGCGGGGCCCGGCCGCGAGGTCGTCCGGGTACGCGGCGACCACAGCTTGCGCAGCGACAGAGCGGCGGTCGCGGAAGCCGTGCGCGCCTGGCTGGCGCGCATCCTGCCCCCGGCCTAGCTGTAGTTCCTGAGCACGTTGTTCATCCGGGCCTCCTTGGAGGCTGGTGGTTCTCGAGGCCGCCAGTCCCAAGGAGGACACCGGATGAAGCTGCACGCTAACGCGAGGCTCAGCCT
>Ga0126311_10000047_pt1 | contig 62660 bp, 55 predicted proteins | sample Plot61_FD_92539 | JGI IMG/M metagenome (GOLD analysis project Ga0126311, IMG submission 92539) | Serpentine soil microbial communities from UC McLaughlin Reserve, CA, USA - Plot61 | ecosystem: Environmental > Terrestrial > Soil > Grasslands | place: USA: UC McLaughlin Reserve, Lake County... | reverse complement strand
TAAGACCCGACACCGCGGAGTGAAGCTGGTGGGTTGGATCTTCAAGTTCGCTACCGCCGCCTATAACCTGGTCCGCATTAGAAACCTGACCGAGGTCACCTGAGAAACGGCGACTAACCGCCAGTCGGGTAACCGAACCAAAGTGGCAAATGAGCCACTCAAGGATCAACATCATTAAGAAATTCGCAATTCATAGATAAGCAAATCTATTCAATGAAGACTGAACCACTATCAACGCTCAATTTTTCAGCAGCCTGCTAGAGTAGTTTTTTACAGGATTTGCAAGATTTTGCAGGATTGGCATGTAAATCCTGTCCAATCTTGTAAATCCTGTAAAATGCTTTCCTTGACCGACAAAATCTTCATCCAGCAATGTACCGCGCCTGATTGCGGCGCCGAGTTCGATCTTGATGCCCGCCTTTTTGTGTGCTCGCGTTGTGGCGGGCTGCTTGATATTGAGCGTCGCGAAAAGATCGATTCAGCTCCGCTCCGCGAGCTCTGGCAACAGCGACGCGCATCTTTTGACCCCCGCGATCGCAGTGGCGTCTGGCGTTTCCGCGAATTTCTTCCATTCACTGACGACACTGAAATCGTCTCGCTCGGAGAGGGCAACACGCCGCTCTACGACGCACCACGCTGCGCGGATTACTGTCGCCTGCCGCAGCTAAAACTCAAACATCAGGGTTGTAATCCGACCGGTTCGTTCAAAGATACCGGCATGACTGCCGGCGTCACGCAGGCGCGCAAACTGGGCGCGCGGCTCGTCGTCTGCGCGAGCACTGGAAACACGGCGGCGAGTCTCGCTGCTTATGCCGCGCGCGCTGATTTGTTGTGCGCCATCATCGTGCCGAGTGGCGACGTGAGTCACGCAAAAGTCGCGCAGGCGCTCGATTATGGCGCAAGGGTATTCGAGGTCGATGGCAACTTCGATAGCTGCATGAAGCTCATTCGCGAGCTTGCTGAAGACGAGCGGGTTTATCTCGTCAACTCGATAAATCCGTTTCGTATTGAAGGTCAGAAGACGGTTGCATTCGAGCTTGCCGAGCAGCTCGACTGGCAAATGCCGGATCATCTGGTTGTGCCTGGCGGAAATCTTGGGAACAGCTCAGCGTTAGGAAAAGGCTTTCGCGAGTTATTTGAGAGTGGATTGATCGAGCGGCAACCGAGGATCACGGTTGTACAGGCTGAAGGCGCGGCGCCGTTTGCGAAATACTATTCTGATTACCAGCAAGAGCGCTTTATGAAAGAGGAGAATCCGCAAACCCTGGCCTCGGCAATCAAGATCGGCGCGCCTGTTTCGTGGCCTAAGGCGGCGCGCGCCGTGGAGGAAACGGGCGGCGGCGTGATAACAGTAACCGAGCAGGAGATTGCGGACGCGAAGGCCATCATCGGACGCGATGGGATCGGTTGTGAGCCCGCATCAGCTACGACGGTCGCGGGCATTCGCAAGCTCAAAATTGATGAGAATGAATCTGTTGTTGCGGTATTGACCGGGCATCTGCTGAAAGACACGGACTACGTAATGAAGTATCACACTCAGAATCTAATCGCGCCCGATGGCCAACGCCTCGGCGGCCCATTCGCTAACGTCCCGATCCGTACTCAATCCGTGAAATCCGTGGCTGATTTATTGAGATGACTCTCGAAGTTCGCGTTCCTGCTTCAACGTCCAATCTCGGCCCCGGCTTTGATTGTTTCGGCCTTGCACTAAAACTTTACCTGACCGTTAAGGCGACCGCCCTGCCCGAAGCTTCCGAACCGTGTCGCGTAGAAACCTCCGGGGCGAAAGAAAACGAGACTCTCCCCCGCAACGCCGTTAACCTGATCTATCGTGCGATGTCGTTCGCCGCGCGCCGCGAAGGAGTTTCGTTGCCACCTGTCGAGCTGACCGTGCACAACGAAATACCGCTCGCCAGTGGCCTGGGTAGCAGTGCCGCCGCGATTGTTGCCGGTATCAAGCTAAGCTCGTTGCTGACCGGAACCTCGATCTCCGATCAAACGATTCTCAATTACGCCACCGAGTTTGAAGGACATCCCGACAACGTTGCTGCCTCAATCTACGGCGGCTTTCTCGCAAGCTGTACCAGTAGTGACGGAACTGTAATCTCAACGAGGTTCGACTGGCCTGCGCAGATTCGCGTCGTCGTTGTCTCACCGCACTCACAGTTGCCGACGCACGTCGCACGCGCCGCACTCCCGCGCACGATTACTCGTACCGACGCCGTTCACAATCTGCAACGAACCGCACTCCTAACTGCTGCCCTCGCGCAGCAACGTTACGAATTACTCTGGGAAGCGATGCGCGATCGTCTGCACCAGCCATATCGCGAATCGCTCGTCCCCGGTCTCGCCGAGGCACTCGCGCTGCCACACTCGCCCGGACTGCTCGGCATTGCGCTGAGTGGCGCTGGTCCAAGCATCGTAGCCCTGGTTTATGATAATGAGGACGAGATCGGCGCGCGCGTGGCGAGCTGTTTTCACGCGCGCAATATCGAATCAACGATCAGAATTCTCGACGTCGACAACGAAGGCGCCTTACCGCCCTCGGCTTTGTAAGCGATACACGGGATAACTCACCGCCAGCAACACCAGCGCGTAAACACTATTCCTCGTATCAGCCCTTATCGCTCCGACGAGAAACAACACCGATCCAATCAACGCGAGCGCGGGCGTGATCGGATAACCCCACGCGCGATACGGCCGCGGTTTGTCAGGCTCGCGCCAACGCAACACAAACAGCGAAACGAAAGAGAGTATGTAGTTCACCACGAAGAAGAACGCGAGCACCGTGATGACCGTCTCGAATTTCTCGCCAAAGATGATGAACATCAGCGCGACCATCAGACTGAGCGCCAGCGCCACCGTCGGCGTGCCGCCGTCGTTAACAACCGCGGCTTTCTGCGAAAACAACCCGTCACGACTCATTGCAAAAATCACGCGCGTCGCCATCAGGTGCAGCGCGTTGATCCCGCTGAGCATCGACACGATCGTCAGGCAACGAAAGATCGTGTCGCCACGCCTGCCGAAGATCACGTTCGCCGCTTCGCCCGCCGCGAATTCCTTACCCGCGATTTGCGACATCGGCAGCACGTAAAGCAATGCGAGGTTTACGAGCAAATAGATTGCGGTGATCGTGAGCACGCCACTAAACAGCGCGCGCGGAATGTTGCGGTTCGGCTCTTTCACTTCCTCTGAGAAATAGATCACGCCGCTCCAGCCGTCGTAGGTATAAATCGCAGCCTGCAACGAGACGATGATTGCTGCCAGTGTGATCGGAGTGGAGTGTGATTGAGTTGTCGCTAACGCGCCGTTACCGCCAAGCCAGAACGCGGCCACGATCAGCGCGAAAAACGCGAGCGCTTTCAGCAGGCTGGTGAGGTTTTGAATGTTGCTGCCCCAAACGATTCCGCGCCATTGCAGGAACGCGAAGATTATCGCGACTGCGGCTGCCACAGTTTTAGCGGTGAGCGCGGGAAACAACGCACCTGCAAACGTTCCGATCAGCAGCGAAACCGCCGCCGTCGATCCGCACGACGAGATCCAATCACTCCAGCCGACAATGAACCCGGCATACTCGCCCAGCGCGTAACGTGAGAACACATACTGTCCACCGGAGCGCGGCAGCATCGTACCGAGCTCCGCGAGTGAGATCGCGCCCAGCAACGCATACAGCCCACCCGCTACCCAAACGAGCAAGAAAGGCGTTGTCGCGGGCAGTTGCTCACCGATCGTGCCCGGTGTCCTGAAGATGCCCGCGCCGATCGTATTCCCGATGATTACAGCGAGACCAAAGCCAATCCCGAGCACGCGCAGCAGATGGCCTTGACGAGTCATATCCGCGTTTTTAATCCGCGTCATCCGCGTTTAATAACTACTCACATCCCTGTAAAGCAACCGGTGAAATAGATGTTCCCCCGCCTCTCGCCTCACCGAAAGCCTGCCGGCATCATACGCCCTCGAATTCAACCCGCGCTGCACCGACTTACAGATCGCGACATCTTCATCCTGAATGCGCTGGCCCACCTCAACACTCGCCCGGCGCGTCTCCTCACTCATCACATCCGGAAAGTAAAAATCAAAGATCACCTCAGTCTGGTCCACGCCATGCGGCACGACGAGATTCGTATCCATCACACCGTCATACCAGTTGATCATGAAGTTTGGATAGATCCAGTAATACAGCGCTCGATCGCCTTTCCTGACCGCGCCCGTCTGCGCCTCCGCGCCCTCGCTCACGATCGGACTCCACTGCAAACAGTAGTGCTCGCCGTTTTCGATCATGTATTTGCCGTAGTCAAGCACACTATCGAGGCCCTTGTGCAAATACGGCACGTGATAACCACCATCGAGATAGTTATCGACAAACACTTTCCAGTTGCAGTCGAAGTAATAGTGACGCCGCTCGAACCAGTGCAGATCCTTCAACTGAAGACCACTCGTTTGCGCGACCAGATCTTCACCAAGAAAATCCTCGATCGAGATCGCCAGGCCCTGGACCAGTTTTACAAACACCCAACTCTCCCACTCCGCGATCTCCAACGACACCAGTCCATTAGTCGCGCGATCGAAATCGCACACACCTGAAAAATCGGGCGTGCCTTTCAGCTCGCCTTCGAGCGAGTAAGTCCAACCGTGATACGGGCAGCGAAGCTGCGCCGCTTTACCTTCCGGCGCGGTCATCACTGCCGCCGCGTGATGCCGGCAAACGTTGAAAAATCCACGCAGCTCGCCGTCATTTCCGCGCACGATCACCACCGGCTCCCCCGCGATGTCAGTCGTGACGTATTTGCCCGGCTCGGTCAACTGATCGGCGCGTGCCGCGAGTTGCCATGATTGCGAAAAGACGGTTGCGAGCTCGTGCTCGTAGAAGTCTTCATCGATGTACCACGAGGCTGGGATAGTCGACGCATAATCGAGCGCGAGGTTTGGATCGTACTGCTCGATGATCGTCTGCAAATGGTCGTTCATACAACCGGTGTTGCTGTTTTGCGTTTGGGATTGAAAAACGGCGTCTTCACGACGGTGGCGCGCACGTGATGCCTGACGGCTTCGACTGTGATCTCGAATTGCAGACGCGTGCCGGGGCGTGTGTACTCGCGCTTCACAGTCGCGAGCGCGATCATGGACTTCAACGTCGGCGACCAAGTGGTTGTCGTCGCTTTGCCGACCTGAATGCCTTCCTTGAACACGGGCACAGCTACTCGCGACGCGATCGGTGAAACAGCCGGCGGCAGTCCGACTTTTTCATAGATACTCTCGACCTGCGGCCAATCGATTTGGAGCCCGACAATCTCTCGCAGATGACCGTTTTGCTGCTCTTGAAGCAAAGCCTGTTGGCCCACGAAGCGATTTTTATCGAGATTCACGAGCCGTCCGAGACCCATCTCGAACGGTGAATATCGTTGCTCGTCGACGAGGGCTTTCTTACTGCTGTTGAAATCGACGTCGATCAGCAACAACCCGGCTTCCACGCGCGCGACATCAAGCGCGAGCATTCCGGCGGGATGAATATCGAAAGCGCGACCTGTTTCCATAAGGGCGTCCCAAACCCGAATGGCCCTCATGGTGTCGCCTGATTCGATCCAGATCTCGTAGCCCAAATCGCCCGTGTATCCCGTGCGCGAGATCTCAACCGGCACACCCGCGATCGCGCCTTTAGTTACACGAAAATATTTGAGGCTCGCGATGTCAGCACCTTCCACGAGACTTTTCAGCAGGCGGCCTGAAGTTGGACCTTGCAGAGCGAGTGCTGACACGCTCTCGGAGATGTCTTCGATCTGCACATCCATGCCGGCCGCGTTTTGAGTAAACCATCGCAGACTCGGATCGGCTGCGGTCCAGCGATAAATATTCTCTTCAAGACGCGAAACCGTGCCATCGTCGATCACCTTCCCACGCTCGTCGCACCACGGCGTGTAAACAACCTGACCGACAGACACTTTGCGCATATCGCGCGTGATCACTCGATCGACGAGTCGCGTCGCATCCTTGCCAGTGAGCCGGTATTTAAACAGCGGCGAGATATCAATCAACGCCGCGGCATTGCGTATCGCATTGTATTCGTGCTCATGGTGTGGCTCATACGAGCTAACAGCATAATACCCAGACCACTCGCGATAGCTAAGACTCTCGCAAAGCGGCAATGTCCGTTCATGAAACGCTGTTCCGATAGGCATGTTTATTTCGCCACAAAAAGGCACCAAAAACACAAAAGCATTCTGGAAATCATTTGTTACTTGGTGCCTTTTAGTGGCTGGGTGGTATTCCGATCAGTCGAACTCAGCATCGTCGTCGGGCATGGTTATTTCCTGGTGCACGACTTCACGCCACGTCTTCATCTCTTCTTCTGTTGCGCCGAGTAAACTCAATATGTCACTAACCGATCCCGACTCAGCTTTCAAATTTGGAAACGCCAAAAGCAGCATGGCAACGTCGCGCCAGTCAGTACCGGACTTAGGTTGCCCGCGCCGTGAATGAAGCGAGATAACTTTGCGCGCGACGAGTTCCGCAGCCGTTACGACTCTCACTCCGTCGATCAACTCAGCTTGCGGCAGCGTCGCGATTGGTCTCAGGTCCACTAAGTGTCGATTACCTTCTTTTCGGATCTGAAAAACTCTATACCCTTTGCCGTCGCCGATTACTCGCACACGTACCGCGATGTGGAAGCGTTCACTGAGAAAATCACGCAGCTCCTGGGCCAGTTCTGCCGCGCGTGTTGACATCAAATCGATGTCCTGTGTCATACGTGGCTCTGACACGTAAGCGTTCACGGCAGTTGCACCAAACACAACAACATCGTCGCGCCCGCGCACGAACTCGAGCACGGCCTCGTGAACTGTAGCCAGCGGCAATGGCTCACGCATGGCAAACTCCTGGAATGTGAGAACCCCAGCATTCAACATCATTCAGATAATACGCTTCTAACCTCACGTCAGCCACAAAAAGGCGCAAAAAGCACAGCCAGTCTTACAAATCTGTTTATGTGACTTTTGTGCCTTTTTGTGGCTGGGTCCGTGTTTGTCAGGGCGAGCGATTATAAGTATGCTAACGCGCTTGCGGCAAGCCAACAATAAATACGACGTCGTCGTGATCGGGGGCGGGCATAACGGGCTGGTTAATGCCGCCTATCTCGCGCGCGCGGGGAAAAAGGTTCTCGTGCTTGAGCGTCGGCATGTGCTCGGTGGCGCGGCGGTTACGGAAGAGGTGTTTCCCGGGTTCAAGTTTTCTGTCTGCTCTTACGTCGTCTCGCTCCTGAGACCCGAGATCATTCGCGAGCTCGATCTGCCGCGCCACGGTCTCGAAATTCTTCCGCTCGACGGCACCTTCACGCCGATGCGGAACGGCGATTACCTCTGGCGCGTCAACGATCACGCACGCACGCGCCGCGAGATCGCGCGCCACTCGCGGCTCGACGCCGAAGCTTATGACGAGTACGGCAAGGCCATGATCGAGATGGCCCACTTCATGAAGCCGATCATGAGCATGACGCCGCCAGATCCCACGACCCTGGATCCAAAAGCCTGGAAGAATCTCGCGTTTTTAGGCCGGCGCTTTCAGAAACTCTCCGACGAAGACAAGTACAACCAGGTGCAGTTGATGACGATGAGCGCGGTCGACTTTCTCGATCAGTGGTTCGAGACAGACGTGCTCAAAGCGACGATGTCAGCGTCGGGAATCATCGGCACGTTTCTCGGCGTGCGCTCGCCGGGAACTGCGTACGTGCTGTTGCATCACTACATGGGTGAGATCGATGGCGCGTTTCGCTCGTGGGGGTTTGCGCGCGGCGGCACGGGGGCGATCTCAAACGCGATTGGCGATGCCGCGCGCGAAGCCGGCGTCGAGATTCGTACCAACGCGCCGATTGCAAAAATTTTGCATAAGAACGGGCGCGCGACCGGCGTCGTGCTTGAGAACGGCGATGAGATCCTTGCCGACGTGGTTTCGTCGAGCGTCGATCCGCGGCTGACGTTCATGAAGATGATCGGCGAACAGTATCTGCCCGACGATTTCTGCACCGATCTCAAGCGCTACAAGTATCGCGGCTCGTCGGGCAAAGTGAATCTCGCGCTCGATGGTCTGCCGGATTTCAAGTCGCTGCCTGGACCAGGCGCGCACCTGCGCGGCGCGATCTCGATTTCGCCGAGTGTTGATTACATGGAGCGCGCCTACGATGAGGCGAAGTATGGACGCTTTTCACGTCGCCCGTATATCGACATGGTGATTCCGAGTCTGACGGATCCTTCGGTCGCGCCGCCGGGCAAGCATGTGATGTCGTGCTTTGTGCAGTATGCGCCGTACAACCTGAAGGAAGGAAACTGGGACGAGAAGTGCGACGAGTTTGGGGATGCGGTGGTCAACACGATTGCCGAGCACGCGCCGAACATCAAGAGCCTGATTCGCGATCGACAGGTGCTGACGCCGCTCGATCTCGAACGCGAGTTTGGTTTATCGGAAGGAAATATTTTTCAGGGCGAGTTGACGCTCGAACAGCTCTTCTTCCTGCGGCCCGCGCCGGGTTGGGCGCAGTATCGCACGCCGATCAAGAACCTTTACATGTGTGGCTCGGCGACGCATCCAGGCGGCGGAATCATGGGCGCGCCGGGACGTAATGCGGCGTTGCAGATGCTGAAAGACATTTAATCCACAGATTACACAGACGAATTAAAGATAATCTGTGAAATCTGTGGATGGATTGGAAATGACTTACGACGTCACAATTGTGGGTGGTGGTCACAATGGCCTTGTGGCCGCCTGTTATCTCGCGAAGAGCGGGCTGAAGACGCTCGTGCTCGAAGGTCGTGAGGTGGTTGGTGGTGGTGCGGTTACTGAAGAGATCCATCCGGGGTTTCGTTGTTCTACGTTAGACCATGCAGTGGGTCCTTTGTCGCCGCAGGTTGTCGCTGAGCTGAATCTCGCGCGACATGGATTGGAGATAATCAATTCCGAAGCGCGTGTGGTTGCGCTCTCGCCGGATGGAAGATCTCTGTGCATCTACAATGATGTCGGTCGCACGGTTAGTGAGATAGAAAAGTTTTCCGCAAACGACGCGAGGAGTTATCCCGAGTTCGTCAACAGCTTCTCACGGATTGGTCGCGTGCTCGCGCCGCTGCTTTCGATGACGCCCCCATCAATTGATCAACCGACAAAGACTGACCTGTGGCACTTAGGCAAAGTCGGGCTCGCCTTTCGTGGTCTCGGCAAGAAAGACGAGTATCGATTGCTGCGCTGGGCTCCGATGGCAGTGGCGGATCTCGTCAGCGAGTGGTTTGAAACCGAGTTGTTGCGCGCGACCGTCGCCGCACGAGGGATTCACGGAGCGTTTGCTGGTCCATGGTCTGCCGGAACGAGTCTGGGATTGTTGTGGCAGGCGGCGATGGACGGCAGCGCAATCGGATCCGCTTCATATCCGAAAGGCGGCATGGGCGGTTTGACCGGCGCGCTCGCGAACGCAGCCAGAGCCGCGGGTGCGGAGATTCGCACGTCGGCGCGAGTCGCTCAGATCAGCGGCGCGTATGGCGACAAGCCGAAGATCGTGCTTGAAGGCGGCGAAGAGATCGAGTCGCGAGTGGTGGTTTCCAACGCCGATCCACGCACGACATTTCTCAATCTCGTCGATCCGATCGATCTCGAACCGGGCTTCCTTTTGAAGATGCGAAACTATCGTGCACCCGGCGTGGTCGCAAAGATCAATCTCACGCTTGATGGTTTGCCGGCGTTCAGCGGCGTAGATGACAATACGAAACTCTCCGGTCGCATCCACATCGGCCCTGAGATCGACTATCTCGAGCGTGCGTTTGATGCTGCGAAGTATGGCGAGTTTTCAAGCGATCCGTATCTCGATATCAATATCCCTTCACTTGCCGATCCATCACTGGCGCCTGCGGGCAAACACGTGATGTCGATTCACGCTCAATTCGCGCCGTACAAGTTGAGACACGGTGATTGGGTCACGCGTCGTGATGAGTTTGCGAGTAACGTGATTGATAAGCTCGAAGCCTACGCGCCGAAGCTCCGCGAACTGATTGTGGCGAGCCAGGTGATCACGCCGCGCGATCTCGAAGAGAAGTATGGTTTGAGCGGTGGACACATTCACCACGGCGAACAAACTCTCGATCAGTTTTTTACTTTTCGCCCGTTGATCGGTTTTGCGCAGTATCGCACTCCACTCAAGCGACTTTACCTGTGTGGCGCGGGCACGCATCCCGGCGGCGGTTTGACGGGCTTGCCGGGCGCGAACGCGGCGCGTGAGATCGCGCGAGACTTTAAGGAGAAAAAGGTTTGAGCAGGCGCAGCTTTGCGAGTGACAACAACGCCGGTGTGCATCCGGAGATCATCGACGCTATCAGGGACGCGAACGACGGCCACGTGATCGCTTACGGCGGCGATCCGCTAACCGCGCGCACGATGGAGCTGTTTCAAAAACACTTCGGCGGCGACGTCGCGGTTTATTTTGTCTTCGGTGGCACGGGCGCAAACGTTCTCGGGCTCAAGGCGATTACCCAACCACATCATGCAATCTTCTGCGCTGACACTGCCCACGTGAATGTTGACGAGTGTGGCGCGCCTGAGAAGTTCACAGGCTGCAAGTTAATCACAATTCCTACGCCGGACGGCAAACTGCGCGTTGAGCAAATTAAGCCACTGCTGCAAGGCATCGGCGTCGAGCATCACGTGCAGCCGCGCGTCATCTCGATCTCGCAGGTCACCGAAATGGGCACGGTCTACACGCGCAACGAATTGAAGACGCTCGCTGATTTTGCTCACGAAAACGGTCTGTTATTGCACGTCGATGGCGCTCGACTCGCGAACGCCGCTGTTTTCCTCGATGCAACATTCAAAGAGATAACTACGGACGCCGGCGTGGATGTGCTTTCGTTCGGCGGCACGAAGAACGGCATGATGTACGGCGAAGCGGTCGTGTTCTTCGATAAGACGCGCGCGGGCGATTTCAAATACATACGCAAGCAGGGCATGCACCTGCCGTCGAAGATGCGATTCATCTCGGCGCAGTTTGAAGCGCTGCTCTCGGGAGATTTGTGGCGTCGCGGCGCTGCGCACGCGAACCGGATGGCGCAGGTGCTCGGAAGCGAGCTGGCGAAGGTTCCGAAGATCAAACTCACGCAGCCGGTGGAGTCGAATGGTGTATTTGCGACGATCCCGAAGGAATACATCCCAGTGCTACAGGAAAAATATTTCTTCTACGTTTGGGACGAGGCGATCTCGGAAGTGAGGTTCATGGCGTCGTTTGATACGAGTGAGCACGACATTCGCGATTTTATTGAATTCGTGAAACAGATCGTGCAGTAAATCCGTGTAATCCGTGGCTACCTAAAACGATCATCAAAATCCAGAACGCGTATCGAAGCCGGAACAACGCGCCCGCATTAACGACCACGAGGCCCAGCGCGAGCATCCCGATTGACGCCACCAGAAACAGCAGCCACATCTTCTGATTTCGTCGCTCTCGCCACACGCACAACGCCACCGCGCAATAAACAAAATACATCGCCAGTGTTTCCAGTCCACTAACGATCCGCGTCGCACGCCCGAAGCTTCCTTCCTCGACCCACATGTTCGGAAACGGCGCGCAGAACCCGATCACGAGCGCGCGCGGAATGTATCTCACGATCGCGCCGGTACTTGAAAACTGCACCTCCGGATCGATATCAGAAGCGCGTGCGTGGTAGAAACGAAAGCCCGCGCGGCGGGTGCTGATCTGCTTGAGCGCAGTGGTCCAAACGCCTTCGCGCGCGGCTGGTTCGGATGCGGTCGGAATTGCGAGGGGCGTAAGTGGTGGTCGCACGCCGGGCAAGGCCGTGCTCTCGAAACGCGGCGGCACTAACAGTGCTGCTGCGATCATAAGGAGCATCACGACAATGTTTCCAGACATTAAACGCTGCTGACGAATCATTCGAGCGACGAGCATCACGACCGCGATCGCGATCGCGACAAGCACGAGGTTCCACATGTTCCCACGTGCGATCCAGAACAATGTCGCGAGCAGCGCGCCCGCGATCCCAATCACTATGCCTGCAACCCATGCAAACTCCCGGCTCAGCGCCAGGACCAGGACCAGCATGAGCCCCAGCAGGCATGCGATGGAGAGTGGATCGCGCATGAGTTGAGTTGAGTGACCGAGGAACGTGGGCCACAGTGCGACGATCGCAGCGGCGATGAATCCAGTTTGCGCATGGAAAACTTCGCGGCTAATGAAGTAAATGCTGATTATGATCGAGAGGTAGTAAAAAAGGTTCAGCGGCTCAGCGGCGAGCACGTTATGGCCCAGGAGTTTTCCGAACGTTGCGAACGCGAGTGAGTAAAGACGACTGTGCAGCGGCGCCTTCGTATTTAGCCACGCGGTGAATCCGTCACGGTGCAATACCTCCGCGAGCTTGCTGGCGACATGTTGATAAGTTGTGCTGTCGATAGCGAACGTCAGGCCGATGCCATTTTGATCGAAGGTATTCGGCAGTACGCGAAAATGGCCGATCAAAAAGATCGCCGTCGACAGTGCGACATGCACCGCAGCGGCAAATATCAGATAACGTAGTGAACTTGAGCGCAACTTGAGAAGCGTCCCTCTATCAGCGGGGGCAAGCCGCCCTTCCTGACTGGTTCTATTTACTAACGGACCAACATAAAGAACAAGTCAGGAAGGGCGGCTTGCCCCCGCTTTCTGCCTGTGCGATTCTTGCGCGCAAAATATGTTACTGAGCATTGACGTTGGTACGTCAGGGGTACGCGCGGCATTATTTGATGAGCGCGGCAACGAAGTGCCGGGCGCGCAGGCACACAGCCGTCGCCCCATCGGGATGTCGAATTTTGGCGAGCTCCACCCCAATCGCCTTGTCAATGAGGTCGTAGACACGATCGATCAATTGCAATTCAATACAACGATCGATCACATCGCCCTCTCCGCGTTCTGGCACAGTCTACTCGGCATCGAGGCAAACGGATGGCCCACGACAAAGCTGCTCACCTGGGCCGACACGCGGGCCGCTCAATTCGCACACGATTTACGCTCGCAATTCAACGAAGCCGAAATTCACCAGCGAACGGGCTGTCGCTTCCATCCGAGTTACTGGCCTGCAAAACTGCGCTGGCTGAAGCACGAACACACGGACGAGTTCAACAGAACACGCTTCTGGCTTGGCTTTGCCGAATTCCTTTGCCTGCGACTCTTTGGCGAAAACGCAACGTTTGTTTCCACAGCCTCGGCGACAGGCTTGTTCAATCAACGGAATTGCGACTGGGACTGGGGTTTCATTGACGCCGTCGGCATCGCACGCGACACGCTGCCCACCATCAAAACGCAAACAAAGGCGCGGCTTAAAGATGAATTTGCCTCACGCTGGCCTGCGCTTGCTGAAGCTCAACTCATCACGGTCGTAGGCGACGGCGCGGCAAATAACATCGGCGCGGGTTGTAGCACGAAAGACAAGATCGGTCTGATGATTGGAACCTCGGGTGCGATGCGAGTCGTGTTTGCCGGTGGACCACCTGCGACGCTCGCGCCGGGGTTGTGGTGTTATCGAGCCGATCGCGAGCGCGTAGTCGTTGGTGGTGCGTTATCAGATGGTGGCGGCGTCTTGCAGTGGTTGTATGAATCATTGAACCTGTACGGTGACCCCGCGACGCTGGATGAAAAGGTGGCAACACTCGATCCCGACGCGCACGGCTTGACGGTGCTGCCATTCTGGTCAGGCGAGCGAAGCACTGGCTGGCACGCTGACGCGCGCGGCGGAATCTTCGGACTGCGGCAACAGACCAAACCATTCGAGATCGTGCGCGCAGTGCTCGAGTCGATCGCATATCGATTCGCGTTGATCGCCCGCGCGCTGGATGAAGTTGCGCCAAGCGCGACGATTGTTGCGTCAGGTAATGCGCTGCGATATTCGCCGGTGTGGTTGCAGATCATCGCGGATGTTTTAGGACGGCCGTTATTGCTGGGCGGGTCCGCGGAAGCGTCGAGTCGCGGTGCTGCCTTGCTTGCGCTGGAGGCGGTGGGCAAAATAGCAACTATTGAGGAAGATCAATTTGCCATTGACCAGGTGTTCGAGCCTGACATGTCGCGCCACGCGCGCTACCAGCAGGGACTCGCACGCCAGGAGGATCTCTACAAACGTGTTTTCGGCGAAAGCAGTTTCACGCAAAGACGCAAAGGCGCAAAGTGATTTTTAGGTCTTCTTTGCGCCTTTGCGTCTTTGCGTGAAACCTTCTTAAAGGAACCGACAGACTAATGAGCGCGCCTGTGCAACAACCAATCGATCAACTATGCATCAACACCATTCGTGCCCTGACCCTCGACGCCGTCCAAAAAGCCGAGTCAGGCCATCCGGGGTTGCCGCTTGGCGCCGCGCCGATGGCTTACGTGGTTTGGACTCGTTTTCTGCGTCATAACCCGCGTAATCCCAAGTGGGAAAATCGCGATCGCTTTCTGCTTTCAGCAGGTCACGGCTCGATGTTGATCTATTCGCTGCTGCACCTGACCGGCTACGATCTTCCTCTTGAGGAGCTTGAAAACTTCCGCCAGTGGGGCTCAAAAACACCCGGCCATCCCGAATACGGACTCACGCCCGGCGTTGAGATCACGACCGGCCCGCTCGGACAGGGCTTTGCGAACGGCGTCGGCATGGCCATGGGCGCCGCGCATCTCGCCGCGACGTTCAACAAAGAAAACTTCTCGCTCGTCGATCATTACGTTTACGCGATCGTTTCCGACGGCGACCTGATGGAAGGCGTCGCTGCCGAAGCTGCGTCACTTGCGGGCCATCTGAAGCTCGGCAAATTGATCTATCTCTACGACGATAACCAAGTGACGATCGAAGGCTTCACGAGTCTCGCGTTCAGTGAAGACGTGCCGAAACGTTTCGAAGCATACGGCTGGCACACGCAGACCGTCGCTGACGGCAACAATCTCGACGAGATCGAGAAGGCGATTCGCGCGGCGCAGGCGGTGACTGACAAGCCCAGTTTGATTTCAGTCAAAACCGTGATCGGTTTCGGCATGCCGACGCAGGGAACACGCAAGGCGCACAGCGACGCGCCCGGCGAGGAAGCGGTGCGCGAAACCAAGCGACATCTCGGCTGGCCCGAAGACAAGCAGTTTTACATTCCTGAAGAAGCACTCGCACATTATCGAGAAGCAATTCCGCGCGGCGAGCAGCTCGAATCCGAGTGGCACGAGCTGGTGAACAAATACGAAGAAGCGCATCCGGAGGAAGCGAAATCCTGGCGCGCGACGATGAGCGGAGAACTGCCCGCCGGCTGGGAAGATCACCTGCCGAAGTTTGAAGATGCCAAGTCAGTGGCGACCCGCGTGGCGAGTGGTGAAGTGATCAATGCACTCGCGCCGGTGTTGCCGATGCTGATCGGTGGCTCTGCCGATCTCGGCGTTTCGAATAACACCGATATCAAGTCGAGTCACAGTTTTGAAGCCGGATCGTACGACGGTCGGATTCTGCATTTCGGTGTGCGCGAGCATGCGATGGGTTCGACGCTCACGGGCATCTCGTTGAACGGTGGCTTGATTCCGTATGGCGGAACGTTCATGACGTTTTCCGATTACATGAGGCCCGCGATTCGTCTGGCGGCGCTTTCGGAAGTGCAGGTGATATACGTTTTCACGCACGATTCGATCGGGCTTGGTGAAGATGGACCAACGCATCAACCGATCGAGCACCTCGCGGCGTTGCGCGCGATCCCGCATTTGTTCGTGATCCGTCCGGCGGATTCGCTGGAGGTGAGTGAGGCCTGGCGGATTGCGATACTCAGGCGTCACGCGCCGACAGCGTTGGCGTTGACGCGACAGAAAGTGCCGGTGATCGATCGCAACAAGTTTGCGAAGGCGGACGGACTAAGACGTGGCGCGTATGTGCTGGCTGATGCGGAGTCGCCTCGATTGATACTGATGGCGACGGGATCTGAGGTGTCGCTGGTGCTTGAGGCGTGGCAGAAGTTGCAGGCGGAAGGCGTGGCGGCGCGGGTTGTGTCGATGCCGTGTTGGGAGTTGTTTGAAGAGCAGCCGCAGGAGTATCGCGACCAGGTTTTACCGCCATCGGTGAGTGCGCGACTCGCGGTTGAGGCTGGTGTGCGGCAGGGTTGGGATCGTTATGTGGGGCCGCAGGGTGATGTGATTTGTTTGGATCGATTTGGGGCGTCAGCGCCGGGAGATGTGGCGCTGAAGAACCTCGGGTTCAATGTTGATGATGTTTTGAAGCATGCGCGCACATTGCTGTAAGAATCGCATAGCGCACAGAACCGAGCGCGGTAGCGCCGGGTCAAACGCAATCAACGGACGTGCAGAGGAAATTTGACCCGGCGCTACCGCGCTCGGTTCTGTGCGCTACGAGGCGCGCTCAAAAGCTATGCGCATAGCAATCGGAGCAGATCATGGTGGTTATCCGCTCAACGAACGGGTCATTGAAGAACTGCGCGATGCCCGGCACGAGCTGATTGATTTCGGCACGCACGACGGTTCCATTCCTGACGATTACCCTGACTACGCAAAACAGGTCGGAGAGACCGTACAAAATGGCGCCGCCGAGATGGGAATCCTGGTCTGCGGCAGTGGTGTCGGTGCTGCTGTCGCTGCCAACAAACTCTATAACATCCGCGCGGCGCTCTGCAGCGATACGTATTCCGCGCATCAATCACGCGAACATGACGATTGCAACGTGTTGTGTCTGGGCGCGCGTGTGGTTGGAGTTGAGCTCGCGCTCGACATTGTGCGCGCGTTCGTAGCGGCGAGATTCACCGGAGAGGACCGACACCGCCGCCGTCTCGCTAAAATTCAAGCTCTCGAAACGAACCGCAACGCACCCGGCAACACCTGAAACTGCACCGGGGTCACGCCGCGCACATTCCCATCCGCTTCCAACGGCATTGCATCCTGTTGAAGAAACGTTTCGATACGCGCGATCGTGCCTTGCGTAATCGTGACTTTCGGATTGTTCACATGACCACCCGTGTGTACGCGCGACAGCTCAGTCACGACATTCGCGCGCGACAAACCCGACGCCGTGATCACGTCAAGCTTGCCATCATCGATACGCGCCTCGGGCGAAAGCATCATTCCACCTCCGCAATAGAGCGCGTTTGCAACTGCGACGAGATTCATCGGACTGTCAGCAACGGTGCGGCCGTCAACGGTCACACGCACGCGCCGTTCGCGCCACGCAGCGAGTGCGCCAACGGCAGCACAAATAAACCGAAACTCACCGGAGAAGTTCCGCATAAACTTCCCCTGCGCCGCGACGCGTCCGGCCGTTTCGCCGCCGATTCCCATCGTTGACGCGTTGAAACAGATGAACCGCTTTTCGTAATCATTACAACGTCCATAAAGCACGTCCATGGTTCGCACTATCGTGCTCTCGCGACGGATAACAGTGTCGATCCAGTCTTGCGGCGACGCGCGTTTGCCGAGCAGTCCACGCGCAAAATCGTTTCCGGTTCCGGCAGGCAGCAGCGCCAGCGTTGCATCAGGATTGATTGGCGTTGGATGAACGTCGGGATCGTCGTTGAACTCGAAAAAGCCTTCAGCCGTTTCACCGAGCGTTCCATCACCACCAACGACAACGACCGACTCGACACCAGATCTCAACGCCGCGCGCGTTTGCAGCGTCGCATCACCCGGCGATTTGGTTTCGTAAGCTTGATACTCAACGCGGGCTGCGTCGAGTTGCCGTTTAATGGTGGGCCACAAGCGCCGCGCACGCGCGGCGCTGTGGTTGATGATAATCCGTGTTTTAATCCGCGTTATCTGTGGTTAGTTTTATCCACGAGCCCGGGCGCGACTAGCTGCCTGAGCTAATTCACGAGCGCGTGGCATCGCATCAACTGCGCGTGTGATCTGCGGATCGCCGTCGTTGAAAACCTGCGTCGCCGTGCGGTAACCATAAGCCGCTGACAACAGGTTGTAGCGCAACTGCATTTCAGCAAAACCGCGTAACTTGTCGAGTTGCTCCGGCGTGGTCTTGTAATTCGGCTTCGCCGTCGCAAACTTCTTCAACTCTTTAAAGAGCGCCTCCGTGACGGGATAGTCTTCATTCACGAGATCGTGATCAAACTCGATCGCGCGTTGCACTTTGTACTGCTCGAAACCCTGAATGCGTCCGGTGGTCAACTCGAGCGCAAACGCAAACAGCACGTCGCGGAGTTGTCGCTCACCCGCACTGATGGTACCGGGCTTGACCGCTTCGTCAGGCGAAATTCCGCCACCGCCGTAAACAGCACGTCCGGTATCGGTATGGCTCTCGGGTCCGGTCGGCGGCGTCGTAGTCAGCTCTTTCTTATCGGCAGCGAGACCGCCGGGGAAGTAGTAGTTGTAGAAGCCACCGTTCGAATAGTCACGCTGAATCAGTCGACCTGACGGCGTGAAATACTTCGCGATCGTCAGCAACAGCGCCGAGTCGTAATCTAGCTGGAATGGAAACTGTACGAGACCCTTACCAAACGTCGTCTCACCGATGATCAGCGCGCGATCGTGATCCTGGAGAGCGCCCGCCACGATCTCTGCTGCCGATGCGGTCTCACCATTGACCAGAACAACAACCGGAACGCCGTCAGGATTCTCGTTCATCGCCGCATACGACTGCGAGCTGTCGCGGAAACGTCCTTTTTGCGAAACGATCATCTGGCCGCGCTGGAGGAACGTGTTTGCGACGCGAACGGCCTGAATCAACAGTCCGCCGCGATTACCGCGCAGATCCAGCACCAGCATGTTCATGCCCCTGCCGTGCAGCTCTCTTAGAGCCTGGTCGAATTCATCGGCAGTGGTCAGGTTGAACCCGCCGGTCATCGCCACATATCCGACGCCGGGCTTCAACATGTAAGACTGTGCGATTGACGGCAGCGAAACTGCATCGCGAACAATGCTCACAGTCTCAGACTGCTTTGTCGCCGGATGCTCGACAGTGACTTTCACCGTCGTTCCGCGCGGGCCGAGCAAAAACTTTCGCACTTCCGGATACGTCTTGCCCTTCATCGAATTGCCATCGACGGCCGTAATCCGATCACCAAATCGCAGTCCGCCGCGAGCGGCCGGCGATTCCGGGAAGGTGGCGCGAATGTAAGTGTTGACCTCGGCGCCGTCGCGAAGGTCTTCGATCGTGGCTCCGATACCGAAATATTCCGAGCGCTGCTCGGTGCGGAACGAAGCGTATTCAATTGGATCGAAATAGGTCGAGTGTGGATCCAGGACGCTCAGCATTCCGCTGATCGACGACTTGAAGATGCCGTTGTAATCCAGTTTTCTGCCGTCGATGTGGTTTGACTGGATAACCGCGAGCGCCTCGGCAATGTCACTCTTGATCGCGGGTCCGGTCGGACCTGCCTTAGTGGCCGCGCCGCCGGTTGGCGCCGGACGATCGGGATTTGTGGCTCGCCGTGCGGATCTGTTTTGCTGAGCGATAATGAATGCGGGAATTGCCAGGGCAATAACGAGGAAGAGTATTCCCGGGGCAAAAGACCTTTTTCTCACGCAACCCTCCTAAACCGAAGTACTCGGGGACGCCAGAATAACACGAAGCAGCGGACCTTTTGAATGACGCGGGGCGCCGGACGAAGTTTTCTACAAAAACGCCGTAGGCATGTAGATGCCGCGATCCGCGGATAGGTCGCCTGATAGGACCTATAGGTCGAATAGGACCTGTTGTTTTATTATGGCCGCAAGCTCTCGCACGACAGTTCGACGGAGGATCTGAATGTCCACGACATTAAACAGGGATAGTCTTTTGTCTTTTGCCAACTCGCACCGCGACGAATATGAAGCGTTGCTGCGTCGCTTTGTTGAAACTCCTACCGTTTCCGTCGATCCGAATCATTTAGAGGACATCAGAAAAGGCGTCGAGCTCACGGTTGAAACGATCGAGGGCTACGGTGGCAAAGCCGAGGTTTACCGCGCTGAAAAGGGAAATCCCGTTATTCACGGCGTCTTCGGCAACGAGAAAAATGTGCCCACTGTGACCGTTTACAACCATATCGACGTTCAGCCAGCGTCGAAGGAAACCGAGCCGTGGGACACCGAGCCGTTTCAGTTCACCAGGAAGGGCGACACTTACTACGGCCGTGGCACTACTGACGACAAAGGCCCGGCGCTGGCAGCGCTCTACGGAGCACGTGCGGCGATTGAGGCCGGTGTTCCGGTAAACATTCGTTTTCTGTGGGAGTTTGAAGAGGAGATCGGCTCGCCAAACTTCGAAAAGATCATCACGAAAGCCAAGCCGAATCTGCGCACGGACTCGGTTGTGGTTTCTGACACGGTTTGGGTGTCGCGAAATCGCCCGGCGAGCTCGGCCGGATTGCGCGGGCTGCTCGGCTTCATTCTCACGCTCGAAACCGGGACGACTGATACGCACTCGGGTGAAACGGGCGGCGCTTCACGAAATCCGATCGCTGAGTTGGCGCAGCTTCTCACCGAGCTGTACGACGTCCGCACCGGCAAAGTCAAAATCAAAGGCTTTTACGACGACGTGATTCCGCCGAGCAAAAAGGAGCTGCAAGACTGGGCAAACTGCGGCTTCACGACTAAGGCATTTAAGAAAGCGCACCACTTGAAAAAGATGCGCACCGAAGATCCGCTCGAGGTGATGAAGCGAATCTGGGGTATGCCGACGCTCGAAGTTCACGGTATCGTCGGTGGTTACCAGGGACCCGGTTTGAAATCGATCGTGCCGCCGCGCGCGGAATTGAAGGCGTCGTGCCGCTTAGTGCCGGGGCAGGATCCGGCGAAGATCAGGAAACAGATCGCGGCGGCGGTGAAAGAAAAGAATCCCGACGTGAACGTCCAATTTGAGCATGCAGCGCCGGCGTTCCGGACGGTGCTCGAAGGCGAATTGCCACAAGCGCTGAAGCGTGCGATCAAGTTTTCGTTTGGAAAAGAAGCAGTGTTCGTTCGTGATGGTGGGACGATCGGCGCGATGACGAGTATCGAGAAAGTTTTGAGCTGCCCGGTGCTGTTTCTCGGCTTATCACTACCCGAGCACGGCTATCACGCACCGAACGAGAATTTCGACTGGCAGCAAGCTTCGGGTGGGATGGTCGCCTTCGCGAAATACTTCGAAGAGATCGCTAACCTCAGTAAAACCTAGCCACGGATTTAGATCAAACACGAGAGCCGTTCCTCATTCAACGCGACAAAACCGGACTTCTCGTAGAATTTGCGCGCCTCGGGATTCTCGAGGTGTACGGCGACATCAATGCGCGTCACGGCCTCTCGTCTCAACTGCTCCTTCAACTGATTAAGCATCTCCGATCCGGTGCCCTTCCCGCGCCGGTCAGGCTTCACAGAAACATCGTCGAGCTTCGCCACCACCGAGCCCATAGAGGTCGAGATCGCATAACACACCACACAGATCCCAGCGACGCCATTCTCGTCGTAAGCCATCCAAACGAAACCCAGCTGCGGATGCTCCAGAAAAAGATCGAGCGCGTTGTTCAGACCTTGTAGACCGAGATCGCCGTACGCCACGCTGCTCGCAAGGTAATGCTCGTCCTCGCGAAGAAAGTCACCGAGCATGTGAAAAGCCTCGGACACGTCCGCCGCGCCCATTTTTCGACAAATCAAATTCACGGGTACAATGATGCCATAACAAATTCGAAATCCGAACCGTCGGTGCTATAATCCCGCGACCGCATTCCGAGTAGTTTTCCATTCCTTTAACGCGCAGGTCAGGAGCCATGAGAAAAATAACCACCACTCTCTTTGCCACAGCACTGTTTCTTTTCACCACCACGTCAGCATTCGGTCGCGAAGCGCGACTCGTGCGCTATCCGCATTATCACAACGGCCGCATCGTCTTCAGCTATCTCGGAGACATCTGGACCGCTGACGAGAATGGCCAGAACATTCAACGCCTGACAGTCAACCGGGCACGCGATGTTTACGGGCGTTTCTCGCCGGACGGAAAGTGGATCGCCTTCTCGAGTGAGCGCAACGGGAACCTCGACGTTTATTTGATTCCCGCGGGCGGCGGTAACGCCAAACAGCTTACGACCCATTCCGCTGACGATATCGTGCTCGGCTGGTCGGCTGACTCGCGCTCGGTCATGTTCAGCAGCAATCGTGGCGAAGACTTCATGCCGCAGCTTTATCTCGTCAGCACTGAAGGCGGCATGCCGTGGAAAGCCGGAACCGACATGGGTATCCAGGCGTCATATTCGCCCGATGGACAGAAGCTCGCCTACAACCAGAAAGGGCAAGTCTACTGGCGCAAGTATTACCGCGGCTCATTCTCAACCGATATCATGATCATGGACGTCGCGGCGAAGAAGTTTACGCAGGTAACTGACTTCGACGGTCTCGACTCGTGGCCCATGTGGGGACCCGACGGCTTCATCTACTTTGTCAGCGATCGCGAAGGCGCTGGTCTCACAAACATCTATCGCGTTTCTGAAAACGGCGGCAAAGCCGATCGCGTCACCACGTTCAAAAATGGCGACGTGCGCTGGCCCGCAATCAGCGCCGACGGCAAGGTGATCATGTTTGAGCACGACTTCGGCATCTGGAAATACGACGTCAACTCAAAACGCGCCACGCAGATCAAGCTCGACATCGACGCTGAGACACAGGAAAACTTGTCTGAGGTCCAGTCGTTCAATTCGCAGGCTGATGATTACGACCTCGCCCCGAATTCACGACGCGTCGCGATCTCGATTCACGGCGAGATCTTCACCGCGCCTGTCGAGGAAGGCGATCTCAAACAGATCACTGACGGCGCGGCGCGCGATCGCAACGTCGGCTATTCGCCCGATGGCAAGTGGCTTTCTTATGTTTCGGATCAGAGTGGACGTGAAGAGTTGTTTGTCGTGCCGGTGGACGGCTCCGCGCCTGCGATTCAGGTAACGGACATCGACGCGTTGAAAAACGGCTACAACTGGTCACCGGATTCGAAAGAGCTCGCGTTCGCGTCTTCCGACGACAAGCTGCGCAAGCTCGTAGTCGCAACGAAGCAGGTGACTGAGCTCGACAGCTCGCGTTACGGCGGTTTCAGCGCGCCCGTGTGGTCGCCTGACGGAAAGTGGATCGCGTATTCGAAGCCTGACTCGTCGCGCACGTCTGACGTCTACGTGGTTTCCTCTGCCGGCGCCGACAAAGAACCGCACAAGGTGACGTTCGATTCGAGCAACGATGTCGGCCCGCGGTTTTCGCCGGATGGCCGCAAGCTCTACTTCCTGCGTCTCGAACCGACCGGCAACGCTACGCCGTCAGTTCAGGTCTATTCGGTCTGGTTGGAGAAGCAGGAACGCGATCCGGATGACGCGGAGGAACGCGACGCGCAGGCTACACCACCAGCGCCGGCTGCGGCTGGTGAAGAAGGTGAAACACCAGCCCCGAGACCCAGGCCGCAAGCGAATCGTCCGCCACGAGAAATCAAGATGGATTGGGATGGTCTGAAGCGTCGTACGCGACAAGTGACGCGCATGCCGTTCCCGGTGTCGAACTTTGTGCTCACGCCTGACAGCCGCACGATCGTTTTTGTGACCAGTGAGCCCGCGGGCGTCGCCAGCGTGCCGGTGATCTATTCGATTCAGGAAGATGGCCGTCGCTTAACGCGAATCACGTCGGGCCAGCCGCCGCAGGATGCGGACGGTGGTGGACCAGGCGGTGGCGGCGGTTTTGGTGGTGGCTTCGGCGATCTCTCGATCTCGCGCGATGGTCGCACACTCTTCTTCCGTGAGCGCGATGGCATCTATTCTGTGCCACTCGCGGCTGCAGCAGGACCAGGTGCGGCAGCAGCGGCAGCAGCAGCAGGTCCGCCTCGTGAAGCCGGCCGGCGTCGCATCAACTTCAACGTGCGTGTTCGGATCGATCGTCCGGCCGAGTGGGCCGAGATGTTCGACGATGGTTGGCGCACGATGAAGTATCGTTTCTACGACCCGAAGATGCACGGCATGGATTGGGACGCCGCGCGTGCGAAGTATCGTCCGCTCGTCGATTTCGTCGGCGATCGGCAGGAGCTGCTCAACATCATTAACGAGATGATTGGTGAGCTGAATGCGTCACACACAGGCGCAGCGCCGCCGCCACGTGGGCCGGGCGCGGGTGGTGTTAACACTTCGCACCTCGGCATGGAGTTGGAGGCTGATAAGGCAGCGGGTCGTTATCGCGTCGCTTACATCTACGAAGATGGTCCAGCGGATAAAGACTGGGTCAAGGTGAAAGTCGGCGATTACCTGCTCGCGATCGATGGCAAGCCAGTCAAAGCGGGCGACGAATACTGGTCGCTTCTGAACTCGCGTCTCAATCGCAAGGTGGCTGTGACCTTCAACTCAACACCGGCTGACACTGGTGCGTGGACCACGCGCATCGAAGCGATTTCGACAAATGCTTACAGCCAGTTGCGCTACGAGCGTTGGGTGAAAGAGCGTCGCAAGAAAGTTGATGAGCTGTCGGGTGGTCGCATCGGCTACCTGCACATCCAGGCGATGAATCCACCGTCGCTGCGACGATTCGAGAAAGAGTTGCGCGAGTATCGCAACAAGGAAGCGATGATCATCGATCAGCGCTGGAATGGCGGCGGCAACATCGAACAGGAGCTGCTGGCGATCCTGGTCCAACGGCAGTATCAGGTGTGGCAGCCACGTGGCACTGAAGCAACGACCCGTCCGTTTGCAGGATTCTTTGGACCCAAGGTCGTGCTGCAAAACTGGCGCTCGGCTTCAAACGCTGAGATGTTCCCGGCGGGGTTCCGTGCGCTTGGTCTCGGCAAGGTGATCGGCACGCCGACGATGGGTGCCGTCATCGGTACAGGCAGCTACAGCCTGATCGATGGATCGACGGTGCGAACGCCGGGCGTTGGCGTGTATCTCGCCGATGCCAAACATACGAACATGGAGAATTACGGTGTTCAGCCCGATCTGCTGGTTGATATCAAACCAGAGGACGCGCTTGCCGGACGCGATCGTCAACTCGAGGCCGCGATTGAAGAGTTGATGAAGCAGTTGAATGGCACGCGAAAGAATACCGCTACCGAAGCACAGAGGTAATCCACAGATTACGCAGATTACGCAGAATATCTGTGTCATCTGCGGATGGATTTAGTTAAGGATGATGTTATCTATCTTCACGACCTCGAAGTTTAGAGTTCAGCCTTCAGGCTGCTGTTTTAAGGGGCAGGCTAAAGCTTGAACTCTGAACTAGATGGCGAGTTCGGGTTGCGCGGCTGCCTGTTCCGCCATTAGCTTTTCGAGGCTAACGAGCTCGCGCCCGGCTTGAAGTCCACGAAACAGCACAAACAGCACGACAACGTGAGCGATGACGCCGATCACATCCATAAACACGAGCGACAGTAATCCGTCCAAAAGGAAAACAACCATTCCTGCGATGTACGCCCAGAGCATTTTCTTTCCCGCGAGATAACCGAAGAGGACAAAGACGCCGGTGACGAGTAGATCCAGAATCAGCGCCACCACCTGGACCGCGCCGCCGAGCTGGGGAGCGAGTGCCGCAGCGAAGCCGTCGATGAGCTGCGTGAGACCAAGGCTTACCAAAAACCTGATCCCGCCACCAAAGAGACCGATGAGCGAAGTGATAATTGTGAGGCCGGCGATCCAGTAAAACCAGTTGACACCGGATCGATAGCGCTGGGCAAGCCCTGAGTGTTGAGTGTAATTGTCCATTGGGAGTCTCCTTAAGATCAGAAATGGGGAAACAAGCGGATCGTTTCTACGGTCCAAAGATCGAGGACTCGGCGAGGCGGAACGTGTATTGAACATTCAGCCATTGCGCCACGGGCTGGCCCGCCTTCAGCGCGGGTTTGAATTTGATTTCGCAAGCTACACGAATCGCGTTCTCAGTCAGGCCATAAGGGAGTCGCCTTATTACTCGCACGCGGCCAATCGTTCCGTCCGCGAGCAGTAACACCTTGAGCGCGACCACTCCCTCTACACCGACTCGTCTGGCTTCGCGTGTGTAACCCGGCAGCTTTCCCGCACGGACCTCAGCTTTGACGTCAACTTCCTTAGCTTCATAAGCTGCGACCTGATCGCGATCGAGAAGGTGCGCGAGTGTGCCGTCGTCAGTGCAACGATAATCCTCATTCTTATCGGCCGTCACCTGAGATTGCGACGGTAGCGACGGAGTTGGTGACGGCGTTGCTTCCGGTGTTGGCGTCGGCGTTGGCGGTGGGACATTGCGTCTGCCGGATTGAGCAAACGCGGAAGCGCCAGCGAGGATGATGAGGATTAATGCTCGGATCAATACCATTGCGGCTCCCATTGCACGGAACCGAGCGCGGTAGCGCCGGGGTCAAAGATTCTAATCAGGCGCGCTCGATACGCTTGACCCGGCGCTACCGCGCTCGGTTCTGCTGTCACTCTTCCGGGCCAGTACAAGTTGGTCCGTGCAGGGCGGGAATCTTCTGACTGATGATCGGATACTTTGGCGCTTCGTCTATGTTGATCTGGGTCCAATGAGCGTAGTTCTCAGGCACATTAGTATCGGCGAAGATTGCTTCGACGGGACACTCCGGCACACACGCATCGCAGTCGATGCAGGTGTCGGCGTTGATGTAAAGACGATCCGTTAGCTCGTGAAATGCTTCAACAGGACAAACAGCTGCGCAGTCGGTGTACTTGCAATCGACGCATAATTCAACAACTACGTAGGTCATTAGGGAACTAGGCTCCTTTCGATGATGGCAAAAGTTATTCAGTAGCGGCTGTAATGTCAACCAAAAAGCGCTTTACCCACAGATTACGCAGATTGTTTATGAACATCTCTGTAATCTGTGGATAAAGAAGTTCATGCGCCTTCGCTGCCGCGACGCTCGACCTTGCCCGGACCGTGGATGGTTTTGTTTACAACCGGATCGCCTTTGTATGTAACTGTTGAAGGACCAGAAACGGTCACATCCAGTTGGTTGGCAACATCGAGATCGATCCTCGCAACGCCTTTGCTGTCGACGACGGCACGCGCGGCATGAAGATTCTGCGCGTCGATCTTGCCGGCGCCGTTCGCACCAACGTCGATCATCTTCGTGTTTCCTGAAACCACAATTGTCGCGGCGCCATTCGTGTCGATTTCAAACTTGTCGTTATTCAATCCCTTGACGTCGACGTGTCCCGCGCCGTTGACGGAAAGACCTTCGAGATCCGGAACAGAGATCTTGAACTTCACCGGCTCAGTGGTGGAGTAGCTTCTGGTGTTTTTGAGCCGCAGGATGTTGCTGCCGACCTCAGAAGTAACATACTCCAGCACGTTATCGTCACCTTCAACTTCGAGACTCCGATCCTTCTGACACGTGACTTCAATCGTAAACGCGCCTTCGGTCGAGATTGCCGTAAACGGTGCAACCTCGCGCTTCTGAAGCTCGCGTTTGCCCGAGCCTTTTATCTGAGAAGTGAACTTGCCATGACAACCCGCCGCCAACACCATTAGCAAAACCAAGCACGCTAGTTTTCTCATCACTGTTCTCCTTTATCGTCCGGGAACGTAAGTGAACCAGAAATAGATCGCCTGCGCGACACCGATAAGGAAACCAATCACCGCACCAAAAATCTCAATGGTCTTCAATTGGTCTCGCGCGACTGAAAGCACGAGGTCTTCGAGTTTCTCAAGAGGATAGTCCGATACCTTCTTGCGCACCAACCCGCCAACGTCAAACTCGGCAATCGCAACCGGCAGTCGCTCGCGCGCCGCGAGGGTGATGCGCTCGACAAGTGCCCCGCTGGCCCGTTCCATCGCGTTGCGCGAAACGTGATCGCCAAGACGCCCGATCGGAGATATCAACAAGCGCTCGATCTGCGTGCTCAGGATCGCGTTGATCGTGCGCGCCGTATCGTCGCGTGAAAGCAAACTGAGCAGGCTCTTCGACAAAAACTCTTTCGCCTGTTTGGTTGAGCTTGAATCAAGCTGCTGCATCACCGCACCGAGTGTTTGTGGACGCAGACGATCGATCACTTCCTCGACTTGCATCGATACTGACGTTGACAACGCTTCACTGCGAAGTATCTCGATAAGTCGATTGCTGATCTGCGACTTCAAATCCTCGAAACGGATCGAGTCAAACTGGCCGATCAGCTCGTTAAGCGGACGCTCCATCACCTTGTCGACGGTTGCGTTCAAAAACGCTTCCGCTTCCTGTTCGAACGCGGGCCCTCGCAAATACTCTTCAATGCGTCGCGGCAGTGTTTTGTTCATCAGCTCATCAACTTCGCTGTGAATACGCTCGCGCGAGATGAAGATCTTTTTGAACAGCGAGAGTTGCTGGTAATACTCATCGACTTCGAGCTTGATCAAGCCGCCAATCTGTTTTCGTGTCGACTGGCTCGTAGCGATCTCCGCGAGGTGATGCACGATCGGCGGCACCTGCTGATCGATGCGGTCTTTGATAAAGACGATTGTTTCGGGCGTGAACGTCTCTGCGAGTGTCGCTTCGCTGCGCGCGAGATCGTCCAAACGTCCCGAGACAAACTCGTGTACTTTCGTCTCGAATCCGTCAGTAGCGAACAGCTTCTGAACCTGGTCTTCGGCGAAGTCGAGGACTGTGTCGAGTGAGCTGTCACTGACCAGGTCGCCGAGGCGGCGGTCGAGAAGCTCGTCGATCTGTTTATCGACAAAGTTCTCAATCGCGTTCGCTGTTTCTTCGCTCCTCAACATCTCGGCGATGTACTCGGCGAGTCGATATTGAAGCGCGGAGATCGTGTCAAGAATCGGCGCGCGCGCCTGCGACGGCAGGGCGTCGATGAAAGATGGATGGACGCGATTGAGCAGTTCGTTGGTGTACGTGCCGACAAAGTCTTCCACCTTGCGTTGAAAAAAATCCGTTTCGAAGAGCGCGTCAAAAACGGTTTGTTGCGAAACGAGCTCGTTGCCGACGGCATTGCCGATCGACTGCGCCAGCTTCTCGCGATGGCGGGGAATCATTCCCTGCGGCCAGATCGTGATGCCGAGAAGCTTTACTGATTGATAAGGGTGAAAGAGCATCCAGATGGCGAGCCACGCCGCGCCGTAGCCGTGAATCGTGGCAACCACAATGATGCCGATGGCGATTGCAAGCTTCATAGACAGGATTCCAAAGATTAACAGGTCTCCGCGTCCTTTGCGTATCTCTGCGGCTCTCAGCGTATCTCTGCGATCTCTGCGTTAAGGCGCTATTTTAGACGCAGAGATCGCAGAGATACGCTGAGACCGCAGAGAAAGATTTCACATTTATCGTTCGATTGTGTAGCCGGCATTGACCCACGCGCCAGTTCCGCCGGTCACGTTGATGAGCTTTGAGAACCCGTGTTTCTGCAACAAACTCGCGGCCGCGCTCGATCGATAACCACCGGCGCAAATGACTGCCGTCAGCTTGTCTTTTTCGAGCTTTAATGGACCAAGAGTTTTGTCGAGACTCGCCAGCGGCGCGTTCTGTGCGCGTGGCACGTGGCCGCTGACGTATTCCGCGGGACGTCGCACGTCGACGATCTGCATTTCGTTGTTTGCTATCGCCACGTTTAACTCGTCAACACTCACTTGCTGAAGCGTAGCGACCGGCAAACCTGCGTCGCGCCAGCTCGTGACGCCGCCTTCGAGATAGCCCTTCACGTTTTCGATTCCGACGCGCGCGAGTCGCACGACTGATTCGTCAACCTGCGCTCCAGTGTCGGCGATGACGACGATCGACGCATTCAAAGGAATCAAGCTGCCCGCCCACATCGCAAACTGCCCGCCGAGTCCGATGTTCATCGAGCCCGGAACGTGACCCGCGCCGAAGTCTGCGGCTGAACGGACGTCGAGCAGCACGTGAGCACCGTCGCGTAGTTGCTGCACCTGTTGCGGTGTTAACGGCCGCGGTGGCTGCAGCTCGGAAAGCCCACGCGCGCCCGAGCGATTGATCTCTGCGTCTTTCGGAAAGTAGCTGGGCGCTTCCGCGAGGTCCGCGGTCATCATCGTCACAAACTCTTCTTTACTCATCGGCTTCAACGCATAGTTAAACTTGCGTTGCTCACCGATGGTTGACGATGTTTCTTTCGACATGTTGCGCCCGCACATCGATCCGGCGCCGTGCGCGGGATAGACCTCGACGTCGTCAGGTAGCTTGAGCAGTTTTCCGTGAAGGCTGTCGTACATCATTTCAGCCATCATCTGCGGTGTATAACCCTTGCCGCCCGCGAGATCCGGGCGTCCGACGTCGCCGATAAAGAGCGTGTCGCCGGTTAATAATTTTTGCGGCTCGCCCGGGGCTGTGACGAGAATGCAAATTCCTTCAGGCGTGTGACCCGGAGTCTCAATAAAGCGCAAGACGACATTGCCCATCCTGAGCTCTTCACCGTCTTCTACAGCTCGATGCTCAAACTCCGCGCCTGCTTTTTCACCGAAGATAATCTGTGCGCCGGTGCGCGCCGCGATCTCCTGGTGACCGCTGACAAAATCAGCGTGCAGGTGTGTCTCGATCACATACTTGATCTTCAACCCGTGCGCTTCAGCTTCCGCCAAATACTCATCAACATCACGCTGCGGATCGACAACCACAGCCTCACCCTCCGACCCGATCAGGTATGAAGCATGCGCCAAACACGCTAGATAAAACTGCTTGAAGAACATGAGATGTTTTCAGAGTTCAACCTTTAGGTTGCGGTTTTAGCAAATGAGCTCGCAAGCTAAAGCTTGAACTCTAAACTTTCCCTTCCTGCGGAAGTTTGTAATGTTCCCGGGCGGGCTTCAATGGACGCAGCATCCAATACGGTCTTCGCGTACCATCGGGCGAATATTTATCGGCCGAGCGCGTCATCGCCATCCACTTCTTATAAACTTCGCGCGACTTCTGCGTATCGACAAACACCTCACCCGGCTTGTCATCCGGCTCAGCCGCACGCACACGCACCGCCTGGTGCCAGCAGTGCATTCCCGAGATCGGATCGGGATGCACCGGAAAAGTCATGTTCTGATGAACGCCGGCATCCTTCCACCAGATGCGCATAGTATCCGGATCTTCAGACGCATAAGGCTCAATTCCTTTCTCACGCTTCAAGCCCCATTCGCTGCCGTTCCGGTCCAATCGCACGGTCGCCATTAGCTGCCGCTGCCCCTCGTCAGTCAACTTCCAGCGGCCCATGTGATGACTACACGCAACGATGCCCGGTCGGATTCCTTCCGTCACCCATGCCGCCACGACGTAGTAACCGATCTCAGTTTCCACACGCACGAGATTCCCGGTGCGCACGCCGAGCTTCGCCGCATGGCTGGGGTGAATCCAGAGAGGATTCGTGTGCGCGATCTCGTCAAGCCACTTCGCATTCGCGCTGCGGGTATGGATTTGTACTGCGAGCCTGAATGTTGAAATCAGAATAGTCTGATCTTCTTCGAGATTGTCTTTGTGTACGTGGCTCTTGAAATAAACCGGTATCGCGAGCTCGGGCCAGCCCCAGCTATTCATCGTCGACGAATAGAATTCGAGCCGCCCGCTCGGCGTCGGGAAACCGCGTTTGATTGCTCCGTCCAGCTCGATGCCGACGAGCCTGCGCCCCTCTTGATCACCATCAGGCAACGGCAGTGGAACGATGTTTGGTCCAGCCGGTTTTGCTGCGCGCGTGAAGACTCGGCCAAAACGATCCTTGCGCGCATCGTCAATCTCTTCCGCCGGAACTGTTTCTTCGTAAATCCGCCCGATCTTCTCCTTAACTTCAAATGCTCCGTAGCGACGCATGAATTCGAGCGGCGTCAAATTCTCGGCTGCGGCACGTTCCGGCAGACCGGGAACCGAGTTGTCGAAGATCCATTCGTAGTATTCATCGACGCCGAGTCGCGTGCCGGGATTCTTTTTCGACTCGGCGTACTGGCGAATGCCGAGGCTGCCATCGGGATCGATGCGCCACGTCAGATCGAGCCAGAATTCATTCTCTTCCCACACCTCGCCCGGATTCACTTTGCGCGTGTCGGTGATCGTCTCGCCGTCCCGCTGTCGCATGGCTTTCATCACCGGCTGGCGAAAACCGAGCCACTGCGAATCGTGCGTCTCGTACGAGTGAAGATCGTGACGCTCTGACCCGACGCCCATTGGCAGCACGTAGTCAGCGTAGTAAGCAGTTTCATTCCACGTCGGCGTGAGCGCGACGTAACAGCCGACGAGATCCGGATCGGTCAACATCTCGATCCACGAAAAACCGTCAGGGTTGGTCCAAACCGGGTTGTAAACGCGCGTGAAGTAAACGTCGAGCTTCGCGCGACCGTCTTTCAGCAGATGCGGCAGCAGGAACGACATCTCATTCATCGACAGCGGATACTCGCGCGGCCAGGTGATCTCGTTCCACATCTCCGGATGCGGCGGCGTGTAAATCGGCCTCGGCACAAACTTATTCCACGCGTTTGGAAAAACGCCGCCGGGCGTCGCGATTGCGCCGAGCAAAGCATTCAACATGAAGAGACAACGCGCGACCATCCAACCACCACTTACACCAGACGCCACACTCCGCCAGTTATGACTCGAAAACCTCGTCCCCGCCTTAGCAACCAACCTCGCAATCTCTTCTATTACCTTCGCCTCAACCCCCGACTCCGCTGCCGCAAACTCAAACGTGTATTCGTGATAGATCTGCTTCAATCGTGCTTCAAAATCCGTAAAATCCGTAGCCGGGTTGTCCTCTGCCGCCAAATACTCTTTCCAGTTCCACCACCGCTCAACAAACTCACGATTGTAAAGATCGTTCTGAATCAAATAGTTCGCGATCGCGAGCAGCATCGCAGCTTCAGATCCCGGATACGGCGACACCCAGTAATCGGCGTGCGTCGCGGTGTTCGAGAGTCGCGTGTCAAAAACGATGAGCTTCGCGCCGTTTGCCTTCGCGTCGATCACACGTTGCGCGTGTGGATTAAAGTAATGGCCCGACTCGAGATGCGCGCTGATCAGCAGGATGACTTTCGCGTTCGCGTGATCGGGACTCGGGCGATCGAGTCCCATCCAGAGTTGATAGCCTTCGCGACTGCCGGATGAGCAGATGTTTGTGTGCGAGTTGTGACCATCGATACCCCACGCCGCGAGGATCCGTTCAGTGAAACCATCTTCTCCGGGACGACCCACGTGATACATCACTTCGTGACGCCGGTTCTCGACGATGGCATTGCGAATGCGCCCTGCGAGTGTGTCGAGTACTTCATCCCAGGTCGTGCGTTCCCATTTTCCTTCGCCGCGTTTGCCGGTGCGTTTGAGTGGATAAAGAATGCGATCGGGATCAGTGACCTGGTTGAGTGTTGCGGGACCTTTGGCGCAGTTGCGGCCACGCGAGCCAGGGTGTTCAGGATTGCCTTCGAACTTCTGAATGTCGCCGGTAACTTTGTCGATGTAAGCGAGCAGCCCACACGCCGATTCGCAGTTGAAACACGTCGTCGGGACGATTGAGTAATGACGCTCTTTGCGTTGCGGCCACGCGCGCGGATCGAGCTCGGTCCAGTTGTCCCAGCGCTCCTTCGGTGGAAACGCGGCGAGGTGACTACGGCTCGGGCCGGGGTAGAAAGTTTCTTTCATCTTTATGCGAGTGGCACGGATTGCGCCGCTTGGACGTAAGCGTTCTCGAAGAGCATAAGGCCAATCAAAGCGAACGGTGCGCCTCCGATGCCAATTTGAATGCTCACAACGCCGAGCATCGCGAGCAAAGGCAAAAGGCCGCCTATGATCGACAGAGCCGTTCCCATCCAGAAGTCGGTCTTGTAACGACCGCTCACCATTTCCCAGATCGCGAGCCGCGCGTGTGCGGTCGGATGGGTTAACGAAACCTCACCCCAAACCATCAACAAGTGAATCACGCTCGTTACGCCGAGTATCCACAATAACAAGTCGACGGAATTCCCCATCACAGTTGCGATGGGCAACAGAATTGCCGAACCCAGCAGCGCTGCCTGAAACACGAGATGCGGCGGCAACAACGGGTTCTGCCACATGTCACGCGCCTTTGCCTGTGCGAAGAGATACGCCGTGTAGATCGCAGTCAGTAACGACAACGGCACACCAGCAATCATCAGCGACGATTGAAACGACGTTGATCCAACCCAGCTCGCAATGAAGTGCAGCAGCAACACGAGCGTGTAACCAGCGATGATGAACGCGCCCTTCACGAGCCAGCTACGCCACTGTGGTCTGGTAAAGATCATGAAGAATCTTTCCGGATGTTCGAGATCCCAAAGCAGCAGCGCGCCAGTGAGCGCCAGGAACCCTCCAGAAACAATCGGCGTGGCCCACAACCAAAGCGGGCTGTTTACATTGAGCACGCCGAGCAGCACGAGTAGACACGCGATCAGATAAACACCAGAAGCGATGCCTTTGGTCCACGTGTAAAGACTGACGCGCCAATCCCACGGGATCGAATGCGCAATGTCGTACGAGAGCAACGCCGCCGCCGAAGAGTTGTTGAACTGTGGATTGCCGGAGACGACGAAGTCTGGGCCTTGCTGTTGCTCGCTCCACATGAAGAGACCGCCTTCAGGACGTTTTGCCGCGAGCGGATCGAGTGTCGCCTGGTGCGCGCCTTTGTAAAACAGCTTCGGCAGCGTCTCTTTCTCGGGACGCCTCACGGCCACCGTGTCGCGGTTAATGATCTGCGCGACGTAAGAATCCGCGTCGTTCATATCGCCGACGAGAATCGCCTGCGTCGGACAAACGACAACGCACGCAGGCTCGATCTGCATGTCGATACGATGCGCGCAGAAGTTACATTTCTCAGCCGAGTGATCGTCGGGATTGATGAAGATCGCGTCGTACGGGCAGGCCGCCATGCACGCCTTGCAACCGATGCAGATCGATTTATCAAAATCGACGATGCCGTCCGCGCGCTTGAACATCGCCGTCGTCGGGCACGCGGTGACGCACGGCGCGTGAGCACATTGATTGCAGCGTGTGACCTGGTGTGCGCGGCGCGCTTGTGGGAAGACGCCGATATCGACGTGTTTGACGTAAGTGCGCGTGACGGAAAGTGGAACGAGATTTTCAGACTTGCACGCAGTCGTACACGCGTGACAGCCGATACAGCGCGTGTGGTCGATTACCTTGGCCCACTGAATCGGGTCCGACCGTTCCATCATAGAAGCTCCCGTTGGGAAGCGAGACTATAACATACGAGATTGACAAATCAGGCGTGGCGTAAGACAGTAACGAGCCTTGGAGGTACCTTCATGCGTTCTACATTCTATTTCGCGTTAATTGTACTCGGGGCGGTGATTTTGGCCGCGTGCAACGCCAAAGATACGACTTCAGCAAATACTAAGCCTGCTCAGCTTCCGGGCTCAGACACGGTCTACGCCGATGGCGCGCGTCGCGTCACGTCTGAGGAGTTGGACACGATGCTGAAAAACAAGCAGGCGATTGTTGTCGATGTGCGGAATCAGGCCTCATATGACATCGGACACATTCCCGGCGCAAAGCTCATTCCCGCGGGCGAGATTCTCAACCATATCAACGAGCTTCCGCGTGACAAGATGATTGTCACCTACTGTTCTTGACAGGCCGAACATACGTCCGCCGGTGCGGTGGTCGCTCTCAAGACAAAAGGAATCGAAAACGCGGCAGCGTTGTTGGGTGGGTATAATTTGTGGCAACAGGAAAAGCGCCCGATCGAGAAGAAGCAATAGTTAGCCACAAAAAGGCACAAAAAGCACAAAACGTTATTGAGTTTACGACACGTGAACTGGTTTTCTTTTGTGCTTTTTGTGCCTTTTTGTGGCTAAGTCTGCGGTACGACCTGCGTGACGAGGGCTGGTAGTGGCGTTACGACGCGCGCGGCCGGGACGCAGAGCACCGGACATGGCGCATTCCTGATCACTCTCTCAATCTCCGATCCCAGCACGTGGCTGCCACCGAATAATGATCCGTGTACCGCGGTTCCGATCACGATCAGATCCGCCTGAAGTGTGTCGGCGAGTTTGATGATCTCCTGGTACGGCCGGCCTTCAGCGATGTGCGTCGCACCTCCACCACGAGACAGATGGGCCATGCGCTCCTGCACGTAACTCCGCAGTCGTGTCAACGCGGCGAGTCCGCCTTCGGGAAACATCACTGAGATCTGTTCCAAATAGTCTCCGATAACGTAAACCGCATGTAGCTCGGCGCCTAGCTGATTCGCCATCTGCGTCGCGAGTTGAGTCGCCGCAACTGACGACGGTCGAAAGTTCGTCGCCAGCAACACGCGCCCCAGTTGAAGCTCGCTTTGCCCGTTGACGAAATCTCTTTGCGGCGGCCTGATCGCCAACACAGCGCAGGGCGACTCCGCAATGATGTCCTCAGCAAGCGAGCTGCCGAAGGCGCGCGTCAGCCGGCTGCGATCGCGCGTCGCCACAGTAATCAAATCGATATCCTGATCGATCGCGGCCTGCGCGATCTCATTTCCGCCAGTTTTCCCATCCTGCACGCTGAACAAAACGACGCGACCATCGCCGTGTCGCGCAAAAGCAGTCGCATACTGCAACGCTGCTTGCGCATTCACTGAGGAGTCAGTAGGGAAGAGAATGTTTCTGAACGGAAACACGACGCCAACCCTATCACAATTGTTATCCACAGATTACGCAGATTGTTAATTGAACCCGTGTAATCTGTGGATAAATAAGTCTCTCGTAACCATTTACAACAGAGTGACTTCCATGCCAAACTCCGCAAGTTTTCCTAACGCAAGCAACAGTTATCTAAATCCACTCCCGGAGGCGACATCTTGCTTCGAGGAATTTTACGCACCAAGAACCTTGACGAAATACTGGCCAGCGTAGGCGGTCCACAGTTTGGACCGAAACGAACGCTCACCGCCTTCAGCGTCACGCTCATCGGGATTGGAGCAATCATCGGCGCCGGAATTTTCGCCACCGTCGGCACCGCCGCTTCGGGCACCGCGGAACGCGCGGGCGCTGGTCCGTCGTTGATGTTGTCATTTGTCATCACGGCGATTGTGTGTGGGTTTACAGCACTCTGTTACGCCGAGCTGGCGTCGATGGTTCCGATTTCAGGCTCGGCCTACACCTACTCTTACGCGACGCTCGGCGAGCTCGTGGCATGGATCATCGGTTGGGATTTGATCATCGAGTATGCGATCGGCAACGTCGCGGTCGCGATTAGCTGGGCCGAGTTTTTCAATCGACTGCTGCGCAACCTCGGCATTTATGTGCCTGACTGGCTCACCTCAAACTATCGCACCGCTTCAGCGGAGACACTTGCGGCCGCGCCACACATCGGCGGTTTTCCGATAGTCTTCAACATTTTTGCGTTTGGCATCGTGGCGCTGATTACGATCGTGTTGGTGTGGGGCATCAAGGAGTCGTCAAACTTCAACGCGATCATGGTGCTGATCAAGATCCTCGTCTTGCTTTTTTTCATCGGACTCGCGCTTTACTACGTTTCACCCACGAAAATGACCGAGAACTGGAAGCCGTTTCAACCGCAGGGATGGTTCGGAACGCTGACCGGCGCGGCCGTCGTGTTTTTCGCGTACATCGGTTTCGACGCGGTCAGCACTGTGGCTGAGGAAACAAAGAATCCCGCGCGAGATCTGCCTATCGGCATTATCGCCTCGTTAATTATCTGCACGATTCTTTATGTCCTCGTGGCGGCCGTGTTTACGGGCATGGTGCCGTGGGAGACAGTGCGAAGCTGGACGTCGGCGCAGCGTGGCGAGTCGTTGACGATGGCGCTCGAGACTGTCGCGCCGCAGGCGTTGTGGCAGAACACGGTAATCGCGTTTGGATCGGTGGTCGCGCACACGGCGGTGTTGCTGGTGTTTCAACTCGGACAGCCGCGCATCTTCTTTTCGATGGCGCGCGACGGATTGCTGCCTTCGGTGTTTGCGAGTGTTCACCCGCGCTTTAAGACGCCACACGTCACGACGATCCTGACGGGCGTTGCCGTCGGCGGCATTGCTGCGTTTGCGACGGTCGACGAGATGGTGAGCTTGACCAACATCGGCACTCTCTTCGCGTTCATTCTCGTTTGCGTCGGCGTGATGGTTTTGCGTCACAAAGATCCCAACCGAGCGAGACCGTTCAAAGTACCGTTTGGTCCTTACCTGCTGCCGGGTTTGGGGGCGCTGTCATGCGCGTTACTGATCTACTTCCTGCCGGAAGGGTCTTACTGGCGCTTTGTCGGCTGGCTAATGCTGGGCCTGTCAGTCTATTTTTCTTATGGATATACACGCAGCGCAGTCGGTCAAAAACTCGGACGACCAACGCGCACGCCCGCGGGCCTGAAGTTGACCGCCCTTTGTTTCATCCTGGTAGCCGTCGGTCTGTTTGTAATCCCGCACGACGTCGCGCCTCGTGAATTATTCTCGGAAGCTTTTGATTCGACCGCGGAGAAACACAATCAAACTCTGTATGGTCTAATGATCATCCTCGCCGGCCTGATCGGCGCCGCCGCCGGCATCGCGTGGGGCACGTCACAAAAAACAGCCGATGAGTAATGTTCACTGGCTGGGAATCAACCGTTGTTTTGCGTACAATCTGAGCCATGGCGGCAGAACTAAATCAAGTTTTTCATGATGCTTTAGAGCTCTCAGATAATGAGCGGGCCACGCTTGTCGGCTTACTTATCGAGAGCCTTGAGGCTTCAGAAACCACAGATCCGGAGGCTGAAGCTGCCTGGGCGGCTGAAGCAGAACGACGGTGGCAGGAAATCGAGTCGGGGCAGGTCAAAACAATTCCTTGGGAGGAAGTCAGGGCTAACCTTCTCCGCGAGGAATGACTAAAATTGAGTTTCACCCCGAGGCGAAAGCGGAGCTTGAAAGTGCGCGTGCATGGTATCGCGGACGTAGTCAGATCGCCGCGCGCGCATTCGTCACGGAAGTTCTTCGCGCACTAAGAAGTATCGCAGTATCTCCCGACGCTTGGCCGCAAACCCGCGCAAACGAACGCCGGTTTGTGTTGAAGCGATTTCCATACTCAATTATTTATCGCACTCGCGAGAATGAAGTGTTCGTCACCGCGATTGCTCACCAACGGCGGCTGCCGGAGTACTGGCATGGACGAGATTGATTGTCCCACTTCGCGAATTGACTGAATGAACGCGCTTCCAATCATCATCGGTTCACTTTGTGTGATTGCGATCTCGTATCGCTACTACTCGGCTTTCATTGCCGCGAAGGTGCTGGCGCTGGATGACTCGAGGCCCGTGCCGTCGCAAACGATGTTTGATGGACATAACTATTACCCGACCAACAAGTGGGTTTTGTTTGGACATCACTTCGCGGCGATCTCCGGGGCGGGGCCGTTGATTGGGCCGGTGCTGGCGGCGCAGTTTGGGTTTTTGCCGGGACTTTTGTGGCTTGTGATCGGCGTGTGTGTCGGTGGCGCCGTGCACGACTTCATCATCCTGGCCGGCAGTGTGCGTCGCAAAGGAAAGTCGCTGGCCGAGATGGCGCGCACGGAGATTAGCCCGCTGTCAGGACTCGTCGCCGGTGTGGCGATACTCTTCATCGTCGTGATCGCGCTCGCGGGGCTCGGCTTGGTCGTCGTGAACGCGCTCGCCGAGTCACCATGGGGAACTTTCACAGTCGCCTTCACGATTCCGCTCGCCCTGTTCATGGGTCTTTACATGTATCGCTTCCGCAAAGGCAAGATTGCTGAAGCGAGCATCATCGGCATCGTTGGGCTGCTGTTTGCCGTTTATCTGGGCGGGTACATCGCCGAATCTTCTCTCGCTCAGACGTTCACACTTTCGCGTAACAGCCTGATCGTGATTATGGCCGCTTACGGTTTTATCGCGTCGGTGTTGCCCGTGTGGATGCTGCTCTGCCCGCGCGACTACCTGTCGTCGTACTTAAAAATCGGCACGATCGCGTTTCTGATTATCGGCGTGATCCTCGTCCATCCAAACCTGAACATGCCGGCGTTCACGCCGTTCACAGCAGGTGGCGGACCGGTAATTCCCGGCAAGCTTTATCCGTTTGTCTTCATCACGATCGCGTGCGGCGCAATCTCCGGTTTTCACGCGCTGATCTCTTCCGGTACGACGCCGAAGATGATCGCGAAAGAGACCGACACGCGCATGATCGGTTACGGCAGCATGTTGATGGAGGGCGTCGTTGGTATTGTGGCCCTGATCGCTGCGACTTCGCTTTTCCCCGGCGATTACTTCGCCATCAACACGCCGCAGCGCACCGAGACGCAAAAGGCTGCGTACGTGCAAATGGTCGACACGCACACGGACCAGGGCTTCAACCTCCAACCGCAGGAGATCGATCGACTCGAACAGGAATCAGGCGAAAAGAACCTGCGCGGGCGAACCGGCGGCGCAGTCACGCTCGCGCTCGGTATCGCGAAAATCTTCGACGGCATACCGGGCCTCGGCGGTTTGATGAAGTACTGGTATCACTTCGCAATCATGTTTGAAGCGCTCTTCATTCTCACGACGATCGATACGGGCACACGTGTCGCGCGTTTTCTGGTGGGCGAATTTGGCGGGCGTTTCTACAAGAAACTCGAAGAGCCGACGTGGCTGCCGGGATCGATCGTGACCTCAGCGCTCGTCGTCACGGCCTGGGCGGCGTTCATCTGGTCAGGATCGATCTCTACGATCTGGCCGATGTTTGGCATCGCAAATCAACTGCTCGCGGCTGTCGCTCTGTGCGTAGCGACGACGATCATTATCAACTCCGGGCGCGCGAGATACGCGTGGGTGACGATCGTGCCGCTCGCGTTTGTCAGTACGACGACCCTCGTTGCTGGCTTCAAATCAATCACCGACATCTTCTGGCCGCTCGCGCAAAAGCCGGAAACGTCGGTCCAGGGCCTCATCAACACGAGCCTCACGGCAATCATCATGGTCGCGGCCGTGGTCATCATGCTCGACTCCATCCGGCGCTGGATAGGAAGACGCAGTCATCCACAGATTACGCAGATTCAAGAGGCTGTCTCTTGAACTGAGCGTCTGCGCCGTCAGAAAAACCAAACCTCTCTTTGAAAAATCGGTGTAATCTGTGGATAATACCCGTTTTCGTAAAGCTGATCTCGCCATAATCTAGACAAATCGAAAGGAATTTTCCGAAGTGGAACTATCGCTGACACTGCGCCGTGCGGCAATTATTATTGCGGCTGCCGTTACGACCCTGGCCTTTGGCATTCCCACTTACGCCCAATCCCATCAAGGGGGCGAGGCGAATCTGGTGCTTCCCGACCTGGACCAGGTGACCTTCCTGAACGGCATCACCGGCCATAACCTGCTGCTGTTTGGCATCATTATCTGCGTTCTCGGGCTCGGTTTCGGGCTCGCGATGTACATGAACCTCCAGAGAATGCCGGTGCACCGCGCGATGCGCGAGATTTCCGAGCTGATCTACACGACGTGCAAAACTTACCTGACGACACAGGGCAAGTTCATTCTCCTTCTCGAAGCCTTCATCGCCGTCGTAATCATTCTTTACTTCGGTGTGCTGTCCGGGATGGAGCCGTTTCGCGTCGCGATCATTCTGTTGTTCAGCTTGATCGGTATCGCGGGTAGTTATGGCGTCGCCTGGTTCGGCATTCGCGTCAACACTTTCGCCAACTCGCGCACGGCTTTCGCCAGTCTCGAAGGCAAACCGTTTCCGCTTTACGCGATTCCGTTAAAGGCCGGTATGAGCATCGGCATGATGCTGATCAGCGTCGAGCTGCTGATCATGCTGTGCATTCTGCTCTTCATTCCGGGCGACTATGCGGGACCGTGCTTCATCGGTTTTGCAATCGGTGAATCGCTGGGCGCGGCGGCACTGCGTATCGCCGGCGGCATCTTCACGAAGATTGCCGACATCGGCTCCGACCTGATGAAGATCGTCTTCAAGATCAAGGAAGACGACGCGCGCAACCCCGGCGTGATTGCTGATTGCACCGGCGACAACGCGGGCGACTCAGTTGGACCCAGCGCCGACGGCTTTGAAACCTACGGCGTCACGGGCGTCGCGCTGATCACGTTCATCCTGCTCGGCGTTACCAATCCAATCGTGCAGGTGCAGCTACTGGTTTGGATCTTCATTATGCGTGTGATGATGATCGTCGCGAGCGCGCTTTCCTACTTCATCAACGACGCGATCGCAAAGGCGCGCTACAAGAATTCTGATTCGATGAATTTCGAAGCGCCGTTGACGTCGCTCGTGTGGATCACGTCGATTGTTTCCGTCGTGATCACGTTCGTCGTTTCTTACTTGACGATTCCGGCGCTCAGCGGCAACCCGACGCTCTGGTGGAAACTCGCCACGATCATTTCGTGCGGCACGATTGCGGGCGCGTTGATTCCTGAGCTCGTGAAAATCTTTACTTCAACTTCGTCGCGGCACGTCAGCGAAGTCGTGACGTCTTCGCGCGAAGGCGGTGCGTCGCTCAACATTCTTTCCGGTCTGGTCGCCGGCAACTTCTCCGCCTACTGGCTTGGCATCAGCATCGTCGGCCTGATGGCTATCGCCTACTTCTTCACTAATCTCGGCGCGGAGGCCGGATTGGGTTTGGGTGCGTTGATGGTTTCCCCGGTCGCGGCGCCTGTGTTTGGTTTCGGCCTGGTAGCATTCGGTTTTCTCGGCATGGGACCGGTGACGATTGCGGTCGACTCATATGGTCCAGTGACCGACAACGCGCAATCTGTTTACGAGCTTTCGTTGATCGAGCAAGTGCCTGATGTCGAAGCGGAAGTCAAAAAAGACTTTAATGTCGACATCAACTTCTCACGCGCCAAGCATCTTCTCGAAGAGAACGACGGCGCGGGCAACACGTTCAAAGCGACAGCGAAACCGGTGCTGATCGGAACGGCAGTCGTCGGAGCGACCACGATGATCTTCTCGATCATCATGGCGCTTACAAATGGCCTGCGTACCGACGTTGAGAATCTGTCGCTACTTCATGCTCCGTTCTTGCTCGGACTGATAACGGGAGGCGCCGTGATCTACTGGTTCACGGGCGCATCGACTCAGGCTGTGACCACTGGCGCATACCGCGCGGTGGAGTTCATCAAGGCAAACATTCGGCTCGAAGGTGTGGAGAAAGCCTCGGTGGAAGACAGTAAGAAGGTGGTCCAGATCTGCACGCAGTATGCGCAGAAGGGCATGTTCAATATCTTCATGACCGTGTTCTTCTCGACGCTTGCGTTTGCTTTCGTCGAACCGTTCTTTTTTATTGGCTACTTAATTTCGATCGCGATCTTTGGTTTGTACCAGGCGATCTTCATGGCGAACGCCGGCGGCGCATGGGACAATGCGAAGAAAGTTGTCGAAGTCGATTTGAAGATGAAGGGCACGCCGCTGCATGATGCGACAGTCGTCGGCGACACGGTCGGTGATCCCTTCAAAGACACTTCGTCAGTGGCTATGAATCCGGTGATCAAGTTTACGACACTGTTCGGACTGTTGGCGGTTGAGCTGGCGGTTAGTCTGACCGCCCGTAACGGTAACCCGACGCTGACGCGCATACTGGCGCTCGTGTTCTTCCTCGTGTCAGTGTTCTTCGTCTGGCGCTCGTTCCACGGCATGCGTATCGGAACGACCGCTATTGAGACACGTCCGGTTGAAGAAGAAATCGTGAAGAGTGTTGCGGGAGACTAGCACAAACTATGAGTAGCTATGCTAAGGCTGACACGTTGATGGGAGCGGCGCTCGCGCCGCTCGATTCGGTTCGTTCCGCGGGATTGGTGATCGTTTTTAGCCTCTTCATCGCCGCGTGTGCGCAGTTTACGATTCACATCGGTCCGATACCGATCACCGGGCAGACGTTTGCGGTGTTGTTGACGGGCATGTTGCTTGGATCGCGTCTAGGCGCGGCGGCGGTCATTGCTTACCTGATCGAAGGCGCGATTGGCTTGCCGTTCTTTGCGGGTGGGGGCGCGGGACTCGTCCGTTTCCTTGGTCCAACTGCCGGTTATCTCGTCGCGTTCCCGGCGGCCGCGTTCATCGTCGGTGCATTTGCCGAGCATGGTTGGGACAAACGTTACCCGACTGCGGTCGCGGCGATGGCGATTGGCTCGGTGATCATCTTCCTTGGTGGCTGGGCGTGGTTTGGGATTCTCACGAACACGTCGCCGGTCGCGGCTTTTAAGATCGCGGTGTTGCCTTTCCTGTTGGGTGATGTGATCAAGATCGCGTTGGGTGCGGCGGTGCTGCCGACTGGTTGGGCGTTGTTGAAAAAATGAATGTTTTGAAGGTCAGGTCGCACAACCGGGAAGAACTGGTTGAGTTTACTGATCAGGTCCAGGAAAAGCTTACTGAGTCAGGCCAGCGCGAAGGTGTGGTTGTGCTTTACGTGCAACACACGACGGCGGGCCTGACCATCAACGAAAACGCCGATCCCGACGTGCCGCGCGACATGCTTCACGCGCTGCGCACGTTGATTCCTCAACACGGAATGGGCTTCCGTCACGGCGAAGAAAACTCCGACGCGCACATCAAAGCCAGCCTCACCGGCTCTTCGGTCACAATCCCATTTCAAGATGGAAAACTACTGCTCGGTCGCTGGCAGGGAATCTTTCTTTGCGAATTCGATGGTGGCCGCGAGCGCCAGGTGATAATGACAATTAGCCACGGGTAATATGGATAACACGGATCAGATTTTCTTATCTGTGTTATCCGTGTCATCCGTGGCTAAATTCTTCAGCACCTCCGCGAACGTTTCCACATCCGCTCTGGTTTTTTCCAGCGCTCGCCGGCTATCGAGATACGCAGTCCATGTCGGCGTTTGCGTGAGCGCCTTCGTCGTGTCTTCGTCAAGCACCTGGGCCATCATCGCGATCAGGTCACTCACAACGCGGTTGTGCTCGATCAATCGCTCGATGATCGAGTACGCCAGCCGCGCCTGTTGGAAATCAAGATCTTCAGCCATTCGTTCCTATAATCGCATCGATCCCGTCACCCACTACGACGCGTGTGCCTTCCGCGATATGTTCATAGCGAACGTAACCGAGCCCGATGCTTCCGCGTCTCGGTGAAATCACCGCTGAAGTTACACGCCCGATCTCCTGATTCTCCATAGATCGTATGACGGCGCCCGGTTCAACCTGCTGGTCAGTCTCGAAACGCAAGCCGGTCAGTTTTTTTGCCGGGTGCCCGCGATGCTTGATGCGTACGATTATTTCCTGTCCCACGTAGCAGCCTTTGGTATAGCTCACCGCATCGTCGAGATTCGTTTCAGGAACGACGTTAGTCTCATCCAGGTCCTGTCCGAAACGCGCGATTCCGGCTTCGACGCGCAGGATCTCGAATGTGTCCGCACCGATAGGTTGTGCACCCGCGGTTTCCAGTGCTTTCTGGAGCTCAGCCTTACGCGATGATTCGAGGACGATATCGAAACCCTCTTCACCAGTGTGCGAGGCGCGAATTATGGTTAGGTGCCCCTCAGTTTCAACCACACCATTACTCGGCAGCTCCGACACGGTCGTCTCAAAAACTTTCTCCAACACCTCGGCTGCGCCTTGCCCCTGCAGTGTCAACAAGGCAGTCTCACTCGTCACATCCGCAACCTTGAAGTCACCCGCCAGCGTGAACTTCGAAATCGTCTTCAACACCGCCTCATGCGACGCAGCCTCCGTGTCGATCAAAAACGCCGGCTCATTCCCCCGAATCACCCGCACGACGCCGATCAACCTTCCCTGCACAGTCGGAAACACGGCCGGCATCCAACGATTCTGCGCCAGGTTCTTCACATCATTCGTGATAAGCCCGTTCAGAAACATCGTCGCCTCCGACCCACTCACACGGATGCGCCCACGCGTCTCCGAAAGGTCGATCAGCCCCGCCCCACTATCACGCACCACTTCATATTCAGTCATCATTCTGATCCCTGTTAATCGCCTTTAAAGATCCGCGTTTATCCGTGTTACGGCTTTTCTCACCACCTGATAATCCCGCAACTGCTCTGCTTCACGTCGATGCGACGCCAACACCTGCGGGCTCGGGTGATAAATCGGCACGAGCACACGCTCGTTCCACGAGTGAATCTGCGAAGCCGCCGTCTTCAAGCTCAACTCATGATATTGAATGCGCTTTAGTGCTTCGAGCGCAACTGAACCCAACGTCACGATCACGCGCGGATCAACCAGCTCGATTGTCCTTCGCAGAAAACTCGAACAGTTTGACAACTCCTTTTGCGTCGGCTTCCGGTTTGCGCCTGACTCCGAGCGTGGATTACACAGCGCCGCACTCGTGATGAAGATCTCTTGCCGCGCCAGATTGATCGAACTCAGAAAACGATCGAGATTCGCACCGGACTGATCACCGGAAAACGGAACTCGCGTGCGATCAGCGCCTTTTCTTCCTGGCGCTTCACCGATAAACATAATGCGCGCATCAGGCGACCCATTCAGCTCACTCAACACCGCGCTGCGCCCACACATCGCCGGGCAGAGCGTGCAGCTCGCGGCCTCGTTCGCCAGCTCCTGGAAAACCTCTTTCTTCATTTCACCACTGTCAGCTCGCGCGTCACGACGTTGTAATCGCCGTTCCGATACGGCCAACCATCTGGCCCAATAAGCTCAATCCGGATCGTATGTTTGCCGAGCGTCCAGCCGGTCAGCACGAGCTGCTCGTGAGCGTCGATCCATTGCATCTCCTCATCGTCCACGATGTAACGCACGCGATACTCGCCACCGTCGCCCTGCAACCTCGCGTTCGCGAGCGAGAAGTCGATCACCACAGGCTCACCTTCACGAAACGTCTTCCCGTTCGGCAGATTGAAAACCAGCAACGGCTTCTTTGGATCGACTTTCAATTTCGGATCATCGGGTTGCGCCGGAGCCTGGTTTGCCGCGCGCTTCTCGACACGCAACGCCTGTCGCGGCGGTGGTGAAACGATCGTGGTCGCCGTCGTGTGCGCGCTTTCGTTATCGCCGGAGCACGCAACAGACACGAGCGCTATGAATGTAATGATGAGAAACAGTCTAGACATTTAGTCAAAACCAATGTAAGTAGCATTTTATGATCAACAGGAAAATTAGTCTTCTACTGATCGGCTTCAGTCTGCTCGCCATCGCATTCAACGGTTGCGGCAAGAACACGGTTCCGATTTCCGGCACGTCTACGTCTACACCTGCCTCACCCAAAACTGAGCCGCTTCCAGCCGGGCTTGCGGGTTACGAAGCGATGCCCATTCCGGCTGACAATCCCCTGACGCCCGAAAAGGTGGCGCTCGGCCGGCAGTTGTTCTTTGACGACAGACTGAGCATCGACGGCTCGCGATCATGTTACTCGTGTCACGTCTGCGAGCATGGTCTAACGGACGGTTTACCAAAAGCGATTGGCGCTGGCAACAAGCCGCTGACGCGCAACAGCCCGACGCTTTGGAACATCGGCTATCACCAGGCATTTTACTGGGACGGTCGCAGCGATTCGCTCGAGCAGCAGGCCATGGCTGCCTGGAAAGGCGGCAACATGGGCGTTGGTGAAAGGACGGGCGAGATCGTCGCGAAGATTAATGCGTTACAAGACTATCGATCACAGTTTCAGAAAGTGTTTCAGAGCGACGCGACGGCTGAGAACATGATGAAAGCGATCGCGGCGTTCGAGCGGACGATCATTGGCGGCAATACGGCGTTCGATCGCTGGCGCGCAGGCGATCAGAGCGCGATGAGCGAAGGCGCGGTTCGTGGTTGGAACATCTTTCAGGCGATCAAGTGCAACAACTGCCACGATGGAATTTTGTTTACGGATCAGCAGTATCACAACATCGGCATCGGCATGGAACAGACGATGCCTGATATCGGACGAGCCGAAGTGACGAAGAGGCCGCAGGATACCGGCGCGTTCAAGACGCCGACATTGAGAGATATTGCGAAGTCAGCGCCGTACTTTCATGATGGAAGTGCGAAGACACTTGAGGAGGCGGTCGATATTATGCTGGCTGGTGGGAAACCGAATGAGTTTCTCGACAAGAAGAACCTGCAGCAGCGTCGACCGCTTCCCGATCAACGCGAAGCGCTGCTGGATTTCCTGCGCGCGTTAACGGTGGATTGCACTCTCAGCAAGCCACCCCTGCCACAGAAGTAGATTTTCACGCAAAGACGCAGAGAAGACGCAAAGGCGCAAAGGCGCAAAGGCGCAAAGGCGGGCCAATTGGGTCACGAATGCCTTTGCGCCTTTGCGTCTTTCTTTGCGCCTTTGCGTGAAAGATCTTCTTCAGGCGCGTGCCGATTGCACGCCCGTGATCTTCTTCAACCGATCCTCAACCGCGTTCCAGTTGATGTTCGAGAAGAACGCTTCGATGTACTTCGGACGCTCGGCCGGTTTGTAGTCGAGCAGGAACGCGTGCTCCCAAACGTCCATCACCAGGATTGGATTGAACCCCGCGACGTTGCCGGTTTCGTGCAACGTGATCCAGTGGTTTGAAATTCTTCCGTTGGCAGGATTCTGATAGCAGATGGCCCAACCCACACCGCGCATCTTTCCGATACCGACAAAATCAGCTTTCCAAATATCGTAACTGCCAAACGTCGCTTCAGCAGCTTTCAAAAACTGCGACGACTTCACCGGATCGCCCGTGCCGCCTCCGGTCTGAAGATTGTCGAAGTAATACTCATGCAGGACCATGCCGTTGTATTCGAATCCAAGTCGGCGCGTGAGCTCGGAGTAGGCCGGCATCTCTTCCTGGTCCACGTTTCCGTCTTTAATAAACTCGGTGATTCGCTGTGTCAAATTGTTTGTTTCTTTGACGTAGCCTTCGTAGAGTTTGAAGTGCATTTCGAGCGTTTGATCCGAAATCCCTTTAAGGCCGCTGAGATTAAACTGGCGCGGCTGATAAGAGCCTGTTGAGCTCATGGATACCTCCTATTCAATTGTGCAGTTGATGGAGAATATCGCGCGGAGGTGTGGCAAATACGTTGTGAGGCTGGTGATTTAGTGTGGCAGTCCACAGATTACGCAGATTGCACAGACTCGTCTGTTATAAAAATATCTGCGTAATCTGTGGATAAACTCTTATCTTCCGAACATCACCCAATCGCCGTGCGATGTGCCCATGAAGAACAGCATCGGCAGCGATAGCCAGGTGTTCGTACGCGAAGCGATGAAGGCCTGTCGCGCAAGCTCGGGCGGCGGGGCCGGACCGGTGCCTGCGGTGGCGGCCAGGATGCGCTTGTTGTTGGGCCAGATGATGCCCCAAACATTCAACAACATCACGATGCCGTACGTGCCGCCGATGCCGATCGAATATGCTTTGTTGCTGGCGTAACTCTCGGTTCCGATACTCATCGCTGAGTTGAAGTATCTGACGAGTCCATAGGTAAAGATTGCCACCAGCACGAACATGACAACCGCAAACACGCGACCATCCTTGATCACCGCTGGAACTTTCTTAATAAGCAGGAACTCAATCACGAAGAGAACGATCGGATATCCAAGCCACGCGAACAGCACATACCAAACATTGATACTGCCGCGCCCGCCCGCGAGCGCATTCGCGTTGCGTACGTCCGCGGCCAGGATGTACATCGCGTAATACATCAACCCGACCAGCACTGTAATAAGAGCGCCCCAACGGAAGTACCAGAGTGCGCGTCCGAGCAGATCCGGATTGACCTTTTTCTTTGTGTCCGCGTCGATTCCTTTCTGAAACGGCACGTTCACCAGATTGAAGAAGTAAAGGAGCCCGATCCAGGTAATACCGGCTACGAAGTGGGACCAGCGCAGAATCATTCGCACGATTGCCGCGGTCTCAGGCCAGTGGAAAACCTCTTGGAACATAGCCAGACTGATGGGGAGATGAGCAGTTGACTCAATTAGCATACGTCCTCCGTGTTGAAAGCCTGGAATTACGCGCGAAGATTACACCTAGACCAACCTGCGGCGCAATCATTCGTCAAGGGGACGTGGCCCCGCATCCATGCCGCGCACACTTGCCTGGTTGATTACACGGACTTTCAAATCACTATTCACGCGAATCTGGCATGAAAGACGAACGTTCGGCGCGAGCTCCGCTTCCACGGCGAGGCGGTTTCGTTCGAGCTCGCCCATTTCACCCGGCTCACCTTCGAGAATCTCTACGCGGCAAGTGGTGCATCGCGCGTTGCCGCCGCAGCGGTGAAGTATGTCGATGCCCGCGTCTTCGAGAGCGAGTACGAGTTTTTTCCCGGCAGGTGGTTCAGTTTCGACGAGACCGTTCGCGGTCTCAGCTTGGATTTTCGGCATTGATAAGTTCACTCCTGATCAGGTTTAAACACAAACAGGAGATAGGATCGCTCCCATCTCCTGTCGAAAAATCACTCGCGGCAGGCTTAGGCGGTAAACGAAGTACCGCACCCGCAACTGCCGGTGGCATTCGGATTCTTAAACGTGAAGCCGGAGCCCATGACGCCGCTCACGTAATCGATCTCGACCCCATTCAGATACTGCGCGCTGAACATATCGACAAACATTCGCACGCCCTTCCCGTCAAGGATGAAATCGCCTTCGCGCGACTGCTCTTCAATGTTCAAGCTGTACTGAAAACCAGAGCACCCTCCCGGTACAACTCTCACGCGGAGCCCGGAGGTCTCGGGTAGGCCCTCTTCGGTGGCCATGAACTTCCTGATCTCGGTTGCTGCCGATTCGGTGACATTGAGTGCCACGGTAGGCGCTGTAGTTGCTGACATCTTTACTAACCTCTCAAATAAAAAATTAAGCCTTAAACTCTGAACGTATCTTATTGCCCTTTGCCCAAAACGACAAGCTCAGGTTTCATGGCTTCAATCGACACCTGCCGCGCCACTTCTTCCGACACCTTTCGGAACGCCCGCGCCTGCGGTGAATCGGGCTTGCTGACGACTACGGGCACGCCGTTGTCGCCGCCTTCGCGCACCTCAATGCCGAGCGGAACCGAGCCGAGAAAAGGCACGTGATACGTGAGCGCGAGTCGCTCGCCGCCCCCTTCGCCGAAGATGTTGTAGCGGTTGCCGGTGTCGGGAGCGATGAAGTAGCTCATGTTTTCGACGATACCGAGGATTGGGATCGCGACAGTTTCGAACATTCGCAGCGCGCGACGCACATCTGCGACCGCGACGTTCTGCGGCGTCGTCACTAGCACTGCGCCTTGTACAGGCACTAATTGAGCCAGTGATAACTGCACGTCGCCGGTTCCCGGTGGCATGTCGACGATCAGGTAGTCGAGCTCGCCCCATTTCACGTCCGATAAAAACTGTTTCACGAGACCGTGCAAAATCGGACCACGGACGATCATTGGTTTGTCGCCGGGCTGGAGCACTGCCATGGACATAAACTTCACGCCGAAAGCTTCGAGCGGAATGAGCTTGTTCACATCGACTTCCGGCCGGGCGTCGCTGGCGCCGAGCATGATCGGAACGTTTGGGCCATAGACGTCGGCATCCATGAGTCCGACACGGGCGCCGTCGAGTGCGAGTGAAACGGCGAGATTGACGGCGACTGTCGATTTGCCGACGCCGCCTTTGCCTGATGAAACCGCGATGATGTTGCGCACGCCTTCGACGACGAGCTTCTCGCCGAGGCCGCGGCCCTTCGGGACTTCGGCGTCCATCGTTACGGCGACCGAGGTTACGCCCGGCAGTGAGCGCACGATCTCGTTGGCGGCGCTTTCCATCTCGGCTTTCACGGGGCAGGCCGGCGTGGTGAGCACGATGCGAAAAGAGACGTTGCCGCCGTCGATCTTCAGGTCGCGGATAAAACCGAGCGTCACGATATCTTTGTGCAAATCCGGATCTTTGATTTGTTTTAAGCTGTCGAGTATGAGTTGTTCAGTTAGTTGAGTCATAAGAGAAAAAGCGTAGCTGATTGGAAATAACTGTGCAACTCCGTATCCTTTCAACCACGGATTACACGGATGATGGATGGATTAGCCGCGGATCATTTCTTCAACCCTCGAAACGTTGGCGACGCTTCGGAGCCGAGCTTTACAGGCCGCGCTGCTTCGCTGACGTGTGGGGCGCATGTGCGGTTCTCGATCCAGGTGGACGAAGCGCAAAGAGTGTCTCAGGCGAGGTTTAGGGCCGTTGGTTGCAATGTTCTAATTTCTGCCGCGTCGATGTTAACCGAGCAAGTCACAGGACTGACGACGGCAGAAGCCGCTACGATCGGCAACGAGGCAACAAACTGCGTCGCTCTTGCCCGGGATGCCCTACTGGACGCGATCCGCGAGTATAGTAATGCTGCGCGCGAGGACTGGGCGGGCGACGAAGCGCTAATCTGTACCTGCTTCTTCGTCTCGGAGCGAACGATCGAGCGCGAGATCAACTCCCGCGGCTTAACGACCGTCGCCGAAGTCACGAGAGCCTGCAATGCGGGCGGTGGCTGTGGCTCATGTCACCAATTGATTCAGGAGATTCTTGCTACAAATGATTTACCTCGATAACAACGCCACGACGCGCGTCGCACCGGAAGTGCTCGAAGCGATGCAGCCCTACCTGAGCGAATTTTTCGGCAATCCTTCGTCGGCGCACGCGCTTGGCCGCGAGATGAAACGCGCCCTGGAACACTCGCGCGAACAGGTCGCGAGTTTGATCGGCGCTGCTGAAATGAGCGAGATCGTCTTCACGTCGTGTGGATCGGAATCAGACAACTGGGCCATCCGCGGCGTGCTCGCAACCCAACCAAACAAGAAGCACGTCGTCACGACGCAAGTCGAACACGAAGCCGTCCGAAACGTCTGTCGCCTGCTCGAGCAGGACGGTTATGAAGTGACGTGGCTGGGCGTTGATGGCAACGGCGAGCTCGATCTTGACGAGGTGCGCGCCGCTTTACGTCCTGACACAGCGCTCGTCTCAATCATGCTCGCAAACAACGAGACCGGCGTGTTGTTTCCGATCGAGGACATCGGTCGCATCGTGCGCGAGCAATCCGAGGCCGTGTTTCACGTCGATGGTGTGCAGGCAGTCGGCAAGATCCCGATCGATTTGAAGAGCACGCCTGTAGATCTTTTCGCGTTATCCGGTCACAAACTGCACGCGCCGCAAGGCATCGGCGCGCTTTACGTTCGTAAAGGATTGTCGTTGCCGTCGTTTATTATCGGCGGCGCGCAGGAACAGGGACGACGTGCCGGCACATCCGCCGTTCCAAACATTGTCGGACTCGGCGCCGCGTGCCAGCTCGCACTGCTCGACGATGACCACGACTTCATCGAGCGGCTGCGCAATCGTCTCGAAGACGAGATACTCTCAAAAATCCCGAATGCGCGTCTCAACGGCATCTCAGATCGCTCAAAGCGTTTGCCAAACACGTCGAACATCTCATTCGAATACGTCGACGGCCAAAACATTCTCATGCACCTGGACCAGGAAGGCATTTGCGTTTCGACAGGTTCTGCCTGTCATTCAACAACGCACGACTCATCGCCAACCCTGCGCGCGATGAACGTCCCATTCACCGCCGCCCAGGGCTCGATCCGCTTCTCGCTCGGTCGCTACAACACCGACGCTGACATCGACACGACCCTGCGCGTTCTTCCCTCGATCATCGAGAAGCTCGCTGCCATGTCGCCTTATCCACAGATTGCACGGATTGCACAGACGACATGAACAATCTGCGTCATCTGTGTAATCTGTGGATAGATGTCCTATACTATCCTCGGCGACGATCACTTTTCTGAAAGGCCCTAGAGACAATTAAGAAATGAGCACTGTTATAGAACCTCCTGTTCCGCAGACTGAGAAAAGTCTGGAAGAAGTCGAGACTGTAACCATTCGCTTCGCCGGTGACTCCGGCGACGGTATGCAGTTGACCGGCACGCAGTTCACAAACACCTCGGCGGTCGTCGGGAACGACATCTCGACGCTGCCTGACTTCCCTGCAGAGATTCGCGCGCCCGCCGGCAGCTTGCCGGGCGTCAGCGGATTTCAGTTGAACTTCTCCAGCACGGACATCAAGACCCCCGGCGACCAGCCGAATGTTCTCGTGGCGATGAATCCCGCGGCGCTGAAAGTGAACCTGCCTGACCTCGAAGAAGGCGGCACGCTCATCGTGAATACCGACGGCTTCACACCCGAGAACTTGAGATACGCCAGCTACGCGACGAACCCGTTGGACGACGGCTCGCTCGCGGGTTACCGCGTACACAAACTCCCGATCTCGACGCTCAACATGAACGCCCTCAAGGGCAACGTCGAGCTCTCGCGCAAAGAGATCGATCGCTCGAAAAACTTCTTCGCGCTCGGCGTGCTCTACTGGCTCTACGACCGCCCGATGGATAACACGCTGAACTGGATTCAAAATAAGTTTGGCAAGAGTCCGGAGCTCGCGAAAGCGAACGAGATCGCGCTGAAAACCGGATACAACTTCGCCGACACGACCGAAGTCTTTACGACTCACTACACAGTCAAGAAGGCGCAGATCGCTCCGGGCAAGTACCGGAAGATTACGGGTAACGAAGCGACTGCGATCGGGTTCGTTGCGGCATCGCAGATCTCAGGTCGCCCACTGTTTTACGGTTCGTATCCGATTACGCCTGCGTCTGACATTTTGCACGAGTTGTCGCGTCACAAGTCTTTCGGTGTGAAAACATTTCAGGCGGAAGATGAGATTGCGGCTGTTTGCGCCGCGATCGGTGCGAGTTTCGCGGGTCAGATCGGATTGACTGGAACGTCCGGGCCCGGAGTGGCTTTGAAACAGGAAGCGATCGGCCTCGCAGTGATGACTGAATTGCCGCTCGTAATCGTCAACGTTCAGCGTGGTGGGCCATCGACGGGTTTGCCAACGAAAACTGAACAGGCGGATCTATTCCAGTCGGTTTGGGGACGAAACGGCGAGTGTCCGGCGATCGTCGTGGCGCCGGCGACGCCGGGTGACTGTTTCCACATGGCGATCGAAGCCGTGCGACTCGCGTTCAAGTACATGTCGCCGGTGTTTTACTTGTCTGACGGTTATCTCGCAAACGGCGCGGAGCCGTGGGCGATTCCGAGCATGGACGAGTTGCCGAAGATCGACGTCAGCTTCGCTAACGATCCGGCAACGTTCATGCCTTACGCGCGCGATCCGGAAACACTGGCGCGCCCCTATGCGCTGCCGGGTACGCCGGGGCTTGAGCATCGTGTCGGCGGTATCGAGAAACAGCACATCACCGGCAACGTCAACTACGATCCCGAGAACCACCATTTCATGGTGAAGCTGCGCCAGGAAAAAGTAGACCGCGCGGCCGCGTCAATTCCGCTGGTAGAGATCATGGGTGAGTCGACCGGAAAAGTCCTCGTGCTCGGCTGGGGCTCGACTTACGGCTCAATCTCGTCGGCAGTTGAGAAGATGCAGCGCGAAGGGAAGAGTGTTTCGTCGGCGCACCTGCGCTATCTGAATCCCTTCCCGCGCAATCTCGGCGAAGTTTTGTCAGGCTTTGAAACAGTGATCATCCCCGAGATGAACCTGGGCCAACTTTGCACAATGATCCGTGCGAAGTATCTGGTGGACGCGGTCCCCTTCTCGAAAGTGAAAGGCCGCCCATTCCAGATTCGCGAGATCATCAGGAAGGTCGAAGAGTACTTGTGATGTTGCAGCCGAAGACATCTGTCATAGATGTGTATGAGGAAGCTCGTCGCTACTTTATGGGTGAAGGCACGCTCAATAAAACTCTTGCACGCCTTTCCCATGATCTCGAAGAGCATGGCATCGATTACATGGTTATTGACGCGGTGGCTTTGCTGGCGCACGGTTACACGCGTTTCACTGAAGACATCGACCTGGTCATGACAGCCGAAGGTCTTCAGAAGTTTCACGATGAACTCGTCGGGCTTGGCTACACGCCTGCATTTCCTGGCGCCAGAAAGCGGCTGAGATCCACGACCGACAATGTCAGCATTGAAGTGATGACGACCGGAGAGTTTCCGGGTGATGGAAAACCAAAGCCCGTCAGTATGCCGGCGCCGGCAGAAGCTTCGACCAAAATCGACGGGATCAGATTCGTAACTCTCGAAAAATTGATCGAGTTGAAGCTGGCGTCAGGAATATCTGCGCCCGATCGTTTGAAGGATCTGGCTGACGTTCAGGAGCTGATCAAGATCCGAAAGCTCGGCGCGGACTTCGCGCTCAAGCTCGATCCTTATGTGCGAGCAAAGTATCTTGAGCTCGAAGAAGCTGTGAGAAGAGTGAATTAATTCAGGAGAAATAATGAGTACACAGAGTAACGGTCATAGTGGGAATGGGAATGCGAACAAGCCGTTGACGCCGGTGGTTTCGGCTGAGAGTGAGGCGGGGTCGTCAGTATCCGGGCGCGTTGCGCCGCCGCCGGGCCAGTTGAAGAAGGCTGACTTCGTTTCCGACCAGGAAGTGCGTTGGTGTCCGGGATGTGGCGATTACGCGATTCTCAACAACGTGCAGAAGGTGATGCCCGAGCTCGGTATCCCGCGCGAAAAGATTGTTTTCGTTTCGGGTATCGGCTGCTCGTCGCGGTTCCCCTATTACATGAACACGTACGGTTTCCACAGCATTCACGGACGCGCGCCCGCGATTGCAACCGGAATCAAGTGTGCCAATCCCGATCTCAGCGTTTGGGTGATCACGGGCGACGGCGATGCGTTGTCGATCGGCGGCAATCACTTCATCCACGCGATTCGTCGCAATCTCGATCTGAATTACATTCTCTTCAACAACCGCATCTACGGTTTGACGAAAGGGCAGTACAGTCCGACTTCCGAGTTTGGTAAGAAGACGAAGTCGACGCCGGCGGGCACGATCGACTATCCGATTAATCCGCTCTCACTCGCGATTGCAAGCGAATCGACATTCGTCGCGCGCTCGATCGATATTGACGTCAAACATCTTGGCGTGATGGTTGAAGCGGCAGCGAGACACAAGGGCATCTCGTTTATTGAGGTCTACCAGAACTGCAATATCTTCAATGATCACGCGTTTGATTACTTCGCTGAACGAACGGTGCGCTCGGATCGCGTGCTGTATCTCGAGCACGGCAAGCCGATGGTTTTCGGGAAGAACCGCGAGAAGGGTATTCGCATGAATGGCGCGCATCCGGAAGTCGTGACGATTGGCGAGAACGGGATCACCGAGAACGATCTGCTGGTGCACGACATTCACCTCCACGATCCGTCGGTGGCGTTCATGCTGGCGCGGATGGAGCAGCCCGAATTCCCGCAGCCCGTCGGCATTTTCCGCGCGATCGATCGAGCGACTTACGAAGACATGATGGTCGACCAGATCGAGGCGTCTGTCGCGAAGGCCGGACCGGGCAATCTCGAAAAGTTGCTCAATAGCGGCGACACCTGGATCGTCGACTAAAACCTAACCACAGATTACACGGATCAAAAAATCGGATTTAAAATCCGTGTAATCTGTGGCTAAAACTTTGTCCTGCCTCACACGTACTACACCCATGAAAAACTTTACTCGCCTGATCGCGCTTGTACTTAGTCTCGCGCTTTCCGTTGCTGTCGTACCAACAGCATTGTTGGCCCAGCAGCCAACGACGGCGATAGCCACGGATTACACCAGCGCGCTCGCCGCCATCGAGAAGTCGCTCGAAGAGAAGCGCAAAGAATTCGGCATTCCCGGCATGTCGCTGGCGATCGTTAAAGACGATAAAGTCATTTATCTCAAGGGTCTCGGTGTCAAAGACCTGGAACGAAAAGTCCCTGTCACTCCCGACACACGCTTCGCCATCGGCTCATCAACGAAGGCATTCACCGCGCTGCTCGCAGTGATGAGCGCTGACGAAGGTAAGCTGTCGCTCGACGACTCGCCAAAGAAGTGTCTTCCATACTTCACACTGCGCGATCAAGAAGCTGCCGCAAAAATCACGATACGCGATCTGTTGGCGCATCGCTCCGGCCTGAACCGCACCGATCTCGCGATGGTGACCGGCGTCCTCAACCGCGAAGAGCTGATCAAAGTCGCAGGCATGGCGAAACCAACAGCGAAACTCGGTGAGAAGTGGCAGTATCAAAACATAATGTACGCCGCTGCCGGCGAAGCGGTTGCTAAAGCGCAAAACTCAACCTGGGACGCGCTGATCGCCAGGAAAATCTTCAAACCACTCGGAATGAACAACAGCGACACGCGAATTGAAGACATGCAGAAGTCGCGCGACTATTCCTTGGGCTACGACTACAACACAGTGACGAAAGTAACTCGTCAACTGCCGCAACGCGCGATTCCCGCAGCCGCTCCAGCTGGAGCTATTAATTCAAGCGCGCGCGACATGGCCCAATGGGTGCGCCTGATGCTGGGCAATGGCGTCTTCAATGGCAAGCGACTCGTCTCCGAAAAAGGTTTCGACGAGTTAACCAGCAAGCAGATCACTATCGGCGGCTCGATTGACTACGGTCTCGGCTGGTTCCTGCGACAATGGAACGGCCACAAGGTCGTCGAGCACGCCGGCAACATCGACGGCTTCAACGCGCAAGTCGCTTTCATGCCGGATCAGAAGCTCGGGTTCGTGCTGCTCACAAACGTCACTGCGTCACCAATAGGCGCAATCGCGATGAGCACTATCTGGAAGGAGCTGGTTGGTGTTCCAGCAACGTCGGCCGTCAACTATGGCGACCCCGTCAGCGATCCGAAGCAGGAAGTTGGTAAATATCTGCTTCCCGCAGGCGTGAGCTTCGACGTGAGCTGGAAAGACGACAAGCTCGTTCTCACAGTTGCGGGCCAGCCGCCGTACCCGCTGGAGCGCGTCGCCGGCCGCCGTTACAGGCTCGGCGATCCGGCGCCGGCAGGTTTCTTCGCGACCTTCAGACCAGTCAAAGACAAACAATCAGAGACGGAGCTCTTCATCGAGCAGCCACAAGGCAACGTCGTGTTGAAGAAAGCTGCCGTCGAGGGCGCGAAACCAACTGCCGACGCTGCTGCGACAACTACGAGCTCGCTGATCAGTGTTGATGATCTACTGACGAAGATGATTGCTGCGTACGGTGGTGAAGAGAACCTGCGCAAGCACAATTCATCAGTGATGATGATTGACGTCGATCTCGAGAGCCAGGGCGTGCAGGGAAAGGGCTCGATCAGTGCGCGAGCGCCGAACCTTACGGCCACCGACATAACCTTCACGGCGCTCGGCAAGAAGATCGGAACGGTCGTGAGCTACTTCGACGGCAACGGCGGTGGCGACGTGATGAGCTTCGCTCCGGAGGCAACTTACTCCGGCAAGCGCCTTGAAGACATCAAGGCCGGCTCCGATTTCTACGACGTGCTGAACTGGAAAGCCAATTACAAAACGCTCACCGTCAAGCGAATGGGCAAAGTCGGCGATGAAGACGTCTACATTCTCGAAAAGCGCGGGGAGAAAGGCACGCCCGTACTCGATTACATTTCGACCAAATCGTTTTTACTCTTGCGCCGTGACTCAGTCGTGGTTAGCGACACGGCCGGTTTCGAGCTGCCGCAGACGCAGTTGTTCAGCGATTACCGAAGTGTTGAAGGGGTCATGGTTCCTTTCAAGACTGTGGCAAACAGTCTCGTCCAGGGCGAGGTTGTGCTGCGGGTCACAGACGTTAAATGGAACGTCGACATTCCCGATTCCGTGTTCAAAAAACCGGCCGCGGATAAACACAGATAGAAGACGGACCTACACCGCTCAGAAACGGAAGCCAACGCTCGTCATGAATTGAAAGTTATGTGACGTGCGAGCCGGTACCGGGATGGTCGCGGGCGTGAAAATATTCGTTACCGGATCGAACACGACGGTATCCATATTGCGACGTTTGAAATGAACGATCGTGTCGCCGAAGTCGAAGCGCGTCACGATCCGCTTTGTGGGATAAAACTCGACAACACCGCCGACGTCCATCGCGAATGTCGTTAACCGGCTTAGCTCAAACTGAATCGGGATTAATGGAAAATTCACAGGCGGACGTATGTCAAACGTGCCCTGGCTGAAGCTAATCACGCCCGGCCGTGCCTTCGCGAAGACGCCCCACTTTTCAAATCTCTTCCCGACTTTCACACCGGCGAGCCCTTCCGTGATATTCCCGCCGTTGCGGCACTGGAAACACCGCTTCGGAAAGTAGTAGCCGGCGCCTTCAATGGCGAACATTTCGTTGAGATTGTATGTGAAGCGCCCGCCGAATCCGGGCTCGGTTCGGCGTTGTGAAAAGGCCTCACGCTCGAGCGTGGTGAACTCCGCCGCAACTTCAAACTTCGGAAGCTCCTCCGACTGGGCCAATGCTTGCGACTGCGTTAGTAAAAGAGTGATCACGACAACGAGCAAAAGATTCTTGTTCATTCTTGTGTCTCCTGAACGAGTTTGCGCACACGTATCCGTGCAACTGACGTTGCTGAATTTAGCGATTGGTGAAAATTGGGAGACTTGGAATTAAGGACTACTCTTCGGCAGAAGATTTTCCATCGAGTCAGCGCCTCCGACCATCACTCGCTGCGGTGCGGTCGTCGTACTTTTGTTGGAGCCCGACCGCCCGGGCAGATTAAACGTGACTTCTGCGCCACGATTGGCCAACGCACCTTCGATCTTCTCAAAGACGTTTGGACTTTTCTGCGTCGAGCGGGGCGGTGAGATAGTAGGACCACCAAACAGCGGCACGTAATCGGTGTCGTGCAACACCCAAAGGTTCCACGTGCCGCCATTCGGCAGGATCGAGTCGCTTGAGAGCCACTCGTAGTGTTCGCCGTCCACAGTAAACTCGATCCGGTTTCCATCAAGCACTGCGACCTTCGCGAAGTTGTAACCTTCGCGCGGGACGAGTGAGAAAATGAAGCGACCGCGCTCGGGCACGTAGAGCCACAGCAGTGCCCCCTCGACTCCAATGCTCGATTTACTCTTGCCGGCGAGATTGCCATTGATCGTCAAGCTGTAGTTCTTCATCGAGAGCGCGACCGCGTCGAGCGTGAAGTCTTTCGGCGCCGATTCGAGATTACTTTCGCGCAGTGTCGAGCGATCGAAAGTAACGCTGACAACGTCAACTATCTTCACGCCCGATTCACTATTGACCAGCAGATCGAGCGACACGGCGTCGCCATCATCCAACGTTTGCGGCGATGTTGATTTCGGAAAAGTGGCAAATGAAGCGTTGGTTCGCGTTGGGGTGAAGTCTTTCAAAAAAGTGCGACGAAACGCTTCATCAGCCGGCAAAACAACAACACTGAACTTTTTACCGATCGGATCGGCGTTGACCCAGAGGTCGTAGCCGAAGACGACGTTGTTCTGCGCGTCCGTCAGCACGCGATGGATGATGCGATTGTTTCCAGCGAAGGCCTGCGAGTAAAGCAGCGCCGCGAGCGAATTGCTGTCTGGTGTGCTCTTCGTGCCGGGAGTTTCACTTCTAAACGCGACGAAGCCGCCGTTCGAAACCTGCATTACGAGCTGGCGCTTCGCTGGATTTTGCGCCGTTGCCGCGACACCCAAACAATGAATAAGGAGCAGAAAAATCCAGAGCTTATTTCTCATATGGAGTTTTTCCTTTGATCACGGTGAGTTTGATCTCGTCTGTTGGTTTGAAGCCGTTGAGACTTGCCGGCAGCTCATCGGTCGACGGCTTTTGTGATCTGGCAAATGTGCTTTCACCTCGAGTGTCGTTGATTGCGCGCCGCGAATTTCCTGATGTTGAGCGGCGGTCGCGGTAAACGATGCGCGTCACGACTTTTTCCTGGACCACCGGAACCTGGACCGGCACCTGTACGAGCAGCGGAGGCTGGGCTGTTGGTTGAGTTGGGGGTTGTTCAGCACGCCGAATTGCGAATACACCTAAGGCGAGGCAGGCAATGATTACTGCGAGCGCGAGCGGCAACGGAACACGAACCTGTGTTCTCACGCAGAGTCGCATAGTCTCAAAGAGAGGCCCGAGTTTTTCTTTGCGTCTTTGCTTCTCTGCGTGAGAAGGGTTGGGAGTGGTCGCGAGTTTCTCGCGGAGTCTCGCGTGATAACCACTCCAGTAACTTTCGGCAGGCGCGGCGGTGTCGCTTAATCTCGACGTCATGCGGAGAGTCATATTGAGTGCGTCCCACTCCGCGCGACACTCGGCACACGTGTTCAACTCTGACGTCTCGGCCGCCTCTACAGGTCGCCCATCCAACACGAGCTCGATCAAACGCTCTTTTGTTTCCGTGCAGTTATGCATTCCAAAACTCCAATCAGTATTCCCTCTTAGTATTCACTGGCAAGGTCGATCAGCGGCTCCGGTGTTGTTGGGTCGGGCGAAAGCCGGGCGCGCAATTTTGTGATTGCACGCCACACGCCTTTCTTCGCAGTGCCGGTTGAACAGTTCATTGCGTTCGCGATCTCGTCGTACGACATTCCTTCGTAGTGGCGCAGCAAAAACGCGAGCCGCTGCGAAGGCGTCAACTCAGCGAGCGCCTTAACCACATTCTCAAAAAGCAGCTTGTTATAAATATTTTCCGGCGACGCGGCGCTCGATCCGACCAGCTCCCCCGAGTCGTCAGCATCGATCTGCAACAGTTGCACAACTGTTGAGTTGCCGCGCCACCGGAAAAAGTTAGACCGGCGGTGATTCAGAAACGTGTTGATAGTTATGCGGCGTAACCAGGTATAGAAAGAAGAATCAAAGCGAAACGTTTGCACAGCCTGATAGGCTTTCAACCAGACCTCTTGCGAGAGATCTTCCGCGTCCTGTGTGTTTTGACAATAATGGGAGGCGAGCAGATGGATGCGGCGCGCGTACCGCTCAGCGAGCAGGCAGAAGGCATCAAGGTCTTGTGCCTGTGCGCGTTTGATTAGCTCCGTATCACTGTCAGCCATCGATGATACAGACACGAATCCCGGCTATTCGGTTGGCGGCCACAAATTCTTTTCTGCGGTCCTCAGCGTATCTCTGATGTTATGAAGCAAGCGGGTGCCGCTTTCGTTTACCCGTAAGTGGTTTAGACTGACGGTTGACATGAAACTGAAAGGAGACACCCGCTATGAGCCACATTATATATTG
>Ga0126311_10000046_pt1 | contig 64227 bp, 73 predicted proteins | sample Plot61_FD_92539 | JGI IMG/M metagenome (GOLD analysis project Ga0126311, IMG submission 92539) | Serpentine soil microbial communities from UC McLaughlin Reserve, CA, USA - Plot61 | ecosystem: Environmental > Terrestrial > Soil > Grasslands | place: USA: UC McLaughlin Reserve, Lake County... | reverse complement strand
CGCGTCGAGAACATCGGCGACCTGCAGCGGATGGCCGTCCGCGCCGGCATCAACGGCGTGATGATGGGCAACTTCCTCACGACGCTCGGCAACACGCCTGAGCAGGATCGCGCGATGTTCGAGGAGCAGGGCCTCAACGTCGCGCGCCAGCCCGATAACGGCGCCAACCCGCGCCCGGACAACCGCTCCGGCTGGCTGGAGGGCGAGACGCCCGACGTCGTCGAGATGCATCTCGACACCGCGACGCCGTCCGACGCGATCGAGATCAGATTGTGGGATCCGGCGACGCAGCTGAGATTCGAGAGCAAGCGCGTGATTCCGCCGCGTCCCGACGGGGCGCCGAACACCGGCAAGGGACGACCGACTCGGGAGGCAGCGGCGCGGCGATGATCGAGATCGAGGCACGACTGGACGAGCTGGAGCAGCTGGGGCTCGCGCGCCGCACCCGTCTCGTCAGCGGTCCGCAGGGGCCGCGCGTCGTGCTCGACGGCAAGCCCGTCCTGCTGCTCTGTTCGAACAACTACCTCGGCCTCGCCGACCAGCCGGCCGTCCGCGAGGCGGCCGCCGAGGCGGCGATGCGCTGGGGAGTGGGTGCCGGTGCCTCGCGCCTCGTATCCGGCACGATGACGATCCATCGTCGGCTCGAGGAGCGGCTCGCCTCCTTTGAGCGCCGCCAGGCCGCGCTGCTGTTCGGCTCCGGCTACCTCGCGAACACCGGCGTCGTCTCGGCGCTCGCGCGCAGCGGCGAGGTCGTCTTCTCCGACGAGCTCAACCACGCCTCGATCGTCGACGGCTGCCGGCTCTCGCGCGCTGACGTGTTCGTCTACGACCACGCCGACGTCGAGCACCTGGAGTGGGGCCTGCAGCAGGCCGGCTCACGTGGCGCGCTGATCGTGACGGACGGCGTCTTCTCGATGGACGGCGACGTCGCGCCTTTGGTGGACCTCGTCGAGCTGGCCGGCCGCTACGACGTGCGGCTGATGGTCGACGAAGCCCATGGCACCGGCACGATGGGCCCGGGCGGCCGCGGCGCGGTGGCGGAGGCGGGCGTCGAGGACGGCGTCGACGTGATCGTCGGCACGCTCGGCAAGGCGCTCGGCTCCTACGGCGCCTACGCCGCCTGCGACCAGCGGATGGCGAAGTACCTCACGAACGCCGCCCGCTCGTTCGTCTTCTCGACCGCTCCGCCGCCGCCGGCGATCGCCGGCGCGCTGGCCGCGCTCTCGCTGCTGGAGGCGGAGCCGCGCCGCGTCGAGAAGCTGCAGTGCAACGTGCGCGAGCTGCGCTCAGCACTCGCCGAGGAGGGCTTCGCGCTGGGCGAGGAGGACCGCACGCCGATCGTCCCGCTCGTGCTCGGCGACGCAAAGGCGACGATGCGCGCCTGCGAGCTGGCGCTGGAGCGCGGCGTCTTCGCGCAGGGGATCCGCCCGCCGACGGTGCCGGTCGGCAGCTCGCGGCTGCGCCTCGCCGTGATGGCGACGCACGGCAAGGGCGAGCTGCGCGAGGCGGCCCGCACGCTCGCGCAGGCGGTGCGCGGCGCCGGCATGCGGCCGGAGGACCTGCAGCCACCGGTCACGGCGCCGCCGGCGGCGAAGCTGCTCGAGGCCGAACCGGAGCCGGCTGCGCATTGGGACGAGGACCGGCCGGCCGCTCGCGGCGCTCGCCCGTTCGAGGACGACGCCCCGCCACCGCCCCGCAACCGCCTGTTCGACGGCGAGGCGAACGGCGACCTCGAGCGCGCGGCGTAGCCGCAGCGCCTTCCCGCAGCGCGATCGTCGGCACGGCATGAGAGGGCTGTTCGTCACCGGCACCGACACGGGCGTCGGCAAGACCGTCGTCGCCGCGTCGATCCTCGCGGCGCTGCGTCACGGCGGCGAGCGCGTCGCGGCGTTCAAACCGGCGTTGACCGGTACCGATGAACCAGTCGATCCCGACTGGCCGCCCGACGACGCACTGCTCGGCGGCGCCGCGGGCATGCGCCCCGAGGACGTCGCGCCCGCCCGCTTCGGCCCGCCCGTCTCCCCTCACCTCGCCGCCGCGCTCGCGGGCGCACCGCTCGACCCGGCAGCGCTGCGAGCCGCCTTCGCCGGGCGCGCGGCGGAGGCCGACGTCGTGATCGCGGAGGGCGTCGGCGGGCTGCTCGTCCCGCTCGCGCCCGACTACCTCGTGCGCGACTTCGCGCGGGATGTGGCGCTGCCGCTCGTAGTGGTCGCCCGACCCGGGCTCGGGACGATCAACCACACGCTGCTGACGCTCGCGGCTGCACGCGCGGTCGGACTTTTGGTCGCCGGCGTCGTCATGACGCCGTGGCCAGAGGCGCCAACCGCGATGGAGGAAGACAACCGGGCGACGATCGCGCGGCTCGGGGAGGTCGAAGTCTCGGTCCTCCCCGCGCTTCTCCGCGCCGATCCGTCCCTGCTCGCCGCCGCCGGCGCGACGCTCCCGCTCGACCGCTGGCTGTGAGCGGCGCCGCGCCAGCGGTCAGCGTCTGAGCGGTCTCAGATGCCAGCCGACCCGGCCGTTGCGCACGAGCGCGTACCGCTGCGTGCGCGACGTGCTGCCGGGGACGCGCTCGACGATCGCGAGCACGACCCCGCGGTGCACGACGAGCGGGCGTCTGAAGGACAGCCGCAGCGGGCGTCCCGTTCTGCCGACGACGGCGCTCCCGAGCAGCGGGCTGCGGTGGCGGCAGCCGGCGACGCAGCGGGCGGTGATCCTCGCCTGCGGGAAGCCGACCGCGACGGTGACGCCGCCCAGCGCGCGCGGCCCGCGACCGCCGCGCCAGCGCGGTCTCACGTTCATGCGCTCGAGCGAGGGCGCACGCGCCGGGAACGTCCTACTCTCGGCGTCGTTGGCCGAGTTCCGGTCGCCATCGTTGTGGACCGTGCCGCTCACCGTGGCGGACGGCACAGCCGCAGGCGTGACCTGGACGGTCACCGAGACCGAGTCGATGCTCGTCCCGCTGCGTGTGCACGTGACGCTCTGACCGAGCGCGCACGTCCAGCCAGCGCCGTGCACGGAGAGCGGACGCAGACTAGGCGGCAACGTCATCGCGACCGTCGTCGTGCCCGTCGGCGTCGCGCCGGTCCTGGTGAGGTAGAGATTCACGTGCGCTCTGGTCCCGACGGTGAGCAGACTGCTGCCGCTCATGTGCACAGCGAGGTCGGGCGGTCCTTGACCGCTCATTCTCACGGTCGCGCTTGAGACGTTGTTGGCGAGGAACTCGTCGCCGGGGGAGGTGACGGTCGAGGTGTCGACGAACGACGGCCACACGTCGAGCGTCGGCCGCACGTGCACGGTGATGCGAGCGAACGGCAGGCGGCCCGCAACAGTCGTCATCGTCGTGCAGCCGAGGTGGCCCGGCGCGCCCGCGACGAGCGCGCACGACCAGCCATCGCCGTCCGCGGAGATGAACGCGACGTTCGGCGGCAGCGTGTTCTCGACCGTCGTGGGGCCGAGCGTCGGCTGCGTCCCGGCGTTCGTCACATTGACCCGGATCTGCTCGTCGGCGCCGGCCTGGAAGGAACCGACCGGGTCGACCGCCACGGCCACGTCGTGGGCGGTGCGCACCGTCACGAAGCTGCTGGCGCCGTCGTTGGCCGGGTTGGGGTCGTCCGCGTTGGCGACGCTCGCGGCGGCGGTCACGCCCGGCAGCGCGGCCGAGCTCGCCGCGACCGTGAGCGTGATCGCCGGCAGCGCGGCGCCCGGGGCAAGTGGGGCACTGGTTGTGCAGGTGACGACCTGCGCAAGCGCGCAGCTCCAGCCGGTGCCGCTCGCCGCGACCGGCGCGAGGCCTGGCGGCAGCGCGTCGGTCACCGTGGTTGTGGCGCTCGTCGCGTCGGGTCCGAAGCTGTCAACGACGAGCGTGAAGCTCCCCTGCGAGCCGACGACCAGCTCGGCCGGCGGCGTGAGCGTGAGCCGCAGGTCCGAGGAGGCGGCCGCCTGCGCCGCGGCGAGTCCCAGCCCGCCACACGCGACCAGCGCCGCCGTGGCGATCGTCGCCGCTGCGCGGCGCGTCGCACTTCTCACTGTCCGCATCGACCCCTCTTTACCGGTAAGTGGATCTTCGCCGGCCGGCGAGTCTAGAGCAGCGGGCCGGAGCGTGCCCCCGCTCGAACGCTCAGGCGTCGCCGCCGCTGAGCGCCCGCTCGATGTACGGCCCGAGCAGGGCGGCGGCGTCGGCGGCGGTTGCCTGCGGCGATCCCTTCGGCACCGTCACATACGAGATCGCCAGCCGCACGAGCGTCTCGGCGAGCAGCTGCGCGTCGTGCTCGCTCGCACTCGGCCAGCCGTCGCGCATGACGGCGGCGATGCGCGCGCTGGCCCACGTCACGACCGGCATCGACTGCGTCGTCACGAGCGGCAGCATCCCGCCGGTGCCGTCGTCGCTCAGCAGGATCCGCATCAGCGGGTCCTCGCCGGCCGTTACGAGGAAGACCTCGAGCGCGGCGGCGACGGCCGCGGACGGGTCGTCGAGGTGCTCGCGCACGGCCTGCTCGACGGCGTCGAGGAAGCGCTCGCCCTCGCGGATCACGAACGCCGCGGAGAACTCGTCGCGCGTGCCGAACTCCTTGTAGAGCGTCTGGCGCGAGACGCCGGCCGCGCTGGCGATGTCGGCCATCGTGATGTCCGCCCAGGCACGCTGCTGCAGCTCGTCGCGCGCCGCGTCGAACAGCGTGTCGCGCAGCAGCTGGCGTGCGGCGACGGCATAGGGACGACGCGTTCGCGACGGCTCGCGGGTGGAGGTCATCGCCTCCATGGTGGCAGCCGGCGCGGGCGACACCGTCAGTCCTCGACCGGCTCGAAGTCGACCTTGTCGCGCACGCCGCAGTCCGGACAGGCCCAGTCGTCTGGCACCTCCGACCACGGCGTGCCGGTCGGGAAGCCCTCGCGCGGGTGGCCCTTCGCCTCGTCGTAGACGTAGCCGCAGGCCGGGCACACGTACGCCGCCATCAGGCGACCGCTCCCGCGCCGCCCCCGCTGCCGTAGCGCTTCCGCATCCGCTTGCGCGCCCGCGGCTGGATGTTCGCGCGCTCGACGTCGCCGCCGTAGTGCTCCAGCAGGCGGCGATCCATCACCCGTCGCCACACCGGCGGGAACAGCGCCAGCACGATCATCCCGGCGTAGCCGGTCGGCAGCTGCGGCGCACCGTCCATGTGGCGCAGCGCCTGGTAGCGGCGCGTCGGGTTCGCGTGGTGGTCGCTGTGGCGCTGCAAGTGGTAGAGCAGCACGTTCGAGGCGACGTTGTTCGAGTTCCACGAGTGCTCGGGCGCGGTCCGCTCGAAGCGGCCGTCCTCGCGCTTCTGGCGCAGCAGCCCGTAGTGCTCGAGGTAGTTGACGACCTCCAGCAGCGACGCGCCGACGAACGACTGGATCAGCAGGTACGGGAGGACGACCCAGCCGAAGACGGCGATCAGCACGACGTACAGGCCGAGCGTCATCGCCCACGCGTTGAGGATGTCGTTCTCGTAGGTCCAAACCGAGCGTCCGCTGCGCCCGAGACGCTCGCGCTCCAGCTCCCACGAGGAGCGCAGGGAGCCGGCGAGCGTCCGCGGCAGGAACGCCCAGAAGCTCTCGCCGAGGCGCGAGCTGGCCGGATCGTCCGGCGTCGCGACGCGCACGTGGTGGCCGCGGTTGTGCTCGATGAAGAAGTGGCCGTAGCCGCTCTGCGCGAGCGCGACCTTCGACAGCCAGCGCTCCATCGACGCGCGCTTGTGCCCGAGCTCGTGGGCGGTGTTGATCGCGATCCCGCTGACCATCGCCATCGTGAAGGCGAGGCCGATCTTGTCCACGGTCGAAAGGTCGCCGTGGGACCACAGCCAGCAGGCGAACACGAGCCCCGCGTACTGCACGGGGATGAAGGCGTACGTGCACCAGCGGTAGTACCGGTCCTGCTCGAGCCACTTGATGATGCTGTCGGGCGGGTTCTCCGCGTCCATCCCGACGATCACGTCGAGGATCGAGAAGATCCCGAAGACGAGGATCGGGCCGAACCACCAGAAGACGCCCAGGCCGGTCAGCTCGACCCAGAACCAGGCGATGAACGGCAACGACGGGACGATCAGGCCAAGCAGCCAGGCGTAGCGCTTGCCGTCGCGCCACGTGGCGGGATTCAGGTCCTCTTCGACAGCAACGGTGCCCATGTCTCCTCCGGCGTCGCCTTGACGGACTGCGTCGCTTAAGTTGACACGAACGCTGGTTGGTGTCAACCAGCCGCACCGACCAGCAGTTCGGGTGTGAGAGCATGCGCCGCCATGGGACGGGGGACCCAGACGCGTCCGCGCGACGGCATCCGCATGCCGTCGGCACTGGTCGAGCATCCGACGCTCAGCGCAGCCCTGCTGTTTGCGCTGCTGGTGCTCGTCTACCTCTGGCCGGTGCTGCTCGGCGCCAAGGTCTTCTCGCCGGACGCGGTCCTCTACAAGGTCCCGCCGTGGCAGTCGTTGCAACCGCACGACGTCGCGAGCTTCGAAAACTACCTGCTGGCGGACGTGCCGCTGGTGGTGCGCCCGTGGCACGAGCTGATGCGGGAGCTGCTGCGTACGGGAACGTTCCCCGCCTGGGATCCGCACGTGCTCACCGGCATCCCCCTCATCTCCAACCCGCAGACCGGCCTCTTCTCGCCGTTCAGCCTGCCGCTTTGGGTTCTCCCTTTCACCTACGCGTTCGGCGTCGTCGCTGCGCTCAAGCTGTGGGCCGCCGCGTTCGGGACCTACCTGCTCGCACGCGAGCTGCGCCTCGGGTTCCTGCCCGGCCTGCTGGCCGGCATCGCTTTCGGCTTCTGCTCGATGAACATCATGTGGCTGATGCCGGAAGCCGTGCCGGCCGTCGTCGTGATGCTGCCGTGGATGCTGTGGCTCGTCGAGCGCCTGGCCCGCGGCAGCGGCGGGATCGGCAGCGCAATCGGCCTTGCGTGCGTCACGGCCGCCGCGCTCGGCGGCGGCCATCCCGGCACGCAGGTGCACGTGCTCGTCGCCGCCGGCGTGTACGCGCTGCTGCGCGCCGCGTTCGCGCGCGAACGCGCGCCTCCCGAGCGCCTCAAGACACTGGGGCTGACGCTCGGCAGCCTCGTCGTCGGCATCGGCCTGATCGCCGTGCTGCTGATCCCGGAGATCGTCTCGAGCCATGGGACCGTCGGGACACTCGCGCGCAGGAGCGGCCACGGCGAGTACTCGCTGCCCGGTCTCGACCGCATGCCGTTCGGGATGATCCGCACGCCGCTGTTCCCCGACTGGTGGGGACGACCAAGCGGCCTCGAGACCGCCGACTCGCCGCTCCACTCGATCAACCTCAACTATGAGGAGCGCACGTTCTACGCCGGCGTCGTCGCGCTCCTGCTCGCCGCGATCGGGCTCACCAACCGCGCCGCGCTGCGCCGCCAGGCGCCGTTCCTGATCCTCGGCGGCCTCGGCCTCGCGATCGCGCTGCACGCGCCCGGCCTGTGGTGGCTCGTCACCCATCTGCCGGCGCTCCAGCTCGTGGAGAACCAGCGCCTGCACTTCGTCTTCGAGCTCGCCATCGCTGTGCTGGCCGCTTTTGGGTTGCAGGCAGTGCTGGAGCGACCTCAGGAGCGTGGGCGACAACTCGCGGTGGCGCTCGCAGGGATCGGCGTCGCGCTGATCGCCGCGGCGCTCGCGCACGTCGGCCCCGGCGACGTCGGCCACACCGTCGAGCACTTCCTCACCGGCAGAGACTTCCACCGCCGCGGCGTGATCGAGCTGACGACGATCGCCTGGTTCCTGCTGTTCACGCTTGGCGTGACGGCGGCGCTGCTCGCGCTGCGCCGCCGCCCCGGGTGGGCGACGGCGGTCGCGACGACGCTCGTGCTGCTCGCCGCGCTCGACATGCTGCACTTCGCGAACCGCTACAACCCGATGGCGCCGGGCGACCGTGTCACGCCGCCCCGCACGCCGGCGATCGCCTACCTCCAGGAGCACCGCGCCGAGGGCCGCTTCGTCGGCGTCGAGCTCGCGCTGCCGCCGGAGCAGTCGATCCGCTTCGGACTCGCCGACGTGCGCGGCTACAACCCACCGTTCCCGACGAAGGACTTCCTCGCGCTGTGGCGCGAGGCCACGCCAGGTCAGGTCGCGTGGCTGCCGACGACGATTGGCGGGATAACCCCGGCCACGGTCCAGGTGACCGGCGCACTCGGCGCGCGCTTCATCCTGGCGGCTCCGGGGACCACCCCTCCGACCGCACCCGACCCGGCGCTGGAACCGCTGAGACGCGTCTACAGCGGGCGCGATGCGACGATCTTCGAGAACCCGCGCGCCACCCCACGCGCGTTTGTCGCGCCCGCGATCGTCTCGGTGCCCGATGCCGCGAGCGCGCGTGCGGCACTCGTGGACAGCGGCTTCGATGCGCGCCGCGCGGTCGTCGTCGAATCGGATCAACCGAGCGAAGCCGGGCTCGCCGGCGCACAGGGCGCGCGTGGCACCGCCGCGATCGTCGCGGAGCGCAACGCGCACGTCACGTTGAGGGCGACGCTCGACAGGCGCGGGATCGTGGTGCTCGGCGACCAGCTGCTGGACGGCTGGAGCGTGCAGGTCGACGGCCATCCGACCACGCCGGTGCGGGTCGACGCCGTGCTGCGCGGGGTCGTCGTCGACGCCGGGCAGCACGAGATCGTGTGGAGCTACCGGGTGCCCGGCCTGCGCGCCGGGATCGCCACGAGCGCACTGGCGCTCATCCTGCTGCTCGGGGCGGCTCTGCTGCCGCGCGCACGCCGCGCTCGGGCGAGGCGCACACGCGAGCGCAGCTGACGGCTACTCCTCGCCGTCGTCGCCCGTCCGGCTTTCGCTGCGCCCCGCGTCCCTGGACGCGGAGCCGGGAGCGCGCTCAGTCCTCGTGCGGGACGAAGTCGCGCTTGCGCGCGCCGCAGACCGGACAGAACCAGGTCTCGGGGATGTCCTCGAACGCTGTTCCGGGTGGGATCCCGCCGTCGGGATCGCCGTCGACCGGGTCGTAGATGAATCCGCAGGACTCGCAGATCCATTTCTGCGTCGTTTGTGTCGCGCTCATGTCCGGAACGGTACCGCGCCTCAACGCCAGACGGCTGTACTAGTGTGAGACGCAGATGGATCCCGCGCAGCCCGGACCCGGCGAGGAGCTCAACACGGGCGCGGTCACGACGCCGCGCCTCGCCACGAGCGTGATCGTCCTGCGCGGCGAGGACCGCGGGCTGGAGGTGCTGCTGGTGCAGCGCAACCCCGCCTCGCGCTTCATGGGCGGCGCGTGGGTCTTCCCCGGAGGCGCCGTGGATGCGGCCGACGGCGAGGGCGAGGCAGCGCTGCGCGCAGCGGGCGTGCGCGAGGTCGAGGAGGAGGCCGGCATCGCAATCGCCGATCCGGCCGAGCTCGTGCCGTTCTCGCGCTGGATCACGCCGGCGGTCGTGAAGATCCGCTTCGACACGTGGTTCTTCCTCTCTCACGTGTCGGATGAGACGGCGCCGCAGATCGACGGCGGCGAGTGCGTCGACTGGCGCTGGAGCACGCCGCAGGGCGCGCTCGACGCGCACGCCGCGGGCGAGCTGATGCTCGTCTTCCCGACGATCAAACATCTTGAGCAGCTGGCCGCATTCCCGCATGCGCATGCGCTCGTGGAGCATGCGCGCGGGCGCCCGGTGGACCCGGTCGAGCCGCGCGTCGTGCTCGAGGGCGAGGTCGCGCGCGTGCTGCTGCCGGGCGACCCGGGCTACGCAGCGGTCGAGGCACCGGCGGAGGCGTGAGCATGGCCGCTGCGGGCGCGACAGCGAGAGCGAGAGTCAGCCGCAGAAGACCACGCGCGGCGGCAAGCGCGAGAGCCGGCGCGAACGCCACAGCGGCCGCCGCCGAAGGCATCACGGTCGCCGTCACCGGCCCCACCGGCGACATCGGTCGCGCGTTCGTGCGCGCACTGGAGCGCAGCAGAGAGGTGAGAGCGATCCGCGCGATGGCGCGCCGCGAGCTCGACCCGACTGCCGAGGGCTGGCGCAAGACGACGTACCTGCGAGGCGACGTGCTCGACCGCGACGCCGTCGACGAGCTGGTCGCGGGCGCCGACGCGGTCGTCCACCTCGCCTTCGCGATCATGGGCGCCGGCGGCGACGAGGGCCATCGCGTGAACTTGGTGGGCTCGCGCAACGTCTTCGCCGCGACCGTCGCGGCGGGCGTGCCGCGGCTCGTCTACACGTCGTCGGTCGCCGCCTACGGCTTCCACCCCGGAAACCCGCCGCTGCTGAGCGAGGACGTGCCGCCGCGTGGCACCGGCGCGCACGCCTACTCAGCCGAGAAAGCGGAGGTCGAGAAGCTGCTCGGCGACGTCACGCGCGGCAGCGCGACTGCCGTCTACACCTTCCGGCCGTGCATCGTCGCCGGACCGGACGCGCTGATGCTGATCCAGTCGATCCCCTACGTGCAGCTCGGTGAGCGGATGCCGGCTGCCGTGTGGCGGCTGCTCGACGCGGCACCGGTGCTGAAGCCGGTGATCCCCGACAACGGCGTCTCGTTCCAGCTCGTGCACCACGACGACGTCGCGAGCGCGCTGCGCGCCGCAGTGCTCGGGCGCGGCAAGCCGGGCGTCTACAACCTCGCCGGTCCCGGCACGCTGACGATGCACGACCTCGCCGACGACCTCGGCTGGTACGCGATCCCGGTCCCGGACCTGGCCGTCGACGCCGCCGCCGAGCTGGCCGGCCGCCTGCCGTTCGTGCCGGAGAAGGCGCAGTGGATCAACGCGCTGCGCGTGCCGGTCGTGATGGACACGACGAAGGCCGAGCGCGAGCTGAGATGGCGCCCGAGATACGGCGCGCGCGAGACGCTGCGCGCAACGATCGCCGAAGCGCGCGCGACCGAGCTGCTGCGCTGACGCTGTCGTATCGTTCGCGGCATGGCGCACCCCACGCAGACGGCGGTCGGGACCTGGAGCGGCGGACGCTTCATGCACTTCGGCGAGCCGCTCGACGACGAGCGGCTGCTGGCGCTGCTGACGCCCGACGCGTCGATCCGCACCGCGATCACGGCGGACGCGTACGGCGCCGGCGACGCCGACCGCATGCTCGGCCGCGCGGTCGCCGACCTGCCACGTGACGACTACGTGCTCGTCGGAGCCGTCGGGCATGACTTCTACGACGGCGAGCGCCAGGGGGCGAAGGGCTTCCCGCGCTTCACCGATCCGGCGCTGCGCGGTCCCGATGACTACGCGAGCTACCTGCGCCGCGCGACCGAAGCCTCGCTGGAGCGCTGCGGCGTCGACAGCTTCGACCTGCTGCTGCTGCACAACCCCGACCGCGTCGGTTACACGAGCGAGGCGGTGTGGGACGGGATGGCACGGCTCCGCGACGCCGGCCTGACCGACCTGATCGGCGTCGCGCCCGGGCCGGCGAACGGCTTCACGCTCGACCTGATCGACTGCTTCGAGCGCTTCGGCGACCGCATCGACTGGGCGATGATCATCCTCAACCCGCTCGAGCCGTGGCCGGGCGAGCTGGTGCTGCCCGCGGCTGAGCGCCACGGCGTGAAGCTCGTCACGCGCGTCGTGGACTACGGCGGGCTGTTCGGTGGCGACCTGCGCGACCCTGGGACGCTCGGCCCGCGCGACCATCGCGCCTTTCGGCCAAAGGGCTGGATCGAGGCGGGCCTGGAGCGGATCGAGCGGATGCACCCGATCGCCGAGCGCCACGGCCTCACGCTGCTCCAGCTGGCCTGCCAGTGGAACCTCGCGCACGCGCCGGTGCGGTGCGTCGCTCCGACGCTGCTGCAGGAGGCCGGCGCCGACGCGCGCCCGGTCGAGGACAAGCGCGCCGAGCTTGCCGCGCTGCCGGAGAAGGTCCTCCTCACCGACGAGGAGGTCGCTGAGCTGCGCGCGATCGGCGACAACACCGGCTCGATGCTCCTGAAGGGCGCCGCACCCGACCACGACGGTCCCGCGCTGCCGGACCGCTGGCAGCTCGACGCCGAGCTGGCCGAGCTGGCCGCGCGCTGGTCGATCGACGCCAGGCGCGATCTCGTGAAGACACGCGGCTAGGGGCGTCCCACCAACGGGGTGATGGTTGATTTCTATCAATCCATCATTGCTGATCTTGATAGAATGTATCTATCATGAATCCTCCAGTCTTCGAATCTCCCGATCTCGACGAGCTCGAGCACGCGGTGCTCCGCCTGATCGACGAGCTGCGAGCGCAGATGCGCCACCGCGTTGCGGCGCCGCGACGATGGGTGTCCAACCTGCGGCGGATGACGCTTGCCCGCGCAGTTCAAGGCTCGAACAGCATCGAGGGGTATCACGCCAGTCTCGACGATGTCGCCGCCGTCGTCGACGACGAGCCGACCTTGGGGACGAACGACGAGACACGCCTCGCTCTGCTCGGCTATCGCGACGCGATGACCTATGTCCTGCAGGTCGCAAAAGACTCAGACGCGCACGTCGATGAGGGGCTGTTGAAGGCCCTTCACTTCATGATGCTCAAGCACGATCTGGGAAAGAGCCCGGGTCACTGGCGTCCTGGCTACATCGGAGTCCGCCGGGAGGAGACCGGGGAGATCGTGTACGAGGGCCCAGATGCCGACGAGGTTCCCGCGCTCGTCGACGCGCTCCTCGATCAGCTCGCGGCCGACCGCGGGCCCGTGCTGGTTCGCGCCGCCATGGCCCATCTCAACCTCGTGATGGTTCATCCCTTCCGTGACGGGAATGGCCGCATGGGTCGTGCCTTGCAGACGCTCGTGCTCGCACGAGAGCAGATCATGGCACCGGTGTTCTCCAGCATCGAGGAGTACCTGGGACGCAATACACAGGCGTACTACGACGTCCTCGCGGAGGTCGGCCAAGGGGGCTGGAACCCTCAGCACAGCGCCCGGCCATGGGTGCGCTTCTGCCTTACCGCTCACTACCGACAAGCGAGGACTCACCTGCGCCGGGTCGAGGAGATCGAAGCGCTGTGGCGAGCATCGGCGGAGCTCACCGAGCGTCACCGACTGCCCGAGCGAGCAGTCGGGGGGCTGATTGAAGCGGCCCAGGGGTTTCGTCTCCGCAATGGCTCTTACCGTCGGGTCGCGGAGACGACGGCCGGCGAATCGATCTCCGAGCTGTCGGCCAGCCGAGACCTGAAGGCGATGGTCGACGCTGGGCTGTTGGAGCCGGTCGGCGAGCGGCGCGGCCGTTTCTATCTGGCGGCCCCCACGATGAGACACGTGCACGAGCAGATCCGCGCCGCCCGTCCGCCGCGCGATCACTACGACCCGTTCGTTGTCGCACAACAAAGCCTTCAGCTCTCCCTCGGAGAGTGATCCGCACCGAGCTGGCCGCGCGCTGGGAGATCGACCCAGCGCGCGACCTGGTCAAGCTCGGCGTGTAATCGCTCCTGGCCCTACGGTGCGACGAACGCGATCATGATGCCCATCGCGTCGTCGATTGCGATATGCGTCGCTGGCACTTCGTACTTGACGTGCAGTCTCAGCGTGTTGCCGCTCGATATTTCTGCGACCGGCGTGCCGATGCACGTGCTCATCGAGGAGATGCTTCTGCGGCCTTCAGGCGAGATGTAGGCCGGCGTTCCGCCGCTTGTCGCGACCGAGTTGCAGATCAGCGCTTCGCTTCTGCTCTGGTTCGTGAGTTCGACGCTGACGCCGTGGTCGTGGATGTGACCCGCCGCGGCGATCAGCCTGCCGGCTGACGGCGCTCTTATTTCTCTGTGCGTGTCGCTGAAGCCGACCGGCGCTTCTATCAGCGAGTCGAACGAGCAACCGTCGACGTCGAGCCACCACGGCCTGAGGTTCGTGCGGCTCGTCGCGTCGCTGCCCGTTGCGTACTTGTACGTGACCTTGATCTTCACTCTTCTGGATTCGGTCGACCAGTTCATCAGGTCGACGGCCATCGACCACCTGTCGTTCGCTTCGACTTCGTAGCCGTACGCGAGTCTTTCGATGTCTATCGCCGTGCGCTCGTTGCCGGAGGCGAAGAAGCGCTGGCCGAGCGCACCGGAGCCCGAGCCGTTGCAGGTGTTGTCCGTCCTGTTCGACGCCGCGAACAGGAAGTGGTGCAGCATCGGGCCGGTGTTGACGTTCACTTCGGCGCCGGTCGAGGCGTCGACCATTTCCGGGTCGATCGCGATCAGCTTGCAGCCGGTGCACGGCCTGGTGATGTTCGTCCTTATTTCGTTGGAGATCATGCCCGCGTTGTCATGATCATGCGGGTCGCCGTTGCCGGCCGGAATCGTCCACGGGCCGTATTCGACGGTTCTCGTGGTGATCGTGGCTCCGGCTGTCGCGGCGAGCGCGAAGACGGCGAACAGCGCGCACGCGAGTGCGGCGATGTACCTCATGCGAGGCATGTACTTCCCCCCTTGTTGAGTGCGGCGCAGTGCGACATGCGTCCCCCGACGCCTGCGCCAAGTGCGAGCCAGCGACCTTAGCCCGCGCTCGGGAGCCGTGTCAATCCACAACCTGGTCGAATGACGCCTGGGCGCTCAAGTTCGTGCACGTGCCCTAGATCTCGCCTTCGCCCTCGATCACGTGCATGACCGCGTTGATGAGGGCGAGGTGCGTGAAGGCCTGGGGATAGTTGCCGAGCTGGCGACCGGAGGCGCAGTCGAGCTCCTCGGCGAACAGCAGCAGCGGCGAGGCGTGCGCGAGAAGCTTCTCCAGCAGCGTCTTCGCGCGGCGATGCTCACCGATCTCCTCGAGCGCGGCGACGAGCCAGAAGGAGCAGATCAGGAACGTGCCCTCCTCGCCGTGCAGGCCGTCGTCGGTCTCCTCCACGCGGTAGCGCAGCACGAAGCCGTGGTCAGTCAGGTCTTTCGCGATCGTCTTGACCGTGGCCACGACGCGTCTGTCGCCGGGCGGCAGGAAGCGCACGATCGGCACCAGCAGCGTCGAGGCGTCGAGCGCGTCGCTGTCGTAGTGCTGGCGGAAGACGCCGTCCTCGCGCACGCCGTGTCTGAGGATGTCCCGCTTGATCTCGTCGGCGATCTCCTGCCATTGCCCGGCCAGGCCCGGCTCGCCGTGGATCTCCGCCAGCCGCGCCCCGCGGTCGAGCGCGACCCAGCACATCAGCTTCGAGGAGACGTAGTGCTGCGGCGCGCCGCGCGCCTCCCAGATTCCCTGGTCGGGCTCCTGCCAGACGGCGATCGCACCTCTGACCTGGTCTTCCAGCACCGGCCAAAGTCGCTGCGGCAGTCGCCCCCCGTGCTTCGTGTGCAGGTAGACGGAGTCGAGCACGGCGCCGTAGACGTCGTTCTGGCGCTGATCAAAAGCGCCGTTGCCGATCCGCACCGGCTTCGCACCGTCGTAGCCGGTGAGGTGGTCGAGCGTCTCCTCGGTCAGGTCCTGACGACCGTCGATCCCGTACATGATCTGCAGCGAGCCGTCGCCGTTGCGATTCACGTCGGCGACGAACTGCATGAAGTCGTCGGCCTCCCAGTCGAGCCCAAGCGCGTGCAGGCCCCACAGCGTGAACGTCGCGTCGCGCATCCACGTGTAGCGGTAGTCCCAGTTGCGCTCCCCGCCCGGCGTCTCCGGCAGCGAGGTCGTGAGCGCGGCGACCATCGCGCCGGTGGGCGTGTAGGTCAGGCCCTTCAACACGAGCGCCGAGCGCTGCAGGTAGATCCGCCAAGGGTGGTCGGGGAAGTGGCCGTCGTCGACCCAGCCGCGCCAGAAGTGCGACGTGCGCTCGAGCATCGTCGTCGCCTCCTCGGCAGTGTGCGGCCCGTGCAGCTCGCTTCCCCACGACAGCGCGCAGAAGCGTCGCTCGCCCTCTTGCAGCGTGTGCCGCGCGCGTACGCGGTTGCCCTCGATCCCGAGCATCAGGTCGCTCGTGAGGCGCACGGTCGTCTCGCCGTCGGTCGCATCGGCGACCGAGTAGCCGTCGACCGTCTCCCACCTCGTCTCCCCGCGCGCGTAGTCGAACGCCGGCTCGCAGATCAGCTCGATCTGCACGCTGCCCTGGATGCACTCGATCGTGCGCACGAGCACGCGGTCGGCGTCGGTGTCGGTCGGCGGGCGCGTGTGCGCCATCGGGTCGCTGCTGTCCGACCACGGGCCGATCGTCAGCGCGTCGCGCACGACGAGCCAACCGGACGGCGTCATCCACGTCGTCTCGACGATGTTCGTGCCGGGCTCGTAGCGCCGCGCGCCGGGGACGCTCATGCCGTAGGGGCCGAGGCGGAAGCCGCCGGCGCCGCGGTCGAGCAGCGCGCCGAAGATCGACGGCGCGTCGAAGCGCGGCACGCACAGCCACTCGATCGTCCCGTTCGGCGCGAGCAGCGCGCCGGTGTGGCAGTCGGACAGGAACGCGTAGTCGGCGATCGGCGGGAACGGCGAGCGCGCCGGCTGGCGCACGTGGCCGCGGGGGTTCGCGCGCGGGCGCGTCCGTCTGGTGGCGGTCATGACCGCAGATGCTCCCACGCTGGGTGGCGGGTGGGGCCGCGCCGTCAGACGGGGAGGATCGTGACGCGCGACCCGAGCAGCCGGCGCATGTCGTCCGGGTCTGAGGTGGCGAGGACGTCGCCTCGCTCGCGCACGCCGATCGCGACGCAGGCGTCGACGGCCCCGGCGCCGGCGGTGTTGCGCCGCAACTTCCCGGCCGCCCGCGCGCGCGGCTCATCGAGCGGTTCGACGAGGCACCATTTCAACAGCTGCGCGACGCGCGCGTCCTTCGCGTCGCCGCGCCACACCTCGGCCAGCACGACGGCAGGGACGGTCGGGGTCACGTTGCTGCTGAACGCGCGTCTGAGCACATGGAGAATCTCCGGGGCAGCGCGCTCATATGCGATGAGCGCACCGGCGTCGAGCGTCAATCCGGCCACAAGGCATCGATCTCCGCGATGACCGACTCGGGGATGGGACCGTACTTCTCGATGTCCTCGGCGATCAGCTTCCGGCCTCCTTCGACCTTCATCTGGTGCTCGACCGCGGCATTGACGAACGCGGACAGGTTGCCGCCGCGCTCAGCCGACAGCCGCTCCGCCTCGGCGAGGACCGACTCGTCAAAAGAGATGGAGCGCTTCTGAACGGCCATGACGTCATCCTACCACTGGTAGGAAAGACCTCAGACGCTGTTCCACACGTCCAGGCCGAGGTTGTTCAGGAGGTTCTGCGCCTCGACGTTGAGGCGGAAGAACTCGCCCGTCCAGATCAGCACGCCCATCGCGATCAGCACGACGCCGCCGGTGGCGATGACGGCGCTGTAGTGACGCTTCACGACCGCGAAGGCGTTCGTCATCGAGCCGAACGCGAGCGACGTCAGCAGGAACGGAATGGCGAGCCCGGCCGAGTAGAACGCCAGCAGCACCGCGCCGTGGCCGGCGGAGTCCGACAGCGCGGCAGCGCTGAGGATCGCGCCGAGCGTCGGGCCGATGCAGGGCGTCCAGGCGATCGCGAAGGCGGCGCCGGCGACGATCGGCCCGCCGCGCCCCGCGCGCTCCATCAGGCCGCTGACGTGGAACTCGCGGTTCAGGCGTGTGACGAACGGCGCCGAGACGAAGAACACGCCCATCGCGACAATCAGCACGGCCGAGGCCTTCTGCAGCGCCTCGCGATGGTCGTTGAGCGTGGCGCCGACAGCCGTCGCCCCGAGCCCGAGCAGGATGAAGATCGTCGAGAAGCTGAGGACGAACAGCAGGCTCGGCACGAGCACGCGGCGCGCGCCGCCGTCGTTCCGCGCCTGCTCCGGCGTGACGCCCGCGACCGCCGAGATGTAGCCCGGAACGAGCGGCAGCACGCACGGCGAGAGGAACGACACGAGGCCTGCGACCAGTGCGAGCGGGATGCCGACGCCGTTGGCGGGGTCCATGCGTGGAAGCGTACGACAACGAGGACTCAAGCTTAAGACTGAAGTGCACCGGCTATAGCCTGAAAAAGTCATGCTAAAGTCTGAGAATGCCGCCGCGGGTCACCCCCAGCAACGAGTTGCTCGCCTTGGCCGGAGCAGTGCGACATCTCCGACGTGAGCGTGAGCTGTCGCAGGAGGCACTCGCCTTTGCAGCCGACATCCACCCGAAGCACCTCAGCGACATCGAGCGTGCCAATAAGGATCCTCGCGCTACAACCGTCGCGCGGCTCGCCGAGGCGCTTGGCATCACGGTGGCGGAGCTCTACACCGCCGCCGAAGGCGGGCGAGCCGAACCACGACGCGGAGCCGGATAGTGGTCGTCGTCTTGATGGCGGTCGCGGTCGGAGCATTGGCGTTGTGCGCCGTGAGCATCGTCGTGTCCGCCGTCCTGTCCGCCCGCGCGCTGCGGCGGGGAGCGGACTTCGAGGCCGAGATGAGAGCGGCGTCGTTCGGCTATCGCCTTCACATGAGACCCCCGGGATCGCCCGAGGAGTGAGCGCCACCGCTCGGCACAGCCGCAGCGGCTGACGAGACGGCACCGGATGCTCCGTCCGGGCGCGCGATCCGGTGGTACGTTCCGGACAGCGACCCAAAGGAGACCGAACCGCCATGGCGACCGTCACCCGCACGCTGCGCAACTTCGTGGACGGCGAGCACGTCGACCCGGTCGAGGGCCGCAGCGAGCCGATCCTCAACCCGGCGACCGGAGAGCAGATCGCCAGCGCTCCCCTCTCCGACGCCGGCGACGTCGACCTCGCAGTCCGGGCCGCACGTCGCGCGTTCGATGGCTGGTCCGGCACGACGCCCGCAGAGCGCTCGCACGCGCTGCTGAAGCTCGCCGACGCCGTCGAGGCGCATGGCGACGAGCTGGCCGAGCTGGAGGCGCTCGACGCTGGCAAGCCGATCGAGGCCGTCAAGGCGGACGAGATCCCGGTCGTCGCCGACAACCTGCGCTTCTTCGCCGGCGCCGCGCGTCACCTGGAGGGGCTCAGCGCCGGCGAGTACATGGCCGACCACACGTCGATGATCCGCCGCGAGGCGATCGGCGTCGTCGGCCAGATCGCGCCGTGGAACTACCCGCTGATGATGGCCGGCTGGAAGATCGGCCCAGCGCTCGCGGCCGGCAACACGGTCGTGCTGAAGCCGGCCGAGACGACGCCGCTGACGACGCTGCGACTCGCCGAGCTGGCGGCCGAGTTCCTCCCGAGAGGCGTCTTGAACGTGATCGCCGGCCACGGCGATCCGGCCGGGCAGGCGCTCGTGACGCATCCCGAGGTCGACATGGTCTCGCTCACCGGCAGCGTCGAGACCGGCAAGTGGATCGCCCGCGCGGCCGCCGACACGCTCAAGCGCGTGCATCTCGAGCTGGGCGGCAAGGCGCCCGTGATCGTCTTCGACGACGCCGACCTGGAGGTCGCGCTGGAGACGATCGCCGGTACCGGTTACTACAACGCCGGCCAGGACTGCACGGCGGCCACGCGCGTGCTTGCGGGCGCGGGCGTGCACGACGACGTCGTGGCGGGCTTGGCGTCGGAGGCGCAGGGGCTCGTGCTCGGCGACACGCTCTCGGCGGACACGACGCTCGGCCCGCTCAACTCCGCGCGCCAGCGCGAGCGCGTCGCCGGCTTTGTCGAGCGCAAGCCGTCCGGCGCGGAGGTCGTCACCGGCGGGCGCGACGCGGAGCTGCCGGGCTACTACTACGAGCCGACCGTCGTCGCCGGCTTGCAGCAGCAGGACGAGATGATCCAGCGAGAGATCTTCGGCCCGGTCATCACCGTCCAGCGCTTCTCGGACGAGGCGGAGGCGCTCGCGTGGGCGAACGGGACCCCCTACGGGCTGGCGTCGTCGGTGTGGACACAGAACGTCGGCCGCGCGCTGCGGATGTCGAAGGCGCTGCGCTTCGGCGCGGTCTGGATCAATGACCACATTCCGCTCGTCAGCGAGATGCCGCACGGCGGCTTCAAGCAGTCCGGCTACGGCAAGGACCTGTCGAAGTACGGCTTCGAGGACTACACGCAGGTCAAGCACGTGATGGCGAATTTGGCCTAGGAGAGCCGCCTTCTGGCGAAAGTCCGCAACTCCATGCTTTAGGCTCCGTTGAGCGGTCAAGGAGGCAGCGTGGAGGCGTCAACCATCCCAACCAGCGCAGCAATCGCACCGGCAGGGGCCGGCACGCGGGTCGCGCCCGCCCGGATCGTCACGGGGCCGCTGCTGCGCCTGCGCTCGGACGAGCAGCTCGTGCGCCTCTTCCGCGCCGGCAGCGACGAGGCGTTCCGCGTCATCCACGACCGCTACCGCACGCGTCTGTTCGCCTATGCGCGGCAGATGTTCGGCGGCTCGCGCGCCGACGCTGAGGATGCGCTGCAAGACGTCTTCGTGCGCGCATACGGCGCGCTGCGCGCGAACGACCGCGACGTGTCGCTGCGCGCCTGGCTCTACCGCATTGCGCACAACCGCTGCATCGACGAGCTGCGCCGGCCGTCGGCGGCCGTCGGTGCACCGTCCGAGGTCCTGGAGCTCGTGCAGGCGCCGGCATCCGATCCGATGGACGCGATCGAACAGCGTGAGTCGCTGCGCCGCCTCGTCGCGGACGTGCAGCGGCTGCCTGAGCAGCAGCGCTCTGCCCTGCTGATGCGCGAGATCTCCGGGATGGCTTACCAGGACCTCGCGGGCGCCCTGGACGTGACCGTGCCCGCCGTCAAGTCGCTGCTCGTACGCGCGCGCATCGGGCTCGCACAGGCGGCCGAGGCGCGCGACACCGCCTGTGCGGCGATCCGCGCCGACCTCGCCGATGCGCACGAGCGCGGCGTGCGCGCGAGCGGGCTCGTGAAGCGTCACCTGCACGACTGCAAGGACTGCAGCGCGTACAAAAAGGAGCTGCGTGCGCTCGACACGCGCCTTGCCGCGCTTGTCCCGGCGCTCGGACCGGTCGCGCTCGTCGCGAAATTGCTGGGCGTCGGCGGAGGTGGCGCCGCCGCCGGAGGCGGCGCGAGCGCCGCGGGCGGAGCAACGGCCGGTGCGGCCGTCGCCACGACGGCTGGCGCCGGTGCTGCCGGCGTGTCCGTCAGCCACATCGCCGCCGCGGTTGCGGTCGCGGTCGTCAGTGCCGGCGGCGCAGTCGAGGTGCACCACACGCTCATCCCGCACCACCGCCAACCGGCAGCGATCCACCGCACCGTCGCAACGCCGGCGGCCTCCTCGGTGCTGCCGGCGCCCGCGATCGGAGCCGCAGCCGGCGCGGCGGTGACCGACGCAGATCGTCGCGATGTCGCGCAGCGGCTTCGCGTGAGACTGATCCCGGGGATCAACGGCGACAAGGCGGTCGTACCGCCGCCGGCACTGACGCTCGCGCCCGATGCGACGAGCCCAGGGAACGGCGGCGCAGCCGCCCCTGCCGAGCCTCCCGCCGACTCGCTGCAACCGGTGACGCCGGCACCCCTCGACGGCTTGGGCACCGGCGACGTCGATCCCGTCGAAGCGTCGAGCGGCTCCACAAGCACCCCGCCGCCTGCGACCGGCACCAGCCCCCCGACGGAGCCGGCGCCTGCGGAGCCCGTCCCGCCTGCGACGAGCGTGGCGCCGCCCGCAGCGAGCACACCGGCCACGTCCGCGGCGCCGCCCACGTCCGCGAGCACCGGCGGCGCGACGTACCGGCCGCGCTGAGCCGCGCGCATCCGGCTTCGCAGCGCTGAGCCGCGGGTCGCTGGCTGGCGCACACGCGCTGATAGCTTGCGCCCATCGACGGCCTGCTGCCCCCACTGGACCACGAGGAGCTCTACGTCCGTCGCGGGCGCCGCTCCGGCCTGCCGGTGATGGTGGCGATTCACTCGACCGCACGCGGACCGTCGCTCGGCGGCTGCCGCATGTGGACGTACGACGACGTGCGGCGCGCGACGCTCGACGTGCTGCGGCTCTCGCGCGCGATGACCTCCAAGGCGGCGTGCGCGAACCTGCCGCTCGGCGGCGGCAAGGGCGTGATCGCGCTGCCCCAGCGCGCCCACCTGACCGGTGCGCGGCGCCGCGACGCGCTGCTCGACTTCGGCGACGCCGTCGAGGCGCTCGGCGGGCGCTACTTGACGGCGGAGGACGTCGGCATCGGCAGCCGCGACATGCCGGTGATGGCAGAGCGCACGTCGCACGTCACCGGCCTCGCGACGGCGCGCGGCGGCTCGGGCGACCCGAGCCCGTTCACGGCGATCGGCGTCGAGGCGGCGATCCGCACCGTCTGCGAGCGGCTGTTCGGCAGCTCGTCGCTTGAGGGCCGGACGGTCGCGGTGCTCGGGCTCGGCCACGTCGGCTCGCGCGTCGCGAGACTGTGCGCGCGCGCCGGGGCGCAGCTCGTCGTCACCGACGTCGACCCGGGGAAGCGCGTCCTCGCGGAGCGCCTCGGCGCACGCTGGACGACGCCGGGCCGCGCACTGACCGCGAAGGTCGACGTCCTCTCGCCCTGCGCGCTGGGCGCCGTCTTCGACGCCGACACTGTGCCCAGGCTGCGCTGCCGCGCGATCGCCGGCGCGGCGAACAACCAGCTTGCGACCGAGGGCGCGGCCGAGCTGCTGGCAGCCCGCGACATCCTCTGGGCCCCCGACTTCGTCGTCAACGCCGGCGGGATCGTCAACATCGCCGTCGAGCTGCGCGAGGAGGGCTACGACCCGGCCGTCGCGCGCCGGGACTGCCGCGCGATCGGGGACACGCTGGCGCAGGTCTTCGATGCCGCCGACGCCGAGTGCGTCACCCCGCTCGCCGCTGCGAACGCGCTGGCCGAGCAGCGGCTGTGCAGACGATAAGCGGACGACTCCCGAGAGGCTAGACAACGTCGCCGCGCTGCTCCTGCAGCGCGCGTACCGGCGTCCGTAATCGGGCCGTGTCGTGGTCCGATCCTGGCCAAGACATCGCTCAGCAGGCGCTGCGCCGGAACTGCATCGCCTTGGGCGACGAGCTTCCGGATGCAAGGCGGGTACTGCTGCTGGAGTGTGGGCTTCTCGGCCATGACCGGCACGATACGTCGCGCCTGCGGCCTGTCGACAGCAGGTATCTGTGACCTGTTCGCGCGCTACGGCAACCAGGGCGGCCGCTCCGGCCGCTCGACTCCCGCCGGCAACCGCCCCTCGTCCGCGAGCTTGTCGAGGTGCGCGGCGAGCGTGACGGTCGCCGCCGGGCGCAGCAGCGCGGGCGCGTCGGCCCAAGCCGCGTCGAGCAGTTCGTCGACCGAGCGCGAGCCGGCGCTGAGCGCCTCGAGCAGTGCCCGCTCGCGGGCGAGTCGGTGCTCCACGTACTCGTCGAGCTTCGCCGCCGGGTCTTCGACGAGTGGGCCGTGGCCGGGGCAGATCAACGCCAGCTCGAGCGCTCGCAGCCGCTTCAGCCCCGCGAGGTAGCCGGCCAGCGCGCCCGGGTCGGGCGCGACGAACACGCTGCCTTCGCCGAGCACGGCGTCGCCGGTGAAGGCGATCTCGCCCGCGAGGACGTACGACAGATGGTCGGGCGCGTGGCCGGGCGTCGCGAGCGCCTCCAGCGGTCCGGCGCGCTCGCCGTCCGCCAACGTCAGGTCGACTGGCCCGCGCGCGCCGGCCAGCGACGCGGTGCCGCCCAACCGCTCGCGCAGCGCAGGCACCGCCTCGGCGTGGTCGGGATGGTCGTGCGTGAGCGCGATCCCGGCGAGCCCGCCGCGCCGCTCGACCTCCGCGACGAGCGCGTCCACATGCCCCGGCAGCGCCGGCCCCGGGTCGATAACCCACGCGCGCTCGCGGCCAATCACCCACGTGTTCGAGCCCGTGAGCGTGAACGGCCCCGGGTTGTCCGCTCGGATCACGACGACGTCGTGACGCTGCAGCACGCTCATCGTCGCCATTCTCCCCGCGCTAGCGAGGGTCGAGCCGATAGACCGGCCCGTTGAGCGAGACGACGTAGACGCGACCGCTGCCGTCCTCGCCGAACGAGGAGAGCGAGGGGACGTGGAGGCCGAGCGCTCTGCGCCCGCTCGCCCCGCCCTGCCGCGGCCGGACGGTGAACAGGTCGCCGGCGCAGAAGTCGCCGTAGACGTAGCGGCCGGCGAGCGTCCGCAGGCGCGGGTCGCGGATCACGTAGCCGCCCGTGACAGAGCAGCCGCCGCGATCGTGCGTGTACTGCAGCACCGGCTTGACGTCGCCGCGCACGGGCAGGCTCGGGTCCTCGCGCCGCGTTCCCTCGAACGCACGCCAGCCGAAGTTCGCGCCTCGGCCCGTGCCCTTCGTGCGGAAGTCGATCTCCTCGACGTGGTCCTGCCCTACGTCGCCGATCGTCAGGTCGCCGGTCGCCCGGTCGAACGAGAAGCGCCACGGGTTGCGCAGGCCCCACGCGTAGATCGCCGGCTTCGCGCCGCGCCGGCCGACGAACGGGTTGTCCGCCGGGATCCCGAACGGACGCCTGCCGGACGGACGCGGATCGATCCGCAGGATCTTGCCGAGCAGCGTGTCGAGGTTCTGCGCGTTCCCGATCGGGCCGTGCTGGTCGTCGCCGCCACCGCCGTCGCCGAGGCCGATGTACAGCAGCCCGTCCGGCCCGAACGCGAGCTGCCCGCCGTTGTGGTTCGACTCCGGCTGGTCCTGGAACAGCAGCTGCCGCGCGCTGCGCGGGTTCGCCCGGTCGGCACTCGACCCGCGCCGGTATTCGACCACGCGCGTGTCGCCGTTGCGGTCGGTGTAGTCGACGTAGAAGCGGCCTGAGCTGGCGTAGTCCGGCGCGAAGGCCAGCCCCAGCAGCCCCTGCTCCCCACCGCTCACGACCTGCGAGGAGATGTCGAGGAACGGCGCGCGCAGCACCCGCCCGTCCCGCACGACCCGAATCTTCCCGCCCTGCTCGACCACGAACAGCCGCCGCCGCTCGCCGGGCGGTTGGGTCACGTAGTCGGGCGAGGAGAACGTCCCGACCTTCGTCAGCTTCACGCCGGCCGCAGCCGTTCTCGCCGGTTCAGAACCCGCCGGGGCGCTGCCGCATGCACCGAGCACCGCGAAGGCGACGACCACGAGGAGCGCGACCGCTGACGGGCGTCGAAGCACGTTCCCGAGGATGCCAGATGGCGCGGCGCTGCTCCGCGGCGCTATGCCCGCGTCCCCGGTACCTGGGGTGCCGGTCTCGGCAGTCTCGGCACGGCTGCGATCCGCACCCAGTACACGATGTGCCCGGCTCTGACGCGGATCGCGACGCGCGCGAGCCCTCCCGTTCCGCTCCCGCACTCGCCGGCGCCCGGCCGCTCGGTGAGTCGGAAGGTGACGACGAGGAAGCCGTGCGGCGTCGACTCGGTCGCGATCAGCCGCGCGCCGCACGGCAGGGAGCGGTTGAAGCCGCGAACCGCCGCGCGCGTGGGAAGACGCCGTGGCGGCGAGCCGTTCGCGACGACCGCCGGCAGCGCGAAGTACGCCGCTGCGGCGGCCACGTGGCCGTGCCGCAGTGCGTCCGCCCATGCGCGCACCACACGCGCTTCGGCGGAGTCGATGTGTGACGGCGTCGTCGTCGCGGGCGGCCGCGCGTCGGTCCCGCGCTCGACCGTCCCGCTTCCGCCACCGCAGGCTCCAAGCGCGAGCCCGAGTCCGACGAGCAGCGCGAGCCAGTAAGGCATGAGCGGACGAGCGGTCACCTAATCGGATACGTGTCCGCAGGCAGGCCGGATGTCCGACGCGCGGTTACGCTGCGCGTCTCGCGCGGTCCGGGCTCCTCTGGCCCGGATCTATCCTTCGACATCGAGGAGTTCCCGTGCCCGCCCTCCCCCGTCCAACCTTCCGCCGACGCGCCGCGGCGCTCGCCGCCGTATCCGTCGCCGCACTCGCCGCCGGCGTCGCCGCCGTGCCGGGTGCCGCGGTCGCAGCACCCGCGCCGATCGCCTCGTGCGGCAACACCACGACCGACGGCGGCGTGCTGATCGGCGACGTCACAGCACGTCGCACGAGATGCGACGTCGCGAAGCGGATCGCTCGCGCGGCCGTCGTGAACTGCGGCGACGACGGCAGCTGCAGCGTCCGTGGATTCACGTGTCTCACCGCCAGAGCGACCGAGGAGCTGCGCTTCGCCCGCTGCTCCAAGGCCGGCAGAGGGCAGGAGCTGTTCAAGGTCGTGCGCTTCGACTTCGGCTCCTGAGCGTGCCAGGCGCGTCAGTCCCTCTCGGCAGGGACTGACGCGCCGGCGGCCTGCGGCCATGGCGCGTTGCACACCAGCCCCTCCTGCCCAGCCGCCGACCACAGCTCCTCCGCGATGTGCGGCGCCAACGGCGCGAGCATCACAACCGCGTCGAGCAGCGCCCTCTGCAACGCCCACGAGTCGCTCGGCGTCAGCGAGTCCTGCTGTCTCAGCACGCGCCGCTCGAAGTCTCTGATCCGCTCGACCAGCGTCATCACGTTGCGCGCCGCGCGGTGCGTCTCGAGCCCCTCCATGTTCTCGGTGATGCGCCGCACCGCGACGCCGTGCCAGTTGTCGAGCCGGCCGCGCAGCTTGACGGCGCCCTCCTCGGGATCGGGCTCCGCGACGGCGCCGGCCCCCTCCAGCCGCGGCAGCGCGTACTGCCAGAAGTTGTGCAGCCAGCGGTGGCAGTACTGCAGCGCCTGGTCGGTCCACGTGAGGATGTTCGTCGGCGCGGCCGCGTACAGGACGGCGAGCCGCACCGTGTCGGCGCCGACCCGCTCCAGCAGCGCATCCGGATCGACGACGTTGCCGAGGTGCTTGCTCATCTTCTTGCCGTCGAGGTGGACCATCTCGTGCATCAGCACCCTCTGATGGGGCTCACCCTCCCTCAGGTGCGGCAGCACGTCCGCGTCGCGCAGGACCTTCGCGGTCATGCGCTGGTCGAACATCGAGCCGCCGCCGTCTGCGCCCCAGATGACGATGTGGACCGGCAGCCAGCGTCTCAGTTCCTCGCTCGTGAACATCGAGCCCTCGCGCTCGGCGGCCGGCACGCTGAACGGCAGCCACTGCCACAGGCCGTCCACATGGCAGTCGAGCGTGTCCGTCTCACGGCGAGCCGCCGCCCCGCACTGCGGGCACGTCGTCGCGATGAAGTCCTCGCGCTCGGCGAGCGCGTTGCCCGCACCGGTCGGGCGCAGGTCCTCCGGCAGCCGCACCGGCAGCTGATCCTCCGGCACCGGAACGGTCCCGCAGGCCTCGCAGTGCACCAACGGTATCGGCGCTCCCCACGCGCGCTGACGCGAGATCGGGAAGTCGCGCGCCCGGTAGCGCGCGGCGTCGCGCAGCTTCGGCCTGCCCGACGGCAGCTTCCAGCCCAACGCGGCCGCCGCTCTCACGCGCGGCGCCAGGCGCGCGTCGACCTTGTCGGCGTCGGGGATCCCGAGCACCGCGGTGTGGCCGAAGCGGTCGTCGACCGCCGGCGTTATCACGACCGGCAGCGGTCTCGGGAAGCCCGGGATCGCCAGTGCGCGTCCGGTCTGGATCAGCGGCGCGGCCTCGGCGCTGCGATCGTCGCGCTGCACGCCCGCCCTGCGCACGCGCTCGAGCTGTGCGCGGATCTCGTCGTCCGTCGCCCATGCGTCGATGTCCGGGTGGCTCGGCGAGAGCATCGCGAACTCGGCTCTGTCGACCGCGTCCTTGTAGGGCGTGAAGACGGTCAGCGGCACGCCGTCGAGCGTCGAGACGTCCAGCTCGACGCCGTCCACGCGCCCGAGCATCGTGCGCTGCGCCGCCACGCCGGCCGCGTTCCAGCCGTCCAGCAGCTCGATCCCTCTCTCGTTCTCCGGCAGGTAGTCGCTGACGCCGAGGTACCACTGCGAGCGCCGTATGAGTCTCACCGGCTCGTGGCACCGCCAGCAGGTGCCGTCCTCGACCTGCAACGAGGCGAGCACCGTTCTGCAGTTGTCGCACCAGTCGACCTGGCCCTCGGCGTGGTAGACGAGGCCGCGTCTGAGCAACAGCAGAAACAGCCACTGCGTCCACTTGTAGAGCGCGGGATAGCTCGTGACCCACTCGCGCTCCCAGTCGAACGAGTAGCCGAGCCGGTCGAACTGCGCGTGCATCCGGGCGCGGCACTGCTCGACCCACTCGACCGGCGTCAGGTCGTTCTTGATCGCACCGATCTCGCTCGGCAGCCCGAACGCGTCGAAGCCGATCGAGAAGAGGACGTCGCGGCCGCTCATCCGCAGATAGCGCGCGTACGCGTCGCTGATCGAGTAGCTGCGGATGTGGCCCATGTGGGCGCTGCCGGACGTGAACGGGCAGGCCGAGAAGATGTACGCCGCGCGTTCGCGATCGCCGGAAACGGGCGTCTTGAACGCCTCCGCCTCCTGCCATGCGCGCTGCCAGCGCTCCTCGATCGTCCCCGGCACGTAGTCCGGTGTCACGCTTTGAGAGGCCATGCTTCCCCCGTTCGGCCTTGTTGGTGGTGGTGCGTGCGTCACTCCTAGTGCGTCGCCGGGCGCTCGGAGTCCTGGCAACGGTGACCTGTCGATTTTCGGCTTTCAGTGCGCCCGACGGGATTCGAACCCGCAACCTGCGGTCCCTAAAACCGCTGCTCTTGGGCCGATGTTCAACACGTGGCTCCGAACGAGGGCCGCCGAAGCGACAAGAGCCACCGAGAAGATCAAGTCCCCCAGCTAGAAGGCTCACGCCCGCCAAAGCAATACGCGTCTATTTATTCGGCCGTTGACCAGTTGAGCTACGGACGCTCGCAACTGCCGTGAGCCGCCACCCCCTGGCCGACTCACGTCCGATCATAGCGAGCAGCAAGGGGCCGGGTCAACGTGTGGCGGGCGAGTACGGCGGCACCGGCTGAGGTTTGCATTCGCCTGCAACAGCGGTGTAGGCTGGCTCCAGGCCGCCTTCGTCTAAGGGGGATGCGGCGGCCGCCATCGAGGATGCACGCCGCAGCAGCGGCCTCGTACGAGGTGCGATCAATCGTGTCATCAATTAATGCTTCCGGGTCGGAGGCGCTCGCCTCGCGCACGACCGTCCGCGTCGTCGAGCTGCACGGGCCCGGCTTCGTGCGCGCCGCCGAGCGCGCCGTGCCCAGCGCCGGCGCGCTGCTGCAGGTCGAGACGACCGGCGTGTGCGGCACCGACCACCACATCTACGCGGGCCGCATCGAGGTGCCGACGCCATGCCTGCTCGGCCACGAGGTGATAGGCCGGGTGATGCGGCTGCCGGACGACCACGGGCTCGTCGTCGGCGACGACGGCGCCGCGCTCGCGCTCGGCGACCGCGTCCTCGTCGCCCCCGGCGTCCCGTGCGGCGACTGCGAGGGCTGCGCCCAGGCCGACCGCTGCCTCGACCGGCCCTGCTACGGGCTCACGATGACCGGCGACGGGCTGACCGGCGGCTTCTCGCCGCTGATGGAACTGCGCGCCGGCTCGCGCGTGTACCCGATGCCAGAGGCGACTCCGCGCGAGCGGGCCGTCTTCGCCGAGCCGCTCGCGTGCGTGCTGAGTGCGCTGCGGAAGGCCTTCGGAGCGCAGTACGTGCCGGCCGGGATGGACGGCGTCGTGCTCGGCTTCGGCGCGATCGGCATCGTCGCCGCGACCGCGATCGAGGCCTCCGGCGGCCGCGCGACCGTCGTCGAGCGTGACGCGGGCCGCCGCACGCTGGCGCAGGAGCTCGGCTTCGTCGCGCTCGCCGACACGAGCGCGGTGCCGCATCGCGCGCCGCTCGTCGTCGATGCCGCCGGCACCCCGACCGCTTTCGCGGCCGGGCTCGACCTGCTCGACTGGAGCGGGACGCTGATCGAGATCGGCAACTTCGCCGACCTCGGCCCGATCCCGATCAAGCCGAGCGAGATCTGCCTGCGCGACCTGCGCATCGTCGGCAGCGGCGAGACCTTCTACGAGGACTTCGCGCCCGCGATCGCGATGGTGAGCGAGACGACCGTCGACCTGTCGCGCGCGATCACCGACGTTCACGACTTCGCCGAGCTCGCCGACCCGACCGACCTGTTCTCCAGCCCGGCCGCAGGCAAGGCCCTGGTGGCGTTCGCATGAGCGCGGGCAACGGCCACCGCCCGCTGACAGGCGCGCAGCTGCTGCTGCTGACGCCGTTCGACGAGGACGGCGAGATCGACGAGCGCTCGCTTGCGGCACTGCTGGAGTACGTGATCGGCGCCGGCATAGACGGCATCGTCGGCGGCGGGACGACAGGCGAGTGCTTCACGCTCTCAGTCGACGAGCAGGCGCGCCTGATGAGCCTGATCGCCGAGCAGGTGCGCGGCCGCGTGCCGCTCACGTACGGGATCGGCAACAGCGCGACGAGCGTCTCGATCGAACTGGCTCGCCACGCGCAGGAGCTCGGCGCCGCGTGCGTGATGCTCCAGCCGCCGTATTACTTCCAGCACGCGCCCGAGGCAATCGACGCGCACTTCCTCGCCGTCGCCAACGCGGTCGACCTGCCGCTCATGGTCTACGACGGCGGCGCCGGGATCGAGCTGAGCGTCGAGCGCGTCAACAGCCTCAACGAGCGCGCCGCCAACATCCGCTACGTGAAGATGTCGATCCCCGACCCGGCGAAGGTCGGGGCGATGCGCACCGGCGCTCCCGCGGTCGAGCCGCTCGCGGGCGACGAGCTGATGATGCTGATGGGGTTGCGCCACGGCGCGATCGGCTCAACCGTCGGCTGGGGCAACGTCGACCCGGAGGCGATCGCCGGGATCCACCGCGCGTTCGAGGCCGGCGACCTGCCCGCCGCGCGCAGGCTGCAGCTTGGCTCCGTCGTCCCGGCGGTCGGCGTCTGCATCACCGCCAAGAACGCCTACATACGCTGCTACAAGGAGATCCTCGCGGCGAAGGGCGTGATCGCCTCGCCCACGACGCGCCTGCCGCTGACGCCGCTCGACGAGATCCGCAGAGACGAGGTCCTGTCCGTCATGCGGGAACTCGCCGTCCTGTGAGGGGCTGAGGGGGCGATCCCGCTGCCCGAGCCGGAGCTCGTTCTACTGGATCTCGACGGCGTCCTGGTGGACTCGCGGGACGCAATGGAGACGGCATGGCGGGCGGTCCAGCACGACGTCGGCGTCAGCACGCCGTTCGCCGCCTACTTCCGCGAGATCGGGCGTCCGTTCCGCGACATCCTCGAGCGGCTCGGCTTGAGCGACGAGGCCGACGAGATCGAGCGCGTCTTCCGCGCCACCGCGCTGCGCGAGGCACCGCGCGTGCCGGCCTTCCCGGGAATCCACACGGCGCTCGCGCGGCTCGACAAGCGCGGCGTGAAGCTCGGCGTCGTGACCTCGAAGGCCCGCTCGCAGACGGCCTGGACGCTGGCGCAGTTCGACGTCGAGTTCGCGACGGTGCAGACACCGGAAACGAGGTGCCCCGGCAAGCCGGCGCCCTACCCGCTTTTGGTCGCGGCGAGCGATGCGCGCGTGGACGTGCGCGACAGCGTGTTCGTCGGCGACATGGACGTCGACGCGCTCGCCGCGCGCGCCGCCGGCATGCGCTTCCTGCACGCGGGCTGGGGCTACGGCGCCACGCCGGAGGGCGCCGAGCGGCTGCGCACGCCGTTAGAGCTGGGCGAGATCGGGCTGCCGGCGCCGCTCGCGGCCTAGAACGGCATCTTGCCGCGACCCTCGCGGCCAGCGGAAGCGCTCTTGTTGGTCGCCTTGCGCGAGGACTGGAACGGCTTCTGCAGCCACTTCCCGAGCTTCCCGGGCGCATGGGCGGCGCCCTGCTGGCCCACCCCGAGCGACTTGTCGACGCCGCGCTGCGGCCCGCTCGACAGACGCGGCAGCAGGAACGCGAGCACGGCCAAGATGATGCAGATGGCGATGATGGCGGCTATGAGCATGCCGAGAGCAGTACCCGCTCGACGCCCGCGTCAGTCGGCGACCGGCGTCACGGCGTCGCCGACGCGCACGCGCCCCGGCTCCAGCACGCGCGCGTGGACGCCGAACGGCAGCGGCTCGGTCGTCTCGGCCGTGCGGCGGTAGGCGGCCAGGTGGTGCAGCGTCCGGAAGTCCACGATCCCCGTCTCGGCGTGACGCGTCGTAACCGCGCAACGCCCGACATTGCCGGTCACGCGCAGCAGCGCCTCACCGACCCGCACGTCGCGCCAGCCGTCCTCTGCGTGCGCCCCGACGCCCTCGACGCCGAACGTCATGCGGAAGCGCCGCGGGTCGACCTCGCCGTCGGTGCCGCTCTCCTCCCGCAGGCGCTCGAGCGAGGCGCGCGAGAGGAGCGTGACGGCGCCGTCGCGCCCGCGGTCGACGCCCGCCCGCTCCGGCGGAGCGGCGACCAGCCGCAGCGGCACGCCCGCATGCTCGGACAGCGCCTCCGAGAAGGGGCCGGCGACCGGTCGCGCACGCAGTGCGAGCCCGAAGAAGCGCACATCCAGCGGCTCCCCCAGCTCGACGCCGCCCGCCACCTCGTCGCCGTCGGGAAAGCGCAACGTCAGCCGGGCGGCTGCCGCATCGTGGTCCGCCACCACCGTCATGAGCGGGCCGAGCCGCTTCGCGTTCACCATCGTCCCGTCCGAGTCGACGAGGAAGAACGCGCGATCTCCCCGGATCCCGTCCGGCGTCACCTCGGCCTCCTCGAGCTCGCGCAGGCGCAGCCCCTTCACGGGCGTGAAGGAGATCCACGAGACGCTCGGCGGCACGTCCGCCATGCTAGTCCGCAACCCACGCGATCCGGACGTGTGCCAGCGCATTGGCACACCAGTGCTTCCCGGCGCTACGGTATCCCCCGTGAGCCCCGCCGCCAGCGACGCGCTCGAGATCGCGCTCGATCGGGATGCGGACGTCCCGCTGGGCGTGCAACTGGCGTGGGCGTTGCGCGCGCGAATCCTCGCTGGGACGCTTGCGCCCGGAGACCGGCTCCCAGCGCTGCATCGGCTGGCCGGCGAGACGGGCGTGAACGCGAACACCGTGCGCGCCGTCTACCAGCGCTTGGAGCACGACGGGCTCGTCACCACCCGCCACGGCAGCGGCACGTTCGTGACCGACAGCGGAGAGGGCGCGGAGCGCGACGCCCTCGCACAGCTCGCTGCGGACACCGCGCGCGCCGCCCGCGACGCGGGCGTCGACCCGCGCGAGCTTGCAGCGGCGGTGTACATGGGCGGCGAGATCTCGGCCGACCGGGCGATCGACGACGAGGCGGCCGCGCGCCGCCGGCTGCGCGCTCAGATCGCAGCGCTCGAGCACGCGCTCTCCGACCTGACCGCCCGCCACGCTTCACACCCAGCGAATGCGGCCGACGACCGTCCGCCACCGGCGTCGCGTCCACGTCTGCTCAGTGCCGCGGAGCTCGCCGAGCAGCGTGATGAGCTGCTGCGCCGGCTCGCCGCGGCGCACGTCGTCGGGTAGCGCCGACGCGCCAACTCCCCAGACGGTTTCCGTGCCGTCCATGTGCGGCGTGATACTTGCGAGCGCTGTGCCGTTGCGCCCACTTCGGGCGCGACTGTCAAACAAAGGAGGAGCTGTGAACGAGCAAGGCAGCGGCTGGATCCTCTTCGCCGGGATCATGCTCATGGTCGCCGGGATCCTGAACATCATCTACGGCATCGGGGCGATCGACGACGCTCAGTTCTACGCGGGGCACACCGAGTTCGTCATCAGCTCTCTGAAGACATGGGGCTGGATCACGCTGATCCTCGGCATCCTGCAGGTGCTCGCCGCCTTCTCGATCTGGCGCGGCGGCGCGTTCGGCGCGATCTTCGGCATCTTCGTCGCGAGCCTCAGCGCGATCGGCGCTCTGCTGTCGATCCCCGCCTACCCGTTCCTGTCGCTGGCGATCTTCGCCATCGACGTGCTCATCATCTACGGCCTCGCGGCCTACGGCGCGCAGGGTCGCCAGACGACGACCTAGCCGAAGCGGCATCCAACCGGCGGCGGTCGCGTTTGGTCGGGCGGGCGCCGCCGCCGGGTCCGCCGGGGAAGCGGTCCCCGATTGCCCGCTCCAGCCGCCGCTGCTGCGCAAGCCGCTCGCGCTCGGCGACGCTCTCCACCGTCTCCTCGTACAGCGTCGCGGCGACGCTCGCAGGACCACGACGCTCGGCCAGCCCGCGCACGTTCACGACGCGCGGCACACCGCCGATCGTCAGCTCCACGCGGTCGCCGACGCGCACGCCCTTGCCCGGCGGGACTCGGCGCCCGTTCACCTCGACGTGCCCGCCCTTCACCGCCTCGGCTGCGAGCGGACGCGTCTTCGCAAGCCGCGCCGCCCACAGCCACTTGTCGATGCGGACCAAATCGCTCGACGGCTCAGCCATCGAGCGATGATCTCAGCTCCCGCTCCACACGATCGGCTTCTCGTAGTACGGCGTGTTCTCGTTCGCTCTCGAGGGGCCGGAGCTCCAGCGCACCTCGTCGATCGAGCCGCCGCCCGGCACGAGGTAGGTGAGGCAGCTCTCGAAGCTCTTGCCGTTCGAGAACGGTCTCGGCACCTGCGTGTCGTCGCAGCGCGGGAACTCGCCGATGAAGATGACCTTGCCCTGCTCCTGGCCGCGGTCGTCGATCGCGTCGAAGGTGACGTCCGGGTCGTCGGTGCCGACCTTGATGTCCTCGAGCGCCTTGACCGTCACCTTGACGTAGTAGGGCGTGGATCTTCTCTGGTCTGCGTCCAGCTGGATGTTCTTGAGGTCGTCGATCGCGCCTCTCTCGATCGCGTCGACGGAGATCAGGACCTTGTAGCCCTGCTGGCCGCCGGTCGCCGAGAAGTTCGACGGCGGCACCCACGCGGCCGTCGCCTGCTCGCCGAAGCCGAGCTTCGTCCCCGGCGGCGTGAGGCCGCCGCTGCCGGCGTCGCCCGCGTCCGCGGTGGTGGTCGTCTCGGTCGTCGTTGCGCTGGTCGTCGTCCCGCCTGCGGCCGTCGTGGTCGCCGGCGCGGCGGTCGACGCTCCAGCGTCGTCCGAGTCGCTCCCGCCACAGGCCGCCATGCCCAGGGCGAGCGCACCGGCCGCGCTCAGCGCGGCGATCCGGCTTGCCGTCATGTGTGCCTCTCCTTGCTCTTGGGTGCACGAGACGATGACGCACGGACCGGCGCAACCGTGCCACGAGCACGCGACGGTGCGGCAATCCGGCTCACGCGGGCCGCTCTGCGCGGTAGATTCGCGAGGTCGATGGACGACGACGCGTCCCACGGATCCCCCGGGAGGGACCTCGTGCCGCTCAGCGGCGCGCGTGTCGTGCCGCGCGAACTGGCGGTCGCAGCCGATCTCGTGCTCGGCGCCGGATCGCGCACCGTCGGCGTCGCGCTGCGACTCGGGAGCGCCGGCGTCGACGTGGCGCGCCTCGGCGGCAGGATCACGGCGGCGCTGCCCGGCGCCGGGCTCGCGAGCCGCGCCGTCTCGGCAGCGGCGCGCCCTCTCGTGGCGGATGGAGCGCGAATGCGCGACCGCGCCGTCGCGCAGGCGCAACGCGCGCTCGAGCAGGTCGTTCCCGCGATCGTCGAGCTCACCGACGTGGATGCGATCGTGCGGCAGGTCGACGCGGACGCCCCCGTAAGGCGGGTCGACGCCGACGCACTGCTGGCCCGGGTCGACGTCGACGCCCTTCTCCGGCGGACCGACGTCGACACCCTGCTGCAACGCGTCGATGTCGACGCGTTCCTCGCTGGGGTCGACATCGACACCGTGATCGCGCGGATCGACGTGGACGCGATCGCCGCCCGGATCGACGTCAACGCAATCGTGCAGCAGGTCGACATCGACACCATCGTCGAGCAGACAGAGATCGGCACGATCGTCGCGCGCTCGACGAGCGGCTTCGCGAGCGAGGCGCTCGACGCGGCACGCGCGCAGACGGTCGGCGCCGACACGCTCGTCACGCGCCTCGTCGAGCGTGTGATGCGCCGCCGCACCGAGGGCCCGCCCGGGCCGCCGCTGCTCGTGCCCGAGCAGGACGAGCCACCGCCGCCGTCGGCTCCCACGTCCGCGCCGGAGGCCGGCCCACCACCGCCTCCGCCACCCGACGCGCCCCTCACCCCGTGACCCGAGCTCGCGACGCGCTCCAGCACCAGGGCCACTATGCGGGCCCAGTCAGCCGACTGCTCGCCTACGCGGCCGACACCTTCTTCATCGGCGTCCTGTACACCGCTGGGATCGCGTTGCTGCGCTTCGCGGTCGACGCCGCGACGCCGTGGACGCTGGACGTCGAGGGCGTCGTCTTCGCCGTCGGCGCGCTTGCATGGTCGGCGCTTTACTGGGGCAGCTCGTGGGTCGGCTTCGGGCGCAGCCCGGGGATGTCGCTGCTCGGCCTGCGGATCGTGCGGGCAGACGGCTCCACGCTCGACCGCCGCCATGCGCTCGTGCGTCTCGTCTCCTATCCGCTCGGCTTCCTCACGCTTGGAGCGGGCTTCCTCGGGATCATCTTCGGCCGCACCCGCCAGGCGATCTACGACCGCATCGCCGACACGGCCGTCGTCTACGACTGGGATGCCGAGGCAGCGAAGCTGCGTGAGCTCGCAACCCGCGGCGGCCAGCGCCGCCACCACCTGCCCTCATGATGCAACACGCTCAGCGTCGAAGCGCAGTTCGACCAGGGCGACAACCAGGCGCCGCTCATCGGCTTCTTCTGGCAGGGCCAGATGATGTGGTTCGGCGGTGACGCCGCCCGCTCACTGTGGTTTCGCTCGAGGCCACACGCGGTACAGGGCGGCTACGTCCAGTACGCGGTGGGAGGAGTGAGACATGCAGCATCGCCCCCCAATCCAAATCGGTGCGGCCCTCGTCGGCCTCCTGTTTCTTGTCGTGGGGGTGGCCGGATTCATCCCCGGCGTGACGACGAACCTCTACGACGGCCTTGATTTCGCCGGGCACGACGGGAACGCCGAGCTGCTCGGCATCTTTCACGTGAGCGTCCTGCACAACCTGGTGCACCTGCTGTTCGGTGCCGCCGGCCTTGCGCTCGCGCGCACGAGCTCGAGCGCGCGCACGTTCCTGGTCGGCGGCGGCGCGATCTACCTGGTCCTCTGGATCTACGGCCTGCTGATCGACCGTGACAGCGACGCGAACTTCGTGCCGGTCAACGCGGCGGACGACTGGCTGCACTTCGCACTGGGCGTCGGGATGATCGGACTCGGATTGACGTTGAGTCGCGAGACGAGGACGCCGTCGACAGCAGCCCCTGGCGCGTACTGAGCTTCGTAAGCGGCGCTCTGCACGCCGCCGGACCACGAGCGCTCGCACTAGCCACGCCGCCGCGCTACGGATCGATGCGAGCGACCGTGCCCACCCGTCCGATCCCGCGGTCGAACGACATCACTGCGTCGACACCAGTCGCCTCAGCACTGGCGACGAGATACGCGTCAGCGAAGTCGAGCCTCGCCTGCTCGTAGAGCTCCAGCGAGCGCAACAACAGCAGCTCGTCGATGACGGCGATGGCCGGCAGCGCAATCGCCGCTCGCATCAGCTCGGCGATCCTCACCCGCTCGTTCCGCCCCCGGGCGTAAGGTGCGCACCACTGCATTCCACCGCATTTGGGGGTATCTCTCATGAGGAGGCATCTGCGCGCGCTCTGCACACGCGGGTCGCTGGCCGCATGTGCAGTCGCACTGTGCTGGGCCCTGCCCGGCACCGCCAGCGCCGCGACGTGTACGACGACCGTGTCGACCGAGGCCGCCGCAGAAAGCGCCGTCTCGGTGGCCAGAGCCGGCGACACCGTCTGTCTCGCCGACGGCACCTACAGACGGATCACGCTCAACGCCACGCCATCATCGCCAGGAGTCACGCTTACCGCCCAGCACTCCGGGGCGGCATCGGTCGACGGCGTCGACATGTACGGCAGTCACCTCACGGTCTCGAACCTGGAGCTCACCGGCTCAGCCGACGTCAAGACCAGCTCGGTCGGCATGAGGGTCGAGCACAACCTGATCGTCGGCTCACGGACCGGCTACGGGGTCTTCGTCTGCCCCGCCACGCCCCCGGACCACTGCGACGACGTCTCCATCACCGGCAACAAGTTCGACGGCCCGTTCGACGAGGACGCGATCCGGGCGAACGTCTACCACGACGGCGACAGAGACGGGACCGGCCTGCTCGTGGCCGACAACGAGTTCACCGGCAACGAGGAGTGGGGCGGTCACAACGACGTCTTCCAGTCGGTGTGGGTCGGCGACCACCTCGTCATCCGCGGCAACTACATCCACGACTTCGGTGGCCAGGGCATCCTGGTCAAGGACCAGGGCTCTGCGATCGACGGCTTCGTGGCCTCGGAAAACCTGATCGTCCGCCAGAGCCTGCCGTGCGACCCCGACCTCCTCTGCCCCACATGGCAGCTCTCGCCGTTCCAGGTCTTCGGACCGATCTCCAACGGCACCATCTCGCACAACACGATCTGGCCCACCGACGTCAGCCAGGCAAAAGGGGGCGGGTCGACGCTCCTGCGTGACTCGGGCTGGTCGAGCGTGACCGTCTCGGACAACGTGATCGACGACGGCGGGACCGACGTGACCTCGGGCCTCTCGGGGGCGAACAACACCCGCTGCACAGGCAGCGGCTGGTCGGCGTGGCCCGGGACGACGACCGACTGCTCACCGGCCTTCCTCGACCAGGCCGGCGGCGACTACCGCCTCTCCAACGGGCGCGGCGTCGACTGGGTGCCGTCTGACAAGGTCTTCGGCCCCATCCCCGACGACCACCAGCCGGTGGCGGCGTTCACGTTCTCGCCGGCGGCACCGCAGACGGGCGACTCGATCGGCTTCGACGCCACCACATCGACCTGCCAGGACGCCCCCTGCGCATATGCGTGGACGGACGAACCTCCGGGCGGGAGAGTCGCTTCGCTGGGCTCGGGCAGCACGCTGTCCTACGCGTTCGCCACGACGGGCACGAAGTACGTGACGTTGAAGGTCACCGACGCCGACGGAGACATCTCGACGGTCGAGCACGACGTCGTGATCTCCGCGCACACGACGCTGTTGGGCTCGACGTCGAGCAACACCAACGACGACTCGAATCCGGACGGGACGGCCGAGGCGTTCCAGTTCACGGCCTCGACCACGGGCACCGTGCGCCATCTGTGGCTGAAGGTGAACTCGGGCTTCACGGCGAGAACGCTGGTGCTCGGGCTCTACACCAACACCGCCAGAGGCAACCACCCGGCGACCCTGCTGGCCAGCTCCTCGGCGACCCCGGTCGCCGGCTGGATGGACATTCCGGTCAGCGCCGCCTCGGTGACCTCGGGCACGAAGTACTGGCTCGCCGTGCTCGGCGTGGGCGGCGTGATTCAGTTCCGCGACGGCTCGAGCAGCAGCGGGCTCGCAGAGGGCTCGCTGCAGACGAACCTCACGGCGCTGCCGTCGACCTGGAGCACGGGGACCAACTGGCCCGGGTCGTGGCCGCTGTCGGGGTACGCGACGACGTAGGACGATGCGAGGGGGCTCGCCGCGATGGCGAGCCCCTCAGCTCGCACACGAGCCGTTCTGCACCCCTCGGGACGATCAACCGCCTGCGCGCCGACGATCGCGAGCGTCCCTACGTGCCCGCCCAGCGACCTTGCCGGACCAACCAGATACCCGTACACTTGTACGGAACAACGGAGAGGCTCCGATGGCCACCAAGACCGATCGCATCGAAGCACGACTGACCCACGCCGAGCGCAAGCGCATCGAGCATGGCGCCGCACTCGCCGGCAAGCCGGTCTCGTCGTTCGTCGTGGTTGCTGCTCTCGGCCTCACCGACACTCTCGTCAGCGAGCAGGCCACCACCGTCGTCCCCGGCGATTACTTCGACCACCTGCTCTCGTCACTCGACGATGCCGGGCGCGCGCCGGCGCTCGAGCGCGCCGCGCGCACCGCACGACGGCGGCGACGGATCAAGGCCGCGTGAGCCACAGCATCGAGCCGCTCGCAGACGGCCGCGACCTCGACACCTTCACCTGCGGACACGCCGCGCTCGACACGTGGCTACGCGACCACGCCCACCGAGCGACACGCCAGGGCACTCGCACCTACCTCCTCGTCGAAGACAGAACCGCGACCGTCGCCGGCTACTACGCGATCGCCCCGCACCTCATCGAGCGCGAAGCGACGCTGCGCCGGATCGGCCGCGGGGCGCCCCAGCAGATCCCGGCGATCCTCCTCGCCAAGCTCGCCCTCCACGAACGACTCCACGGCCAAGGCCTCGGCGCGGAGCTGCTCATCCACGCCCTGACTACCATCACCACCGCCGCGCGCTCAGCCGGCGGCCGCCTCGTCATCGTCGATGCCATCGACGACAACGCCGCCGCCTTCTACCGCGCCCACGACTTCGAGCCGACGCCGAACGACCTACACCGGCTCATCCTCAAGCTCAGCACCGTCGCCAGAGCGCTCGACCTCCCCTGGCCCTGAGCGCAGCACGCGACGCACACCCTCGCCTCACCCTCGAAGACCCCGCCTCGACCGAGGCCCTCATCGAGGCGCCGAGATCCCAACATGGCGGCGTGTCGCGGTTGCTGCGCAGTCTCAGCCAGCGCATGCATGCGCCGGATCCGCATCGGGAGGTTTCTGACGCTCGACGTAGCTCGTGCTGATCTCCCCGGGAACCCCGAGACCCTCCACAATGGCGAAACCCCCGCATTTGCGGGGGTTTCGCACTATCGGGGCGCCGAGATTTGAACTCGGGACCTCACCGACCCGAACGGTGCGCGCTACCAGGCTGCGCCACGCCCCGAATCACTGTCCAGTATTCCACAGGGACGGCGATGGTACGTTGGCGCCGCTTATGCCCGCGCCCACCGCCGAGATCGTCGCCTTCATCGACGAGCTGCTCGAGATCGAGCGCTTCACCGATCTCGGCCCGAATGGCCTCCAGGTTCCGGGTGCGGCCCAGGTCACGACCGTCGTCACCGGCGTCTCGGCCCAGACCCAGCTCTTCGAGCGCGCACTCCAGGAGGACGCGCAGCTCGTGCTCGCCCATCACGGGATCCTGTGGGACTTCGAGCCGCGCCGCATAGGCCCCGCGCAGGCGACGCGCCTGAGGCTTCTGCTCGCCAACGACGTCGCGCTCGCCGGCTACCACCTGCCGCTCGACGCGCATCCCGAGCACGGCAACAACGCCATCCTCGCGACGCAGCTCGGCGCGACAAGCCACACTCGCGCTTTCCCCTTCAAAGGCGAGCCGATTGGCGTGATCGCCACGTTCGACGGCGACGGCGTCCCCGCCGCCGACCTCTTCACGCGTGTCCGACAGGTCACCGAACGCGAGCCGCTCGTCTTCGACGGCGGCCCCGAGCGCATCCGCACGCTCGGGATCGTCTCCGGCTCGGCCGCCAATACGCTCTCCGAGGCGATCGACCTGAAGCTCGACGCGTTCCTCACCGGCGAGCCGAAGGAGCACGTCATGGCGCAGGCGCGCGAGAACGGCATCCACTTCGTCGCCGCCGGTCACTACGCGACCGAGACGTTCGGGATCCGCCGCCTCGGCGAGCTCGTCGCGGAGCGTTTTGGCGTCCGCCACGTGTTCGTCGACATTCCGAACCCGGTCTGAGCGCCGACCCGCCAAGTGCGGACCTGGCACGAAAGCGGACCCGTAGACCGCCGCAGACCTGACGAAACCTGCACGGCATCGCACCAGAGCCGTTGCACTCCGTCCAGCAGCGGCGGTATAAGTGGCGTAAGTAGCGGTCTTCCCCAAGAGGAGGTTTCGTTCCGATGGCCATTCACCTGACGCCCACCGAGTTGGCGCGAGAGGCCGGACTCGAACGCCGCGACGTCATCAGCAAGTGCGTCGAGATGGGCGTCCCGATCTTCCACGGACGGATCGACAAGACCCTGTTCATGACGAGCCTCGGTCAGCAGCATCCGGCGATGGCGGCCCCGCCGCCGCGCCTCGCGACCGGATAGGTCGCCACGACTCCCGGGGGACTGCCTCTGCCGGCCGTACGGCCGGCTGCGGCACCCCCTGGCGCGCCAACCCGCGCGCCGTCCCAGCCTCGTGCCTAGAATCGAAAACCTCCGCATTTCCGGCACGAGGAGGACGCCCCAGATGGACGCCAGCGCCACGAGCGGCACCGAGGCATCGACCGGCTCGAAGACGATCGCCGATCTGCTGCCGCTGGCGGCTGAGCGCTACGGCGACCGCGTCGCCGTGAAGTACAAGAAAGATGGGGCTTGGCAGGACGTCACCGTCGCCGAGGCGGCGGCGATCGCGCAGGAGATCGGGCTCGGACTGATCGACCTCGGGATCGCACCGGGTGACGGCGTCTCGATCCTCTGCCGCACCCGTCCGGAGTGGACCTACTGCGACTTCGGCGCAACCGAGGCGGGCACATGCGTCGTGCCGATCTACCCGACGAACGCTCCCGAGGAGTGCGAGTGGGTGCTGTTCGACTCCGGCGCGCGCGTCGTGATCTGCGAGGACGCCACGCAGGTGGCGAAGATCGCCGAGATCCGCGCGAAACTGCCGGAGCTCGAGCACGTGGTCGTGATCGACGCCGAGGGCGCGACCGGCGATGCGATCCCGCTCGCCGACCTGCGCGCCCGCGGCGCCCATGGCGATCGCACGGAGCTCGACCGCCGCATCGCCGCGGTCAAGCACGACGACCCCTTCACGATCATCTACACCTCGGGCACGACCGGCCCCCCGAAGGGCTGCGTCCTCACGCACGGCAACTACCGCGCGATCCTCACGATGGCGCAGTCGACGCGCGCCGTCGACAGCGACGAGCTGACGTACCTCTACCTGCCGCTCGCCCACTCGTTCGCGCTGCTGATCCAGCTGCTGAGCTTCGACGTCGGCGCGACGCTCGCGTACTGGTCGAACGACCCGCAGCAGCTCGTCGTCGAGCTCAACGAGGTGCATCCGACGAACTTCCCGTCCGTCCCGCGCATCTTCGAGAAGATCTACACGCTCGTCACCTCAAACGGCGACCCGGAGCTGATCGCGAAGGCGGTCAGAGTCGGGATCGCCGTGCGCGAGCTCGAGCTCGCCGGCCAGCCGGTGCCCGAGGAGCTGCAGCAGCACTTCGCGCGCGCCGAGGAGGAGCTGTTCTCCAAGGTCCGCGGGGCGTTCGGCGGCAGAATGCGCCAGGCGATCTCCGGCGCCGCACCGATCTCCAAGGAGATCCTCCAGTTCTTCTTCGCCTGCGGCGTGCCGGTGTTCGAGGGCTATGGGATGACCGAGACGGCGACCGCAGCGACCTTCCAGTCGCTCGACGCCTACAAGTTCGGCACGGTCGGGCGCCCGTTTCCCGGCGTCGAGCTGAGAATCGCCGACGACGGCGAGGTCCTGATCAAGGGCGAGAACATCTTCGCCGGCTACCACAACAACGCCGACGCGTCGTTCGGCGCCGTCACCGACGGCTGGCTGCACACCGGTGATCTGGGCTCGATCGACGAGGACAGCTTCCTCTCGATCACCGGCCGCAAGAAGGACATCATCATCACGGCGGGCGGAAAGAACCTCACCCCCGCCAACGTCGAGAACGACATGAAGCAGTGCCGCTGGGTCTCGCAGGCGGTCATGTACGGCGACCGCCGCCCCTACCCGGTGATGCTCATCACCCTCGACGAGGAGGAGATCGTCCCGTGGGCGCAGCAGCAGGGACTGCCGACGCAGCTCGAGGCGCTCGCGAGGCATCCCGACGTCCACGCGCTCGTGCAGACGCATCTCGACCGGGCCAACGAGAAGTACGCGCAGGTCGAGAAGGTCAAGAAGATCACGATCCTCCCCCACGACCTCTCGCAGGAGACGGGAGAGCTGACGCCGACGCTGAAGGTCAAGCGCAACGTCGTCAACGAGAAGTACAGAGCGCTGTTCGACGAGCTGTACGCGAGCTGAACCTCAGGGTGCATCTAAGGGTCTGAAACGCCGCAAATCGCGGAGCACAGGCTTTACCCTCCCAAGAGAGCGCATGCGCACCGATCCCAGCGACACAGGCGGCCTCTTCGTCACCCGGCGACCGGGGACCCGCCCGGTGCAGTTCCGTACGCCGCCCAGACGCGGCGACGACAGACGGCAGCGCTTCGACGGCCTCGTCGCCGCCGGGCTGCTCGCGGCGATGGTCGTCGTGAACCTCTGCTTCTGGGGGCCGCTGCCGCTCGGTTGCCTGTGGCTCGGCGGGCGCATGCAGTATCTGACCGACAGCATCTTCGGCGGCCTGACGGTTGCGTTCGCGACGATGATCGGCGGACTGCTGCTCGGGCTGATGGCGCTCAAGCGGCTCGACTACGCGTGGATCCTCGTGCGCCGCGCCGCCGGGCACGACCAGCGCGAGGGCATGATCGGGCGCATCTTCATGATCTGCGCCTTGATCGCCCTGCCGGTCTTCGGCGTCTGGTTCCTGTTCTTCAGCGGCGCCTCGATGTCCGGCTTCGACGTGCAGGGCATGCTGGGCGGCTGACGCCGCTCTTCGCGATGGGCCTGCTCGACTACTACCGGCAGTTTGCCGGCATGACCGACGAAGAGATCAGCGCGCAGCTGCGCGAGCAGGCCGACGAGCAGCGCCGTCGCGCGCTCGCACGGATCGACCAGCTCGACGTCTCGCGCACGACATGGCACGAGCTGCCGCATCCCGACGTCGTCAACGCCGTGACGTACGCGGCGCGCGGCGCGCTCAACGTGCAGCCCGACCCGACCGCCGAGGAGCTGCGCCGCGAGCTCGCCCAGCGCAACGGGATCGAGCCCGACCGGGTCGTCGTCGGGCACGGCGCCGGACCGCTGCTCGCGTCCGCCGCTCGTGCGCTGCTCGGACCCGGCGACGAGCTGCTGACCCCGTGGCCGTCCTATGGGCTCTATCCGGTGATGGCGCAGCGCGCCGGCGCGCGCGCCGTGCCGGTCCCGAACGGGCACGATGTCGACCGGCTGCTTGCGGCCGTCACGCCGGCCACGCGCGCGATCGCGCTCTGCAACCCAAACGACCCGACGGGGGAGCACCTTACGAGCGCCACCTTGCGCGAGCTGCTCGACGCACTGCCCGAGCACGCCTCGCTGCTGCTCGACGAGGCGCTCGCGGACTTCGTCACCGCCGAGCGCAGCGACGCCGCCAGCGGCTCCGCGACCACCGCTCTGCTCGACGAGCACCCCCGCCTGCTGATCTTCCGCACCTTCTCGAAGGCCTACGGTCTCGCCGGCCTGCGCGCCGGCTACGCACTCGGCGGCCCCGGCTCGGAGGAGCTGCTGGCGCGGATGGCGCCGGAGTTGGGGATCGGCCTCCCGGTGCAGATCGGCGCGCTCGAGGCGCTCAGAAGATGCGACGGCCAGCTTGCGCAGCGGCGGGCCGCCGTTGCGGCCGAGCGCGATCGCCTGCTCGACGCGCTGCACGACCTGCCGATCGATGCGTCTCCAAGCGAGGCGAACGTGCTGTGGCTGCGCCCGACCGGCCTGACGGGCGGCGAGCTGGCGATGCGGCTGCAGCGCAGCGGCGTGCTCGTGCAGAGCGGCATGAGCGTCGGCGACGAGCACCACGTGCGCGTGACGCTGCAGAGCGCCCCCGCCACGGACCGTCTGCTCGACGCGCTGCGCACCGCACTCGGCGCGAGCTGAGCGACGACTGCTACTCCGACGCCGACTGCCGCAGCAGCGTGCCGGTCGTCTGCTCGAGGATCTTGCGCCAGCGGGTGGTCTGCTCGGGCTCGGTGGCGAAGTGCTTGACGACCTTGCGCACGCGCGTGGCGGAGATCTCGATCCCATGGCGCGCGGCGACCTGCTTGAGGTGCGGGTAGTCCTCGGCCAGCTTCACCGTCACCGAGCGGAAGCCGTGGCTGGCGATTTGCACGCGCGAGCCGTAGTCCATCACGCTCGTGCGGAACATCAGCTCGTCGGATGGGTCGGGCTCGATCAAGACGATGTCCACGCCCGGATAGCGCTCCTCCCACATCGTGCGGATCTCGTGCAGGCGCCGGTACGTCATCAGCTTGAACGCCTGATAGCCGATCTGCGCGAAGCCCATGTCGGAGACGCGCGGATGCAGCGGATTCTCGCGGCGCGCCTCGTTCACGTAGGGCACGAGCGGGTTGACGACGATCACCAGTCTCGCGCCCGCCTCGACGGCGAGATCGAGATTCGTCGTCGAGATCATCCCGCCGTCGATCAGCTCGCGGTCGCCGATGCGGACTGGCTCGTAGACCATCGGCAGCGCCGTCGAGGCGCGCACGGCGGTCGAGATCGGCACATCGTCGAAGCCGTCGGTGCCGAAGACGACGCGTTCGCACGTGTCGAGGTCCGTCGCCGTGATGTACAGCTGGCGCTCCAGCTCGCGGAAGTCGTTCGTGCGGTCCTCGTCGTCGAGCACCCGCCGGACGTAGTCCTCGATGCCGCGGCCGGTGTACATGCCGGCCGGCAGGCCCTCGGCGATCCCGAGCACGACGTCGAGCGCGGAGACCTGGCCGACGTGGCGCGCGAGCGTATATCCGAGCTTGGCCAGCTGCCACGGGAACACCGCCGCCTTGCCGGCCAGCTCGCGCAGGTTGAGCGACAACAGCGTGCTGAGCGCGATCTCCGGGAAGGGCGTGGGCGCCTGCCGGTCGAGCACGCGCATCATCTCCTCGGGAGACACCCCATTCGCCGTCATCGCGGCAACGAAGGAGCCGGCGCTGGTGCCGACGAAGATGTCGAAGTCCGTCACGGAGCGGTTGACGGACAGCAGGTCGAGCGCGCGCAGCGCGCCGATCTCGTAGACGGCGCCAGTGAAGCCACCACCACCGAGCACGAGCGCGGTCTTCGACGGCTTGCTGTGGCGCGGAGCCGCCCGGCGACCATGCGACGATGTCGCCGCTCTGCGCCCTCTCGCGGATGTCTTCAGGCTGACAACTTTGCCCATCACCACTGATTGTACGGCGCCGTTCGGGCGTATCCGACCGCGACTTCCGCTCCGGAGTGCTGTTGTGAACCGCGTGCGCCGCTCCGTACTGCTCTTGATCGCGCTCATCCTGCTCGCGAGCGCGGGATCCGCCGCGGCCGCACCCCTTGACGGCCTCGTCGCAAGCGGCCTCGCCCGCGCGGGCGGCGGTTCGGGCGGCTACGTCCTCGACACCACGACGGGCCGCACGCTCGCGGCGGTGCGCGCCGACACGCCACGCATCCCGGCCTCCGTCGAGAAGCTCTACACCACCTCGACGGCGCTGCTGCGCTTCGGCCCGGACGCGACGCTGCAGACACGTGTGCTGGGAGTCGGGACACTCGACGACGCCGGCACCTGGCACGGCGATCTCTACCTGCGCGGCGGCGGCGATCCGACGTTCGGCAGCGCCACCTTCACCCGGCTCGCCTACGGCCTCGGCACCACCGTCTCGACGCTCGCCGAGCGCGTGCGCGCCGCCGGCATCGTGCACGTGGCCGGTCGGATTCGCGGAGACGAATCGTGGCTCGACAGCCTGCGCGGCGGACCGGCGAGCGGCTACGCGCTCGACTTCGACATCGGCGGCCCGCTCGGCGGTCTCCTGTTCAACCGCGGCCTCGCGCGCGAGGACGGCAGCGCGCTGCAGGCGCAACCGGCGAAGTTCGCCGCCCAGCAGCTCACGCTCGAGCTGCGCCGCGCGCGGGTGCGCGTGCCGCAGGCCCCGGCGATCGGCATCGCCCCGGCCGACGCGGAGGAGATCGCGACTGTCGACTCGCCGACGATGGCGACACTCGTGCGCCTCACGCTCGTCCCCTCCGACAACCTGTTCGCCGAGATGCTGCTGAAGAACGTCGGCGCGCGCTTCGGCAGCGCCGGCTCTACGACCGCCGGCGTGACCGTCGTCAAGCGCACGATCGCCCGTTACGGCGTGCGCCCGCAGATCGCCGACGGGTCGGGCCTCTCACGCGTCGACCACACCTCGCCGCGGCAGGTCGTCACGCTGCTGAACGCGCTGCGCGGGAACCTCTTCCTGCGCGCCGCGCTGCCGGTCGCCGGCCGCTCCGGCACGCTCGCCGACCGCATGCGCCATACGACCGCGCAGGACCGTTGCCAGGCGAAGACCGGGACGCTGTCCAACGTCTCGGCTCTCGCCGGCTACTGCCGCACACTCAACGGCCACGTGCTCGCGTTCTCGTTCATCGAGAACAGCGTCTACACGCCGACGGCGAAGGCCGCCGAGGACCGCATGGTCGTCGCACTCGCGCGCTCGCGCCCGGGCGGCACGGCGATCCCCACTCCGGTCTCCGCACCGCCGTCTACAACGCCCGCACCCGCCCCGCCGGCGGGCGGCGGCGGGGCTTCGCCCACCGCCGCGCGCTGAGCCCGCGCGCGCCTATCTGGTGCGCTTGACGAAGACCGCGACGTCCTGGATGCGGTCGATCGTGAACGTCTTGCCCTCGAACTTCGCGAAGTCCTGGTAGCCGATCGCGCCGCTCGGACGTGTAGCCGACCTGGGCCAGCTGCCGCCGTCGATCCGTCGTCCCGGCCTGCGCCATCCGCCGTAGACGGACGCCCTCGCGACTTCCGACTCAAGTCTCGTACTGGATCACGCCGGTCACGAACGCGAGCACGAAGCCGGCTGACAGCAGCGCGATCGCCCCCACGCCGGCGAGCACACGACGGTCTCGCAGTTGCTCAGGCCGCAATGCGAGCAGCAGCGCCAGCAGCACGATCGGGTCAAAGTACTTTTGGTAGGCGAGCCGCGTCGCGAACTGCGCGATGAGGAAGCAGCCGAGCAGCAGGACCGGCAAGGAGCGGGGACCACAGCGCCGCGCGACCATCGCGAGCACCGCGCACCCCAGTGGAACGAGCAGCCAGAACGGCCAGGCGGTGCCCAGCGGCTGCGGGCCGCTGCGAGCAATCCGCCAGATCCAGCCCTCGTCGCCCGTGTGGTAGGCGAGCGGGACGATCAGCAGCACCACAACCCCGCCGGCCGCTGCCACCAGGGGCAGCCGCCAGCGCCGCATTCCGCCGCGGCGCAGCTCGTCCCACAGCGCCGGCCCGTGCAGCAGCGTGCCGTACACGCCGGCGATCGCGAGTGCGTATAGCGGCGCGCGCAGCCGCGAGTCGCCCGCCCAGCCGAGCCGTCCCTCGGCGGGCGCGCAGAGGCCGCACGACGCCGGGTCGGCCATCGGCGAGACGAACCCGTGCCACGCCAGCACGAGCGCCAGCGTCGGCAGTGCAGCGAGGCCGAGCAGCGCGAGTCCGCCGGCGAGCGTGCGCGGCTCGCGCGGCAGGTGCAGGACGAGCACGACGAGCGCGAGCAGCCCGAGCCACGCGCTGCTCTGGCGCGTCAGCACCGCCAGTCCGATCGCCGCGCACGCAACCGCGAACGCCGGCAACCCGGCCCCGCGCTCAAACGCGAGCAGCCGCTCGATCGCGACCAGCGAGAGCAGCAGCGCCAGGTTGTCGGTCACAAGGATGAAGGACTGCCCGAACACGTACGGCGAGCAGGCGAAGAGCGCGGCGAGCAGGATCGCGGGACCGCTCGCGAAGGCCGCGTAGCGACGCAGCAGCCGGTACAGCATGAGCGCGACCCCGTAGGAGATCAGCACCTCGACGACCCGCAGGCGCCACAGCTCCAGCGTCACGACTCTGCTCCACGCCGCGATCAGCAGGTGGAACAGCGGCGTCTGCGCGGCCGGATAGTGGACGAGGTCGGGCGTCCACAGCTCCTGCGCGAACTTGCCGATCGTCGGCAGGTGGTAAGCCAGCTCGTCGCCGGCGTGAAACGTCGGCATCGTGCGCGTCAGGCCGCGCAGCGCGATCACACCGGCGACGAATGGCAGCGCGAGCAGCAGCGCCGCCCTCCAGCGGTCGGGCATGCGACGCCAACCGTCGGCGATCCGCCCCTGGCGCGCGGTCGTCGTGGTCTGCGCCATGCCGTTCAGACGACCGATCAGGACGGAGGTTGCGAGGACTCGTCGCCGTCGCGGTCGGCGGTGTCCGTGTCGACCGCGACCGCCTCGCCCCGCAGCAGCGCCTCGAGCCCGTCCTCGTCGAGCACTGGCACTCTCAGCCGCTCCGCCTTCTCCAGCTTGGAACCGGCCGCCTCTCCCGCCACTACGTAGTCGGTTCTTCGCGACACCGACGTCGTCACGCGCCCGCCGGCGGCGAGGATCCGCTCCGTCGCCTGCTCGCGCGTGAGCGTCGGCAGCGTCCCCGTCAGCACGACTGTCTTGTCGGCCAACGGGCCCTCGCCCGGCGGCGGACCCTCCTCCTCCAGCCGCAAGCCCAGCTCGCGCAGGTCGGCGATCAGCGCGCGCATCGAGTCGTCCTGCAGCTGGTCGTGAATCAGCTGGCCCACGATCGGCCCGATCCCAGGCGTGTCGGCGATCTGCTCCGCGCTCGCCGCCATCAGCGCCTCGACCGAGCGGAAGCGCTGCGCGAGGTTGCGGCCGGTGACCGCACCGATGCCCTCGATTCCGATACCGAACAGCACGCGTCCGAACGGCCGCTGCTTCGACGCCTCGATCGCGGCCACCGCGTTGCGCGCCGAGACCTCGCCGAAGCGCTCGAGCTCCATCAGCTGCTCGACGCTCAGGCGGTAGAAGTCGGCGACGGTTCTCACGAGCCCGCGCTCCATCAGCATCGAGACTTGCTTCTCGCCGATCCCGTCGACGTCCATCGCCCCCCGCGAGACGAAGTGCGCCAGCAGCTGCCAGCGGCGACCGGGGCACGCGAGGTTCGGACAGTGTGTGAAGACGCTGCCCTCCGGCTTGACCGTCGGCGTCGCGCAGATCGGGCACTCCGACGGCGGCCCCGGCGCCGGCCCGCGGTCCTCGCGCTCGACGACGTGCGGCGCGGGCGAGACGACCTGCGGAATCACGTCCCCAGCGCGCAGCACGATCACGTCGTCGCCGGGGCGCACGTCCTTGCGCTCGAGGTCCTCCTCGTTGTGCAGCGTCGCCTGCTTGACAGTCACACCGCCGACGTGGACCGGCTCCAGCTCGGCGAACGGGTGCAGCGAGCCGAACTTGCCGACGTTCCAGTGGACCGCGATCAGTCTCGTGACGGCCGTCGTCGGCGGGAACTTCCAGGCGATCGCCCAGCGCGGGTCGCGTCCCACGACCCCGAGCCGCCGCTGCAGCTCGTAGTCGTCGACCTTCACGACGGCGCCGTCGATCTCGAACGCGAGCGCGCCGCGCTGCTCCTCCCACGCGCGGCAGCGCGCAATCACCTCCGCGTCGCTCCCGAGCTTCGCGACGTCGGGGTTGACGCGGAAGCCGTGGTCTCTCAGCCACTCAAGCGCCTCCCAGTGGCTCGCGATCCCCAGCCCGTCGGAGACGCCGATGCCGTAGGCCCACATCGACAGCGGCCGCTCGGCCGACTGTCTCGGATCGAGCTGCCGGATCGCGCCAGCGGCCGAGTTGCGCGGGTTCATGAACGTCGAAAGGCCCGCCTCGGCGCGTCTGAGGTTGACCTGCTCGAAGTCGGCGAGCGAGATGTAGATCTCGCCGCGCACCTCCACGCGTCTCGGCGCATCCTCGATCGACAGCGGGATCGACCCAACGGTCCGCAGGTTGTGCGTGACGTCTTCGCCGATCTCGCCGTTGCCGCGCGTGGCGCCGCGCACAAGAACGCCGTCCTCGTACAGCAGCGAGATCGCGAGCCCGTCGACCTTCGGCTCGACGACGTACTCGAACACCGGGTTCTCGATCCCTTCGCGCGCCAGGTGGCCGCGCATGCGCTCGATCCAGCCCTGCAGCTCCTCGTCGCTGCGCGCGTTCGCCAGCGACAGCATCGGCTGCAGGTGATGGACCTTCTCCAGCGCCGAGACCGGCTCGCCACCGACGCGCTGCGTCGGCGAGTCAGGCGTCAGCAGCTCGGGGTGCGCCGCCTCGATCGCACGCAGCTCGTCGAGCAGCGCGTCATATCTGTCGTCGCCGATGACCGGGTCGTCGAGGACGTAGTAGCGATGGCCGTGGAAGGCCAGCTCTCTGCGCAGCTCCGCCGCACGCGCGGCCGGGTCCTGCTCGGCCGCCGCACCACCGTCCGCCGGCTCCGTGCCTCTCGCCGAGCTCACTCCACCTCGCGCGCGGCTGGCGCGATCAGGCGCGCGAGGTCGTGCTGCTCGAGCGCGCCGATCCCGTCGCGATGCGTCAGATCGAAGTGTACGGGCGTGATTGCAATCCGCCCGGCCGCGACCGCCGCGATGTCGGTTCCCTCCTCGTCGCCCGTCTGGACCGCGTCGCCGTAGATGCGGAACAGGCGTCGGTTCGGATGCTCCTCGTCCTGCAGCTGGAGCACATCCTCGTAGATGCGCTTGCCGAGTCGCGTCACCTCGACGCCGTTCGGCTCGACGCCGGGGACGTTGACGTTCAGCAGCGTCCCGGCCGCCAGCGGCACCTCGTCGAGCTCGCCGACGATCCGCGCGGTGAACGCCGCCGCGAGCTCGAAGTCGAAGGTGCGTCCGAGGCGGAAGTCGAGCTCGCGCGCCTGGGACTGCTGCGAGACCGCGATCCCCGGCAGCTCGAGCAGCAGCGCCTCAAACGCCGCCGCGACTGTGCCTGAGTAGGTGATGTCGTCGCCGAGGTTGAGCCCGTGGTTGATGCCCGAGACGACGATCTCCGGCTGGAACTCGTCGATCAACCCGAGCTTCGTCAGCCGCACGCAGTCGACCGGCGTGCCGTCGGTCGCGAAGCCGTGCGTGCCGTCGTCGAAGTCGACCCGCTCGACCCACAGCGGCCGGCGCGTCGTGATCGAACGCGCGGTGGCGGAGCGGTTGCCGTCGGGCGCGACGACGGCGAGCTCGACGCCCGGCACCTCCAGCAGCGCACGCCGCAGCGCCTGGAGGCCCTCGGCCTCGATCCCGTCGTCGTTCGTGAGGAGGACCCGCATCGGTCAGGGATGGTAGTCGGGCGCCCGGAAAGGGCCCTCGCCGAGCACAGAGCGGCCGTCGTAGCCGACGCCTACGAGATGCAGCCCGTGTGGCAGCGCCGTCTTGCCCGCACGCGAACGGGGCGCGCCGTCGAGCAGCGCGACGAAGTCCTCCATCGACCGGCGTCCGTCCGCGACCTCGAGCATCGTTCCGACGAGCACACGGTTCATGTTGCGCATGAACGAATCGGCCTCGATCCAGAACGCGAGCACGTCACCACCCTCGGCCCGCCACGCCGCCGAGCGCACGTCGCGCTCGAAGCGCACGTGCTCCGTCTCCGTCGGCGTGAAGGCGGTGAAGTCATGCGTGCCGACCAGCGCGGCGGCACACATGTCGAGCGCCTCGCGATCGAGCGGATACGACCACCACAGCGCACGTCCCCGCTCGAACGCGCTGCGCGTGCCCCGCGCCAGCACGCGGTAGCAGTAGGCGCGGCTCGTCGCGTCGTGCCGCGCACTGAAGCCGGGCGCCGCCGCCTCGCTCGCCAACACGGCGAGGTCGTCAGGCAGCAGGGCGTTGAGCTTATGCGGCGGCACCGGCGGGCCTTCGTAGCTCGCCACCTGCGCCCACGCGTGGACACCGGCGTCGGTGCGGCCGGCAACGATCAGCGGGACCCGCTCCCGCCGCAGCACGACCGCAAGCGCGCGCTCCAGCTCCGCCTCGACCGTGCGACGGCCAGGTTGCCGTGCCCAGCCCGCGAAGCCGCCGCCCTCGTACTCGAGCGTCAGTCTTGTAGTGAGCGCTGCGGTCACGGCACCCGATCGGCGCCGTGACGCTAGACCAGCTCGAGGAAGACCATCTCGGTCGCGTCAGAGCGACGCGGACCGAGCTTGAGGATGCGGGTGTAGCCACCCGGTCGCTCCGCGTACCGCGGAGCGATCTCCTCGAACAGCTTGTACACGCTGAACTTGTCCTGCCCGAGCGCCGACAGCGCCTGCCGGCGGGCATGCAGGTCGCCGCGCTTGGCGAGCGTGATCAGCTTCTCCAGCTCAGGCTTGACGGCCTTTGCCTTGGTCTCACTGGTTCTGATCCGCTCGTGCTCGATGACCTCCTTGCAGAGGTTCTGCAGCAGCGCCTTGCGATGTGAGGCGCTGCGGGAGAGCTGGTAGCGGTTGCGTTGATGGCGCATGAGCGTAGACGAGGGTACCGGAGCGTCAGTCGTTGCGCAGCGAGAGGCCGCGGCCCTCGAGCGTCTCGATGACCTCGTCGATCGACTTCTTGCCGAAGTTCGGGATCGCGTTGAGCTCGTTCTCGGTTTTCGAGATGAGGTCGCCGACGGTCTGGATGCCCGCGCGCTTGAGGCAGTTGTACGAACGCACGCCCAGCTCCAGCTCCTCGATCAGGATGTCGTCCATCGCGTTCGCGGGACGACCGCCGGGCCCACCGGCGTTGCCGCCGACGCCGCCCACTCCGCCGACGAGGCCCGGCTCGAGCGCACCGAGGCCGCCCGTGTCGCGCAGCTCGACGACGCGGTCGGCGTCGGTGAAGATCGCCAGCTGGCTGATGAGAATCTCAGCCGCCTCGCGCAGCGCGGCGTGCGGGTCGATCGAGCCATCGGTCTCGATGTCGAGCGTCAGCTTGTCGAAGTCCGTCTTCTGGCCGACGCGCGCCTGCTCGACGGCGTACGCCACACGGCGCACCGGCGAGAAGATCGAGTCGATCGGGATCACGCCGATCGGCTGGTCGGCGGACTTGTTCTCCTCCGCCGGGCGGTAGCCGCGACCGCGACCGATCGTCAGGTAGACCTCGAGCTTGGTTCTTCTCTCGAGCGTCGCGACGTGCGCGTCCGGGTTGAGGATCTCGACGCCGGAGGGCAGATCGATGTCCTTCGCGGTGATCTCGCCCGGGCCCGTGACGACGAGCGGCGCCTCGATCTCGGTCGCGTCGGAGTGCATCCGGCAGACGATGCCCTTGAGGTTGAGGACGATGTCGGTCACGTCCTCCTTGACCCCGGGGATCGTCGAGAACTCGTGCGCAACGCCCTCGATGCGGACGCTCGTGACGGCCGCCCCGGCGAGCGAGCTCAGCAGCACGCGGCGCAACGAGTTGCCGAACGTGTAGCCGAAGCCGCGGTCGAGCGGCTCGATCGTGAAGGAACCGCGGTTCTCCTCGACGGTCTCGGTTGTGATTCGGGGGACTTGGAAATCGAGCATCGGGGTCGGTCCTAACGTCGTCGTGTCATGAGCGCCGCCCGGGGGCGGTCATGGGCGCGTCGTGCGGCCGCGGCGGTGCGGCCGGCGTCGCGCGGGCGGGGGATTACTTCGAGTAGAGCTCGACGATGAGCTGCTCCAGCACCGGTGCGGCGATCTCGCGCCGCTCGGGCTTGCGCAGCACCTTCGCCGTCAGCGCGTCGTGGTCCGCCTGCAGCCACGCCGGCACCTGACCGGTCAGCTCCGTCGCCTCGCGGATCACCTGCGACGCGCCACTGGAGGCCTTGACGGCAATCACGTCGCCGTCGCGCAGCGAGTAGCTCGGGATGTCGACGCGGCGGCCGTTGATCGTCCAGTGTCCGTGCCGGATCAGCTGGCGCGCCTGGCGGCGCGACGCGGCGAAGCCAAGGCGGACGAGCACGTTGTCAAAGCGGCACTCGAGCATGCGCAGCAGGTTCTCGCCGGTGATGCCCGGCTGACGGCTGGCCTTCTCGTAGTAGGCGCGGAACTGACGCTCGAGCACGCCGTAGTAGCGACGCGCCTTCTGCTTCTCGCGCAGCTGGACGCGGTACTCGCTCTGTCTCTGACGCCCGCGGCCGTGATCGCCCGGCGGGTAGGCGCGACGCTCGACGCCGCACTTGTCGGTGAGGCAGCGCTCGCCCTTGAGGAAGAGCTTCTGGCCCTCCCGCCGGCACTGCTTGCACTGTGGGCTGGTGTCTCGTGCCATGGCGGCGAACTCCCCTAGACGCGCCGCCGCTTGCGCGGCCGGCACCCGTTGTGGGCCTGCGGAGTCACGTCACGAACCGCCGTCACCTCGAGGCCTGCGGCCTGGAGCGAGCGGATCGCGGTCTCGCGGCCGGAGCCGGGACCCTTGACGAAGACCTCGACCTTCTGCAGGCCGTGCTCGATGCCCTTGCGGGCAGCCGCGTCGGCGGTCACCTGCGCGGCGAACGGGGTCGACTTGCGCGAGCCTCTGAAGCCGGCGCCGCCGGCGGACTCCCACGCGATCACGTTCCCCTCGCGGTCGGTCAGCGAGACGATCGTGTTGTTGAAGCTGGTCTTGATGTGCGCCTGGCCGACCGGGATGTTCTTGCGGACTCTGCGGCGGCCGCGCTGCGGGCGCTTCGGTGCTGGGCTCACTTACTTCTTCCCCGCCTTCTTCTTGCCGGCGACCTGCATGCGCTTGGGACCCTTGCGCGTGCGGGCGTTGGTCTTCGTTCTCTGACCGCGCACGGTCAGGCCGCGGCGATGGCGGAGGCCGCGATAGCAGCCGATCTCCATCAGGCGCTTGACGTTCTGCGAGCGCTCGCGGCGCAGGTCGCCCTCGACGATGAGATCTCTGTCGATCTGGTCGCGGAGCTTGCTGACCTCGTCCTCGGTGAGGTCACGCACGTAGGTGTCCGGCGAGATGCTCAGCTCGGACAGAAGCTTGTTCGACTGCGACCGACCGATCCCGTAGATGTACGTCAGACCGATCTCGACGCGCTTGTTCAGCGGGATGTTGATGCCTGCTATGCGAGCCATACGCGCGCCCTACCCCTGCCGCTGCTTGTGGCGGGGATTCGAGCAGATGACCAGCACGCGCCCGTGGCGGCGGATGATCTTGCACTTCTCGCACATCGGCTTGACCGACGGTCGTACCTTCATGATCCCTTTCGGCTGGTTCCAGTCGACTCGGCTCTGGCTGCCGGGGCGGCTGCCGCTACCACGTCGAGGACTTCACGCGCAGCCGGAGCCAAGCGGCTCCGAGCGCGACGATGAAGAGTAGCAAAGCAGGAACGCAAAGGGCCGCGTACTACGCGACGGCCCGACGGCCGTGCTCGTGCCACGGCGTCAGCACGCGCGGCCCGTCGGCCGTGATCGCGATCGTGAACTCGAAATGGGCGGCGAGCGAGCCGTCTTGCGTGAAGATCGACCAGTGGTCGTCGGCCATCCGCACCTGATGGCGCCCGGCCGTGACCATCGGCTCGATCGCGAGCACCATCCCCTCCTCCAGCCGTGGGCCGCGCCCGGGCGGACCGTAGTTGGGAATCTGCGGATCCTCGTGCATCTCGCGGCCAATGCCATGCCCGACGAGCGAGCGGATGATCGAGAAGCCCTCCGCCTCGACGTGTTGCTGGATCGCGTGCGAGATGTCGCCGAGGCGGTTGCCGGCGACGCACTGCGGCACTGCCGCGAACAGCGACCCTTCGGTCGTGTCGAGCAGCTTCTGCGCGACCGGCGTGATCGGCCCGACCGGGAAGGTGCGTGCGGCGTCCGCGACCCAGCCGTCGAGCACGACGCCGACGTCGACCGACAGGACGTCGCCGCGCTCCAGCTTGTACTTCCCTGGGATCCCGTGCACGACCATCGCGTTCGGCGAGGCGCAGATCGAGCCGGGGAAGCCGCGATAGCCCTTGAAGGCCGGCGTCGCGCCCTGCGAGCGGATGAAACGCTCGGCCGCGTCGTCCAGCTCGTGCGTCGTGATGCCCGGCCGGATCTTCCCCTCAACCAGCTCGAGCGTGCGGACGAGGACGTCCCCCGCCGCGGCCATCTTGTCGATCTGATCTGGCGTCTTCTTGACGATCACAGCGTATCTTCGAGGCGCAGCGTCGCGAGCACCGCGCGGACGTGGTCGTGAACCTCGGTCGGGGGTCGCGTGCCGTCGATGCGGCGCAGCAGGCCGCGCTCGTCGTAGTAGGCCACGAGCGGCTCGGTCTCTTCGTGGTAGACCTCGAGCCGCTTCTCGACGACTTCCGGCTTGTCGTCGTCGCGCTGGACGAGGCGCGAGCCGTCGACGTCGCAGCGGCCTTCGTGCTTCGGCGGGTCGGACTCGACGTGGTACACGCGCCCGGTCTTGACGCTCACGCGCCGGCCGGAGATGCGCGACACGAGGTCCTCGTCCGGGACGTCGAACAGCAGAACCGCCGTGATGCGACGGCCGAGCTTGTCGAACGCCTCGCCGAGCGCGTCGGCCTGCGCGCGCGTGCGCGGGAAGCCGTCGAGGATGAAGCCGTCGCGGGCGTCGTCTGCTCCGATGCGATCCACGATCAGGTCGATCACGAGTTCGTCCGGCACCAGCTCGCCGGCGTCCATGAAGCCCTTCGCCTTCATGCCCAGCTCGGTGCCGTCTTTCACCGCCGCGCGCAGGATGTCGCCGGTCGCCACGTACGGGAGCCGGAAGTCTTCCTGCAGGCGCGCGGCTTGCGTGCCCTTGCCGGCGCCCGGTGGCCCGAAGAGGATGAGGTTCAGCTCGCTCACGAAGGGCGAAACGTACTAGACCAGGGGGTTTGCGGTCATCCACGCGTGCGTACGCGCCATCCGCCCCGAAGCGGCGCCCGGTGCAGCTACTTCAGGAAGCCCTCGTAGTTGCGCATCATCAGCTGCGCCTCGAGCTGCTTCATCGTGTCGAGCGCGACCGCCACGACGATCAGCAGCGAGGTGCCGCCGAAGAAGAAGTTCGCGCCGGTCGAGTTGATCAGCAGCGTCGGCAGCGCGGCGACCGCGGCCAGAAACAGCGCGCCTGGGAACGTCAGGCGAGCGAGGATGCGGTCAAGGAACTCGGCCGTCGGGCGGCCTGGGCGCACACCCGGGATGAAGCCGCCGTAGCGCTTGAGGTTGTCGGCCTGCTCGATCGGGTTGAACGTGACCGCCGTGTAGAAGTAGGTGAAGGCGATGATCAGGATCGTCTCGCCGATCAGGTACGCGGCGCCGCCCGGATTGAAGAAGTTCGCGACGTCGTTCGCCCACGGCGTGTTGATCAGCGTGCCGACCGTCGGCGGAAACGCCATCAGGCTCGCCGCGAAGATCACTGGGATCACGCCGGCCATGTTCACGCGCAGCGGCAGGTAGGTCTGGCCGCCCTGCGTCATGCGCTGCCCGATCACGCGGCGGGCGTACTGGACGGGGATGCGGCGCTGGCCCTCCTGCACGAACACGACCGCGGCGATCACGCCGAGCGCGAGGAACGGCATCATCACCTTGAAGACGGGGTCCGGGCTCGTCCACCACGCCTGGACGCCGTGCGGCAGGCTCGAGACGATCGAGGCGAAGATCATCAGCGAGATGCCGTTACCGATGCCCCGCTGGGTGATCAGCTCGCCCATCCACATGACGAGCATGCAGCCCGCCGTCAGCGAGACGGCGATCAGCACGAGCTTCGGCAGCCCGAAGTTCGTGACGACCGGCAGCCCTGCCTGCGCCTGCAGCGAACGGAAGAGGAAGACGTACGCTATGGCCTGCGCGCCGGCGAGCCCGACGGTCAGGTAGCGCGTGTACTGCGTGATCCTCTGCGTACCGATCTCGCCCTCTCTCTGCAGCTGTTCGAGCGACGGCACGACGACCGTCAGCAGCTGCATGATGATCGAGGCCGTGATGTACGGCATGATCCCGAGCGCGAACAGCGCGATCCGCGCCAGGCTCCCACCGGAGAAGGTGTTGAGCAGGTTGAGGATCCCGCCGTTGGAGAAGTTCTCCTGCAGCTGCTGAACCGCCTCGGTGTTGATGCCCGGTGCGGGTATGTGGGCGCCGAGCCGGTACAGGCCCAGCAGCGCAGCCGTGAACGCGAGCTTCTTGCGGATGTCCGCGACTGTGAAGGCGCTCAGAATCGTCGCGAGCATGCTCGAGTCCCCCTACTCGAGTATCTGGCAGGTTCCCCCGGCGGCCTCGATGCGCTCGCGCGCGGCCGCACTGAAGGCGTGGGCGTGGACGGTCATCGGCTTGGTGATCTCGCCCTTCGCGAGCACCTTCACCGGGATGCCTCTGCGCGTTGCCAAGTTCTTTCCGTTGAGTGCCTCGAGCGTGACCTCAGCGCCAGAGTCGAAGCGCGCCTCGAGGTCGAGCAGGTTGACCGGCTGCGTGTGCGTCCGGAACGGCTCGAACGGCATCGACTTCTTCATGTGCGGGCCGCGCAGCTTGCGCATCCGCATGTGGATCGGCATCTGGCCACCCTCGAAACGGGCGCGGTCCTTCGCGCCTGAGCGTGAGCCGGCGCCCTTCTGACCGCGGCCAGCCGTCTTGCCGGTGCCGGAGCCCTCGCCACGACCGACGCGCTTGCGCGGCCGGCGGCTGCCGGGGGCCGGTCTCAAGTTGTGCAGGCCGATCCGCTCCTCGGCGGTCTCCTCGGCCTTTGCTCTCGCTGCAGGGCTCATGCGGCCTCCTCGACCTTCACGAGATGACGGACCGAATGGACCATGCCGCGCAGGGCGGGCGTGTCTCTCTGCTCGACCGTGTGGCCGATCTTGCGCAGGCCGATCGAGCGCAGCGTGTCCAGCTGTCTCTTGTCGGAGCCGTTGCGCGACTTGACCTGCGTGATCTTCAGCGTGCTCACGACGCGTCCTCGGCATCGGTCGCCCCGACGGCGACCGGCTCAGCGGTCTCGCCTTCGGTCGGTGCCTCGGCGTCGTCAGCGGTGAGCTCGGCCGTAGGCGCGTTGCGGTTCGGGTCCAGCCCGAGCACCATGTCGATCGAGACGCCGCGCAGGTCCGCGACCTCCTCGGGGCGGCGCAGGCCCTCGAGGCCGGCCATCGTCGCCTTCACGAGGTTGATCGGGTTCTGCGTGCCGAGGCTCTTGGAAAGGATGTCGTGGATCCCCGCGAGCTCGAGCACCGCGCGCACGCCGCCGCCGGCGATCACACCCGTACCGGGCGAGGCCGGCTTCAGCAGCACGCGGCCAGCGCCGAAGATGCCAAGCGTCTGGTGCGTGATCGTGGAGCCGTGCTTCGGCACGCGGATGAGGTTCTTCTTCGCGCGCTCCACGCCCTTCTGGATCGCAACGGGGACCTCGTTCGCCTTGCCATAGCCGACGCCGACGATCTCCCGCTCGTCGCCGACCACCACGAGGGCGGTGAACGAGAAGCGACGGCCGCCCTTGACGACCTTCGCCACGCGGTTGATCTCCACGACGCGCTCTTGCAGGTCGAGGCCAGCGCCAGATACAGATCGGTCGAGTCCGAGTGCCATGAAGTTCCTGAGGGTAGCGGTTTGAAGCGGGTCGGTCGGTGGTTAGAAGGTGAGGCCGCCCTCGCGGGCGCCCTCCGCGAGCGCGCGCACGCGACCGTGGTATTGGTAGCCGCCGCGGTCGAAGACGACCTCGGAAATGCCGGCCGCCTTGGCGCGCTCGGCGATCAGCTCGCCGACACGCTTGGGCTGATCTGCGCGCGAGAGGCCGCGCAGCTCCGCCTCGGTCCAGTTGACCGCGGTGAGCGTGCGACCGGCGTCGTCGTCGATCAGCTGAGCGCTGATCCCGCGGTTCGAGCGGAACACCGAGATGCGCGGCCGCTCGGCCGTGCCGTGGATCTTCGCGCGGACGCGGCGGCGGCGCTTGAGGCGCCGCGCAGGTGCAGTGAGAACGGTCATGCGCGCTTCCCGACCTTTCGGGCGACGTACTCGCCCTCGTAGCGAATGCCTTTGCCCTTGTAGGGCTCCGGCTTGCGCTGCTTGCGGATGTTTGCAGCGGTCTCGCCGACAAGCTGCTTGGAAATACCTCTGACGACGATGCGCGTCGGCTGGGGCACCTCGAACTCGATGCCGTCCGGCGCTCTGATCGGCACCGGGTGCGAGTAGCCAAGTGCCAGCTCGAGGTCGCGGCCCTTGAGCTGGGCGCGGTAACCAACGCCCTGGATCTCCAGGCGCTTCTCGAAGCCGGACGTGACGCCCTCGACCATGTTTGCCACGAGTGAGCGCGTGAGGCCGTGCAGCGCACGGTGCTCGCCGCGGTCGGTCGGGCGCGTTACGACGAGATCCTCGCCCTCCTGCGCAACCGTGATGTCGCGGTGGATGCGCTCGGACAGCTCGCCGCGCGGGCCGTTGACTGTGACGCGCTCGGGCTCGATCGCGACGCTGACGCCGGCGGGGACAGGAATGGGCTTACGACCAATACGACTCATGTCCTGCTCACCACACCTTCGCCACGACCTCGCCACCGAGGCCCGCTCTACGCGCCTCGTGACCGGTCATGACGCCATGGGACGTCGAGATGATTGCCGTGCCGAGCCCACCCTGGATCTTCGGGATGTGGGCGTGGTCGACGTAGGTCCGCTGCCCGGGGCGGGACACCCGCTGGATGCCCTGGATCACCGGCTTGCGGTTGCCCGAGTACTTGAGTCTCACGTTGATGAGCTCGCCGGGGTGCTCAGCGTTGGGCGCCTCGACCTCCCAGCTGTCGATGTAGCCCTGCTCCTTAAGGATGCGAGCCAGCTCCTTCTTCAGCTTCGAGGAGGGGATCGGCACGATGTCCTTCGACGCGTGCGCACCGTTGCGCACCCGCGTGAGGAAGTCGGCGATTGGGTCGGTCATCGACATGCGATCACCAAGAGCTCTTCGTCATGCCGGGGATGTAGCCGTTGTGCGCGAGCTCGCGCAGGCAAATACGGCACAGCCCGAACTTTCTGAACACGGAGCGCGGCCGGCCGCAGCGACGGCAGCGCGTGTATCTGCGGGTTCTGTATCTGGGGGTCCGCTGCTGGCGGACACGCAATGAGGTCTTGGCCATAGCGGTTCCTTAGTTTCCGTTTGTCTCGCCGGGCGCGCCGCGGCGGTCTCTCGAGAAGGGCATCCCAAACGCCTGGAGCAGCGCGAAGGACTCCTCGTCCGATCTGGCGCTCGTGGTGATCGCGATGTCGAGCCCCCGGACCTGATCGACCTTGTCGTAGTCGATCTCCGGGAAGATGATCTGCTCCTTGACGCCCATGTTGTAGTTGCCGCGGCCGTCGAACGAGCGCGGGCTCAGGCCGCGGAAGTCGCGGATCCGCGGGATCGCGATCGACAGCAGGCGGTCAAGGAACTCGTAGGCGCGCTCGCCACGCAGCGTGACGCTGACGCCGACGGCCATCCCTTCGCGCAGCTTGAAGTTGGCGATCGACTTGCGCGATCTGCGGATGCTCGGCTGCTGGCCCGTGATGCGGGCCAGCTGCGTCGTCGCCTCCTGCAGCAGTCTCGAGTCGGTCTTCGCCTCGCCGACGCCCATGTTCACCGTGATCTTCTCGATCTTCGGTGCCTGCATGGGGGTCGAGTAGCCGAACTGCTCGATCAGCGACGGACGGATCTCGTCGGCGTATTTGGTCTTGAGTCGTGCGGACATGTGGAAGCTCAGTCGATGCTCGTGCCGGAGCGGCGGGCGATGCGGAAGCGTCTTCCCTCGCGGACCTCGATGCCGACACGCGTCGGCTTTCCGTCCTTGGGGTCGAGCAGCATCACGTTGGACATATGGATCGGCCCCTCGCGCTCGATCACGCCGGCGACCGCATCGGGCCGGCCGGGGGTCGGGCGCTGGTGGCGCTTGACGATGTTGAGGCCCTCGACGAAGACCTTCTCCTTCGGGGCATCGACGCGCAGCACACGACCGGTCTTGCCGCGGTCCTTGCCGGAGATCACGATCACCTCGTCGTCTCTGCGAATGCGCGCGGGCATCAGAGGACCTCCGGGGCGAGCGAGACGATCTTCATGAAGTTGCGCTCGCGCAGCTCGCGCGCGACGGGACCGAAGATGCGCGTCCCGCGCGGGTTGTTCTGCGCGTCGATGATCACGGCGGCGTTCTCGTCGAAGCCGATGTACGTGCCGTCCTCACGGCCGTAGGACTTCTTCGTGCGCACGACGACGGCCGTGACGACCTCGCCCTTCTTGACCGAGCCCTGCGGCGCGGCCTGCTTGACGGTCGCGACGATCACGTCGCCGACGCCGGCGTAGCGCCGACGTGAGCCGCCGCGTACGCGGATGCAGAGGATCTCGCGGGCACCGGTGTTGTCGGCGACCTTCAGGCGCGTCTCGTTCTGGATCATCGGGCGCGCTCCACGACCTCGACCAGGCGCCAGCGCTTGAGGCGCGACAGCGGCCGCGACTCGCGCACGATGACGGTGTCACCCGTATGCGCGTCGTTGCTCTCGTCGTGCGCGTGCAGCGTCGTCGAGCTACGCACGATCTTGTGGTAGCGACGGTGCTGGCGAGCGGTGTCGACGCGAACGGTGATGGTCTTGTCGGCCTTGTCGGAAACGACGACGCCCTGACGCTCCTTCTGACGGCCTTCGCCGTGCTCACGCGGCGGCGTCGGCTCGGCAGGCGCAGCCGCACGCACGGCAGCAGCCTTCTCGCGCGACTTCGCCCGTGCGGCGCGCCGTGCGGTCGCACGCGTCTTGCGGGCGGCGTCGCGCTCGGCCTGGCGCTCCTCGGGGGTGCGCGTCGGACGCGAGCCTGCCTCCTTGGCGACCTTCTCGGCGCGCGCCTGGCGGCGCTGCTCCTTCGGGCTCGCGCCGGCAGCCGGCTTCGCCTGCGTGGCGTCGTCGCCGCTCGCCTCGGGGGCAGCGGCCTCCGGAGCCTCGACAGCCTCAGGCGCCTCGGCCTCGGCCGGCGCGGTCGTCTCCTCGACGTTCTCGTTCTGCTCTTCGTCGGCCATCGGTTACCGGCTCAGTTCCTTGTTGACATCGATCTCGCGCTCACGCAGCACCGTCAGCGCGCGCGCCACGTCGCGCTTCGCGTCATGCAGGCGGGAGGTGTTCTCCAGCTCGCCCGTGGCGTGCTGGAAGCGCAGCCCGAACAGCTCACGCCGCGCGGTGCGCAGATGCTCGACGAGGACGGTGTCGTCCATGTCGCGAAGCTCAATCGCCTTCGTACCAGCCATCACCCGTCCTCCCGCATCACGAATCTGGTCTTGACCGGAAGCTTGTGCCCGGCGAGGCGCATCGCCTCGCGGGCCAGCGGCTCCGGCACGCCGG
>Ga0126311_10000045_pt1 | contig 65379 bp, 56 predicted proteins | sample Plot61_FD_92539 | JGI IMG/M metagenome (GOLD analysis project Ga0126311, IMG submission 92539) | Serpentine soil microbial communities from UC McLaughlin Reserve, CA, USA - Plot61 | ecosystem: Environmental > Terrestrial > Soil > Grasslands | place: USA: UC McLaughlin Reserve, Lake County... | reverse complement strand
TCGACGCCGGCCTCGCCGAGCTGGCGAGTCGTCCGACGGTGACCGGCCGCACGGCGAAGGCGATCGCCGGCGCGCGTGACGGGCAGAGCGAGCTGGGGCTGGGCGAGGAGGCGGCTGCGCTGAAGAACGGGGTGCTGCCGGAGATCGCCGTGATGGCGTCGGGCAACCTCGGCCTGATCTCGTTCCCGCGCGAGCCCGGCCGCGTCACGCTGGAGCAGATCGAGGCGCGCCGGCCCGGCTTGCTCGACGCGCTGCGCGCGCACGAGGGGATCGGGTTCCTGCTCGTGCGCTCCGAGCGCGACGGCGCGGTCGTGCTCGGCCCGCGGGGCCGGCATCTGCTTGACAGCGGCGAGGTCGAGGGTGAGGACCCGCTCGCGCCGTTCGGTCCGCGCGCGGTGGACCATGTGCGTCGGACCGACGGCTTCTCCACCTGTCCCGACGTCGTCGTCAACAGCGCCTACTGGGCGGACATGGACGAGGTCGCCGCGTTCGAGGAGCTCGTCGGCTCGCACGGCGGGCTCGGCGGCGGGCAGGCGCATCCGTTCGTGCTGCACCCCGATGACCTGCCGTGGCCCGACGACGAGGTCGTCGGCGCGGAAGCGGTCCACCGCCTGCTGTGCGGCTGGCTCGCGCAGGTCGGCCAGGACGGCTACGCCGAGGCCGGCGCCGAGCGCGGCTCCTCGAGCATCAGCGCCTCGCCGACGGCGAGCGTCGCCACGCGCACGTCCGGCGCTGCACGCCCGACCTGAGCCGCGAACGCCTGCGCCGGCGCGCTCAGCACGGCGCCGTGGCGCCAGCGCGTACCGAGCGGAAGGAAGGTCCCCCAGTGGATCGGGATCACGACCTGCGGCGCGACGAGCGCTGCCGCGCGCGCCGCCGAGGTCGGGTCGAGGTGGCCGGGTCCGAGCGACGGGCCCCAGCCCCAGATCGGCAGCAGCGCGACGTCGACGCGGCCGCGCAGCTCCTCCATCGCCGGGTCGAGCGCGGTGTCGCCGGCGAACCAGATGCGCTCGACGAGGAAGCCGAGCGCATCGTGCTCGGCGCGATGGGGGAAGCGCTTCGTCGGGTGCCATGCGCGCACGGCCTCGACCTCGGTGCCGCCCACGGGCACGGCATCGCCGGCGCGCAGCTCGCAGACGCCGCCGAAGTCGAGCCCGCGCAGCAGCGCCGCGGCGCCCCGCGGCACGATCGCCTCCGTCTCCGCGCGCGCGAGCGGACGCAGCGAGGGACGGTCGAGGTGGTCGTGGTGCGCATGCGAGATCAGCACCGCGTCGACCGGGTCGACCGCGACGGTGCCGCCCGGCGTCGGCGCGTGGCGGCGCAGGTGCGCGACGCGTCCGCGCAGCACGGGATCCGTCAGCAGCCGCACGCCTGCGACCTCCAGCAGGACGGTCGCGTGGCCGAGCCAGGTGATGCGCCGCATCCAAGCAGCGTCGCATACCGCCGCCGCCGCGTTGTGAAGGAAGCGGGCCTGCGCCCCGGCGTCGGGCGGGGCGCAGGCCGTGACGCTCCCGTCAGAGGGTCAGGGCGTCCGGGGCGGGACACCCCACGGCGGCGGGCCGCCCGGGCCGGCGCTCCGTCCGCGCCCGTCGTGCCGGCCGAGCGGGCCGGGCGCTCTGCCGTTCACGAGGTCGGCGACGTGCTCCTGCACCTCTCTGAGGATCTGGTCGCGCTGGTCGGATGTGAGCTTTCTGTCGGCGACGTCTCTGTCGAGGCGCGTCTTCGCCTCGTCGACGAGCGCCTGCTCGAGGCCGTCGACGGACTTGCCCTGCGCTCTCGCCACGTCGGCGAGCGACTTGCCGCTCTGGAGCTGTCTTGCCAGCGCGGCTCTCGTGAGGCCGACGTAGTCAGCGGCCGCCGTGAGGCCGGCGTCGAACGGACCGTGGCCCGGTCCGCCCATCGGACCCATGGTGCCCGGGCCACCGGGGCCGCCTGGACCGCCGAGCGGCAGCCCGTCCTGCTTCACGTGCTGCTTGATCTGGTCTGCCTGCTGCTGCGTCAGCTTGCCGTCCTTGACGGCCTGGTCGAGCTGGTCGCCGAACGCTCCCTCGAGCGCCGATCTCAGCTCGCCCGGGCTCACGTTCAGTCGTCCGGCGGCGTCTCTCAGCAGCGCGTCGCGCTGGTCGGTGCCGCTCGCGGCGCCATAGGCGACGCCGCCGCCGGCTACGGCCAGCGCGACGGCGGCACCGATCGCGACGGTGCGTCTGCGTTTCCGATCCACGTTCTCGTGCTCCTCGGTCGGGTGACGGAAGGACACGTGCATGGCACCAGGCCAGCCTGAGAGCGGGCTGGGAATCGGATGTGCAGTGGCTCAGGCCACGTACGGCGGGCGCAGACGCGGGAACATCGGGTAGTGCCGCACGTTGCCCGTCGCGAGCTGTGCATCGTGCACGAGCGTCGTCGCGGCGATCAGCAGATCGGCTACGCCGAGGCCGCGGTGGCTGCGCCGGTGCCGACGGCCGAGCTCGCCTGCGCGACGGCTCGTCGCTTCGTCCACCGGCGCCCAGCGCAGCGCGTCGAGGAGTTGCTCGGTGCGTGTGCGCTCGGGCGATCGCACGCCGCGCAGGACCTCCGCACGCGTGATCTCAGAGCACAGCGGCAGCTCGTCGAGGGTCGCGAGCCAGTCAGCGGCAGCCTGCGAGCCACGCAGCACGTCGATCAGCACCGAGGTGTCGAGTACGTACATGGTGCGGCGTCAGAGAGAGCGCTCGTCCAGCTCGCGCGCCCGCTCGCGATCGGCGGCCCGCAGCTCATCGACGTAGCGCTCGCCGGCAGGCAGGTACTGGGCGCATCCACGTGCATCCGCCACCGCCGTTCGCAGACGCGCGAGTCCCGTCTGCTCCGCGGAGTCGGGAGTGAGATAGCTGTCGATCGCCTCCCGGATCAGCGCAGACTTCGTGCGTCCGAGGCGGTCGGCCCTATCGGCGAGCGCGCGCTCTTGACTGTCGGCGAGATAGATCTGGGTGCGACGCATGATGTATAGATCATACATCGCGTGAGCTGAGTCGCCACGCGAAGACGACGGCGGAGACGGCGGTCGCGAGGTTGAGGCTCGAGACGCCGGGGCGCATCGGCAGGCGCAGGCGAGCGTCTGCGCGCGCGAGCAGCGCGTCCGAGAGGCCATGGCGCTCGGTCCCGAACGCGAGCACCGCATCGGCCGGCAGCCTCGCCGGATCGAGCACGTCACCCTCCGGGTCGAGCGCGAGCAGCGGGCGGCGGGCGGCGTCGTCGGCGAGCGCCGCGACGAAGCCGTCGTCGCGCCCGACCGGCAGCGCGAAGTGCAGCCCGGCCGAGCCGCGCAGCACGGCCGGATCCCACGGGTCGTGCATGCCTGTGGTCACGACGCCCGCCACGCCGGCTCCCGCCGCCACGCGCACGACGGCGCCGACGTTGCCGAGGTCGCGCGGGTCCTCCAGCAGCACGATCGGGCCGGCTCCGCGGGCGGCGCGCAGCGCGGCGCCGTCGAACAACGGCCGCCGCGCCAGCGCGAGCACTCTCGTGTAGGGGACGTGCGGCACGAGCGCTCCCAGCAGCTCCGGTGCGACCGGCTCGCCGGCGAGCGCGCGGAAGCGGCCGGAGAGGTCCGGCGCCAGCTCCGCCGCCAACTGCTCGAGCGCCTCTGGGTCGGCGGCTGCCACCACTTCCACTTCCGCGCCGAAGCGCAGCGCGTGCTTGAGCGCGTGGAAGCCCTCGAGGACGGCGAGCCGCTCGTCTGCGCGCGCGCGCTGGAAGCGCTCCGTCAGCCCGCTCACGCCACGGACGGGTGATCGGCGCGCGGCAGGGCCGCCAGCGTCGCGTCGCGGCTGACGGCGTGGATCTCGTCCGGGACCGTCTCCAACCGCACCCTCCGGAGGAAGCCGAGCTCGGCGCCGAGCGGCTTGAAGAAGTCGTCGTAATGGGTCGGGACGACCACGCGCGGGTCGAGTCGTGGCAGCACTCGCTCCCAGTAGCGCGGCGTGACCGCCCGGCCTGCGACGCCCGCGAGGAAGACGTCGACCGGCTCCGCGCGCAGCGCCTCGTCGACGAGGTTCGCGCTGCCCTGGTGGTAGAAGCTCACGCCGCCGACCTCGATGCGGATCCCCCACACCTGTCCGCAGCGGTAGGCGCCGGGGGTGAGCCCATGCAGGTGGTCGCAGCTGAGCTCGCCGTCGAACGGCACGCGCCGGCCGAGGATCAGCTTCGAATGCGCGCTCGGCGTGAACGAGACGACGAACGGGCCGAGCTCGTAGCGGCGGTACGGCTCGACCTCGACCGCCAGGCCACCGAGGCCGTGCAGCCGCATCAGTCTCACGAGTGACTCCGACCCGTACGCGGGCGCGTGGAAGCGCTGCGCGATCGCCGGCGCGTCGACGGCGTGGTCGAAGTGCGTGTGGCCGACGAGCACGCCGGCCACGTCGCTGACCTCGGCCTCGCCCGCTCGTCCGACGTAGCGGTCGAGCAGGGCCGGATCGGGCAGCGCCTGCTGACGCAGCAGCAGACTGCGCAACGGCACGCGCGAGATGTACGGGTCGACGAACAGCGAGACGCCCTCGTATGTCATGCGGTAGCCGGAGACGCCGAGCCACTCCAGCTCCAGCCCGCGCGGCAGCGCCAGCGGCACGGCCTCCAGGCCACGCAGCGCGTCGGCGTCGTTCCGCGGGGCGGTCATGGTCGGCCGACCGTACCGGACGTCCGTCCACAGGTGCCGCAGGCGAGGGAGGGCCGGTGTGCCGAGGCCCCTTGGGATCGCCGCCGAAGCGGAGCGCCTTCGCCGCTAGGTGGCTCACACCCACCAACAACATCAAGCTCACTACACCAGCTGGCAGCGAGACGACGTCGCGCGGTGATCGACTTTGTTTGGTGTAGCGAGAAGTCAGGCGAGTAACAGAGGCGGCGCCGCTTGTGCAGCACCGCCTCTTAAGACTCGACCTATATCACCGTGACTATATTAGTGTGATGGTTATCCTTCCGCCGGTCATGTTTTCGACGTTGGTTGTGCTGCCGCTGAGCGTGCCGTTTATGCCGCTGCACGGTGCTGTGCCGCTCACATCGGCCCTGGTTACCGTACCGCCGGTGAGGGTGTAGGTGTCGCGTACCGTGGCGCCGGTGACCTGGCAGGTGATGCCGAACGTCGGTTCCCTGATCCTCCAGGAGGCGCCCGAAACCAGCTCGGACTGGGTCAGTATGTTCGGTAGCGTGCCGGTGAAGCTCTCATACCTACGGTGCCAGGGGAGCGTTCCCCTGTCGATCGTGGCGCCGCCCCTGGAGCACCTGGTGACGTTACCGGCGGTGATGTAGCCGAGTAGCGTACCGGCTGTCTTCGTGCTCGTTCTTGAGTGGTACGTAGTCTCGTAGACTCTGTCGCATGTGACAGTACCGAAGCCTCCTGAGTACATCGAGCTGAAGATGAGCCGGGTGGTAACTGAGGAGACGGAGAGATTCCTGGCGGAAGCAGATCCGACGAGTGCGCCGAGGAGCACGGTGGCGCCCACGACGGCAAGAAGCAGCTTGCCGAGCTTCATGTGAATGAGCCTCGTTTCAATATAGACGAGTTAAGAAGGTGACGCGCTTACCTGAGTAATGCCGGTAGTCCCCCTTTCCCCGACAGCGGAGTTGCGTCAGCCGAGCTGCTTCGCAAGCCGCGAAGCGCGACCGAGCACTGTCAAGCAGCGTAGGTCGTCAACCAACCGGTGTCAAGCGCAATGTAAGCCCGGTTTGCGGGCTATAACTGCGACGCAGTGGTAGCCGGGCGCGTTTTCAGGAGAACCCACCAAGTGTTGCTGTAACGAGCGACAGGCCATGTGCGCACCTATGTAATCGAGCTGACCGTGGCAGTCCTCAGAGCGGCCGACAAGGGCGATGGCGACATCATTGCGGAGGGGGCTGTCAACTATGCCTCTAGAAGCTGGACGCGGCAGCGTTCGCTCGCGGCTCAATTTCGGGGCGCGGTCCGGTTGAGGACCTCACCACGGCGCTCCTCTGGGCGTATGGTGCCGCGCGCGGTCGTCGTGGGCATGGCGTCATCCCTCGTGTTTCAACATGACCGGCTCGACAGGCTCTTTCCCGCTCCCGCGGGAACAGACGCCTGCCAGTAGCGTTCGGGTCATGGACCCGACCTTCATACCGGCGCACCGCGGCGGCTCCGGCTCGTCGATGGTGTGCCTGCACGGCTTCACGGACACGTGGCGCACGTGGGAGCTCGTGCTGCCGGCGCTGGAGCGTCAGCACGACGTGCTCGCCCCGACGCTCGCCGGGCATGCCGGCGGCCCGGCGATCGAGGGGGAGGTCACGGATGCCGCGGTCGCCGACGCGGTCGAGCGCGCGATGGACGAGGCGGGGTGGGAGACCGCGCATCTCGTCGGCAACTCGCTCGGCGGCTACATCGCGCTGCAGCTGGCCTCGCGCGGACGGGCGCGCAGCGTCGTCGCGTTCGCCCCGGCCGGCGGCTGGGCGCCGGGCGACGAGTCGTTCCGCGACACGCTCGACTACTTCACGACGATGCAGCGGCTGCTGAGAGACGCGGCGCCGCACGCGGACGCGATCGTCTCCACGCCCGAAGGCCGGCGCCGCGCGACGCTCTCGACCAGCGAGCGCTTCGAACACATCCCACCCGAGCTGCTCGCACACCAAATCCGTGGCGCCGCGAGCTGCACGGCGGCCGCCCCGCTCGTCGCGTACGCCGAGCGCGAGGGCTGGCACATCGACGCGGAGCGGGTCGACTGTCCGGTGCGCGTCGTTTGGGGGACGGAGGACAAGCTGCTGCGCTGGCCAGGCGCCGCTGCGCGCTACCGCGAGCAGTTCCCGCAAGCAGACTGGGTCGAGCTGGACGGCGTCGGCCACTGTCCGCAGCTCGACGTCCCGCTCGAGACCGCGGAGCTGATCCTCGGCTTCACTCGGTAGGCGGGCCCGGCGCGTGCCGGGTGACGACGAGGCCGCTGCCGTCCGCAGGCGGCGGGCTGTCGGGGGAGAGCGGGGGCGCGGGATAGGACTGCAGCCGCGCGTGGAACGCCTGCGCGACGCGCAGCGCGTGCGCCTTCGCCATCTCGGCGGTCTGGCCGGCGAACAGCTCGTCGACCGTCTCGGTCCACAGCGCGAGCCAGCGCCCGAAGTGCCCCGCGCGCAGGTTCGCCTTCGCGTGCAGGCGCGCGTGCGGCTCGAACGGCGTGCCGGAGTAGGACTTCGTCCCCAGCAGCACCGTCTCCCAGAACGACGCGATCTGCGGGACGTGCGCCTCGAGGTCGAGTCTCGCGACGTCGGTGAACAGCCAGCCGATCACGGGATCGGTCATCGCCTTCGCGTAGAACGCGCGGACGAGGCGCTCGACGTCGGCGCGCGTGGCGATGTCGGGGCGGGGGATCGCGGTCACGCCTCCCAATGATGGCGGCTCCCGCTGCGAGCCGCGCGGACCACGGTGGCACGAGGATGTTTGCGGCCCGACCGGCCGGGAACCCACGCCTTCAACGGCAGCTGACTCGGAGGGTGATGCAGATGAACCGCAAGGCGGCGATCACCGTGAACCGGTCGCTCGACGAGGTCCAGCGGCTTTGGCGCAGCTCGGACTGGAGCCCGGATCACATCGACGACGACAAGGCGACCGTGACGTTTGCGGTGGCGCCGGGCGACCGGGGGACGGAGATCCACGTCGAGCTGGCCAGCCCAGGACCGGGCGGCAAGGTTGGGGAGGTCGTCGAGACCGTCGTCGGCGCTGGGCCGGTCGCCAAGGCGAAGGACGAGCTGCGGCACTTCAAGCAGCTGGTCGAGACGGGCGAGATCGCTCGCTCCGACGCCGCGCCGGAGGGTGAGCGGGTCGGCCGCAAGCTCAAGCAGCGTCCCGCGCAGCCGCTCGCCGAGCACGAGCTCGAGAAGGCAGGTGCGTGATGCGCGCGAACGTCTGGTCCGGCCGCAACACGGTGCAGGTCGAGGAGGTGCCGGACCCGCAGATCCTCAACGACCGCGACGCGATCGTGAAGATCACCTCCACGGCGATCTGCGGGTCGGACCTGCACCTGTACGACGGGTACGTCCCGACGATGAAGCGCGGCGACATCCTCGGCCACGAGTTCATGGGCGAGGTCGTCGACACAGGCCGGGGCGTTGAGAACCTGGCAGTGGGCGATCGCGTGGTCGTGCCGTTCCCGATCGCCTGCGGGAACTGCTGGTCGTGCAGACACGAGCTCTACTCGGTCTGCGAGAACTCGAACCCGAACGCCGGCATGGCGGAGAAGATGTTCGGCCATTCGACAGCCGGGATCTTCGGCTACTCGCACCTCACCGGCGGCTACGCCGGCGGCCAGGCCGAGTACGCGCGCGTGCCCTACGCCGACGTCGGCCCGTTCAAGATCGAGGACGACCTCAGCGACGAGCAGGTCCTCCTGCTCTCGGACGTCTTCCCCACCGGCTTCTTCGGCGCCGACCTGTGCGACATCAGAGGCGGCGAGGTGATCGCGGTCTTCGGCGCCGGTCCCGTCGGGCAGTTCGCGATCGCCAGCGCCGTGATGCTCGGAGCCGAGCGCGTGATCGCGATCGACCAGTACGACTACCGGCTGCAGATGGCGCTCAAGAAGGCGGGCGCCACCGATGCGATCGACTTCTCCAGAGATCCCGACGTCGTCGAGCAGTTGAAGGAGCTGACCGGCGGGCGTGGACCCGACGCCGTCATCGACGCCGCCGGCATGGAGGCCACGCACGGGCACGGCGCGCTCCACGCCGTCGACCGCGTCAAGCAGGCGACGCGCATGGAGTCCGATCGCGGCCATGCGCTGCGCGACGCGATCCTCGCCTGCCGGCCGGGCGGCATCGTGTCGGTCGTCGGCGTCTACGGCGGCCTGATCGACAAGTTCCCCTCGGGGGCGTTCATGAACAAGGGCCTGCAGCTGCGCGCCGGCCAGTGCCACGTCCACAAGTACCTGCGCCCGCTCTACGAGCGCATCCGCGACGGACAGATCGATCCGAGCTTCGTCATCACGCACAGCCTCGAGCTCGGCGAGGCGCCCAACGGCTACGAGACCTTCAAGCACAAGCAGGACGAGTGCGTGAAGGTCGTGCTCAAGCCCTGAAAGGGGGGACGACATGCCTGTTCCACCACGCCCGGTCGATGCGACGCTGCACGGCGTCGTCGACTACACCGCCGGCACCGCGCTGATGACGTTCCTCCCGCGCCTGCTCGGCGTGCGCGGCACGCGCACGGCCCGGCAGATGCGCGCGGCCGGCGCGGCGCACGTCGGCTACAGCACGCTGACCGACTACCCGCTCGGGATCGCCAAGGTCATCCCGTACCAGGCGCACCTGGCGATCGACGCGGTGGGCGCGGTCGCCGTCGCGGCGCTGCCCTTCCTCACCGGACAGTGGCGCGAGGGCCGGAGGCAGTGGCTCCCGCACGTCGCGCTCGCGCTGTTCGAGCTCGGCTCGCTCGCGATGACCGATCCGACCGGCCGGGGCGACTACCACGGGGACGTCGAGGCCGTCCGCGTCGCCAACACGGAGGATCCGCACCGCAAGATCCACGACGGTCCGCCGGCTGTCGCGCCAGTCGCTCCGGCAGCCGCCATCTGAGCGCCGGGCCGCGCTCAGCCGCCGGCACGGGCCAAACGGCGCGAGATGCCGGTGATGTCGAGCACGCGCATCACGTTCGCGGGCCCGTCGACGATCGAGAGCTCGAACCCCTCGGTCTCGGCGGCGTCCGAGAGCCTCGTGATCAGGTGGGCGCCGCTGGAGTCGATGAACGTCACGGCGCTCAGGTCGAGCACGATGCGCGGCCAGCGGACTTCGCGCAGCTTCGCGACCGCTTCGTGCAGCATCGGAACGGTCGCGAAGTCGAGCTCGCCGACCGCGGCGGCGACGACTCGATCGCGGTCCGGTCGCGTCTCCACGTGAAATGGCGAAAACGTACGTGTCAGCACAGGGACTCCCATCTAACGAAACTTGGACGTAGATGGCGTCGCAAGGCGGACCGCATCGTGTCCGCTCCCTCTGCCGCCGACTGCTCGTACACCGCGCCTCATCAGCGTCGATGCTCGACCCAGGGTACCCACGCGGCTCGGTCGTGCTCATTCGAGGTACGCGCTCCGACAAGCTGCCTCAGGGGTCTGTGCGATCGAGGCGCGAGGGGCCGTCGTAGCCGACGGAGTGCAGCACGAACACCTCCGTCGCAAGCCCGTCGACCTCGGTGTCGATGGCGCTCAGGAACGCCCGCACCTTGCGGCCGGTGATCGCCTCGACCGGCTCGCAGAACTCATGCACCGTCGCGTACTGGAAGAACGTCCGCAGGTCGCGCAGGCGCTGATGCTCGCCCATCTTGACCATGTTGCGCTCGGCCGGTGTGAGCGTGTTCTCCAAGACCACCGTGATCACGTCGTCGCCGCACCAGTGGGTGCGCGCCTTGGTCGGTCCTCGCCCGAACTGGTCCTTGTAGAGCCGCACCATCGTGTTCGAGATCTCCGTCAACACGCTCGTGCCCGACTCGTCTTCGATGATGCCGGTCGCTTCGTCCGGGGACATGAAGCCCACCTGTCCGCTTCTCGGGATTCGAATGGCGCTCAGGCCGGAAGCTGTGACGAAAGCGACAGAGCGAGCGTAGGTCGCCCGTCCCCCGACGGACGGCGGGGGTGGTGTGCGCTGACCTGCTCCAGCGATCCGCGGGGAAGGGAGGGTGGCGGGCGCGTCAGCGGTAGACCTGCGTCATGGACGTCGACGCGCTGCGCGAGCGCAACTGAGCCAAGGCCGAGGAGGAGGCCGAGCGCGGTCCGGTTCGCGCCGAGCCCGACGCTGCGCCGATCGGCGACGCGATCCGCGACTTCCACGAACGCGACGCGCTCGCGTGCGGGATCCCCGCGCATCGGGCTGGCACCGGCGACGTCATACCGGACGCCGCGGCCTGGGCGGGCGAGCAGGCGTTTCTCGGCCACACGCGGCAGCGGCGCAGCGTCATGGGCGGTCAGGCCGGACGGCTCGTCGGTGCGCGGGAGCCGCTGGAGACGGGGCCTCTGACGGCCGCGCCGCGACCGTTGGATCCGCTGCTGGAGCGGGTCTACGTGACGCTGATCGCAAGGTCGCCGAGGACCATCCGCTGGCGGACACGCTGCGCGCGATCGACTCGCTGCTCGAGCGCTCCGAGCAGACCGAGGACCGCGACCCGCTGCGGCACGAGCGCGCGCCGGGATTCGATCTCGTCCTGATCGCCGCCGTCGCCGCCCGCACGCCGACCGTCGCCGTGCCGGCCCCGGTCGGCGGTTGACCGCCTTCGACGCGTACGGAACTCAGGCGACCAGCTCCGAGAGGACCGCTCCCACCACGCGATCGGCGTCGAAGCAGTCCTCCGCGATCCGCCGGGCCGCGCGGGCGTGGCGGGCGGGGTCGGCGAGGACGGCCTCGGTGGCGGCGATCGCCTCCGCCGGGGTGCCGAACGTCAGCAGGCCCTCGCCGGACGGCACCCCGGGCGGCAGGCCGGTGGCCTGCACCACGGCAGGGCGGCCGGAGGCGAGGTAGCGCGTGGTGCGATCGCCGAACCAGCCGCAGCGCGTCTCGACATAGGCCCCCTGCGCGGGCGAGAACTCGGCGAGCGAGCCCTGCACGTAGCGGCGGAAGGCGTCGGGATCGCCCGCGACCGCATGCGGGTCGACGAGCTGCCAGCCGCCGTCGAGCAGCCGCCCGGCGTCGGCGTCGTCGGCCGGGTGGATCGCGAGCGCCGCCTCGAAGTTCGCCCCGCTCTCGCGCGGCACGGTTGCGAAGCGGCGGAACTCGTGCGCCTTCTGGCCGAGCAGCCGGCCGTCGTGCTCGACGCGTCCGTAGCCGCCGCGCCAGCTTGCCACGGTCGTGAAGCGCAGCCGCAGATCCTGCCCGACGACCGGCCACTCGTCGAGCGTCACCGGCGGCGGCACGGGTCGCCAGCGGCGCCCGTCGAGCGGCAGCCGGCAGGCGTCGCCGCCGATCGCGAGGCCGACGGTGAGCAGCTCCTCGTGGCGCGAGAGCGCCGGCCCGAGCGCGCCGGCCTGATGCCACAGCTGCGTGTAGCCGGGGTCGAGGTCCACGTAGGCGCGGCGTCGCGGCAGGCGCAGCAGCGGCTCCAGCGTGAGGTTGCCGCTGAGGTTGAGCAGCAGGTCGGCGCGTGCGAGCGCCTCATGCAGCGCCTCCGGCGCCGGACCGTGCAGGACGCGCCCGTCGGAGCGCAGCAGCGCGGAGCGCTCCGCCAGCCCGAAGCGCTTCGTGACGCGCTGAAACCAGGCCAGGTTCGCCGACGCCTCCCACGGTGCGGGCACGCCCGCGCCGTCGCGGAACGTCTGCTCGTCGATCTGCTCGACGAACCACGTCTCGACGCCGAGGTTCCGCAGCCCGAGCAGCCACGAGAGCCGGACCCACGCCTCGCCGCCGTTGCCGGGCTTGTTGGCGAGCGCGCCGGCCACGACGACGACCGTCACGGCAGCGCGCCGATCGCCTGCTCGAGCCGCAGCCGGAACGCGTCGGGAGCCTCGTCGCGCAGCTCCAGCCGCGGCAGCCGCAGCGGGTCGCTGTCGCCATGCACGGCTTCCGGCTCGACCGTGCACCCGACCGCGAAGCCGAGCTCGTCGGCGACCTCCGCGGTCTCCACGTCGCAGCCGCCGTACGGATATGCGAGCAGCTCGACGGGCGCGTCGAGGATCCGTTCGAGCGCCACCTTGGAGCCGCCCAGCTCCAGCTCCTTCGCCTCGCGCGGCTGGGCTGGCAGCAGCAGGTGCTGGAGCCCATGCGCGCCGATCGCGTGGCCGGGGCGCGCGGCGAGCTCGACCAGCTCCGCCGCGGTCATCAGGCGGTGGCTGTGGCGCGCGGGCAGCTCGAGCCCGCTCCAGCCGACCAGCTCCGCGAGGATCGCGTCGATCTGCTCCGCGCCGGCGTCGAGCAGCCGGCCGTGGAGCATGTGGAGCGCCCGGCGCCGCTCGTCCTGGGTGCGCGTCGGCAGGCTGAGCGCCTGCTCCTCGAGCACGAGGCGCTCGGGGATGGGCTCGTCGCCGAGCAGGATGCGCTCCGCCATGTCCCACCAGCCCTCGCGCTCCTCGTCCTGCGGCGCACCGCTGACGAAGAACGCGACGGGAACGCCGAGCTCGGCCGCGATCGGCGAGGCGATCTCGAAGTTGTCGAGGTAGCCGTCATCGAACGTCACCGCGACGGTCCCGGGGCGCAGCTCCCCGGCTGCCGCCTCCGCCGCCAGCTGTGCCAGCGGCACGGGCCGGCAGCGCTCGGCCAGCAGCTCCATGTGGGCGGCGAAGCGCTCCGGCGGCGTGCAGAGCCGGTGGACGTCGGGGTGCAACGCGGCGACGCGGTGGTAGCAGAGGATCGCGCCCTGGCGAAGCGGCTCGGCGACCGTGCCGAGCGGCGGGCCGGCGTCCTCGCGCCCGTGCGCGGTGCGGCGGCGCAAGCTGCGTGCGGGCGGAGCGGGCACGCGCGCCGAGCCCGCGACGACGGTCGGATGCGCGGGATCGACCGCCTCCAGCTCGGCGGCGGTGAGCGCGTCCAGCGGGGCGCCCGCGATCGCGCACAGGCACGTCATCAAGTTCCCGTCGGCCGCGACGCGCACCTCTCCGGGGGGGAAGCGGTCGCACAGCAGGCGCCGCAGCGACGCCTCCGTGAAGCCGCGGCGGCAGTCGTCCGAGAGCGCCATCGTCGCTGCCGCCACCACGAGGCGGCCGCCGGGCTTGAGCGCGTCGCGGCAGCGATCGAGCGCGGCCTCCGGATGGCGTTCGCGCTCGAGCGCGCCGGCGAGCACCACGAGGTCGTACGCGGGCTTGCCGGGCGCCGGCCACGCGTCGCCGGGGCCGATCCGCAGCGTTCGCGCGGGGGCGGCGTCGGGTGGGCACAGCTCGTGCAGCAGCCGCTCCATCAGGTGCCGCTCGACGGCGCCCGGCGCGGTCGCCTCCGGTCGGCTCCAGCGCAGCGCGGGCATCTCCCGCACGGCGAGCGCGTCGCGTGTGAGGTCGATCTCGGCCTTGGTCTCCGCGAGCGCCTGCTCGATCCGCTCGCGCTCGTCGCCGAGCGAGGCGACATGCCCCGTCTGCTCGCGCTCGAAGTCGATCAGCGTCACGAACACGTCCTCGCCGCGTGTGCTGGAGCCGTCGAGGTGCTTGTCGAGCAACAGCTCCTTCGCATGCAGGTAGTCGCCGCGCACGACGGCGGAGTGGTAGCGAGATCCCTGGCGCACGCGGTAGCGCAGGAGCGCCTCGTCGAGGATCACGCCGCGCAGCCCGCGCCGCAGCGCGTCGAGCCAGAAGTCGACGTCCTCATAGGCGGGCAGGGACGCGTCGAAGCCGGGACCGTCCTCCCACAGCTCGCGGCGGAAGACGGTCGAGATGTGCCCGCACGCGCCGCGCCCGAGCGCCTCCGCGAGCGTGTACGGGGGCGGCTTCCAGCGGTAGGACGCGCGGCCGAACGCCTGCAACGCGCAGCACACGAAGCTGAGGTCGTCACGCTCGCGCAGCAGTCTGCTCGCCTGCTCCAGGTAGGTCGGCTCGAACAGGTCGTCGCCGTCGAGCAGCACGACGCAGGGCGCGCTCGTGGCCGCGATCCCCGTGTTGCGCGCATGCGCCGCGCCGCGGTGCTCGGAGCGGATGATCCGCACGCGCGGCTCATGCCGCTCGAGCCAGTCGAGCACCTGGCACGTGAGCGCGTCGGTCGAGCCGTCGTCGACCACGACGATCTCCTGCGCGGGCGCGGTCTGCGCCAGCACGCTCTCGATCGCCTCCGGCAGCCAGCGCCCGAGGTCCCAGCAGGTGATGACGACGGCGGTCCCGGAGCTCGTCACGACCCGGCGCCTCCGGGCTTGACCGCGCGTGCGGCGGCGACAAACGGCGGCTCGCCCTCGCCGCCCTCCAGCCGCTCCTGCTCGACCTCCTCGGCCGCCAGCCCGGCGAGGAAGGCGATCGCTGCGTCGACCCCGCCGTGGCCCTCGACCGTGACCGCCTCGAAGGCCGGTGTCAGGAGCTCCTCGAAGCCCGCGGTGGAGAAGCGCCAGCGGTCGGTGCGCGGACCGCCGTCCTCGACGCGACCCGCGGCCGGGACGCTCGCGAGCAGCACGCCGCCGGGCTTCAGCACGCGAGCGCACTCGGCGAGCGCCGCCGCCGGCTCGTCGAGCAGTTGCAGCACGTGGGGGAGCAGCACGCAGTCGTAGGCGTCGCTTGCGAGCTGCGGGGCGCGCTGCAGGTCGGCGACGACGGTCGCGGCGGGGTTGGTGGCGTCGGCGTCGAGCACGTCGCAGCTGCGCAGCCGGTGGCGGCCGTAGCGGGTCGCGTAGTGCGCATCGTGGTAGGCCAGCACGCGGCCGTGGACGTCGTCGGCGTGGGCGGCGAGGAAGCGCTCGATGAACAGCCGGTCGACGCACAGGCCCCGCTCGTCGCCCCAGAACGGGCTCAGCGGCTCGAGCCGGCGCAGGTCGCCCCAGATGTCGGCCGGCGCCTCCGCCGAGGACCGCGAATCAGAGTCGGTGGGGGCGACCGAGATTCGCGGTCCTCGCCGCAGCTTGGCGCCGAGCCGGTCGCGCTCGCGTCGGCGCGCGCGCAGTTGCGGGCGCAGCTCCTCCTCGAGCTCCCGCTCGGCGAGGTGGCTCGTGCGCAGCAGCTCTCCCACCGCGCGCTCGCGCTCGAGCAGCACGGCGTGCAGCCGAGGCTCGTAGAGGCGGGCGTGCTTGCGGTAGAGCGCGCGCACCGCCTGCTCGCCGGCGCGCGCGCAGATCGTCGCGCCGTCGGCCGGCAGCGCGGGCACCTCGACGTGCTCCCAGCCGGCCTCGACGAGCCGGATCGCGAGGTCCCACTGCGCCTGCGCTGTGCCGCCGGCGCCTTCGTCGATCCCGCCCACCGCCTGCAGCGCCGAGGCGCGCAGCAGCAGCGCCCCGCCGAGGGCTGTGCCGCTCAGCGCGCCGACGAGTGGGTCGCCGGGGGCCTGCGTCGTTGGCGCTGCCGCGACCGCAAAGGCCGCCTCGGGGCGCGCGCGCAGCGCGGCGCTGGCCGCTGCGAGGAAGCCCGGCGTCACCGCGTCCTGCCCGTCGCTCAGCCACACGAAGCCGTTCGGCTCGTCGAGCGCGCGGCTCCAGGTGTGAGCCGGGGTGAAGCCAGGGTGTCCGAACAGACTCGCGCCGCCGCGTACGAGCACCCGGTTCGCCGCGGCGTCCTGCTCGAGCGCGGCGACGCATGCCTCGACGCGCCCGTCGGGGGCGTCCAGGACGACGGTCACGGGCGTTGCGGGCGGGGTTGCCGCTTCGCCGGCGATGCGCCCGATCGGCGTGCGCCGCCCGTCGGCCAGGACGGCGAGCACGTCGATCTCCACCGCACCGCCGGTGCCGAGAAGGTTCACGCGCGCGTCGAAGCCGGCGCGCGGCGCCCAGGAGCAGTCTGGGAAGGCGCTCGCGAGGTCGGGCCGCGACACGTCGAGCGGGACGCGGCGAAACGGCTCGCCGCTCTGTGCGAGCTCGACCGCCTCGACCGCTTCCCGCTCGCCGACCGCCCAGCCGACGATCTCCAGCGATGGGAAGGGCAGCGCGGCGCCGGCGGCCGGCACGTCAAGTGCGGCGCCGCGCAGACCGGGCCCAGGTCCGCTCGCCGTCTGCGTGCAGGTGCAGCGCGCGACGCGCGGGGATCCTCTCAGCGGCGCGTCGGTGCCGACCGGCGTCACGCGCACGTGCGGTGGCGGATCGCCATGCAGGGGCGCGTTGGGCACGAGCTGGAAGCCGACGCGGCCGTCGCCCTTGCCGGCTTGGGCGAGGTCCTCGCGGTGGCGGTCGCTCCAGACCGTCCCGACCTCCCGCTCGCCATCGCACACCGCCAGCTTCAGTCGTCGCCAGGGGGCGGCCCGGTCGAACGCCCAGCCGGAGACGCCGCCGCACGTCGCCTGGTCGAGGCTGCCCTCGATCGCCTGCGGGCGCGCGGCCGCGCTGCCCCCGGCGGGCGGGCCGGACTTGACCGCACGCACTGCGAGCAGCAGCGGGAAGTACGGGTCGTGGTGGTCCAGCTCGGCCGCATCCAGGTCCTGGCTGGCAAGGCCGTGCAGGAAGGCCGTGCACGTCAGCACGTTCCCCAGCGCCCGCACTTCGACCGCCTCCGCGCCGAAGCGCGACGCGAACAGCCGTCGTGCGGAGGCGGCGGTGAGTCGCCAGAAGTCCGCATCGACGCCTGCCTCGTAGTCGATCCGGCTCACGCACGGTGCGGTCGCGAGCACGACGCCGCCGGGCGCGAGCGCGCGGTGCAGGTTCGCGACGGCCGTCTCGACGTCGAACAGGAACTGCAGCGTCTGCGTGATCACGATGCAGTCGAAGGCCGCTTCGGGCAGCGACTGCGCTTGCGTGAGGTCGGCGATCAGCGTCGCCTGCTCGTTGTGCTCGGCGACGTCGAGCACGGCGTACGAGCGCGCGCCGCGTTCGAAGCGCTTCGTGTAGCCGGCGTCCTTGACCTCCAGCACGTCCCCCGCGATGTCGGCCGCGTGCGCCTCGAGGAATCCCTCGATGTAGAAGCGGTCGACCGGCTGGCCGCGGTCGAGGCCCCACACGCGGCTGATCGGTTGCAGGCGCCGCAGCGAGCGCCACTCGACCGCGGCTCGCGGCTCGCGCACGACCGGCGACTCGGTCGCGGCCGGCTGCTCGGGGCTGCCCTCCTCCAGCGCCTGCTCGAGTCCGCGACGGTGGCGCTCGAGGCGCGGAATCGCGGTCCGCCACGGCTCGCCGTCGAGCTGGGGGCGCGGCGGCGGGTTGCCCGGCAGCAGTGCCTCGAGCGCGGCGATCCGCTCGCCGATCGCCGCGAGCACGCCGGGCGCGTGGGCGCGATAGCTGTCGGCATGCTCGTCGAGCAGCAGCTCGAACACGCGCATGTGGTTCCGCGGCCCGGTCCGCTCGGTGGTCTTCGACCCGGGGCGGATGCGATAGCGGAACAGCCGCTCGGGCACGATCGCGCCGCGGTGGCCCTGCTCGACGAGCGCGATCGCGATGGCCCAGTCCTCGTAGCCGTCGAGCTCGGGGCGCTCGTCGAACCCGCCGACTGCGAGCAGTGCCTCGCGCCGCACGGGCGCGGCCGTGCAGACGGTGTCCTCCGCCAGCAGCCACGGGAAGTCGCAGCGCGCGGGCTCCCACGTGAACTGCATGGCGCCGAAGGCGGTCAGCCAGCAGCTCGCGAACGCCAGCGACTCGTCGGCCTCCAGCCGTCCGATCGTCGCCTCGAGGAAGCGCGGCTCGAACAGGTCGTCGGCGTCGAGAAACGAGACGTAGCGACCGCGCGCCTCCTCCAGCCCCGTGTTGCGCGCGGCCGAGACGCCGCGGTTCGCGGTGCGCAGGATGCGCGTGCGCGGCCGGCGGTAGGAGGCGAGCAGGTGCTGCGTGACCGGGTCGTCGGAGCCGTCGTCGACGATCAGCACCTCGACGTCCTGCCGCGTCTGCGCGAGCACGCTCTGGACGGCCTCGTCGAGGAAGGGCCCCAGGTTGAAGCAGGGGACGACGACGGAGACGGCCGGCGTCATCCGCTCTCGACCGCGGCGCGGGCACCGCCGCCGGAGGCGGTGGTCGGCTCGCGCGCGGCGCTCAGCGAGAGCCGGCCGGCGGCATGCAGCACGAGCGGCGAGCGGCGCAGCGCGGCGTCGCCGCCGGCCACCGTCGCCCAGATCCAGTGGGGTCTGCCGTCGAGCAGCTCGCGCGGCGTCGCGAGCGAGAAGCCGCCGCGACCGCCGGCGATGCCGTGCTCGGCCAGGTCGGCGCGCGGCTCGTCGGCCGCGACGGTGGCGAGCAGGCGCGGGCCGTCCCACAGCTCCACCTGCGCCGGCTCGCCGTCCTCGCGCATCGCCCAGCCGCTGATCGCCTGCGGCGAGACCTCGTCGAGGAAGCCGCGGCCGGCGACGAGCTCGGCGCGTGGCGCGGACGCCGCGTTGCCCTCGCCGGCGGCGCGCCCGTCTTGCACGATCGTCTCCAGGCGGATCTGCTCGAGGTCGAACGGCCGCAGCGCGGCAGGGTTGCGCAGAAACAGGTGGTCCGGCTGGGCGACGTGGTCGTACTGTCTGTGCCAGCCGTAGGCGAGCTCGTCGTCGGCGAAGCGGTCCTTGCGTTCCTTGAAGACCTTGCGCAGGCCGTGCGCCTGGCTGCGGATCGGGTAGTGGCGCAGCAGGAAGCGCAGCGGGAACAGCCGGCGCCCGGCGAAGCGGACGTCGTGCCCACCTTCGTCGAGCTCGAGGTCGGGCGCGCCAGCCTTCCAGCACTTGCGTTGCAGGAGGTCGTACTCCGCGGGATCCTCCCAGCGCTCGAAGTGCTGCCGCGGGTCCATGCCAGCGCGGTAGGTGTCGTCGACCGGGGCGAAGTTGAGGACGCGGAAGTCGATCGCGTTGCATCCGACGCCGTCGACCCAGCGGATCGCGTCGCGCAGCGACATGCCCGGCCACGGCGCCTCGCGGATCTCGTCGGCGTCGTGGTGGACGTACCAGTCGGCGCCGAGCTCGCGCGCGAGCTCGCGCTTGCGGGCGAGCAGCGCTCTCCACGAGGTCCTGCCGTCCTCGCCGGCGCCGGCGAAGCGCTCGATCGCCAGCAGCCCGCGGCCAAGCCAGCGCTGCGCACGAGCCACCGTCTCGTCGGTCGAGCCGTCGTCGATCAGGTAGGACCAGACGCCGTTCTGCGCGAGGTGGTCGAGCACCGGCTCGATGATGTCGGCCTCGTTGTAGGCGGAGATCAGCGCGACGACGCGGAAGTCGTCGTCGAGCAGGCTGGGGGCGAGCGCGGGCGGCCACGCGTGCGAGCGGGCAGTCGGCGCAGACGCCGCCGCGGGGCGCGCGCTCGCGGCCGGCCTGCGCCGCCGCACGAGCCCGCGACGGGCCGGCGGCTGCGCGGCGGGCGCCTCCGGCGCGGCCTGCGGGCGCACGAGCGCCAGCCGCCAGAACGGGATCTGCCGGCCGCCCGGCAGCTCGGCGAGCAGCAGCAGCTCGTCGAGCCGCTCCACGATGCTCGCCGGGATGCGCAGCCGGAAGCCGCTGTGCTCGGCGTGCTCGACGTCGGGGAACGAGTCGGCGATGTCCGGGCGGCTGCGGTCGGCCGGCACGTGCAGCGGCGGCGCGTCGCCCGCAAGCGCGAGCACGCGCTCGAGCGGGCCCTCGGCCGACAGCGCCCAGCCGGAGATCAGCAGGTCGCCGTCGAGCAGGCCCACGACAGGCCGGTCGAGGTGGCGGCCGGCGAGCGGGGGCACGAGCGGCAGCGGATCGGACGCTGCGACGACGCGCGGCGCCGGCGCGGTCGGCGGGGGCGGGCTATCGAACGGCCTCGACAAAGAAGCTCTCCAGCGGTCGGTCGTCGAGCGCGACGATGTCCGGGAAGGGGCTCGCGGTCTCTCCGCTCGCGAGGTGATGCACCTGCGCGAAGCCGGCCTTGCGCAGCAGCTCGTCGGCGAACTGCGGGACGAACAGCGTGCGCGAGTAGCCGTACCACACGAGCTGCGCGATCAGCTTGCCGCCGAGGCTGCTCATCTCCTCGTCGGGGATCAGGAACCAGTCGCGGTCGCCGCGGCGGTAGGCGTCGAGCGCGTGCTCCATGTTCGGCAGGGCGAGCCGCAGCACGCCGCCGGGCTTGAGCACGCGGCGCAGCTCCGTCAGCACCGGCACGAGCTGCGGATAGGGGACCTCGGGCAGCGCGTGGATGCTGACCGCGTAGTCGATGCTGCCCTCGGCGAGCGGCAGGCCGCCGTCGAGGATGTCGCAGCTGATGTCGATGCCGGGCGCCTGCTTGCGGTCGGAGTTGATCCAGCCGGGCTCGGGCTGGGTTCCGCAGCCCCAGTTGAGGCGGCGCACGGCCGGCGCGTCCGACTGCGTCTGAGTCGGCAGGGCGCTCATGCGGCCGCTCCCACCGGCAGCGCCAGCCGCTCGAGCAGCCGTCCGAGGACCTTGCGGGCGTCGAAGCAGTCCTCCGCGAGCGCGCGTGCGGCGGCGCTGTGGCGCTCGTAGTTCCGCTCGATCTCCTCCACGCCGGCCGCGGCCTCCTCCAACGTCGAGAACGTCAGCAGCCCCTCGCCGACGGGGTAGTGGTCGGCGAGGCCCGTGTCCTGCGCGAGCACCGGCTTGCCGCTCGCGAGATAGCAGACGCTGCGATCGGACAGCCAGCCGCTGCGCGTCGCCACATACATCTGCTGCGCGATGCAGATCTCCGCGCGCGAGCCGCGAATGTAGTCGCGGTACGCCTGCGGCGTGCCGGCCGCCTGCTGCGGGTCGACAAGGCGCCAGCCGTTCGCCTCCAGCGCGGCGAGGTCGCGCGTCTCGGCCGCATCGATGTCGAGCGCCAGCTCGAACTCGGCGTCGACGAGCCGCGGCAGCTCCAGGAACTGGCGGAACTCGTGAACGCGCGAGCCGTACGCGATGCCGTCGAAGGCGACGGTGCCGTACGGGTTGCGCCAGGTCGCGACGCTCGTGAAGGCGCGTCCGCGCGGGCAGGCCGGGGTCGGCGTCCAGGCTGCGAGATCGACCGGCGGCGGCGTCGCGATCCACTCGACCCCGCAGTCCGGGATCGCGCAGCCCTCGCGGCCGACGTTCGCGCCGAGCGTCACGAAGCGGTCGTGGCCGGCGAGCAGGTCGGCGAGGCCGAGCTCGCGCCACATCTGCGGATAGCCGGGGTCGAGGTCGAGGAAGACCCACGGGCCGTCGGCGTCGAGCGCGTCGCGCGAGAGGAAGCCCATCGCGTTGAGGATGCCGGCGCCGGAGGCGTCGTGCGGCGCCTCGAAGTGCGTGATCGGGGTGAGCGCATCGCCCAGCGGCGGCGCGACCGTCGTGCGCACGCCGGCGGCGCGCAGCCCGAGCGCCCACTGCGCGAGCGCCCACGCGTGGCCGCCGGCCCGCTCGCGCCCCGCCGTGTTGCCGGCCAGCACCATCTGCGGGCGTTCGCTCACGAGTAGCCGAGCTCCTGCAGCGGGCCGGCGAACGCCTCGTTGGCGAGCTCCTTCAGCGCCGGCGGGAGATCCTTCTGCCAACGCCCGCTCGACGCGCTCGCGTCCGGGACGGTGCGATGCTGGATGCGGTCCAGCTGCGCTTCCGCGCGGTCGACGATTCCGCTGACCAGTGACGGGGAGCTGTCGAGCTCCAGGAAGTCGAGGATGCGCGCGAGCGCCGCCGGCACGTCGGCGACGAGCTCTTCGTAACGGACGAGCAGGGCGCCCTCGCGACGCTCGCGCCAGCCGGCTGAGAGCGCGGCGGCGATGCCGGCCTGCCACTGCACGAACTGCTCGTCGCTGTCGACGTGCTCGCGTCCGAATGCGTCGTAGCCGCGCTTCGCGTTGAACGCGAGCATCGAGGCGATCACGTCGCGAAAGTCCCGCACGAGGAAGATCTCGCGGCCGTCGGCGCACAGCTCGCGCATCAGCCGCGTCAGGTGCGCGGGCCCGCACTTCTCGGCCGCGTAGCGCACGTCCGTCTGCTCCTGCGCCGTGCCCAGCTCGCCCGCGAAGGTCGCCGCCTGGTCGACGGCCGAACGCAGCAGCCGCTCCACCGGAGCGCCGAGCAGCAGCTCGCGCAGCGGCTCGTCGATTCGCAGAAGCTCGTCCGGTCCCATCGACGCGCGCCCGAGCCACCATGCCTCGCCCTGCACGCCGCTGTCGAGCAGCCGCATGCGACTGGCGGGGCTCGCCATCGCGATGGCGGCGTCGAGTTGGTAGGCGAACGGCCGCGAGTCATAGGTGTCGGGGCGGAAGGCGGCGACCTGGGGGTGCTGGCTCAGCAGCGTCAGCAGCAGCGTCGATCCGCTGCGTCCGAGCGTCGTCACCATCAGCGGCGCGGGGCCCTTGGTCGGCTGCGGCTCGAACGGCCGTCGACTCCCGCGCACGTGCGCGATCGGCAGCTCCTCGTGCGTCTCGCTCGCGGTCCCGTTCACCTGCAGCTCGAACGCGGGCGGCAGCTTGAGCGCGTCGAGCATGAGCGAGAAGCCCGAGCGCTCGGCTCCGGACACCGCGGGGAAGGCGCTTGCGATGTCGGGGCGCTCGACGCTTCGCGGGACGCGCAGCACCTGATGGCCCTGTCTGATCTCGACCGTCACGTTCCCACCGTCGGGTGCGAGCGCCCAGCCGGAGACGGGGACGCAGAAGCCCAGCGCCGGGTCGTCGGCGCCGGGGCGCTCGAGGTTCGCGTGCAGGCGCTCGCTGCGGGCTGCCGGCTCGATCGCCTCGATCTGGACGACGGGAGCGCTGACCGCGGAGGAGGGGGACCTGCTCATGCGACCTCCTCGAGCTCGCTGAGCGTGGCGCGCCACAGGTCGCTGTGCAGCCAGTGGTTGTAGCGCGAGGCGGCCGCTCGCTCGGGTGTCGGATACGACTGGCCCTCGAGGTGGTAGAGCTCGACGTCGGCCAGGTACCACGACTCGCGCCCCTGCTCGCGCAGGCGCAGGCACAGGTCGCTGTCCTCGTAGTCGCCGCGCACGTAGATGCCGCGCAGGCCGCCGAGGCTCTCGTACAGGGCCGCGTCGACCAGCAGGCACGCGCCGGTGACGGCCGGCACCGCGCGGGTGACGTTGGCCGCCTCGAAGCGGCGGTGCAGGCCCTTGTAGAAGTGCTCGTTGGACCAGCCGTTCCCGCCCTCGCCCGCCGCATCGCGCTCGAAGCACAGTCCGGCGTGCTGGATCGAATCGTCCTCGTAGAGCAGCTTCGGCGCGAGCGCCCCGATCTCGGGGTGGGCGTCGTAGAAGTCGACCATCCGCGACAGCCAGCCGGGGCCGGCGGGCAGCACGTCCGAGTTCAGCAGCAGCAGCTTGCGCCCGCGGGCGAGCGAGGCGCCGAGGTTGTTGGCGGTCGAGTAGCCGGCGTTCGCGCTCAGGACCGCCAGCCGAAACGGTACGCCGTAGAGGTCGTGCAGGTGACCCGCGAGCCGCCGCATGCGCGTCGCCTGCTCGGGCGAGTCGAGCACGTAGATCAGGTCGGCGCGGTGGAGCTCGGGGTCGTGGACGAACTGCGCCAGCTGGTGCTCGAGGAACTCCATGCGACGGTACAGCGGGACGACGATCGTCACGTCGGGGTCCTCGGGCGGCACGCCGTGCTGGTCGACCTCCTCGATCTCGACCGCATCCGACAGCCGCCGTTGCAAGCGCGCCAGCGCGGGCGCGACGTGCGCGCCGAGCAGCAGCCCGTCGCCTCCGTCGAGCTCGACGTCGTTGAGGATCGTCGTGCGCAGGTTGAGCGGCTGGTCCACGACCGCCGGGACCGCGACCTCGAAGCCCTCGCCGTCGCCGCGCTCGCCCTGCAGGACCCAGCCGCCGTCGCTCGCGCTCTCCTCCGGCAGCTCTGCGAACGCGATGAAGCCGAGCCGCTCGGTCGCAGGCACGCCGAAGAACTCGCTCACGTCCGGGCGGCGGTAGCGGAACGCGCCGCGCAGGTCGATGCGCCGGCCCTCGGGGCTCAGCAGCGCGAGCGACCGCAGATCGGAGCCGCGGGCGAACGCCCATCCCTCGACGTAGTACGACGAGCGATCGACCCGCCAGAAGCCGTCGACGTTGGCCGTGCACGGGGCGACGGGGCCGCCTCTCGGCGCCGACAGACGCTCGCGGGTCGCCTCATGCAGCGCCGCGAGCGCGCTGCCTGCGTCGCCCAACGTTCTGTCGCGCCGCGCGCTCCGCGTGAGCAAACGCTCCTGCAGGCTCGCGCGGGCGGCCCTGTCGAATCCGCCCAGCAGGCGTCGGCCGAGCTCGGCCGGGGCGACGTTGGCCTGCACGACGCTGACCGGCTCCACAACGGGCCTGCCGTCGGGCTGCTCGAGCTCGATGCTGCCGGTCAGCGGCGTCGTCAGCGGTGTGCGCCCGCTGCTCAGCAGCAGGACGGCAGTGATGCCGTCGCCGGCGACGGCGAGCGTCGTGACGGTCAACCGCTGCCGTCCGCCGTCCTCGAGCAGCCAGCCGCGCAGGGCGTCGCCGGGCTCGCGCAGGCCGCTCGCCAACGCCAGCACGAAGCTGGCGCCGAGGAACGTGAGAGCGTCGATGCGAGCGAGCGGCGCGTCGCCGTTCGCGGCGGCGGTGCGGGTCGTTCTACGGGGTGCGGTGCGGGACTCAGGCATGGGCGACCACCGGGTTGCGGAGCAGGTCTTCGTAGAGCTCGGAGAGCCACTGCGCGTGCTCGTCCATCCGATACACCGGCCGGATCCCGCCGCGCAGGCGCTCCCACAGATCCGGATCGGAGGCGGCGCGCCGCATCGTCGCGGCGAGGCTCGTCGGGTCGTTGGCGCGGAAGTGCAGGCCGTCGACCCCGTCGGTCACCTTCTCGGCCATCCCGCCGATGTCGCTGGCGATCACGGGGCGGCCGAAGTGGAACGCCTCCTGAATCACCAGCGGCGAGTTCTCCCACCAGATCGATGGGACGATCACCCAGTCGACCTCCGCCATGTAGGCGTGGAGGTCGTCGTGGTCATAGGCGCCGATGAAGGTGACGTGATCGCCGGCGCGCTCGAGCAGCTCGGCGACGCGGTTCTGGAACTGGCCCGGCTGCAGGTCGAGGTTGGCGCCGTGGATGCGGACGTGCGGGCCCGGCTTCGTCTCCTCGGCCGCGGACGGTGCGGAGGTGGCCGGCTGTGGAGCGGCCGCACGTTCCAGCGCCGCCAGCAGCGGGTCCTGCTGGGCGCTCGCGCCGTGCAGCTCGATGATCGCCTCGAGCACGACCTGCAAGCCCTTGAACGGCGTCAGCTGGCCGAAGAAGCCGAAGCGGTCGCGGTGCGCGCGCGGCTGCACCGACGCCTCGCCGGCCGGCGGCGTGCGGCCGTACTCCTCCACGATCACCTTCTCCTCCGGCAGGCCCCAGTCGACATAGCGCTGCCCGAGGAACTTGCTCGGCGCGACGAAGCGGTCGACGACCGCCATCTGCGACTGCACGAAGCGCTTGCGCAGGAAGAACGTCTGCTGGTCGATCTCCGGGAAGCACTCGTTGCAGCGCCGCGGCGACTCCTGCATGCACGGCGTCTCGTCGGTCGCGCGCAGCATCTGCCCCTGGCGATGGCAGATCGGCATGAACTCGTGCAGCGTGTAGACGATCGCCGCGTCGGGACAGCTGTTCTTGACCTCGCGCAGGATGTCGTAGCCGAAGAACATCGTGTGCTGGAAGTGCACGACGTCCGGTCTGATCGCGCGCAGGAACGCGCGCATGTGCTTCGTGTAGAGGCGCTTGTCGTCGCGGATCGTCCCGAACGTCCAGTCGTAGGAGCCGTTCCAGTCGTCGGTGAAGAAGAAGTACTCGTCCGGCTTGTCGTCGACCGGCGCGACGCACGTCCCGAGGTGCACCCGGCCGGCCGGCGCGAGCGGCGGACCGCCCTTCGCGAGGAAGACCGAGCGCACGTCGCCGGCCGCCACCAGATGGCGGTGCAGCTCGAGCGCGTAGGCCTCCGCGCCGCCGGGTCGCACGGACGGGTGGTTGTGGCAGATGAAGAGGACGGTGGGGCGTCCGTTCACGGTCGTCATGACTGTCCTCCTGGCGCATGGGCGCGCAGATCGAAGATGACGCAGTGGCCGTCGTGGTGGAGCACGCGACCGCGTCCCATCAGGTGCTGCAGCAGCCCGCCGTAGTAGTCGAGCCACCAGAAGCCGGTGGCGGGCAGCAGCAGGAACTCCGCGCCCTTGGCGCGGCATTGCTCGAGGTGCGCGATCGCGGCGTCGCTGTCGGCTGGATAGTGGCCCGCATAGGCGCCGCCGGGACCTTGCGGGAAGTGGCTCGCCGCGAGCTCCGGCGACAGCAGCGCCTCGTCGCCGCGACTGACGACGAGCACGCGCGCCTCGCGCGGCACCTTCGCGAGCGCCACTGCATGGATGCGCCGGACCAGCTCGCCGTAGTCCTCGACCGCCTCGTTGCCATGGGCGGCAGCCGCCGGCTCGTACGGCTGCGGGGCCGTCGGCGCCGCGTCGAGCAGCATCCGCTGGCGCAGCAGCTCGTGCGCGAGCACGAGCGTCACGCGCAGCCGCGCGTCCTCGGGCGCGGTCGTCGCGATGCGCTCGCGCACCCGCTCCATCGTCGCGGCGCTCATCGCGCATCCTCCAGAGCGAACATGATGCACGCCTCCTCTCGGACGACCTCGCGGTAGCGCTCGCTCAGGTGCGCCTCGAGCTCGCGGTAGTGATCGAGCCACCAGAGGCTCGTCTTCGGCAGCAGGAAGTAGCGGCCGCCCTGTGCGCGCAGCCGCTCCAGCTCGACGACCGCCTGCGCCCCGTCGATCGGGTAGTGGCCTGCGTAGACGCCTTCGCTCGTCTGCGGGAAGTGCAGGCCGCGGTGCTCGGGGAAGCGCAGGATCTCCTCGTCGCCGCGGCTCGCGACGATCACGGCCGACTCCGCGGGCAGGTCCGCGACGACTTGACGCACGCGCTCGCGCACGCGCTCGTAGTCGGCGGGGTGGCGCCGGCCGTAGGGCTGCCACGTGACGCCCCACTTGCGCTCGAAGCGCGCACGGTTGGCGGCCAGCAGCTCGCCGTGGGAGCCGTCGGCGAACAGCGCGCCCAGCGTGCCTTCGCCGAAGTGGTGCACGAGCACGTCCTCGGCGCACACGAGGCGGTAGCCGGCGCGCCGCGCGCGCTCGGCGTAGTCGTCGTCCTCGAGCATGCCGAGCCCGAAGCCCTCGTCGAGCGCGCCGATGCGCGCGTGCACGTCGCGGCGCAGGGCCAGGCAGAACATCGCGGGCATCGGCAGCTCGAAGCGCTCGCCCGTCTGCTCGCGGGCGCGGCGCGCGGCCTCCTGCAAGAAGCCGCCGTACGTCTCGTAGTCGACCGCGACCTCCGCCTCGTTGCCGATGCGGTTCGTGACCGCGCCCACAAGGCCGATCTCCGGATCGGCGGCGTGGGCGGCCAACCGTTCCAGCCAGCCGGGCGCGACGATCGTGTCGTTGTTGAGCAGCACCAGCAGCTGGCCGCGGGCGAGCGCGAGCCCCTGGTTGGAGGCGGCTGCGAAGCCGCGGTTGGCATCGTTGAGCACGAGCGCGACGTGCGCGAAGCGCCGCGCGAGCGTGCGCAGGTACGTGCGTGAGCTGTCCTGCGAGGCGTTGTCCACGACGATCAGCTCGACCGTCTGTCCGGCGCTGTTCGCGAGCACGCTCTCGACGCACAGCCGCGTCAGCGCGACGTTGTCGTGCGTGACGACCACGACGCTGGCCGCCGGCGCCTGCTCACCCTCTGCCTGCCCGTCGGCGAACGGCACCGGCGCAGCGAGGATCCGCTCGTGCGTCGCCGCGGCGAGCCGCAGCGGGCGCCGGCGCTCCACCGCCAGCGGGAGGTCGTCGGCGAGCGCGCCCCCGCGGATGGCGGCCATGTGGCGGTCCTCGACGGGTCCCGCGCCGGATCTCGCCGGCCGCGTGGGCGTCGCCACGCCGCACGCCGACAGCAGATTGCCCAGCACGACGTCGCTCGAGAACCACTCGCGCGCGATCGCGCGGGCGTCCTCGCGGGCGCGCGGCTCGTCGGCGCAGATCGCCTCCACGGCCGCCGCCGCCTCGTCGAGCGTCGAGAAGCCGTGCAGCCCGCAGCCGGTCGGCAGGACGTTCGAGAAGCCGGTCTCCTGCGTGACGCACGGCCGGCCGGCGGCGAGGTACGTCGCGCTGCGGTCGCTGAACCAGCCGGAGCGCAGCGCGACGTTCTGCTCCTTCGCCACGGTGAACTCCCCGCGCGACTCGCTGACGTAGGCGCGGTAGCGGTGGATGTCGCCCGAGATCGCGGCGGCGTCGGTGACCGCCCAGCCGTGGCTCGTCAGGCGCGCGCGATCCTGCTCGTCGAACGTGCTGAGCGCCAGCTCGAAGTCGCGACCCGTGCGGGCCGGCAGCGTCAGGAAGCGCTCGAACTGGTCGTCCTTGCTCCACGAGTACACGCGCCCATCGAGCGTCACGTCGCGCCAGCGCTGGCGCCAGTTCCCGACCGTCGTGAAGCACCGCCGCGTCCGCTCGGCGGGCGGCCACAGGTCCAGCACGACCGGCTGGCGCGTCGGATGGAAGTGGAAGCTGGCCGTCGGCGCCAGCCCGCAGTCGGCCGCGCCCCAGTTCTCGCCGAAGGTGAAGAACGCGCAGTGCTGCTCGAGGAACTCGGTCGTCTCGGGCACGCCCTGCGCCAGCTCGACCTGCAGCTGCACCGGATCGGTCTCCAGGTAGACGAGGCGACCGGTGCGGCTGTGCTCCAGGCGCGGCGCGGTGCCGCCGTGGAGGTTCACGATCAGCTCGGCTTCGTCGTAGAGCGCGAGCAGCTTGCGCTCGCTCATGCCGTAGCAGCGCCCGTCGTCGTGCAGCGCCTGGTAGGCCCAGTTGGCGCCCAGGTCGACGCCCCGCATCACGCCGTCGATGTATGCGGCCGCCATCGCCGCCCCGTCGCTCTCCGGCGTGGGGGTCAGCATCGAGGGCGAGCGTGCGTGCGCCTCGACGTAGTAGGGGGCCATGCCGAGCCGGCGCAGGCCGAGCAGGTAGTGGAGCGTTTGCCACACGACCCCTGCGACCGGGATCTTGGTCATCATCCCGAGCACCACGATCTTCGGCGCGCCGCTCATGCGCCATCCCCCGCGAGCACGCCGTTGCGGCGGCGATCGCTCCCCTGCGCCGCGTGCAGCTGGCTGTAGAGGCCGCCCTTGCGCAGCAGCTCCTCGTGCGTGCCGCGCTCGACGATCAAGCCGTGGTCGAGCACCACGATCAGGTCTGCCTCGCGGATCGTGGAGAGCCGGTGCGCGATCGTGAAGGTGGTGCGCCCGACGGCGAGCCGGTCAAGCGCGTCGAGGATCACCTCCTCGGTCTTCGAGTCGATCGAAGAGGTCGGCTCGTCGAGCACGAGGATCGGCGCGTCCTTGAGGAATGCGCGCGCGACCGAGATGCGCTGGCGCTCGCCGCCCGAGAGGCCGGTCCCGCGCTCGCCGACGAGCGTCTCGTAGCCGTGCGGCAGGCGGCTGATGAAGTCGTGCGCATTGGCCGCCTTGGCGGCCGCGATCACGTCGTCCATGCTCGCGTCGAGGCGGCCGTAGCCGATGTTCGTCGCGATCGAGCCGGCGAACAGCAGCGGCTCCTGCAGCACGAGCGCGATCTGCGAGCGCAGCGACGCGAGCCTGACGCGCCGGACGTCGACGCCGTCGATCAGGATGCGTCCCCGCTGCGGGTCATAGAAGCGCACCAGCAGGCTCAGCAGCGTCGTCTTGCCGGCACCGGTCGGTCCGACGATCGCCACGCGCGAGCTGGCTGGGACGCGCAGCGAGATGTCGCGCAGCACCGGCACGCGGCCTCTGTAGGCGAACTCCACGCCGTCGAGCTCGACCTCCCCGCGGGCGTGGCCGAGGTCGATTGCGTCCGGCAGCTCTTTGATGTCCGGCTCCATGTCGAGCAGCTCGAACGACGCGTTGAGCTGGACGAGCTGCTGGTTGAGCCCGCCGATCGTCGTGCTGATCTGCTCGAGCGGCGCGTAGACCGCCGCCACGTAGGTCAGCAGCACGACCAGCTCACCGGTCGTGATGTTGCCGCTGAAGCGCTCAGAGAAGCCGAAGTAGAAGACGAGAGCGGTGCCGAGCGCGGTGCACCCCGTCACGGCGAGGTTGAAGAGCGTCTCGCGCACCGTCAGCTGCACGCGCTCGCTCGCGGCCGTCTCGCCCTGTTCGCGGAAGCGGCGGTGCTCGTGGCGCTCGCGCCCGAACGGCACGATCACGCGCAGCATCGACATCGCCTCGTTGACGATCGTCAGCGACTGCCACTCCAGCCGCTGAACGCGCTCCAGGCGGGGAACGATGCGCTTGCCGTAGAGCGTCAGCGAGTAATACATCAGCGGCATCACGCTGAACGAGATGAGCGTGACCTTGAGGCTGATGACCGCCGCGATGACGGCCATGCCACAGAGGGTGAGCAGGCCCTGGGCGAGCGGCGGGATCGCCATGACGATGACCCCCAGCGAGGCGGCGGCGTAGTTGATGCGCCCCATCAGCTCACCGGTCTGGCGCTGGTCGTGGAAGGCGAGCGAGAGCCGCTGCGCGTGCTCGAACAGGTCGCTGCGCAGGTCGAGGATCATGTACTGCTCGAGCTTCGAGTCGAGATAGCTGTTGATGACGGTGAGGCCGTGGGAGACGATCACGATCAGGAAGCCGAACACCGCCGCGATCGCGAGCACCGTGTACTTGTCGGTGGCGCCGAAGAAGAGGACGTTCGTCGTCCCGTCCCCCTCGCCGGAGACGACGTCGAGCATCATCGCCAGCGGCCACGGCTGCGCCATCGTCGCCACCGACGCGACGATCAGCAGCACGAAGGAGAGGGCTCCGAGCTTCCAGTAGGGCCGCAGGTACGGGAGCGTGCGCGGCAGCACTCGCCACAACGTCCAGCCGCCGCGCCGATCGCCACGGTGCCGGCGCCGAAGCCTCACGCGTCCTCCAGCGCCGCGGCGGCGCGGGCGGGCAGCACGACGGCCGCCGCGGCTTGCAGCGCCATGCCGCCGACGAGCCACAGCGAGCCTGCGCCGAACAGGCACGCGGCGACGAGCGCGTGCTGGAGCGTCGCAGAGGCGGTGAGGGCGATCAGCACCGCGGCTCCCGCGGCAGCGTGCGGCGAGCAGCGCGGCCACATGCGCAGCCGCACGAGCTGCCGGCCGTGACCGTGCTCCTCGACGGCGACGCGGAGGCGCCCTGAGGCGAGCGGACCGACGCGCACCTCGAGGTCCCACGTGTCGAAGTCACCGCCGCGCACGACCTGCGCAGGACCCGTCCGCAGCTCCCCGTGGAGCCGTTCGACCCAATCCTCGACAGGCTCCCACGCCTCGCTCCACACGCTTGCCCGCCGGCGCCGCGGGAGCGCGACCACGCGCGGCCCGCGTCGGCGCCACGGCGTCAGGCCGCGGTGCAACCGTCCCCACAGGCGGGCGGCCGGCTGCAGCACGCAGAGCGCGAACACGACCGTGCGGACCTGCAGGCGCCGGCGCGACGGCAGCGAAGGCGCCATCACCACGGCCAGCGTCCAGACGGCCGCCTGGACGACGATCGCGAGCAGGCAGATCAGGAACAGCACAGGCGCGAGCGGCAGGTCCACCAGCGGAACCTCGAAGGGGGTCGTGACTCCCAGCAGAGCGCAGCCCGATATGGCTGCGAGCACGAGCAGCAGGAGGTGCCACTCGGGGATCAGCGGGAAGGCCGAGGCGCCGTCGCCGTGACGCCCGTAGACGGACTGGAAGAGGCCGCTGCCGGAGGCCCCGTGGTAGACGCGCCAGCGGCGGCGCCCGAAGGAGCGGCGGACCTTGCCGCCGTAGACGGTGCCGCTCCAGCTGACGTGCCCGTGGTGGTTGTAGCGGTCGGGCCACTTGCGCTCCAGCAGCGCCTCCGCGCGCCCGTAGCCGGCCTGCTGGCGCAGGTAGGCCGACATGGAACGCCGCGCGCGGTGCCAGACGAGCGCTCCGGGGCTGAAGCCGAGCGTGCCGCCGGCGTCCTGCAGGCGCCAGCACAGGTCGACGTCGTCGCCCGCCACCCGGAAGCGCGCGTCGAAGCCGCCGACCTGCTCGAGCGCCGCTCTGCGGAAGGCCATGTTGCATCCCGGAATGTGCTCGGCCTCGGAGTCGGACAGCAGCACGTGCATCGGCCCGCCGGGCGCGTGGCCGACGCCGTCGGCGACGACCGTGTCCGGCGGCGGGACGTTCGGGCCGCCGACGCCGACGTCCCCGCTGTCCAGCAGCGAGGCGGCGAGGTGACGCAGCCAGTGCGGATCGGGCACGCAGTCGTCGTCGCAGAACGCCACGATCTCGCCGGCGGCGGCGGCCGTGCCGGTATTGCGCGCGGCGGAGAGCCCCTGGTTCTCGGTGCGGATCACGCGCACGCCGCGAGCGGCGGCGAGCTCGCCGGCCCCGTCGGTGGAGCCGTCGTCGACGACGATCAGCTCGCAGTCCGGATAGTCGAGCGCGAGCAGCGCCTGCACGCATGCGTCGATCGTCGCGGCGCCGTTGTAGGTGCAGACGACGACGGACGCCCTCGGCCAGTCGTCGCGGGGCGCGAACGGCACGTTCGCGAACGCGTCGCGCAGCGCGCCGAGGGCCGGCTTGGGCGCGCGGTCGCGACCGACGACGCCGAAGTCCCAGTCCTCGACGTCCACGCCGCCGCGGTGCCACTCGTCGGTCCAGGCGAACACGCAGCAGCCGGCGCAGCCGGCCGCGTAGGCGACGCGCAGCTGGCCGGCGAGCGACGCGGCCTGGGCGTCGGGGCCGTTGCGACGGCTGTCGAGCCCGAGCTCGCCGAGTACGAGCGGCCGGTCGCCGGCGAGCGTGTGCAGCCGCGCCAGGTAGCGCGCGAGCGCCTCCTCCTGCTCGAGGAACACGTTGAAGCAGACGAAGTCGAGGAACGGCAGGTGCAGGAACTCCGTCGAGGGATAGTTGGCGTAGGTGACGAGCGCCTCCGGGTCCTCCGCCTTCGCGGCGCGGAAGAGCCGCTCGACGAAGCGCTCCACGCGCTGGCGTCCGTGCCAGCGGACGATGCCTGGCGGGATCTCGTTGCCGATCACGTAGCCGAGCACCGCCGGGTGTCCGGCGCAGGCGCGCACCGCCCCTCGGACCGTCTCGACGATCGCCCGACGCCGTGAGCGGCTTGCGAGGAACGCGACGTGCTGCTCCCACGGGATGCCGATCAGGACGCGCAGCCCGTGCGTGGCGGCGAGCTCGAGCAGCCATGCGGGCGGGACGGTGTACGTGCGCAGCGTGTTGACGCCGTTCGCCGCCATCGCCGCGAAGTCGGCGGCGACGACGTCCGCTGGGGGGAACAGTCCGTCGGTCCCGCGCTCGCGGAACGTCCCGTACGTCACTCCGCGCAGATAGAGCTTCTCGTCGCCGACGTAGAGGAACTTGCCGCGCGCGTGGACTCGCTCGCCCAGGGCGGGAGCACGGCGCCGGCGGCGCGGGCCCGGCCGTCGAGCGACGGCCCCGATCGATGGGCGATCGGGCGAGCGCGGCAGCGTCTGCTCAAGCGTCGGCGGCGTTTCGACCCCTTCCGTGGGCCCGTTCAGAGGCCGTCACCGACGCCGATGCCCAGGCGACTCACATTGGCAACGGACGACGACCCTCAGGGGACTGACACTGTGAAAACGCCGACGACTCTAATGCAGAACCTCCACAAAGCTATGCAGTTCCTGCGCACTGGTGTCACCGTGCGACCCTCCATCTGCGCAAAACCTAAGGCGCTTAGGGCGTGAGCGCCACCTTCACGACGCCGTCCTGCTGGTTGCCGAACAGCTGCTGCGTTCATCGTCTTTCGCGGCGCGTCCCGCTGCGCGCGAGGCGGCTCAGCCGACGAACGTCACGGCACGCCGCGTGACGCGCAGCCTGCGCGTGAGCAGCAGGCCGGGTCTCGTGGCGCCCGTGACCCGAAGGCGCAGCGTGAGCCTGACGCCCCTGCTCGTGCTGAGGCGATCGCGCGCTCTCGGCGTGAATGCGACCGTCATCGTGCCCGAGCGCGACGCGCTGCCGGACGCGAGCGTCGCCGCGTGCGGGCGACGGCGCAGACCCAGGCGAACGGCGGCGCGCCCTCCGAGCGTCAGCGTCGCAGACGCCCTGCACGGGGTCGTGCAGGTGACGTTCAGGCGCAGTCCGCTGCGCAGGATCGTCGCGAGCCGCTGGCTGCCGCTGAGCGTCATGCCGACGATCAGGCGCTGAGCAGAGGGCGTTGCAGGCGCCGATGTCGCGGGTGAGGGCGGTGCGGGCGCCGGCACTGCGGGCGCGGGCGTCGGCGGAGCGGGGGCAGGGCCGGGCGGGGTCTCCCCGAGCTGCTGCGCCGTGAGCGCGATCGGCTCCTGGCCGGTGGCCTCGGGCGAGAGCAGGAAACTGCCGTCCGACTGCCTGCTGGCGACGGCGGCGCCGCCGGCCAGCGGATAGAACTTGCCGTCGGGGGCGGCGTCGAGGAAGAGCAGCTGGACGTCCCCGACAACCAGGTGGGGGCCGCCGTCGAGCACGAAGTGGCCCGCAGGCGCGTCTCCGCCCGCCAGGACGACGGAGATCTGGTCGCCGGACGCGACGCTCCCCTTGATCACGTCGCCGAGTCTCACCGTGTAGTCCGTATGTGGGATCGCCGGCACCGGATCTCCGGCGTCGTCGACCCCGGGAGAGACGCCCGACACGACGCTGGAGCCGATCACCTCGCCGGTCGCGACCACGTCCGCCTCCGCTCTCAGATCCCCGACGTTCGCGTAGACCGGATGGTCGGCGTCGATGTGGTAGACGGAGGCGGCAGCCGCGCGCTCCGGGAGCGGCTGCGGTCGATCGGCGCGCCATCCGCCGAGCGCCAGCCAGGCTGTCGCGGCTGCCGCCGCGACGACGACGGCAGCCGCCGAGACGACGAGCGAGCGCCGCGCACGGCGGCTCATGGATACATCGCCTTCACGCGATTGACGTCATACGGCTGGGGCGTCTGCTTGATCGGGCCCCCGAGCGGTCCTCTGCGCATGACGCTCGGGACCGATCCGTCGACGTAGTCCTCCGTGTGATCGAGGCCGAGCGTGTGGCCCAGCTCGTGCGTCGCGACCTTCGTCTGCTGCGCGTCTGACTGCTGATCCATGAACCACTGGTTGAACTGGATCGGCGTGCGGATGAACGAGCATCTGTTGCAGTCGCCCTGCCAGGTCGTGTACGCGTAGGTCGAGTCGTAGAACGAGGTGTCCGCCATCGGCACGTGGATCGCGTACGGGACCCCGGGCCACTGCGAGAAGTGCACGTTGGCGCCCGTGGCGTTCCAGTTGCTCGCGCCCTGGGAGGCGTTGTCCAGGTAGCGGTGCCCTCCGCCGTACGACCAGTAGAGGTTGAGGGTCCCGTGGTACGGCCACTCGCCGCCCAGCGTTCCGGTCACGCGCGGCGCCCACGTCAACGTAGCCTCGTTCGACGTCTGCTCCACGCCGTGGTCGTCCGTATAGGTGGCTCGCAGCGTGTCGGTGCCGACGGCTGTCGAGATGTAGTTGAAGACGGCGGTCCCGTTCGCGCCGGTCGCCGCGTGGAGGGTGAGCCCTGCGCTCGGCCCCGAGAGCGCCTTGAGCGTGACGTCCCGCCCGACGACCGGATCGCCGTCCTCGTCCTGGACGAGCGCCTTGAAGAAGACGAAGGCGCTGCCGGCTTGGAGCCGGCTGTCGTCGGGCGTCAGCAGCACGCCGTCGCCCACCAGCGCCGCCAGCGTCAGCTGCAGCGACGCGAACAGGATGTTGTCGTCGCTCGACGGATTGAGCGTGTCGACGTCAACCGACGTGTCGCCGACTCTCACGAACGGCTTGAGGTCGTAGAGCTCGTCGTCGCAGCGGGGGTCCTCGTCGCATCCCACCGCCATCGGATCCGACGGGTTTCCGGGGTCGTCGTCGAGCCCGCCGACCGTGATGAGCGATCCGTTCAAGCTCTCGCCGTCGTCCTGGCCGCCTGCCGAGGTCGTGAGTCGAGAGCCGTCGACGTCGATCTGGCTGTACTGGACCGAGGGTTGAAAGCCATAGGAGATGCCCAGCCCCATCGTGAGACCCGAGCTTGCTCTGAGCGGGCTCCCGAGGCCGATCGCGAAGTGATCCCCGACCGTGTTCTGCGCGCCGTACATCAGCTCGACCGTGTTCGTCGGGACGGATGGGTCATGGAAGACCACGGCGAGGATATCGCCGTCCATCTGGAAGGTGTTCTGCTCGGCGATCGTGAAGTCGACGCGGCCCGCCGGGGCGTCGTCGATCTTGTCCTTGAGGAGGGAGGTCACGTCTGCCACCACGTTGACCGAGCCGATGCTGCTCGGGATCGTGTGTGCCGGGTCCCACGCCACCGCGACGTCGTCGATCGTCACCTCGCCGTCCGGAGGCGTGTAGCCCGAGATGCCGGTGCTCGCGGCGAGCAGGAAGGCTCTTTCGACGACGGCGCCGGCCGGCTTGTCGACTTGCACGACGCCGGAGGCTGCGTTGGTTCCGATCGCGTCGGTTGACAGGCGCAGATGGCCGACCTCGCTGTAAAGGGGCTCGAGGTTCGCGCTCGCGGACGAGGACGCGACGGCGATCAGCGCGAGGGCGAGCAGCAGCGCGCTGCGCAGGCGCGTCCTCGGCGCTGCGCGACGGCGATCACGGCACGGGCGTCCCTGCGTCTCGCTCCTCTCCCGCTCCCGCATCGCGCTTGAATAAACGAGAACGTCTAACCAAAGTCAAGCGCGTTGGCGCGTTGACGCGCCCGAGGTCGGTCGACGGTCGAGCGTGCGACCTGGGCCAGGTCGATCGCCGTGGCGACGTGGAACGCATCCAGCGCATGCGGCGCAGGCTCGGGGAGCGCCGGCGGCAGCGAGCACTGGCCCGTCCGTCGGAAGTCACGCGACCGCTCCGGGCCGCCCCCGGTCAGCGCGTCGAGTGGCAGGGCCAGGGTCGGCCATAAGGGCGGCAACCTTCCTGACCTGGCACGTTGCCGCCACGGGCATCGGATGCCCACGGCCCTTCGGTCGTTACGTCTGGTCGAGCGAGCGCCGGATATCGGAGATCTTGCGGTAGAGGCGAAGCGGATTCTCAGGCACGTCGATGAACCCTCGCTGTCGATAGAAGGCAGCCGCTCTCTCGTCGATCGCGTCGACGACGACGAGCCGTGCGGCGGCAGCGTCGCTGGCAGTGACCGCGAGGCGGAGCGCCTCAGCGAGCAGACGGCTTCCGAGCTGTCGGCCTTGGTAGCGGCAGTCGACGGCGAGACGCGCGATGAGGATCGTCGAGATTGGGTAGGCGGGCATGCCGCGCGCGTAGCGCTTGGGCGCCTCGTCGTGGCGGACGGAGCCGGTCGTCAGGCTCAAATAGCCGACGACGTGGTCGCCTGCGAGGGCGAGATAGGTTCGGGCGAGGTCGGCGCGTTGGCTTGCATCCGCGTGGCGGATGAGCCAGCTCGTGAGCTGGTCGTTGCCGCAGTCGAAGGAGGAGACGTCGTGCTCTGCGGTGAGCAGGGCGAGACGCAGGCCGCTCACACCGCGGGGATGCGCGGCAGACGGAACAGCTCGACCAGCTCGGGGACCGGCGCGCCGGGTGCGTCGAGTGCCTCGGCGAAGCGCGAGAAGGTGGCCTTGCTCATCACGAGGTCGCGGCGTTCGTCGATCACCTCGCGAGCACGATCCTCTGCGGCGTCGAGCAGGAAGCCGGTGACGGTCTGTCCTGCCAATGCGGCGGCCTCGCGGATCATCGCGTCCTGCTCGGCGCTGACGCGCACGTCGATGCGATGGGGGCGAGTAGCTGCAGCCATGTCCGGACAGTGTACACACGACCGGCTATGCTTTGCTAAGCGCTGAGCCCGATTGCGCCGGTCCCCGCGAGTGGACGTCTGCGCCGCGACCCGGCTGCGCGCATTCCGGCACTTCGGGGTTTCCGCCATATAGGAAATTCCTAGGAAATGCCCGAGAGAGCAACAGGACCAAAAAGGAGTCGATGTGCAGCGGGAAATGCGATGCCGGAGGAGGGACTCGAACCCCCGACACGCGGATTATGATTCCGCTGCTCTAACCGACTGAGCTACTCCGGCGGGGAGGCCGAAGTGTAGCGACGGGGCAGGACCGGCAGCCGGCCCATCGAACCTCGCAAAGCAGCAGTCCACACACGACTGCGACTCGACCGCGGGAGGTCCGACATGCCATTCGTCAGAGACGAGGATGCCCCGCCCGGCGGTGTGACCGTCGTCGCCGCGCTCGCGATCCTGGTCGGGATCGTGGAGATGTGCGCGGGCGTCGTGCTGATCATCCTCAGCGGCAGTGTCAACGGCTACTCGACCGCCAGCGCGATCGCGTTCGGGACCGTGACGCTGCTCGTCGGCGCGATCTACGCGTGGGTCGGCAGCGGGCTGCTGAAGCTCGATCAGTCAGCCTGGATGGTCGGCATCTTCATCAGTGGCTTTCGTGCGATCTACGATCTCGTCTGGCTGCTCGTGCTGGGCATCGATGGGATCGGCATCGCGAGCCTGATTGCGCTGATCCTCAACTTGATGGTCTTCGTCGTGCTGTGGTCCTCGCGCTCGTCCTTCGGCGCAGGCGCAGGTCCCGGACCGGTCCAGCCGGCGTGACCGTGCGGCTGCAGCCCGTCGCGCGGTAGCGTCCCCGCCATGACCGCGACGACGCCACCGCAGGAGCAGCTCGACCGCGCGCTGGAGACCGTGATCGGCCGCTGCCTCGACGTCCGCACCGGTGAGCAGGTGCTCGTGATCGGCGACTACGAGCCGGACTCCCGCGCGCTCGCGGAGGCGATGCGCGACACCGCCGCCCGCTACGGCGCCGACGCCGTCCTCGCTCTGATGGACGCGCGCGCGAACGACGGCACCGAGCCCCCGCCGTCGATCGCCGCCGCGCTCGTCGCCTGCGACGTCTACATCGTCCCGACGAGCCGCTCGCTCTCGCACACCGAGGCGCGTCGTGCCGCGACGAACGCCGGCGCCCGCGGCGCCACGCTCCCCGGCGTCACCGCCGACATGCTCGCGCGCATGATGGCGATCGACTTCGACGCGCTGAAGGCGCGCACGCTCCAGGTCACGGAGCTGCTGGAGCAGGCCGACACGGCTCACGTCACCTGCGCTCACGGCTCGGACCTCACGCTTGACCTCACAGGCCGCAGAGGCCTCGCCGACTACGGCGAGATCTCCAGCGGCAGCAAGTTCGGCAACCTGCCCGCCGGCGAGGGCTTCATCGCGCCGCTCTCCGGCCACGGCACGCTCGCCGCCACGTCGCTCGCGCCGCTCGGCATCTCGCCCGAGCCGGTCCTGCTGACAGTTGAGGACGGCCACCTGGCAGCCGCCAACGGTCCGCTCGGGCCGGAGTTCCTCGACCGCCTCCAACAGCACGGCCCGAACGGCACCAACGTCGCCGAGCTCGGCGTCGGCACCAACGACGCAGCGATCCTGACCGGCAATGTGCTGGAGGACGAGAAGATCCTCGGCACCGTCCACGTCGCGTTCGGTGCGAGCGCCGGCATCGGTGGGACCGTGTCCGTCCCGATCCACCTCGACGTCGTCGTCGTGGAGCCGACGCTGGACGTCGGCGGCACGCGCGTGCTCGACGCCGGCCGCTGGGCCCTCTGACAGAGGCTCGCCATGACGATGCTCAACGCCGTCCCCAACTTCTCGGAGGGACGCGACGGTGCGACGATCGACGCGATCGGCGCTGCGATGGCCGCGTCGCCGGGCGTGCACGTGCTCGCCGACCACCGCGACGCCGACCATAACCGCTGCGTCTTCTCGCTCGTCGGCGCGCCGGGGACGCTTGCGCCTGCGCTGCTCGCCGGTGCCCGCGTCGCGCTGGAACGGATCGACCTCGGCGCCCACGACGGCGTCCACCCGCATGTCGGCGTGCTGGACGTGGCGCCGATCGCCTACATGCATGAGGAGGATCGCGGCGCCGCCTGCGCTGAGGCGCTGGTGCTGGGAGACCTGCTCGCGCGCGAGCTCGCGCTGCCGGCCTTCCTCTACGGGATCCTCGCGCAGGGGCGCACGCGCGCCGAGCTGCGCCGCGGCGGCCCGGCCGCGATGGCGCAGCGGATGGCGGCCGGCGAGCTGATGCCCGACTTCGGCGGGCGCGCGCCACATCCGCGCGGCGGCGTGACGCTCGTTGGAGCGCGCTTTCCGCTCGTTGCCTTCAACGTCACGCTCAAGCCGCCCACCACGCTGGAGCAGGCGCGCGAGATTGCGGCGCGGATCCGGGAAGGCGGGGAGGAGGGCCTGCCGGGGCTGCGCGCGATCGGCCTGCGACTCGAGCGCCGGGGGACGATCCAGGTCTCGATGAATGTCGAGCAGCCGGACGTGACGCCGCTGAGAGCCGTCGTCGCTGCGATTGCGCGCCATGCGCCTGTCGCCGACGCCGAGCTGATCTGCCTCGCTCCGGAGATCTCCTTCTCCGGCTTCCCGACCGACGTGCCGATCCCCGGCTTCGATCCCGATGTGCACCTGATCGAGCGCGCGCTCGCGCGGTTGGGCGCCGTCGGCAGCGCCCCGTAGGGTCCCGCCGATGACGACGCCACGACTCCTCCCACTTGCGGCACTGCTCGCGGTCGCAGCCCTGATCGGCGCCGGCTGCGGCAGCAGCTCCGACGACGCGCCGTCCGTCGCCGATGCGCAGTCCGCCTACAGCTCGATCAGAACCCAGATCTCGGGGCTCGGCGACTCGATCGGGGGCGCGATCACAGGCGCGAGCAGACAGACCGACGTGCAGCTGGCCGACTCCTTCGCCCAGCTCAACGACAGAGCGCAGGCGACGGTCGAGAGACTCCGGGCGCTCGAGGTTCCCGACGAGCTGAGCGAGGAGCACCAGGCGCTCAGCGATGCGCTCGACCAGGGCACCGGCGACCTCGCCGACATCGCGAGAGCGGCGAGAGCGTCGGACGCCGACGCGGCGCGCCAGGCGGCGCAGCAGCTGATCGCCGACTCGCAGAGAATCAGAGACACGCGCGCGGCGTTCGAGAGAGCGCTGAACGACGCGGCGAAGTGAGCGCGGGACGACTGCGGACGGTGCCGACCGCGCCGCCCGCGGCCGCCCTGCCCGCGACCATCTAAGCTGCAAAGCAGCGATGGCGCAGACGAAGAAGAAGCGGCAGACCAAGCACCGCGGCAACGCCGCCGGTCAGGTCGAAGCGCGTGGTCGCACGGGCCGCAGACCGACCCCCGGGGAGCGCAAGCCGTCCGCGCGGGAGCTGCGGATGGCGCGGCTCGACCAGCCGCCGACGTGGCGCGGCGCGCTCAACCGCGCGCTGATCGCCGCCGGCCTGTTCCTCGTGCTGCTGCTGGTCGTCTTCAGAGACCAGCAGCTCGGGCCGAAGCTCGGGATAGCCGTCTTCATGCTCGCGGTGTACGTCCCGATGGGCTACTACACCGACCTCTTCATCTACCGCCGTCGTCAGGCGAGAAGACTGCGCGACCAGGCATCCGGCAGATGATCGAGGTCGGCATGCTCACCGTCGGCCCGGTGCAGGAGAACTGCTTCCTCATCCGGCAGGAGGGAAGCGACCGCGCCGTGATCGTCGACCCGGGCGAGGAGGCGCCACGCCTCCTGCAGGCGATCGAGCAGTGGGGCGTCACGCTCGACGCGATTCTGCTCACGCACACGCACTTCGATCACGTCGGCGCTGTCGCACCCGTCGCGAAGGCGACCGGCGCACCCGTGTACTGCCCGGAGCTGGAGCGTCCGGTGCTCGCCGACATCATGAGATACGTCCCGTGGCCGGGCTTCGGGCCGTTCGAGTCCTATGAGGCCGACCACCTCGTGAGCGGCGGCGAGCAGCTGACGCTCGCGGGCATCGTCTTCGACGTGACGTTCACGCCCGGGCACAGTCCCGGCCATGTCACGTACGCCGTCTCCGATGACGACGGCACGGCCCTGTTCTCCGGCGACGTTCTCTTCCAGGGGTCGATCGGCCGCACCGACCTGCCCGGCGGCGACCACGCGCGCCTGCTGCAGTCGATCGGCGAGCTGCTCGACGCCTACCCGGATGACGCCGTCGTCCACCCGGGTCACATGGGCCTCACGACGCTCGGGCAGGAGCGCGCGAGCAACCCGTTCCTCCAGGCGCTCGCCCAGTAGCCTCCCGGCTCTCGTGAGCAGCCCGAAGCTCCAGGCCCCCCGCGGCACGTACGACGTGCTGCCCGACGACGCCGCCCGCCGTGAGGCCGTGGAGGACGCTGCGCGCCGGATCCTCGGCGCGGCCGGCTACCGACGCATCGAGACGCCCGCGTTCGAGGCGACCGAGCTGTTCGCCCGCGGCGTCGGCAGCTCGACGGACATCGTCCAGAAGGAGATGTACACGTTCGAGGACGGCGGCGGGCGCTCGCTCACGCTGCGCCCGGAGGGGACCGCGCCGGTCGCGCGCGCGTACATGGAGCACGGCATGCAGAAGCTGCCGCAGCCCGTGAAGCTCTGGTACCTGTCGTCGTTCTTCCGCTACGAGCGCGCGCAGAGAGGCCGCCAGCGCCAGTTCTGGCAGGTCGGGACCGAGGCGATCGGCTCTGCGGACCCGGCCGTCGACGCCGAGTCGATCGTCCTGCTGGCCGAGCTGCTCGACGCGCTCGGCGTGAGAGACGTGCGCCTGCGCCTCTCCTCGCTCGGCACGCCGCAGACGCGCGCCGCCTACCGCGAGGAGCTGCAGGCCTACCTGCGCGCGCACGAGGACAAGCTGTCGGAGGAGGTCCGCTCGCGGATCGACGCCAACCCCTTGCGCGCGTTCGACGCCGACCACTCCGGCACGCAGGAGGTCATGGTCGCCGCGCCGCTGCTGCTCGACCGCCTCGACGGCGAGGACGCCGACCACTTCGCCGAGGTGCGCGCGCTGCTCGACGAGGCCGATCTGCAGTACGAGCTCGACCCGACGCTCGTGCGCGGGCTCGACTACTACGCGCGCACCGTCTTCGAGTTCACGAGCGACGCGCTCGGCGCGCAATCCGGCGTCGGCGGCGGCGGGCGCTACGACGGGCTGATCGAGCAGCTCGGCGGCCCGGCCACGCCGGGCGTCGGCTGGGCGGCGGGGATCGAGCGGATGCTGCTGGCCGCTGGAGAGCATCCCGTCGCGCCGCCCATCGTCGACCTGTTCGTCGCGTACGAGGTGGCGCAGCCGGCGGTACGTGCGACGGCCTTCCGGATCGCGCATCGCGCGCGGCACGCGGGGCTCGACGCGCAGCTCGAGCTCGCCGGGCGCTCGTTGAAGGGTCAGCTCAAGCAGGCAGATCGGATCGGCGCGCGCTTCGTCGCGATCGTCGGCGAGGAGGGTGTGACGGTGAAGGATCGAGAGACCGGCGAGCAGGACGCGCTCACCCCCGACGCGGTGATCGCGGCCGTACTGCGCGGACGGACGCTGTGATGAGAGCCCCGCCGCGTGCGAACGCGTTCCGCGACGCCTGGGTCGGCTCGCTCACGGGCGAGCGGGCCGACACGCCGGCGCGCGTCGCCGGCTGGGTCCACCGCCGCCGCGACCATGGCGGACTGATCTTCATCGACCTGCGCGACCGCTCCGGGATCGTCCAGCTCGTCTTCCACCCGGACCGCGCGCCGGAGGCGCACAGAGCCGCGCACGCGCTGCGCTCCGAGGACGTCCTCAGCGCCGCCGGCACGATCGTGCGGCGCGAGCAGGGCAACGTCAACCCGAACATCCCGACGGGCGAGATCGAGCTGTCGGTCGACGAGCTGGTCGTGCACGCGGACGCGGAGACGCCGCCCTTCCCGATCGACGAGGACGGCCCGGTCGACGAGCTGATCCGCCTCAAGCACCGCACGCTCGACCTGCGCCGCCGGCCGCTGCAGGAGGCGCTGGCGCTGCGCCATCGCGTGATCCAGACGATGCGGTCGGTGCTCGACGAGCGCGACTTCCTCGAGATCGAGACGCCGATCCTCACGCGCTCGACGCCTGAGGGCGCGCGCGACTACCTCGTGCCCGCGCGGATCGACCCGGGCGCGTTCTTCGCACTCCCGCAGTCGCCCCAGCTGTTCAAGCAGCTGCTGATGATCGGCGGCTACGAGCGCTACTTCCAGATTGCCCGCTGCTTCCGCGACGAGGACACGCGCGCCGACCGCCAGCCCGAGTTCACGCAGCTCGACCTGGAGATGAGCTTCGTCGCCGAGGACGACGTGATCGAGACGATGGAGGCCGTGATGGGCGCCGTCTTCGAGGCCTCGGACTTCGACGTTCCGCCGCCACCGTGGCGTCGCATGGGCTACGACGAGGCGATGCTGCGCTACGGCGTCGACCGTCCCGACACGCGCTTCGGCATGGAGATCGTGGACGTGGGGGAGGCGCTGGCGTCGTCCGAGTTCAAGGTCTTCTCGGGCGCTTTGGCGTCGGGCGGCGTCGTGCGCGGAATCAACGCTGGCGCGCGCGAGTTGGCGCGCAGAGACCTCGACGAGCTGACCGAGCTGGCGAGACAGTTCGGCGCGAAGGGCCTCGTGTGGGCGTTCGTGGAGGAGGGCGGCACGTGGCGCTCGCCGATCGCGAAGTTCCTCAGCGAAGCCGAGTTGGCCGGCGTGACCGAGTGTCTGGACGGCAAGCCGGGCGACCTCTTGCTGATCTCCGCCGACACGCCGAAGGTCGTCTGCGCCGTGCTTGGGACGCTGCGACTGGAGCTGGCGCAGCGGTTCGGGTTGGTCGGGCGGGCGGGATCCGAGTCATCGCACGACATCCTCTGGATCGTCGACTTCCCGATGTTCGAGCAGGTCGAGGACGGCAGCTGGACGCCGCTGCACCACCCCTTCACTGCGCCTGAGGGCGACCTCGACGGCGATCCGGGCGCGCTGCGCTCGCGCGCGTACGACCTCGTGCTGGACGGCTCCGAGATCGGCGGCGGCTCGATCCGCATCAACCGCACCGACGTGCAGCAGAAGGTGCTCGGTCTGCTCGGCATGAGTGCGGAGGAGGCGCACGCGCGCTTTGGCTTCCTGCTGGACGCGTTGAGATACGGCGCGCCTCCGCATGGCGGGATCGCGATGGGGATCGACCGCATCGTCACGCTGCTCGCCGGCCGCGAGACGATCCGGGACGTAATCGCGTTCCCGAAGACCGCCTCCGGCGCCGATCCGCTCACCGGCGCGCCCGCCGAGGTGGACGCGCGGCAGCTGAGAGAGCTGGGGATCCAGATCCCCCCGCGCCCGCCGCGCTAACGCCGCAAGCGCTTTCTGCCGAAGAGGAGGGGGATGAACCAGGTCTCCCGTCCTGTGCAGGTCCTGCTCGCCGTGACGGTGCTGCTCGCAGCGCTGTGGTTCGTCGCGCTCAGACCGAAGTCTTCGGCGGGCGGCGAGTCGCCGTCTGCGCCCGCACCGGCTGCGCAGCCGACGCCCCCGTCCTCCGGCGGATCCGCTCCGGGCACCGAGGGTCTCAAGAGCGCAATCGACAAGGCCCACGGCGCCGTGGCGACCGCGAATGGCGACGCGGCACGTGCCGAGCAGAGCAGCGCTGACGGCTCAGCTCCGGCGAGAGTCAGCGCTGGCGCGCCTGCCGCGTCCGCGGCCAAGGGCGCCAACCCGCATGCCGCTCGCGGCGCCGCCGCCCACCATCCGCCAGCCAGCTCCCAGGTCCGCGCCGTCAAGGCCGCATTGCGTCACCACAAGGCCGTCGTCATCGCGTTCGTCGACCCGCACACGGCTGACGCGCGCGCCGTTGCGCACGAGGTGCGGAGCGTCTCGCACTTCGACGGCCGCGCCGTCACGCTCGCCGTTCCGCTCGCGAAGCTGTCGAGCTACGACTTCATCACGAACAGAGTCGAGATCACCGTCGCCCCGACCGTCGTGATCGTCGACCCTCGCCGCCGCGCCACCACGATCGTGGGCTTCACCGACCGCGGCGAGATCGAGCAGCGCCTCGCCGACGCGCTCACGGTCAAACGCCGCTAACCGGTAATCGGCCGTCAAGCGTCGGAGTCGACGACGCGGAAGCGTCGCGTCACCGGTCTGGATCGGTTTCCGGATGGATCGACGGCCACCAGCGACAGGCGATAGGCGCCCACTCTGAGCGGTCTTCCTCCGAGTCGTGCGCGCAGCACGAAGCTGTTTCGACCGAGCACGCCTGAGACGACCCGCGCTCTGGCACGGCTTGCGGCCGCCATCCGCACGCGATGGAGGACGATCGACACGCTTGCAGGCTCGCTGAGTCTGAAGCGGACGGTCGTGGAGGGCTCGTCGCTCGACAGGTCGATCCGCCGCGGGACGATTCGCAGTCTCGCGATTCTCGGTCGCGTCTGGTCGACTACGCGGTAGGTCACCGTGCTCGCGAACGTGAACCCGAGGGAATCTCTAGCGGTGACGGTGAACGCGTTGTCGCCGAGAGTGGTCGTGTCGATCACGGCGCCGGACCGAACGGGACCGGCGCATGAGACGATTGGCGCCGAGATGCTGAAGGGCCTGCATCTGTACGTGACGAGGTCACGGCTCCCCTGGACGTAGACGGCACCCTCTCTCGGGGCGAGGATCGTCACCGACGGGTGTCCCATCTCATAGGTGATGGTCACGGACGGCTGGCCGGTCGTGTCAGTCGAGATCTGTCCGTTGGTCGGTGCTCGGCTCGCTCCGGCGCCGCCGCCGCCGCCTGAGGTGCCGGTGTCGTCGCCGCAGTAGGCGCCGCCTCCGCCGCCCCCGCCGCCAACCGTGCCTCCGCCTCCGCCGCCGGCATCGCCGTGACCGGCCAGGTCCGCGCTCAGGCCGCCGGCGCCTCCTGTCTGAAAGGTTCCGCTGGCACCGGCCTCGCCGCCTTCACATGCAGGGTCGCTGGAGACGCTGCCGCTGCCACCGGCCCCGCCGGTCGTCGTCGCGCCGGCTCCTGCGCCGGCCGCGGTTTGCGTCGCGGTCGACGAGCCGACACCGCCCGGTGCAGGCGTCGAGCCGGCGCTGCCGCCTGCCCCGCCGCGTCCCGGAAGGCCGTCCGCGCCGGCACCTCCACCGCCACCGGCGACGATCTGCCGCGTGAAGAGACAGGCGTCGTTGACGCGGATCATGCCGCACGCCTCGACGCTCGACGCTCCGCCACCACCACCGGCCAGCGTGGGGAAGGGCAGGAATCCCGCCGCGCCACCACCGCCGGCGCCCGCGACGCCGATCGCTCCGTTGCCGGCGACCGTGACGTGGATCTCAGACGGACCGCCGGCAGCAGTGCCCCGATCCGCGCGGACATCCGCAGCGACCACGGCGCCATAGCCGCCGGCGAGCCCGCCTCCGCGGCCGCCAACTGCGACGACATGCAAACTGACCACACCCACCGGCAACATCGCCGTCGTCGTGCCCGGCGTGGTGTACGTCAGCGTCTCAGCTGCGGCGGCGCTGGCCGACAGCATCACGGTGCAGGTGGCGATACCCGCAAGCAGAGCGCGGCGATGGCGCATGGAACGGCCTCCCTCGGTCGTGCGCACGAAGCAGTGCACCATAGGCAACCTTCCGGTCGGTTGCGCCGGCGAGTGGCGCCGCGCCAAGCTCGAACGCGTCGACGAACACGGCGATCGCGAACGAGAGACCGAACAGCAGATCCTCATCTCCGCTGACGGGCGGTCGCGACCGCTCTAGACTCGCCCTGTGGACTCCGAGCTGTTCGAGCATCACCTGAGCTCGCCGCGGGGCCGGGGGAAGGTGCCGGGGGGCGGCGCGAGCGGTGTCGCGGGCACGAGAGCGTGCGGCGACGTGATCCGCTTCGGGCTGACGCTCTCGGATGACGGGTTGCACGTCGCCGACGCCGGCTGGGAGGCGGACGCATGCGGCGCGACCGTCGTCGCCGCGAGCGCCGTGGTCGAGCGGATCGTGGGCGCGCCGCTGCTCGACGTCGGTCGGATCGGCGCGCATCAAGTGGCGGCAGCGGTCGGCGGGCTCTCGCCCGGCAAGTTTCACGCGGCGGAGCTGGTGGCGGACGCGCTGGCGCGGGCGCTCGGCACGGCGGCGTACGAGGGTGCGCGGCTCGAGGGTGCCAGCGACCGCACGCTCGTCGCGATGTCCGGCGGCGTCGACAGCGCGGTCGCGGCGTTGCTGTGCGCGCAGGAAGGCGGCGACGTCGTCGCCGTCACGCTCGAGCTGTGGGCCGACGAGCAGAACGACGCCGAGCGCTCTTGCTGTTCGGCCTCCGCCGTCCGCCTCGCGCGCGGGCTCGCGCACCGCATGGGGCTGCCGCACTTCACGCTCGATCTGCGCGAGCAGTTCCGCGCCGGCGTCGTCGATCCGTTCCTGGCCGACTGGGACTCGGGCCTCACGCCCAACCCGTGCATCCGCTGCAACGGCAACGTGCGGCTCGACGCGATGCTCGAGCTGGCCGACCGCCTCGGCGCAAACGCGCTCGCGACCGGCCACTACGCGCGCGTCGTCGAGCAAGACCACCCCGACGGCCCGCTGCTCGCCGCCGCGGCCGACGCGTGGAAGGACCAGACATACATGCTGGCCGCGCTCCAGCCCGACTCGCTTGCGCGGATGCGCTTCCCGCTCGGCGGGATCACGAAGCCGGAGGCGCGGCGGCTGGCGGCGGAGGCTGAGCTGCCGGTCGCGAGCAAGGCCGACTCGCAGGACCTCTGCTTCCTCGCGGGTACAAGCCGATCCGCGTTTCTCGCCAAGCACGGCGGGATCCGCGAGCGGCCGGGGGAGATTGTCGACCGCGCGGGCCGCACGATCGGCACGCATCGCGGACACCACGGCTTCACGGTCGGCCAGCGCAGAGGCCTCGGCGTCGCGACGAACGAGCCGCTCTACGTGCTCGGTACTGACGCGCGCCGCAATCTCGTGATCGCCGGCACGAGGGACGAGCTGGCGACAACGCGCGTCTGCGTGCGCGGCGTGCGCCTGTACCGCGACGGCGCCCGCGTGGACCGCGTGAAGCTGCGCTACCGCACGACGCCGCTGCCGGCGCGGCTGGCCGGCGCGGACGAGCTGGCCGCTGGCATGCACCGATCGTTGGAGATCGAGCTGGGCGAGCCGGTCGACGGCGCCGCACCCGGGCAGATGGCGTGCCTGATGGACGGCGAGACGATCGTCGGCTGGGGCACGATCGCGGCGCCTGCGCTCGCCGACTCCGACACGCTCGACGTGGTCGCGGCCGGCACCCCCGCCTGACGCGGCTTAGCCTTCCGCGCGGCCGAGCTCCTCGCCGAGCGCCATCGTCTGCACGAGCAGCTTGGCCCGCACCGACGGCTTGACCTCGGCCGGTCCGCCGTCGAGGTTGCGGTACATCGTCGCGACGCTCACGACGATCCGCTCCGGCCCCTCCCAGGCGGCCCAGCGGCGATGCTCGTCCGAGCGCACGAGCAGCTGCGCTGCCTCGCTTGCGGAGCGGCCGGCGGCGCGTTGCTCGGCGACGCCGTCGCGCAGCCAGCGCCAGTAGGCAGCCAGCTCCTCGATCTCCGCCGGGCCGCACGGCGGCCCGTGACCCGGGACGTAGACGCCAGCGTCGAGCGACAGCAGCGTCTCGAGTGCGGCGAGCCACGTCTCGACCGGCCCGTGCCACATGATCGGCATGACCCCGATGAAGAGGATGTCGGCGGCGAACACGACGCCCTCGTCTGGCACGTGCACGATCGCGTCGGCTGTGGTGTGCGTCGGGCCGACGTCGATCACGCGGACGCTGCGGCCGCCGACGTCGAGCGTCGCGCCGCCCTCGACCGTGCGGTCCGTGTACCGCAGCCGCACGCCGCGCCAGTGGAACGGCGCGACCTGCGCGTGCCCGCGTCGTGCAACGGCGCCGACCCGCCCGGGCGCGCGGCTCAGCGCCCGCGCCGTGGCCGCCATCCCGTTGAGGACCCGCGGCGGCGCCTCCCCGCGCATCGCGCGATCGCAGGCGGGCAGCGCGAGGATCTCGACGTCCGGGGGCAGCGCGGCGTTGCCCCACCAGTGGTCGCCGTCGGGATGCGTGATGAACGTGCGGCGCAGCGGCGCGTCCGCGAGCACCGGCCCCATCGCGTCGAGCATGCCGCGTCAGCCGCTCATCCCACAGCGTGTCGATGAGCAGCGGCTCGCCATCGCCGAGTCCGCCGTTCGGCTGCAGCCACGCCCACGTGGGCGGTGCGACCTCCCGCAGCCCGCCGGAGAAGCGCGCCGGGGCACCGCCCAATGTCGCAATCGTCGCCATGTCGCGGCGACGACGCTAGCGATGTCCCATCTACACTGCGCAGACTCATGGCGATGACCTCGGACCAGATCCGCGAGACGTTCCTGTCGTTCTACGAGCAGCGCGAGCACCTGCGCCGCCCGTCGGCGTCGCTCGTGCCCGCCACGTTCGACGCCTCCGTGCTGCTCACGACCGCGGGCATGCACCCGCTCAAGCCGTACTTCCTGGGCCACGAGCAGCCGCCGAGCCAGCGCATGACGAGCTGCCAGAAGTGCTTCCGCACGACCGACATCGACAACGTCGGCAACACGCACCGGCATCTGACGATGTTTGAGATGCTCGGCAACTTCTCGATCGGCGACTACTTCAAGCAGGGCGCGATCGAGTTCGCCTGGGAGCTCTCCACGCAGGGCTTCGGCTTCAAACCCGAGGACATCTGGGTGACCGTCTTCGGCGGCGACGAGGAGCTCGGGCTCGGCGCCGACGACGAGGCGATCGAGCTGTGGAAGGCGATCGGCGTGCCGCGCGAGCGGATCGTCGAGTGTCCGCGATCAGAGAACTTCTGGCAGGCCGGCCCGACCGGGCCGTGCGGGCCGTGCAGCGAGCTGTACCTCGACCGCGGTCTCGCGTTCGGCGAGGAGGACGACCTGCCGGGCGGCGAGAACGAGCGCTTTCTCGAGTTCTGGAACCTCGTCTTCATGCAGTTCAACCAGGACCCGGTCAACACGCTCACGCCGCTGCCGGCGGCGAACATCGACACGGGCCTCGGCCTCAACCGGCTCGCAGCGATCCTGCAGGGCAAGGAGTCGGTCTTCGAGACGGACCAGTTCCAGCCACTGATCGCCCTTGGCGAGCAGCTGGGCGGCGTCAGATACGGGCAGGACCAGGCGGCGACCCGTTCGCTGCGGATCCTCGCCGACCATGCGCGCGCGATGACGTTCCTCGTCGCCGACGGCGTCGTGCCGTCCAACGAGGACCGCGGCTACATCCTGCGCCGCGTGATGCGCCGCGCGATCCAGCACGGCCGCTCGCTCGGCTTCGAGCCCGGCTTCCTGCCACGCTTCGCGACGGTCGTCGAGGAGACGATGGGCGGCGCCTATCCGGAGCTGGCCGAGCACCGCGACGCGATCCAGAAGTGGCTCGCGGCCGAGGAGGAGTCGTTCGGCAGAACCTTGGAGCAGGGCACGAAGCTGCTCGACGACTTGATCGCGCGGGCGAAGCAGGAGGGCGAGGAGGGCCTCGGCGCGCCCGACGTCTTCCAGCTGCACGACACGTACGGCTTCCCGATCGACCTGACGCGAGAGATCGCCGCCGAGCACGACCTCGGCGTCGACGAGCCCGGCTTCGAGCGGCTGATGGAAGAGCAGCGCGCTCGTGCGCGCGCCGGCGGCCGCGGGGCGGCGGGTGCCGACGTGCTGCGTGCACGCGCCCAGGAGCTCGTCGGCGCGACCGACTTCGCAAGTGCGTTCACCGGCTACGAGACGACCGAGCAGGCGACGTCCGTCGGCGCCGTCGAGCGCGAGGACGGCCGACTGCTCGTGAAGCTCGTCGAGTCGCCCTTCTACGCGGCCGGCGGCGGGCAGGTGTCCGACTCCGGCTTCGTCGAGTGCGCCGACGGCGACTGCCGCGCGCGTGTCGAGCAGGTCTTCCGCCTCTCCGGCGGCGAGGACCAGGTGCTCGTGCTCGCGCCCGAGGTCGGCGAGCTGAAGCCGGGCGAGGCGGTGCGGGCGGTCGTCGACCACCAGGCGCGCCACGCGACGCAGTGCAACCACACCGCGACGCACCTGCTGCACGCGGCGCTGCGCGCGCGGCTTGGCACGCACGTGCGCCAGGCCGGCTCGGCGGTCCAACCCGACAAGCTGCGCTTCGACTTCACGCACGGCAGAGCGCTGTCGCCCGAGGAGCTGCGGGCGGTCGAGGACGACGTCAACCGCTGGATCCTCGAGAACCACTCGGTGCGGGCCTTGACGACGACGCTCGACGAGGCCAAGTCGCGCGGCGCGATGGCGCTGTTCGGCGAGAAGTACGGCGACGTCGTGCGGATGGTCGAGGTCGGCGACGGGTCGTTCTCGCGAGAGCTGTGCGGCGGGACGCATGTCCGCTCGACGGCGGAGCTCGGGCTGTTCCGGATCGTGTCCGAGACCTCGAGCGCCGCGAACGTGCGGCGGATCGAGGCGCTGACGGGGCCGGCGGCGGTCGAGCTGCTGCGCTCGCACGACGACATCCTGCGCGCCGTCGCCCAGGACCTGCGCGCGGTGCCGGAGCAGGTCCCGTATGCCCTCTCAACGTTGCAGGCGCGCATGAAGGAGCTGGAGAAGGCAGCGAAGAAGGGGGGAGGGACGAACGGCTCCGTCGACTTCGACGCGCTGCTCGCCTCCGCCACCGACGTCGATGGCGCCTCCCTCCTCGCTGCCGTCGTCAGCGTGGAGGACCCCAAGCAGCTGCCCGACCTCGCCGACCGCGCCAAGGCCAAGCTCGGCGACAGCGCGATCGTGCTCGGCGCCGTCGCCGACGGCAAGGTCCACCTCGTGGCGACCGTCGCGCCCGCGCTCGTCGAGCGCGGCGTCAAGGCCGGCTCGATCGTCAGAGTCGCAGCGGAGGTGACGGGCGGCGGCGGGGGCGGCCGCGACACGATGGCCCGCGCCGGCGGCAGAGACCCCGACAAGCTGCCCGAGGCGATCGACGCCGCGCGCGCGGCGATCGAGGCAGCCCTCGCGGGCTGATGCGCGTGCTGGCGTTGGACTACGGCAGCGCGCGCTGCGGCTGTGCGCTCAGCGATCCCACCGGGACGTTGGCGACGCCCTTGGCCGCGCTCGAACGGCCAGCCACGAGAAAGGGCTTCGCGACGCTCGTGGCGCTCATCCGCGAGCGCGAGGTCGGTCGCGTCGTCGTGGGGTTGCCGCTGGGTCTGAGCGGCGCGGACACCCCGCAGACGCGCGAGACACGTGCGTTCGCGGCGCGCCTGGACCAGGCGCTCGACGTCCCCGTCTCGCTCTACGACGAGCGCTTCACGACGCGGATCGCCGAGCAGACCGGCGGCCGGGCCGACGAGGACTCCCGTGCAGCCGCCGTGCTGCTCGACGATTGGCTCGCTCGACATGGGGAAGAGGTGCGCTCGTGAGCCGCACGCCCGAGGAGCGCGAAGCTGCCCGGCTGGAGCGCGAACGCAAGCGCGCCGCGCGCGAGGGCCGGCCGCTGCCGTCGGAGCCCGCGCCCACCCCGCCACCCGCTCCCGATGCGCGACGTTCTCCGCCTGCCGAGCAGGTAGAAGACGTCGCGCTCCCATCTGAGCCGGCGCACGACCCGCAGCCGACGCAGATGTTCGACGTGACGACGCAGTGGACTGGAGAGCACGCCGCGGTGCCGGCGGCGGCTGAGTCCGAGCCGCTCGATGCCCCGGAGCCCGGGCCGGCGTTCGAGCCCGCGGCTGCGCCCGAGCCGACGCCGGCCGCCCCGACGCTCACGCTGGAGCCGGAGGTCCCGCTCGGCACGCGCCGCGTGCGGCCGCACGAACGCAGCGCAGCAGCCACGGTCCCGAAGCGTGGCCGGGGCGCCAAGCCTCCCGCCCCGCCGGCGCCGCCCCGCGGCGGCGCGGGCGGGCGGGGCGGATCGGCGCCGCGCTCGGGCCGCCCCCGCTGGGGCCTGCGCATCGGTGCGCTCCTCGCGCTCGCGCTCGTCGTCCTGGCCGGCTGGTTCCTGTGGTCGATCTATCAGCCGGGCGCGGGCGAGGGCAGTGGTCGCGTCGTCGTCAAGGTCCCGAGCGGCGCGAGCGTCGGGGAAATCGGCGATCTGCTCGCCAGCAGAGGTGTGATCGACTCGTCGTTCTACTTCAAGCTGCGCGCGAAGGTGTCGGGCAGCTCGTCTGAGCTCAAGTCCGGCACGTTCACGCTGAAGAACGACATGAGCTACGGCGCCGCGCTTGACGCGCTCTCGAAGACGCCCCCGCCGCCGCCCGTCGTCCGCATCACGATCCCGGAGGGCAGGAGCCGCCGCGAGATCGTCCCGCTGGTGCGCCAGGCCGGCCTGCGTGGCGACTACCTGGCGGCCTCGCGCAGCTCGAGAGAGCTCGACCCCGGTCGCTACGGCGCACCGAAGGGCGCCGCACTTGAGGGTTTCCTGTTCCCGGCGACCTACGAGCTGAGACGCGGCGCGACGGCGAGACAGCTCGTAGCCCAGCAGGCGCTCGCGTTCCGGCAGAACCTCGCGAAGGTCAACCTCAGGTACGCCAGAAGCAAGAACCTGACCGTCTTCGACGTGCTCACGATCGCCGCGATGGTCGAGCGCGAGGTCGCGGTCGCGAGAGAGCGTCCGCTCGTGGCGGCAGTCATCTACAACCGCCTCAAGGACGGGATGAACCTCGGCATCGACGCGACGCTGCGCTTCGAGCTGAACGACTGGACGAGTCCGCTGAAGGTCTCCGAGCTGCAGGCGCCGACGCCGTACAACACGCGCCTGAACCCCGGCCTGCCGCCTGGCCCGATCGGCAACCCGGGCCTCGCTTCGATCGAGGCGGCCGCGCATCCGGCGAAGGTCCCGTACCTCTTCTACGTCGTGAAGCCGGGGACGTGCAGCGAGCACGCCTTCTCCTCGACCGACGCGCAGTTCGAGCAGGACGTCCAGCGCTACAACGATGCGCGCAACGCGGCCGGCGGCAAGTCGCCGACGACGTGCTGAGCGAGGCGGACTGACGTGCCGATCTGCGGCGTGCTCGGCTGGCCGGTGCGCCACAGCCGTTCGCCCGCGATGCACGAGGCCGGCTACGCGGCGCTCGGCCTGAGCGACTGGCGCTACCAGCTGCTGCCGGTCCCGCCCGAGCTGTTCGAGGAGACCGTCCGCGCATTGCCGGGCAGCGGCTTCGTGGGCGCGAACGTGACGATCCCGCACAAGGAGGCGGCGCTGGCGCTCGCGGACGAGGCGACCGATTCCGCTCGCGCGATCGGCGCGGCCAACACGCTCACGTTTCTGCCCGGCGGCCGGATTCACGCTGACAACACCGACGCGCCGGGACTGATCGACGCGCTCCCGGTCGCTCCGGAGGCCGCGACCGCCGTCGTGCTCGGCGCTGGTGGCAGTGCGCGAGCGGTGGTGTGGGCGCTGCTCGACGCCGGCGCCGCCGATGTGCAGGTCTGGAATCGGACCCGCGAGCGGGCCGAGCGGCTGTGCGCCGAGATCGGCGGTCGCGTCGTGGATGCGCTGCCTGAGCAGGCAGATCTGCTGGTGAACACCACCTCCGTCGGCCTGCAACCGGATGAGGACCCGTTCAAGGCGCTTCCCCTCAGCGCCGATGCTCTCTCTGGATATCCATGTCTTGTCGATCTCGTGTACGGAAGCGGCCCTACGGTCCTGACCAGCGCTGCCCAAGCGGCCGGCGCGACGGTGGTGGACGGCCTTGAGATCTTGGTTCGACAAGGTGCGCGAAGCTTCGAGCGCTGGACCGGCCGCGCCGCCCCCCTCGAGGTCCTCCGCACCGCCGCCCGCGGCGAGCCCGCCGGCGACGCCGCCGCCGAGCCCGCCACCTGAGCCGCCGCGCCCGGCTGCGCCCCCCGAGGACCGCGAATCTGAGTCGGTGGGGCCGACCACAAATCGCGCTCCTCAGGCCGACGCCCCTGTCTTCGACCCGTTCGCCCGCTCCGCCGAGACCGAGCTCCCGCCGGAGTGGTCGGCGATGCGCAGCGCCGACCCGGCCGAGGAGGCGACCCCGGTCGCGGCGGCCCCCTCGATCCCGCCGTCCGCGGCGCCCGAGTCGCCGGCCACGACCGAGCAGCTGACGCCGTCCGCGCCCGAGCCGCCGCCTCCGCCGCCGCGTACGCGCATCGCCCCGCCGCTGCCCACGACGCACACCGGCCCCCCGCACCTCCGCGCGATCGGCCCCGATGACCACGCCCCCATCGACGGCGCCCTCGCCAAGGCACCCCAGCATCACGAGGAGTGGAACGGCGTCACGCACCCGTCCCGTCGCGGCGGCTCCGGGCGCTTTCTCACCGACGTGCTCATCGACCTCGGCTTCGTCGACCAGACCCGCGTGGAGGCGGCCGTTGACGCCGCCCGCAGCACCGGCAAGCCGCCGGAGCGGATCCTGCTGGAGCAGAACGCGATCACCGAGGACCAGTTCGCCCGCGCGATCGGCGAGCGCTACGGGCTCGACCACCTCGACCTGAACGCCTTCCCGATCGACATGGCGGCCGCCAACCTGATCGACTCGGCCGCCGCGAAGCGCTACGAGGCAGTCCCCGTCGCCTTCACCGACGACAAGCGCGGCCTGATCGTCGCGATGGCCGACCCGGCGAACGTGCTCGCGGTCGATGACATCGCGATGCTGACGCGGCTCGACGTGAAGCCTTCCGTGGCGTCCCGCGAGGACATCGCGACGCTCGTCGCGCGGCTCGACCGCTTCGGCGACTCGGTTCGCGAGGCGGTCGACGAAGAGCACGAGCAGGACGACGGCGAGGTCGTCGAGCTGCACGAGTCGGCCGACGACGCGCCGATCGTCAAGCTCGTCAATTCGATCATCGCCCAGGCGGCCGAGCGCGGCGCCTCCGACATCCACTTCGAGCCGGACGGCCGCGAGCTGCGCGTGCGCTTCCGCATCGACGGCGTGCTGAGCGTCTCGACGACGATCCCGTCGCGGATGGTCGCCGGCGTGCTCTCGCGCACGAAGATCATGGCCGAGCTCGACATCGCCGAGAAGCGCATCCCGCAGGACGGGCGGGTGAGCTTGACGATCGACGGTCGCCACGTCGACATCCGCGTCGTGACGCTGCCGAGCGTGCACGGCGAGTCGATCGTGATGCGCATCCTTGACAAGAGCAACGTGCAGATCGACCTCGACAAGCTCGGCATGCAGACCGCCGAGCGCGACCGCTTCAGACGCGCGTTCTCGCAGTCCTACGGCGCCGTGCTCGCGACCGGCCCGACCGGCTCCGGCAAGTCGACGACGCTCTACGCCGCGCTGCAGCAGCTCAACACGACCGAGAAGAACATCATCACGATCGAGGACCCGGTCGAGTACCAGCTCGAAGGGATCACGCAGGTGCAGGTCAACCCGCGCGCCGGCCTCACGTTCGCCACCGGTCTGCGCTCGATGATGCGTGCCGACCCCGACATCATCATGGTCGGCGAGATCCGCGACGGCGAGACGGCGCAGATTGCGATCGAGTCGGCGCTGACCGGTCACCTCGTGCTCTCGACGCTGCACACGAACGACGCGCCGACGGCGATCACGCGCCTGGTCGAGATGGGGATCGAGCCGTTCCTCGTCGCGTCCGCGATCGACTGCGTCGTCGCGCAGCGGCTTGCGCGCACGCTCTGCTCGACGTGCAAGAAGCGCGTGATCGTGCCGGCGCAGGTGCTGCGCGAGAGCGGCTTCAACGCCACGCTCGACGTCGAGTGCTACGAGCCCGTCGGCTGCGGCCGCTGCGGGGGGATGGGCTACAAGGGCCGCCTCGGCCTCTACGAGGTGATGACGATGAACGAGGAGATCCGCTCGCTCGTGCTGCAGCGAGCACCCGCGGACGAGATCGCGCGCCTCGCGATGCGGGAGGGGATGCGCCGCCTGCGCGACGACGGCTTCGAGAAGGTCAAGGCCGGCCTCACCTCGCTCGCGGAGGTCGCGCGCGTCACGGGGACGATGTAGGCGGTCGCCCAGCTTCCCGGTCCTGTAAGCACGCAGACGCGCAAAGGACGCAAGCTTGCGAACATCGTGCAGGCAATTATAATTGCGTCCATGCAAACGTCGAAGACCGTTACGGCCGGCCAGCTCGCCGAGCACCTGCAGCGCTTCTTCCACCGCGCGATGAAGGGCGACCAGGGCGAGCTGCTGGCGCTCGTCGCCGAGCTCGATCTGACGATGCCGCAGATTCGCGGGCTGTTCGTGCTCGACAACTCCGATCGCACGCTCGCGCTCACCGAGCTCGCACCGCAGATGGGCCTGTCGGTCGCCGCCGCCGGCCGCGCGGTCGACGGGATGGTACGTGGCGGCTTCATCTCGCGCACCGAGGATCTCGCCGACCGGCGCATCAAGCGCCTCGCGCTGACGGACGACGGCCGCGCCGCGCTCGCACGCCTCACCGAGGCACGCCTCACCGGGCTGCGGCGCTTCGCCGACACGCTCGGCGACGCAGAGCGCGACGCGCTCGCCAACGCGCTGGAGGCGGTCTTCGCGCAATGGGATTCCGAGCAGGGAAGGGAGGCGCCATGAGCGCGAACGGACACGGAAACGGCGGACCGCCCACGGCCGCAGCGCCGCAGCCGGCCCTCGGCTCGGGCAAGCTCGACGGCCCGCTGCTGGCGATCGCCACCGTCGTGGTGCTCGGGACGATCATGTCGATCCTCGACACGACGATCGTCAACATCGCGATCAACCACCTGTCGAGCGACTTCGACGCCCCGCTGCCGACGATCCAGTGGGTCTCGACCGGCTATCTGCTCGCGCTCGCCACCGTCATCCCGCTCACCGGCTGGGCGGCCGACCGCTTCGGCACCAAGCGCCTCTACATGACGTCGCTCGTGCTGTTCCTCGCCGGCTCGGCGCTGTCCGGGATGGCGTGGTCGGCGCACTCGCTGATCGCCTTCCGCGTGCTGCAGGGGCTCGGCGGCGGCATGATCATGCCGGCCGGCATGACGATCCTCACGCAGGCGGCCGGCCCGCAGCGCGTGGGGCGCGTGATGAGCGTCGTGGGCGCGCCGATGCTGATCGGCCCGATTCTCGGCCCGGTGCTCGGCGGCTGGCTCGTCGACGACGTCTCGTGGCGCTGGATCTTCTACGTGAACATCCCGATCGGGATCGTCGCGCTCGTGCTCGCCCAGCGGATCCTCAAGCCCGACAAGCCGCAGCCGCGCCACCGACTGGACATCCGTGGCCTGCTGCTGCTGTCGCCCGGCCTCGCGCTGCTCGTCTACGGCCTCGCCGAGACCGGCTCGCACGGCGGCTTCGACGGCCCGAAGTCGATCGTCCCGACGATCGCCGGCATCGGGTTGATCGCTGCGTTCGTGTGGCACGCGCTGCACACCGAGGAGCCGTTGATCGACGTGCGGCTGTTCTCGCGCCGCGTCCCCGCCGTGTCCGGCATCACGATGTCGCTGTTCGCAGCCGCCTTCTTCGGCGCGATGCTGCTGCTGCCGCTCTACTACCAGGTGGCGCGCGGCCAGTCCGCGCTGGACGCCGGCCTGCTGATGATCCCGCAGGGGGTGGGCGCGGCCCTGATGATGCCGATCGGCGGTCGCGTCGTCGACCGTACCGGCGCGGCGCGCGTGGTGCTGCCCGGGCTCGTGTTCGTGCTGATCGGATTCGGCGTCTTCACGCAGGTCGGCGCGGACACCTCGTTCGTGCTCCTGGGCACGGCGTCCTTCGTCAGCGGCCTCGGGATCGGCCTCGCGATGATGCCGACGATGGCCGCGGCCTACCAGACGCTCGGGCACGCGGAGGTCTCGCGCGCGACGACCGCCTTCAACATCGTCCAGCGCGGCTTCGGCGCCCTCGGCGTGGCGCTGATGTCGGTGATCCTCGCCAACCAGCTGGCCGACCGCCTGCCCGGCGCCGCCGACGCGGGGCAGGGGCTTGCGGCCGCGCAGTCGATCCCGCCGCAGGCACGCGCGCAGATGGCGCCGCTCGTGGCGGACGCGTTCGGCTACACCTACAAGTGGGCGTTCGCGCTGATCCTGTTGGCGGTGATCCCCGCGACGTTCCTGCCGCGCAGCAAGCCGCCGGCTCCCGCCGAGCCGCAGCGGGTGGAGGAGCGCGCGGACGAGGCGGTTGCCGTGGCGATCGAGGTGTGACGTCGCTAAACTAACAAAATGGACAGAAGCTCGCTCATCTCCGCTGCGGAGGCGAGTCGTCGGCTCGGAACAACGATTCCGCGTGTGAAGCGCACGATCGAGCGGCTCGACCTGTCGGTGGATCGCGGACGCGGCGGCCGCGTGGCGATCGGCCCCCGGGCCTTCGAGCGCCTGCGTGCCGAGCTCGGCACGGCAGCGTCGCTCGACGGCCTGACGCGCGTTGAGACGGCAGTCCTTGCGGCGCTCGACACCGCGCCATTCGGGCTTGTCTCAGCGCGTGCCGTCGCCGCGCGCGCCGGCGTGGCCCCGACCTCGGCGAGCCGGGCGCTCAAGCAGCTTGCGGCCGCCGGGCTGATCGAGCGTACGTCCGTCCAGGTGGCCGCCGGTCGTGCGCGCCGAGTCGACCTGCTCAAGGCTCGGCGATCGAGCCCAAGATGGCGAAAGCTCGCACCCGCGCTCGGGCGGATCGAGCTCCCGACCCGCGACCGGCGCACCGACGACGCCGTCCCCCCGCGACTGCGGCATCTCTTCTGGAACGTTGCCCCGGCACAGCTCGATGTGGGCAGATCCGGCGGGTCTATCGCCCGGCGACTGCTCCAGGTCGGAGATCCGGAGGGTCTCGCGTGGGGGGTCCGCACCCTCAGCGCCGCCGACTGGGAGCACGGCGCCTCAGCCCGTGGGCTGGATCGACGGAGCCGTCGCCTCGCTCGCAACCTTGCGGCTGCGGTTAAGGCGGCGGCGAGATGAGCCTGCCGGACGGGCTGGGGGCGGTGCTGCCGCCGGAGACGGCACGCGCTTGGTCCGAGCTGGCGCCGCTGCTGCCGTCCGGCGCTTACCTGGCCGGCGGGACAGGCCTGGCGGCGCACATCCACCATCGTGTCAGCCGCGACCTCGACCTCTTCTCCCACCAGGCGATCGATCTCGACGCGTTGCGGGAACGGCTCACGGCGACCGGGACCTTCGCTGCGACGCGCATCGGTGACGGCGTGCTCGACGGCGTCCTGGCAGGTGCGAAGGTCCAGTTCCTGCACGCGCGCGACCAGCGACGGCTTGCACCCACGTGCCGCATCGCGGGCATTCCGGTCGCGGCGGTCGAGGACATTCTTGCGATGAAGCTGAAAGTCATCGGCGACCGCGGCGAGCTGCGCGACTACTTCGACGTGATGGCGATCGAGCAGCAGCTCGGACGTACCGCGGAGGAGGGGATCGCGCTGTATCTCGAACGCTTCCAGGTGCCCGCGGAGCACGAGAGCGTTCGCCACATCCTTCGCGGCCTCGGCTACCTCGACGACGTGGACGATGATGAGCTCCTGCCGGTCGGGCGCGCCGAGATCGAGCGCTACTGGTGGCGTCGGCAACCCCAGGTCGTGCGCAACGCCTCGCGGTTCGGCTGAGGTGTGACGTCGCCGGGAGGCGATCGCTCGCGACCGCCGGACGGCGAAATTCAACCCTCACGCTCCTGAGGGGTTCTGCCGATACCCCCCGGGATGGACATCGACTTCGCTGAGTTGCTGCTCGAGGTCGTCGACCGACGAGCGTCCGACCTCCACCTCACCGCCGGCGCTCCGCCGATGGTGCGGGTACGTGGGCGCCTGGTCGCGGTTGACGGCTTTCCGACGCTGACGCCGACCGACACGCGGGAGATCGTCTACTCGATCCTCTCCAACGACCAGCGCCAGAAGCTGGAGAACAACTGGCAGCTGGACTTCGCCTACCAGATCCCCGGCCGCGCGCGCTTCCGCGTCAACGCCTACTTCCAGCGCTCCGCGCTCGGCGCCGCCTTCCGCCTGATCCCGTTCGAGATCGCGCCGCTCGAGTCGCTCGGGCTGCCGCCGGCCGTCACCGAGATGGCGAATCGGCCGCGCGGCCTGGTGCTCGTGACGGGTCCGACCGGCTCCGGCAAGTCGACCACGCTCGCCTCGCTGGTCGACGTCATCAACGAGTCGCGCGAGGAGCACATCATGACGATCGAGGACCCGATCGAGTTCCTCCATCGCCACAAGAAGTGCATCGTCAACCAGCGTGAGATCGGCTCTGACGCGATGACCTTCGCCGATGGTCTGAAAGCTGCGCTGCGCCAGGACCCCGACGTGATCCTCGTCGGCGAGATGCGCGACATGGAGACGATCTCGACCGCGATCACCGCGGCGGAGACCGGCCACCTCGTGTTCGCCACGCTGCACACGCAGGACACCCCCCAGACGGTCGACCGCATCATCGACGTCTTCCCCGGACCCCAGCAGGGCCAGATCCGCACGCAGCTGGCCGTCGGCCTGCAGGGGATCGTGACGCAGCAGCTGCTGCCCACCGCGGACGGCGCGGGCCGCTGCGTCGCCGCCGAGGTGCTCGTTCCGACGCCGGCCGTGCGCAACCTGATCCGCGAGGGCAAGACCCACCAGATCTACTCCGTCCTGCAGACCGGCGGCGCCCAGGGGATGCAGACGATGGACGCCTCGCTCGCCGGCCTCGTGCGCAACGGGCGGATCACGCGCCAGCTCGCCGAGGCCCGCTCGGGCACGCCGGAAGAGCTCGGCCGCCTGCTCGTCGGCGCCGGCAGCGGGATGTCCACCGACGGCGCGTACGCGACCGTCTAGACCGGTCCAGCCGCGCGACCATGGCCACCTACGTATTCAGAGCGATCGACGTCGCCGGCGGGAACGCGAAGGGCGAGGTCGAGGCGCCCTCCAAGCAGGCGGTCGCCGACCAGCTCAAGTCGCGCGGCCTCGTCGTCGTCGACATCAGCGACAAGCACAGCTCCAAGGAGATCAACATCGCGCTCTTCGAGCGCGTGAAGCCGGGCGACCTGACGGTGCTCACACGTCAGCTCGCGACGATGATCGCCTCCGGCATGACATTGCTGCGCGCGCTCTACGTGCTCGAGGACCAGACCGAGTCGAGACCGCTCAGAGATGCGGTCGTCGGCGTGCGCAAGGACGTCGAGGCGGGCCTGCTGTTCTCGCACGCGCTCGCCCGCTACCCGAAGGTCTTCAGCCCGCTGTTCGTGGCGATGGTGGAGTCGGGCGAGAGCGGCGGCCGGCTCGCCGACGCGCTGCTGCGCGTTGCCGACCAGCTCGAGAAGGACGATGCGCTGCGCCGCCAGGTGAAGTCGGCGATGATCTATCCGGCTGTCATCTTCAGCTTCGCGGGGATCGTGCTGCTCGCGATGGTGGCGTTCCTGATCCCCGTCTTCGAGAAGACCTTCAGAGACTTCGGCAGCGAGCTGCCGGCGATCACGAAGCTGACGGTCGGCATGTCGCACTTCCTCACCAGTCGCTGGTACGTGCTGTTCGCCGTCGTCGTGGGCCTCGTCGTCGCGTTCCGCAGATGGAAGAGATCGTCGTGGGGGCGACCGCAGTGGGACCGCTTCCGCCTCCACTTCCCCTTCAAGATCGGCCCGGTGGTGCAGAAGATCGCGCTCGCGCGCTGGTCGCGCACGCTGTCCTCGCTGGTCGCCTCCGGGGTCCCGATCCTGCAGGCGATCGAGATCACCGGCAGAACAGCCGGCAACGCGGTCGTCGAGAAGGCAATGGCGGACGTGACCGCCTCGGTCAAGAGCGGCGGCACGATCTCCGCCCCGCTCAAGGACGCCCCCGTGTTCCCGGCGATGGTCTGCCAGATGGTCGGCGTGGGCGAGGAGACCGGCGCGCTCGAGACGATGCTCGCGAAGATCGCCGACTTCTACGAGGACGAGGTCGCCGCCGCGGTCAAGGGCCTCACGTCCCTGCTCGAGCCGCTGATGATCATCGTCGTCGGCGGGATCGTCGGCTTCATCGTGATCTCGATGTACATGCCGCTGTTCAGAGTCTACGACGCGATCAGATAGACGGGGAGGCCATCCGCCCGGCGTCAGCCCTTCTGGCGCATACCTCGCTCAGAGCGTCTGATCAGGCGGCTCGAGCGCCGGGTTGACCATCACCTGGCGCGCCTGCGCCGCCAGCACGGAGTCGATCTGCAAGCGCTGCTCCAAGGCTTCGCGAATCGCCGCCTCCGCGAGCTGCTGTGCGCCCGAGTGACTCTGCTGCGTCATCGCACTGTCAATCAAAGCAGGAGCACGCGCGTCACCCGCGTCGCATCTATGTTCTAGACATGCCACAATCTCTGACGTGGCCCGCCTGACACGTCGCAGACTGCTGGCCGGATCCGCGGTAGCCGCCGGCACGCTGCCGATCCTCCACAGCGTCGTTCCGCACTCGCATCCGTGGGAGCACGAGGCGCAGGCGGCCGAGGGCGCGGGGCATGAGGGCCACGCGTCCGACACGCACCACGACGGCCACGCGACCTTCGCCGACGGCGAGACGGTCGACCACGCGGCCAACGGCTTCGATCCGCACGAGCTGCTGCGCGACTTCGACTGGGGCAGAACGCACCGCACCGCCAGTGGGCGGGTCGTGCGGGAGTGGACGCTGACCGCGCTCGACAAGGAGATCGAGGTCGCGCCAGGCGTGAGCTTCGCCGCGTGGACCTACAACGGCCGCATCCCCGGCCCGACGCTGCGCTGCCGTGAGGGCGAGCGGCTGCGGATCACGTTCCACAACGGCTCGACGCATCCGCATACGATCCACTTCCACGGGATCCACCCGGCGGAGATGGATGGCGTTCCCGGTCTCGGCGCCGGGCAGATCGAGCCGGGTGGCCACACCGTCTACGAGTTCGACGCGCTGCCCGCCGGTCTGCACCTCTACCACTGCCACGTCCGCCCGCTCGCCCAGCACATCGCGAAGGGGCTCTACGGGGCGTTCATCGTCGATCCCGCCGAGGGCCGTCCGGAGGCCGACGAGCTGGTGATGGTGATGAACGGATTCGACACGAACTTCGACCGCGCGAACGAGCTGTACGCGGCGAACACGATCCCGTTCGCCTACATGCACACGCCGATCGCCGTGCAGCGCGACGCGCCGATCCGCGTCTACCTCGTCAACGTGCTCGAGTACGACCTGATCAACTCGTTCCACCTGCACGGGAACCTGTTCGACTACTACCCGACGGGGACGGGCGCCCGCCCGAGCGAGCTGACCGACACGGTGATGCTGTGTCAGGGACAGCGCGGGATCCTCGAGTGGCGCTTCCCGCACGCCGGCAGATACATGTTCCATGCGCACCAGTCAGAGTTCACCGAGCTGGGCTGGCAGGGCTTCTTCGAGGTCTCCGGATGACCGCGACGCAGACGCCCGCGCCACCGCGGACCGGCGGCCTGCCGACCTGGCTGCTCGGCCTCGGTCCGCTGCTGCTGATCCTCGCCGCGATCGGCGTCTTCGCCGCGCTCGGCGG
>Ga0126311_10000044_pt1 | contig 66119 bp, 51 predicted proteins | sample Plot61_FD_92539 | JGI IMG/M metagenome (GOLD analysis project Ga0126311, IMG submission 92539) | Serpentine soil microbial communities from UC McLaughlin Reserve, CA, USA - Plot61 | ecosystem: Environmental > Terrestrial > Soil > Grasslands | place: USA: UC McLaughlin Reserve, Lake County... | reverse complement strand
GAAGTAGTCGTGGGACAGTTCGGCCCAGTCACTACTATTTGCGCGTTCGAAGTATTGAAGTTGCTGCCGTTGATCGTTAGCGAAAATGTTCCCGCCGTTACGGTTGTCGGCGAGATGCTGCTGATTGATGGCGTAGGTGGGTTGACCGTCAGGGAGGCTCCGTTAGACAGAGTTGTCCCTGAACCGTTCTGCACCTGAATAGTAAAGCTCCCCGGTGTAGTGATCGTTACCGGTCCCACCAACTGAGCACTCGTCTTGGTCGTCAGCACTCCGTTCGGCACCACACACGAAGTAGTCGTGGGACAGTTCGGCCCAGTCACTACTATTTGCGCGTTCGAAGTATTGAAGTTGCTGCCGTTGATCGTTAGCGAAAATGTTCCCGCCGTCGCTGTCGTTGGCGAGATGCTGCTGATTGATGGCGTAGGTGGGTTAACCGTCAGGGAGGCTCCGTTAGACAGAGTTGTCCCTGAACCGTTCTGCACCTGAATTGTGAACGTTCCCGGCGTGGTGATCGTCACCGGTCCCACCAACCGCGTGCTGCTTTCGGACGTCAGCACACCATTCGGTACCACACAGGAAGTTGTCGTGGGACAGTTCGGACCCGTCACGACGATCTGCGCGTTCGAAGTATTGAAGTTGCTGCCATTGACTGTCAACAAAAACGTTCCCGCCATCACGGTCGTCGGCGAGATGCTGCTGATTGACGGTGTAGGGGGAGTAACCGTCAGGGAGGCTCCGTTAGACAGAGTTGTCCCTGAGCCGTTCTGTACCTGAATTGTGAAAGTTCCTGGCGTGGTGATCGTCACTGGCCCCACCAACCGCGTGCTGCTTTCGGACGTCAGCACACCATTCGGCACCACACAGGAAGTTGTCGTCGGACAGTTCGGACCCGTCACGACGATCTGCGCGTTCGATGTGTTGAAGTTGCTGCCGTTAATCGTGAGGGAAAACGTTCCCGCCGCCACTGTCGTCGGCGAAATACTACTGATCGACGGCGTGTCACTAACGCTCAGGCTGGCACCGTTCGAAAGCGTTGCTCCCGAACCATTCTGCACGTGAATTGTGTAGGTGCCCAGGTTGTTAATCGTCAACGGTCCCACGAGTCGAGTGCTTGTCTTGGAGGTCAACACTCCATTCGGCACCACGCAGGAAGTTGTTGTGGGACAGTTCGGACCGGTCACCACGATCTGCGCCGTCGACGTGTTGAAGTTGCTCCCATTGATCGTCAATGAGAACGAGCCAGGCGGCACCGTGGCCGGAGAGATGCTGCTGATTGAAGGAACACTCTGAAGAAAGAATGTTGACGATCCGCCCGGCTCTGAGACCGAGACAGTGCCGAGTTTTGACTGCCGCGGTTGCGATAAATCCAGCCCAGCACTGTTGTGACCGAGAGAATTCCTCCGCTGAAACTCAGGAGTTGCGGGAGCGCTTTTTGTGTCATCAGTCTTTCTCGCCGGCGTCGAAAAAACAGCCAAACTCAAAAGGCAGATGATCAAGAGTATCAGGGCTAACTTTAAAGAGGAGGTGGGTTTATGAGTCATTGGAGGAGTCTCGCCTTTATGGATTTCTCGCGCGCACTCTACGGCGCTAACAGCAAAATAGATTTGTCTGTTTCTAAAAGGAGCGCTAGGAGGAAAACGCACCCAAGCTTTTTATCGACGCGAGAATTTTTGGAGAGATTTAATTCACCATTCGCCCTGCAAGACGAATGGCGCCCAGTAGTAAGGCGATTTCCAACGCGGATCGTTTAATAACTCGATTTGCGCCTTTCGCAGTGCCCCCGCCAGCGACAATTTTTCCGGCCCGAGATGACCATCATAAAACCGAACCATTAACTCCGAAGTCGCCCGGTCTTCAACATCCCAAAGGCTGACCATCACTCGCTGAGAACCCGCGTGCATGAAAGCACGCGTCAGGCCAATCAAGCCCTCGCCTTTGAAGTCTTTGCCGAGCCCGGTACGGCAAGCGCTTAGCACCACCAGATCTGCTGACAGTTTCAGCTTAAAAATGGCATTTGACCGCAGGAAACCATCCTGAGTTTTCCCGTGCTGATCTATCGTGGAAAGGACGATTCCCGAAAGTTGTGGGTGAGCATCATCAATCAACGCATGAGCCGCAATGTGCAGCAGCCGAAACTGCGCCAGATTTTCATTCACAAGCGCATTTCGATTTGCAGCAAAATTCAAGAGCACTTTCGTTTCATCCGACGGGACGTGCGCCGCAATTCGATTCGCTTCCCATAACGAACTGAGTAAACGGGGAAACTCCTTCTGGTTACGATCACTGGCCTGGATTGTGGTGACCGGTAAACGCGCATCGGTCGAACTGTAGACGGGATCTGCAACAATCGTCAAAGTTTTTGACGGTTCCGTTCTGGCCGCGCGCTGGTTCCGCAATGCGCGCAACGTTGTGGCTGAGGGCAATGAGAGCAGCTCGTGATCAAGAAGCAATGGACGAGCTGACGCCGGATCAGGCAAGGCTGCAAATGGTATGAACTGCAGCACACCCTGAGCGACGACGAGGATACGGTTCTTCTGCAAACGATCTTTGACAGGCGCCAGCAGCATTTTGCTCACGTCTTCAAGTCCTCGCTGCGCGGCTGCGTCGTCATTAGCTAATCGAGCGCTCCGCGCTTTTTCCGTTTCTCCTTTGACTTCGCGATTGCGTGCAAGCATGCGCAGGTAAGTGGGATGTGCTACGCGTTCAATCTCTGCACGCGATGGCAGTTCAACGCTGGTAACTGCGTTGCGTGTCACCGCCCAGACGTAACTCTTTTCTTCACCTAATGCATAGTCAAGCACCAAAGTGTCGTCATCAATCTGTTGCTGAATCTCAGCGGCAGTAGCCGGTTGCGGGAGTACAATATCGGCATAGCGTGGACTCTTTGAACGAATACGCGCCTCAAGTGCATCGTGTTGCGCGGCCAGGTCAGCAACCTCCTGACTCAGTTTTTTAGCTTCCTCGAGAGAATGTTCGCGACGCAATAACTGGTACCGGCGAGTTCCGGCCGCATTTATCAGATCATCTAAACGGAGTTCTTCCTCGAGTAACGACGCATCCACTCCATCACGCAAATCAATTTGAGATTCAGCCAGCAGATCGATCAGCCCACGCGCCGTACCTCGCTCATGAACGTGCAAAGCGTTCGCCCCAAATCCCGCATTCGGATCTGCCCGGTGAAGTTGCATCAGCAATCCTATATAGAAATCGTAATAGTCCCGCACTGACGCAAAATACGAGATGCGAAGCTGCTGATTTGTGCCAACCACTCGCAGCTTTTCTATGATTTCAACTGCACTGTCGATCGCTGCAACAGCATTGTTCAAATGCCCAAGAGCCTTTTCTGTGACACTAATACCGAAAAGCGTCGTGGCTTCACCGATGCGGTCTCCCACCTTCTCTCTTAGTGGCAACGCACGCTCAAAAAACTCAAGGGCTAACGAATGATTTCCGAGGGCACTGTGGATCCAACCTAGGTTGGAGAGTGTGTCTGCTCTTGCATATTCGTCACGCTCACGTAGCAGCCGCAGACTCTCGTTGAGTGAACCAATCGCTTCAACGTACCGACCGCGTCGAGCTTCAACTTTGGCAATCCCAACGAGGGTAATGGCTTCGCCGCGACGATCCTTTGCCAGGCGTCGCCGTGCAAGAGCGAGAGAAAATTTCTGGTAGGCCTGATCGTTTTCTCCTCGCAACGCATGAATCCACGCGAGACCGTAAAGGGTGATTCCCTCGCCGCGTATGTTCCCGTCCGCTTGAAAACCCTTATACGCCTGGAGAAAACTCAACTCCGCCTGTTCATAGTTCCCCAGGTACATGTAGGGCCAACCCATAGCTGCGATGGTGATCGATCGGGTATGCGGGTCGTTGCCAAAAAGCCGCAGCGCGCGGTGCAGGTAGTTAAGTGCGTCCTGATTATCTCCGAGCGACGAGGAACTCATTCCACTGCCGAAAAGGGCGATTGCTTCCTCGTATGGTTCATTCAGCCGGTGCCAGAGGTCGGCCGCGCTGTTGAAGATTTTGATAGCGGAACGAAATGAAGTGGCAATCATCTGGGAGCGGAGCAGCTCGGCTTCCGAGATGCGCTGCTCGGCGTCAATCCACGTTTGGTCAAGCTCGCGGGGCTCGCGCAGTTGATTCACGTGAAGCTCGTAGCGTCCGTTCGCGCTCTCGCCCTCATACGCTTTTATCGTCAGCAAGTACGAGCCTTTTTGGGGCGTGATGACGGATAAAGTCTCTCGTCCGCGCGAACCATGGGGCCGGTCGACTTTGCTAATTTGCGTTCCATTCAGCGACAGCAAGAGTTCGACGTCGATTCCCTCTTGTTTGAGCAGTACTTGAAAAAACCGGTCTTCGGGTAGTTCCAATTTGTATGAATGCGAATGGCCAGACGGCAGCTCACGACTGACCACCTCACCCGCGGTAAGTTCACGTGCTTCAGTTTGCACACCTGGTTTTGCCGTGACCGCCGGCACAAAAACACTTGCGACGACTACGAGCAGTAAGGACCCCAAAATGCGTATCGCCATATGGTTGGAGAGTGAGATGGACCACCGCCGGAGTGGTCAACGTTGCTTCATTTTGTATTGACCTGGGCTGGCAAACAGTCCGGAACTTCTGCCGCCCGCACAATACAAATCAGGTACTTTCCGGTGCTTATGGAGTTGAGATCGAGTTCGGCACGCAAAGCTCTGCCGTCGAACATGCCCACGACAGGTGGTTTCAGTGCTTTGCCAAACGGGTCGTGCAAAGTAAGACTGTATTCCCCTTTCGGACTGCCAGGTGTGAGCCTCACGTTTACCCGGTTGAGTCCAGCCACAAACATCACTGAAGGAATTTCATCTTGTGAACCACTACGCGAGATTCTTTGTCGCCCGAAATTGATTGCAACCGTATTGGCAGCAACTAGCGAGCGTGACGGCGACGGCGCAGGTTTTGTTCGCTCCGCTGACGATGTTTGATCCGTTTTATTCGGCGAAACTGGCGTGGGGTTGTTCGGTGGCGGCGGGATACTTTCCTGCCGCTGCTGGCTCACGGACGGTGGTTCAATGTTCTGCGGCCTGGTGTGATACAGACGGTACAAACCGTACGATGCAAAACAAATAAAGACAACCACTAAGCCGAAACGGAGAACACGCTTGTACCATGAGACGGGAGTCCAATCCGGTTTCAGAACTCCGGGTTTTCTTTGCGCTTCAAGCAGCGAGCGATAGTTACGAAAGCACTCTGAACAGGAACGCAAATGCGCTTGTAGCTGTTCACCGGGTAACTCTTTACGCGTGATCAGATCGGAATAAGTATCTGACGGAGGACAATCGATCTGCTCAGGGTTAGGAAAACCGGTCGCAAAATGCTGACTCGCAAACTGGACCAGATCATCAATTGAGTCCCGCGAGTCAGAAACGGAATGTCCATTCTCCGGCAAATTTTTGGGTATGTCGTCTTTCATCCTTTTTAGTCTTGGGCGACTGGTCCTGTATGTTTATGAAAGGACCAGCAGACAGAAAACGCACCTACTTATTTTCAAAACTTTCAATTACCGGCGCTAGCACGTTGACGCTGCAAGATTCTTTGCTCTGCGGCGCGCGTTTCCTTTGCAACCTGTTTTCGAATGCGAGTTAGATTCTTGCTCAACTTCGACCTGACCACATTGGCCCCGGTGTGCTTAATCTCGGCTAACTCCTCGAGGGTATACCCCTGGACCAGACCCCAGAATATTTCTCTGGTCCAATCATCAGCGCGGTGCATTATTTCATTGACCAAAATCGTTCGCGCGATATCCACCTCACTCTGCGCGATCAACCCTTCAACTTGTTCCAACAGTGCGCTATCGATTGGTTCCTGTCTTTGCTGTTTTCTTAATTGCTTGAGTAGGAGTCGAGAAAACGTCTTGTACAGATAGCCCTTGATATTGGTTACCTTTCCCGGTTGCTCGATGGATATCCGGGAAACGATAGCTACAGCCTTGATTAGTAACCGTTCTGTATCGATGAGATTTCGAAAACTCGGCGACTCAGCAAGCGGCCATACGTCGGCCGCCAACTTATAAACGTCCGGATCGATGGGACCGAACTCATCCTGGTACGATTCATGAATCTCTGGCCACGGAGGTGGTGGAGGATCGCTTTTGTGAGGCATCTGCCCAGTCTCGTAAAAAGCTTGCAAGCAGGACGCAATTAGAGATTGCTGGGCCTGCCTGAGATCGCGCTATAACAATCGGTTAGGTTGGACCACTCAAAGTCGGGCAACAGTGGGCGACCGACTTCCAAGAGGTCTAAATAGTTGACGGTTGAATTAGAGGAGACTGCTCTCCAAAGACCCATGACTATAAACTAGGATGTGCCCGCGTCAAAGTGGTCGAACGTGATCCGCCACGGTTTTATCTCGCGCGGATCCCGCGCCAGGAGGGCTTTCGGTTTAATGACTTCGAGTCCTCTTGTTGAATACAATCTGCACATACTAAACGTCGATGGACCCGCTGTATCCCAGCCAGCCCTCTGTTCAAGGAGAATCGAATGTTCTTCTTTAATAATTGTCACGGCCGAGAGCACGCCAGAATGTACGGGAGCGGAGCCTTTTATGACTTAAACACCAGCGGCTACCAGGCGACAGTGGCTAACCATCTTTCTGTGGGTGAGCAATGCATTGTGGCTTCGCTATCTTCAGATGGGCGAATTGATTTCGATCGGTACTCGTTTTTGCGCGAAACGGTGAAACCTGATGACACTGACACTCCTTGTCGAGTTCTCTTTGGAAGGCTCATCAGATCCGAGACACTTTCTCGCGCTGATGCGATTAACGACGCACTGTACTCAACCTTCTTTGATATCAACGGCAACTTTAAGAGGCATTCCGTCCTTCGCGGCTGAAGTAGTCGATATCGCGTCGCTTAGAGGTGGGGTTCCTCGTTTACGGAGGTTCAGAATCCAATGACCAAGTTGAAGCCAGGTAAAGTCATAAGACACTCAAAGAGCGGATTGGAAGGAACGATTCTAAGTGAGACACGAATTAAGAGCCTATTTGAACTTTCAGGCGACGAATTCGAGTATAGAGTAAGGAGTTTAGAAGGGATTAAAATTTGGTCGCCTGCGAATGTTGAATTCGTACGCGAGGGTGCCACACATAGTAGTCAGAGTACATCGGAGACCGGCCGAGAAGGAGTTAAATTTGTCTGCCAAGAACTTACCAGCCGGGGTTATGCATTGACGGAATCTCATTCCTTCACGCGCGACTCTCGGCGTACCTTTGCCTCACCAAATGGACGATCCTTCGATGTGCAATCGAGTTACACTAAATCCGGCCATTCCGACGCGTATGTAAAGCCATCGTATCTCAAAGATCCGGTTGAGGAAGATTTGTTTTTCATTTTCTTGCGGCCATACTCGGACAACAACCCCACTCCAGAATTCTCAATAATGACGCATTCAGATGTACACGCCGCGTGGACACTGATGCCGAAGAACCAACCTGATGGGACACCATATGTAGAAGCTTTATTAAATGGCATCATCTTGGCCCGCACGTTGATCGATGGGACAAATTGCCGAGATAAGTACAACGGACCCTTTGAGCATGTAATTCAACACGTCAATGCCCCATCTCCGTCCTCTCTCAATGTCCGGTGCCATCTCGCCTCCATGCGATCGATGGATAGCTGAAATGGCTGAAGCTTCGCCGAATTGATCGATGTCTTTGTAATCTCGGTGCCAGTGTTTCTCCCCGTCAATTCAATTGTTCGGCCTGACCGTTCAGAGTCTGTGCTGTCTGGTTCCGCTACCCAAGTACCGCAGCAGCATAAGTGCAACTGTGCAAGTTGTTGTCTTGCGCGCCCATTGTTGAGAGGGATAGATGCACCATCCCCAAAAGTAAGGCTGCCTCCCGTGATTGACCTACCTGCAACGCTGTTATAGCATGCGCTCCTAGCGTGCTAGGGAATGGTTTCCGCGACGAGTTCGGCTCGAATCTGGCCCTCGCCTCGTTGCAAACTTCACTTTGAACTCACAAACCTGCGTTTTTTCTGACAAGGAGGTTCCATGCTGCGTACCCCCAACGCAAGTCGATCCGTCAAACGTTCACAAATTACGATTTTAAGCTTTGTGCTCGTATTCTTGCTCCTTTTAAGTTGGCCGATCCTCCGGCCAGACGCCACGGCACAAATATCTTCTAATTACGCCCTTCTAGGGATAAGCACGGTAGCACCCGGTTTATCACCGGCGGACTGCTGTTTAGACACAAGTTTTGGTTCAGGTGGCAGGGTCACCACTGATTTCGGCGTACTTAGCAGTGTTGATGAGGCGAGAGCCATTGTTCTTCAAAGTGATGGCAAGATCGTCGTTGCCGGATATGCCGATCGAAACACGAATAGCGCCAACTTCGCGCTTGCACGCTATCAACCGAGTGGTGCTACTGACCCTAGCTTTGGCATCGCCGGTAAAGTAGTTACTGACTTCACCGGCCTTCGAGATGAAGCGCACGCCATCGCCCTGCAGCCCGACGGCAAGATTATCGTTGGCGGGTTTGCAAACGGCGACAGCGACATCTTTAGCGGCGACTTTGCTCTTGTTCGCTACGAAACCAACGGCGGTTTGGATCCGAGCTTTGGCAACGGCGGGAAAGTCACAACTGATTTTAATGGTCGTTTTGATCAAATAAATGCCGTAGCGCTCCAAACTGATGGCAAGATAGTTGTTGCAGGAGCGGCTACTTCAGCGACCAGCACACAGTGGTTGTTCGCGCTTGCTCGCTACGACAGCAGCGGCAGTCTAGATCCCACTTTCGGCAGCGGTGGCAAGGTTACAACTGGGTTTGCTCCGTTCAGTGATGAGGCCAACGCTGTCGCCCTGCAGAACGATGGCAAGATTGTCGTCGCTGGAACTGCTGATGTGCGCAACAATTTTTCATTTCCCGCCAGTAACTTTGCGCTGGCCCGTTACGACACTACCGGCAATTTGGACTCGGCGTTTGGCAGCGGCGGCCAGCTGATCACTGATTTCGCCGGTGGCGTAGATCAAGCGCACACCTTGGTCCTGCAGAGTGATGGCAAGATCGTTCTTGGCGGAAAGACAACATTTCTATCAGGAGAGAGAGGCTTTAGGTTCGCGCTGGCTCGTTATGATACTTCCGGCAGTCTGGACTCAACCTTTGGCAACGGTGGAAGAGTCAGTACCGACGTTTTTGGTGACGAGAATCATGCATTTGACATGCTGCTGCAGAGCGATGGAAAGATCATACTCACAGGCGCGGTCGTTCAGAATCTTCAGCTTGACTTCGCGCTTACTAGGTACGACAACACTGGGAACCCGGACAATAGTTTTGGGACTAGCGGCATAATAACAACTGATTTCAGCGGCACTCATGACGAAGCTTTTGCAACGGCCCAGCAGGAAGATGGCAAGATCGTCGTAGTGGGGGCTGCCGAAGAAGCCAATGGTGGACGTAACTTTGCGCTAGCTCGTTACGTGCCGAGTTCAAGTCCGACGCCCACACCTACTCCAACGCCTACGGCAACACCGACGCCCAATCCCACGCCAACACCGACGCCAACCGCGACACCAACTCCGACGCCGACTCCGACGCCTCCGCCTACGCTGTTGCTAAACTTCGACGATCCACCGGAACGAGTGCAAAAGGACCTCAAGACGCGAAGCATTAGCAAGACGGAGCTGAAGACCGGGCTGCTAACGGAAGTCGCAAAGAGGCGAGATGACGCGAGAAACATAGATCCTCCTGACCTATGCCTCTTGGGCGCTCTTGATGCAGCCAAGGTAACGTTGAATGATGAGATAGCAACGCAGATACTCTGGAACCAGATGGCCTCGCCAATCTTTGAGGAGAGTCTCAATGTGGCTCTTGGAGGCCTACCGATCTATGCAAAAGTTTTATTCAAGGCAGGCTCGTATTGGATCGAACGACCAACGCGCCAGGACATTGCCGTTGGTGCCTCAAAGTTTGTTGTCGAGAAGACTGCAAAGTATGTCTTGCCAAGCGCCGTGGAGCAGCTATCCAGCGTAGGGGGAGAACTCACTGCGGTCTTCGTTCGGCAGACGCTCAATCTCGACGAGATCTCAACCGTCGACTTAAAGAATGGTCACAACTTTCCCTTTCGCGAAGCTCCCTTCACGCAGGTCAACATTCGCATCGTTTACAGCCAAAAAACCGGCTATATCGTAGCGACCATTACAGCGTATGACGCCTTTGAATGTGGGCCGACTGCGAGTCGCGCCTATATCATTCGATATGAAGCGGTTCAGAAACACAGTTTCCTGGATATTCATCATGTTGCAGGCAGGCCGGTCGAAGGAACTGTCCGTGTTTTCCGGGTGCCTGACTAGTAATGCCCCAAAGTTTCTCCGCCTCGAAACTAATCTGAGCAAGTCTCGACACCGCTCTCCCAAATTGTTAACCGTTATCTTTAGACGCAGTAATCGGCAGCTTATTGGTTCCAATCTTTTCGGAAAAGTACAAAAGGTTCGTCAACTACTGCTTGGGGAAATCATTAACCGCTCTCTTTTATTAATGTTCGCGTCTCACATCGCGGTATCGTGGCAGTAATGACGAGATGCCAGTTCACCGGGCGGATGTTGAATTCTCATCGAAAATATTTTTACGCGGTGTATCTGCTTGTAGGAAATGCGGTAGACACCGCAGTAGTATCCACCGACCACTTCAGCGAAAGAGGATGCGATGGCCGACCAAAAGAAGTTCTCAAACTCATCGAACAGGCGGCTAGGGAAAGCCGCACCTTGTTCTACCTCAGCGACAGTCAACTCACCACCCTGCCCCCGGAAATCTCCCAGCTCACTAACCTGACCTCTCTTCATCTCCGACGCAATCAACTCACTAGCCTGCCTCCGGAGACCTCCCAACTCACCAAACTGACCGACGTCTACCTCTGCGACAATCGACTGACCAGCCTGCCTCCGGAAATCTCCCAGCTTACCAACCTGACCTGCCTCGACCTCAGCGGTAATCAACTGACCAGCCTGCCCCCGGAAAGCTCCCAGCTGACCAAACTGACCTACCTCGACCTTAGCAGTAATAAACTAACGAGCTTGCCCCTAGGAATCTCCCAACTAATCAACCTTTCCTCCCTCAACCTCTTAAACAATCGACTGACGAGCGTGCCAGTGGGAATCACCAAGCTGACCAACCTTGCGTACCTCAACCTCAAACAAAACCAACTGCCAATTCCACCTGAAACGTTAGGCAATCCAGAAGACGTCAAAGCAATCTTTGCGGCGATTGCCGGATTGAAGAGCGCCGAGCGGTTGAATGAGGCGAAGATGCTGGTAGTCGGAGACGCCAAGGTCGGCAAGAGTTCGGTGGTCGCACAACTAGTGTACGGCACATTCGATCCTAAGAAACAAACCACTCTTGGCGTCGAGATCAACGACGAGATGAAGGTAGTCCAAAGCGAAGTGATAGGCGAAAGCGAGCCAGTCAGATTAAACATCTGGGATTTCGGCGGACAGGAGATTCAGCATTCAACTCATCATTTCTTTCTAACCACGCGCAGCCTTTATCTGCTGGTGGTTGATGCACGCAAAGGCGATCAGCTCAACAACATCGAATACTGGCTGAAGCTGATCGAGAGTTTTGGAGGCGATTCTCCTATCATCGTCGTCATCAACCAGATCGATCAGTTGAAAGGCCAGCGAGAATTCAACATAGATCGCAAGGCATTGAAAGCGAAGTACAACATCCGAGCGTTTGTCCCTACGTCGTGCGAGACAGCCGACGGCATTTCGGCGCTGCGCGAGGTAATTGCGCGCGAGGTCGACAACATGGAGCACGTCCATGATTTGTGGCCGCCTGAATGGCTCGCCATCAAACGCCGGCTGAATGACATGGAGGCCGATTACATCCCCGTCGAAAAGTATCTTGAAATTTGTGCTGAGGAGAACTTGGATGACGAAGAGCTGCGCGAATCCTTACTTGAGTTCCTCCACTCGCTGGGCACCGTAATACGTTTTCCTGGAGACACGCAGGTGCTCAATCCGCGCTGGGTGACCCAGGGGGTGTACGGGTTGCTCACTTCAAAACAGCTGGTCGCGGATCGAGGGCAGTTCGACCTGAAAGACGTGGGCAAAATCCTGTCGGCCCTGCCCGATGCCAAGGAGCATTACCAATTGCACACGCATGAACGGCTGATAAGAGTAATGCGCCATTTCGAGTTATGTTTTGCGTTCACTGATCGGCCCGGCCATTATTTGATCCCAGGCCACCTGCACGGCAACGAACCAGACTTTCCCTGGGACGACGCGAGCGCCCTCAAGTTCCAATACCATTACGAGACACTACCGCACTCCGTAATCTCACGCTTCATCGTACGCATGAACCAGTACATCACCCGACAGCTCTATTGGAAGAACGGCGTGTTTCTCGAAACTGAAGAGGGCGAAAAGAATGTGGCCAAGGAAAAGAATGTGGCCAAGATAAGGGCCGACATGGTGGACCGGAAAATCTTCATTTCAGTCAGTGGGAAAGAACAGGCTCGCCGCGCCTTCCTCGCGGTTATCCGCTCGGTGCTTGACGAAATCAACAGCAACTTCAAAATCGACATCAAGCAGATGATCCCCGTGCCAGGCTCTCAGGAAGTGCTGGTGTCGTACCATGACCTGCTTGCCTACGAAGAGATGGGCGAATCACAGATCGTCATCCCCGAACTGCGAAAGAAGTTCTCAGTCCGGGAGTTGCTCGATGGTGTCGAAGAGTTGACCGCTCGACTGAAACGCCAGGACCGGGAGGTCAACGAACGAAGATTCTCGGAACTCATGTCTGAGGATATTCGACCCAAAACGCAGCCGCGAATTCTCCGCATCGTTGTTGCTTCACCTGGTGATGTTCAAGCCGAGCGCGATGTGCTGCCGTCCGTCATCGAGGAAATCAATCGCGGCGTGGCTGCTGATCGGGGTTTACACCTCGTATTGTCGCGGTGGGAAACCGACACCCACCCGGGCTTTCATCCCGAAGGGCCTCAAGGATTGATTGACCCGATTCTGAAGATAATCGACTGTGACCTGCTTATAGGCATCTTCGGGAAACATTTCGGCACTCCGACAAAGGCCGGCAAGACCGGTACGGAACATGAATTCGGTCTGGCTTATGAAGCATGGCAGGAGAAAGGTAGTCCACAAATCTTCGTCTACTTCAATCAGAAATCCTATAGCCCCAACTCAAAGGTTGAAACTGAGCAATGGGGGCAGGTGCTTGAATTCAGGAAGACGTTTCCCAAAGAAGGATTGTGGTGGCCGTACAAAGGAAAGCCTCAGTTTGAAAAGCTGGTTCGCAATCACCTGATAAACTACATCCGCGGTATCACAGAATCTAGGTAGCATTCCGAGCGGTTTGGATGAATAGCGAACTTTGGCCATTATGTCCTGCATTAGGTCCAGTAGTTCGCAGGCTCTTTCAGTGGTCAGGAAGATGATTGCAGTAATCGAGTCTTGGAATGGGTTACTCCTACGAATGCGTGTGGGCTTTCAGTGGCAGATTTCTGGCTCCATTGTTATGCGTTCACTTAGATTCATGTTTCTGCTCCGACTCCGAATTCAAGTATAGAGCACCAGTAGCCCGCTTGATTCAGTCAGAACGATCTAAAGCACGACATTCGACATCGGCTACGGTTCGTAAGACGAAGCTGAAACCAAGCACCCCGCGTGGTCCAAGAGTTTTTGTCACGCCATGGTCACGTGACTCAATGACAATCGATGCCAAGGCATGTGAATCGATGCAAACTCGGACTACTCTGTAACGGCGGCAAGTTGTAATAACCGTTAAAGTTGTGTGACTCGATGTCACAATCTGCGCAACCCCAAGCGCGCTTTCATAACTCCAAGGTCGTCGGTTCGAGTCCGACCCCCGCTACCATTGTTTTCAATAACTTAGGCTCTACCGGCGGCGGGCTGTTTTTTCCTTTGTCACACTCCTGTCACATAAGATTTTAACAGTAGGCGATAAGCCGGATGCAATGGATGCCTTGACGCGGTGTCTCTAAGGCCATCATAACCATGACGCGAAGGAGGTTGCCATCCCCGGTTTAAATTTTAACGCGAGAGTCCAAAGGAAACTCAGCACAGTTTTAACGTCAGCTTGACCCGACTGCAGGACCAAACAACGTGTGGAATTGCATGGAACATGCGTGCGCGTTCGAATCAGTCGCCAGACGGCTTAAACAGTCTCTCAAAAAACATTATCCGATAAGTTTTTCGATAACTTCCTTGATCTCCTTTAATGCCTCACCTACAGGAATCGCTTGAGCCAGACTCCCAAGTATTAAATTTATCCATTCCAGCAACTTCTTAAGTAACTGGACCGTACCGCTTCTTCGGAACGCATCCCAAGCAGACCTTAAACCTTGCAGCTTAAGTGCAAGTTGACTTCCAGATAATCCGACTTCTTCAAGTCTGTCACTTGAAGAAGCGATTTGATCTTTAATCTGCTGAAGACATTGCTTTGCATCGTCCCAGGCATCCGATAACGGTTGCCTAAACTCCTCAGGAAATAAAAGATCTCTCCAAGGGCCAACAATACGATCGAAGAGGTTTTCAACCTCATCCAGAAAGATATCTAAATCATCGATTTGCAGGTCAAATGAAGTTGATGATGAGTTCATTGTTTTCTCCGCTCTGGTTGAAATTCAGATGCAGCCGATGAAGGGGCGCGGTCTGCAACACAAGATTTTGTTGAGCCTCTCGTTCTCTACGAGGTAAGCGGTTTGATGGTCCGGCGAAGGTCAGTGTTGAGCGTGACATTGCCGTTAGCAGCGATGGAAACGATTCCCAGCGGTGCAAACGCATGGTCCACGCCGAGTGGTAACCTCGCTTTAGGAGTTCCGCGCGGGCCCGGCCACTCAACATCTCCCGTCGCGACTCGCGCCGGAATCAGCCAGTAGTCTCCCGTGCGATAAAAAGTTGGCGTACCTGCGGCTGGATTACCTGCACCGCCGGGAAATTGAATCTGCACACCGTCTTCGAGCGTGAAGATCCAATTTGGATCCTTGTCTCCCGTGGTTTCCACCACCCTGATGGCGTCCGACCGTTGGTCCCAGCGTCGCATGAAAGGGTGTTTTGTAGCATCGTTTCCAACCTGAGAGGCGGGCGTCGTTTTCAAAGTCACTTCCATCGAGTCACGGTTTATTTCTTTTACCTGAAGCAGAGGCTCAGCGCGATTTTGTAACACGTAATCGTCGTCGACGATCTCTACCCAATCATCTACGCGCAAGCCGAAACGACTCTCGCGGCCAAGGTCTCGAACCGTAACCACTTCACCTTGCACATCCAGAATTGGGAAGATCACTGAGGCGTTCTCACGCGACCATTTGAAGGTCGCTATCTTACTTATGTCCGGCTTGTCAGCCGGCATTGCAAATCCCCGATGATGAATCTCGACGCGATAGAGTTGGTTCTCTGCTCCGCGATAATGCGCTTCGGGTGAGATTATGCAGGGCTCGTCATCTGCTTTCGTTTTCAGTGCACGCGCACGCAACGTTCCCCTTACAGTAGGTGGACCAGCCAGAAACTGGAGAAAAGCGTTATGGACTCTAGGTTCAGCTGTCACGTTCTTGAGATGTTCTTGATCGATGGCTTTCAACTTCACTTGCCAAATAATCTGCGCCCGCGAGCCCGTATCTGGCCCACGCAGAGCAACCTCGCGAATGCCATTTCGCTGTTCGTTCTCATCTTCGTATGCCGTCACGTGACGTTCCCAAACGTCGAGATACGCCAGATAAGATCCGGCCGCAAGCCCATCCAGAGGTTCGGGTGAACCTGCCTGGGCCGTGTACCGGGTGCTGCCATCGTTCTCGCAAAGGATACCGTCGACATAGTAATGGCCCGGCGCGATATCGAAATCGCGCAAAACATCTCCGGCGGGTGACGCGATCCTGAAGGCGTTTTCGGTTCCACCATGTGGTCCAATCAGGTCGGCTGCCAGTCGCCGCGAAAAGTACCGCAGGATATCGGCCATCTCATTCGAGTCTGCATCCAAAAACACTCGACCCTGTTGTTGGAACACGGCGCTGTAGTGCTTGGCCTGATCAAAAGTCATTCGTGTGAAATCACCCTGCATCATTGCCTCCTGTCTTAGTTCATGAGAATGATGGCGGCATCCATTCCCGCCGGCGAGTATTCGTCGAGTCGCGCGCGCAGATTCGCCAATCGCTGCGGCTGGTATAGATCGTGGAACACACCCATCTCCGATTCGTCGTCAGCTCCGCGCGTGATTTCTGCGGCACAATCGTCGGCAAGCTGGCAATACTCAGGGCGTCCATAGCGAGTGCTGTTGAAGCGAGGCTTGACTCTGGTTTCCTCGTTAATTTTTTCTTGACCGGATTTTTCCTTCGTAGCGAGGTCCGGTTGGCATTGATATCGCCGCGGGGTTCTGGAGCCGGGCGTGACATAGCAGAATCGCATGCAGCCCTGTTGACTTCGCGCCACCGTGATCTTGCCTTCGAAGATCGAATTCTCAGCGAGGTCGATCGCGTGCGCCTGGACTTGACCAAAAACTGTCGAACGCACAATTCGCAATCGCGCATGCGCAACGAGGCAGCCGGACGCGCCAATCACTTCGCTGGTCGAGTCAGTCGCATCCAGGATGCTGTCGCTTATGACGAGGCATATTGGATCGACTCTGAAGTCATAACCGATTCCATAACAGCCTGACTCGGCGACTACTGACGTCACATTCGCGTCATATGTGTGCGTCTCATACGCGGGTCCGTTGGGATTCAGCGGATAAACCTGAATCGAACCGAGAATACTGTGCTCGATTTCGACCCGAGCGTACGGACAACGCAATTCGAGACTGGGTTCGGCGGGACGCGTCGGTTCACTGTTGCTATCGATGGTCCAACCGGGCACGAGCGTGCAATGAGTAATCCTGACGCGGGCTACGGCACCTTCGATCGCTACGCTTCGTCCACTGATCAAAAGTCCATCAAGCGTGATTCGGCTGCCCTCGTCACCCTCGATCGTGAGTGCGTCCGGCCGGTCAGAATGCCAGTCAAGCAGATGAATCACGGGACGCTTGCCATTGGCCGCTCTCAGATGCAGGCTCTGGTTCTTATGCAAGTGCACGTTGATCTGTTCGACGTAAACACCGCTGTCTGTAATCTCAATTACCGCATGAGGATTGTCAGCAGCGTCGTTCTTGCGCCATTTCCGCAGCGCAGCCTTGATTGTGCCGAATTCCTGATCCGGTCAACTCGGTAGAGCTTGTGGACTTCGGGTTGAGTTATCGGGCGTTCGTATTCGCCGCCGCCGATGTTCGCGCTGAAGCCATAGTGATACGAGACCCAGACTCCACCCTTGGGAATGTGGGCGGGTGGAAACACAATTCGTCCGAGTACCGGATCGACCGCGACGCGATCACGGCGCGGGTGATAACGCCAGTTACTTAGATCGGCAGGGATTATTTTGCTGGCGGGTATCAGCTCGCGCTGAGACTTCTCATCTCGATTGTGTTTACGTTTGCGAATCCAAATCGCGACGCTTTTTCCCTCGCCGTAATAAGCTTCGGACGCAGATGTCCTGCGAACTCCGTAAACCTCGTCGTGCGACTCGAATGCCTGACGTCGAATGGCGAGCGGCAAATTAGCTTCGTGCGCAATATCTGTTGGTTCATCTTCGCGAACCGGTTTAGCGAACAGAGGTGAGTCGTTTCCCGCCACGCTAAACCTGAAGCACTCCGGACCGATATCGTCAGCGACATGCGCGCGGCTAAGCGTGACGGGGTACGACTTGAGCCGGCAAGCAAAGAGGCCGACGCTGGGTATATTGTAACGACCGGTGGCACGGGTAGAGCTTATGCGACGAAGATCAGCGGTGTGAGCAATCTGATCGAATGGACCATCTATCAAACCCAGCGTCTTTTCACCGCGTACATCCACTGTTCCGCCTCGGCGCGCGTGCGGAAGATTTATATTTTCCGAACGACCGAGCAGTCTGAAGAACTCGACGGCGCGGGCGGGCCACCCGGCAACATCGTTAGCAAGCAACTCGAGTAACGCCAGGGTTCCTTTTTGACGCCGGAAGCGAATAGTGTTGGCTAGCTCCCGCCGCGGAATGAGAAACTTATTGCGTTCGCGATCGCGCGGGCTTCCTGACCCCCCGGGCTCGCCCGCCTCGTGAATCTGTTCCCATCCGATCAGATCACCGATGTAAGGCACCACCCAGTCGTCACATGTTTCAATGAACCAATTCCGGTAGAGCTGTGCGATGTCTGCTTCAATTACATTGACTTGCTCTTCAATGACACGAAGCAACGCCTGCAAGGGCTGACCTCGTTCAGCATCACGCACGCGATAGACGGCTGGCAGCAGGTTATATAAATGATCGGTATTCATGGTTACTCAATCAGGTTCACGATCAATGTATCCGGAACTTCCGGGACCAGATAAGCCAACTGCGCCGGGCGAATCGGATCCGTGCTGGTCGACGGCAGCTCTGGAAGATGTACCGCTACGCGTTGGGGGGGCTTTTCTTTCGTCACAATCTCTTGCGACGCATCGATCAGCTCGTTCGGAGTGCGCACAGTCCCGTCGGGATTTTTTTCCGCCACTCCGCCAAGTGCGTCCACGTCGACGTATGCAACTCCCCGCATAGACTGCATCGCGCTGATGACTTCACTCAAAAACACATCTTGGCCCAACTCACGAGCGTCGAAGCTAAAGGTCTGAAGTAATTTGGAGCGAATCCTGGGCGCGACTTTTTCCCACACGAAATCGGGAAGCAACTTAACGCGGGCGCTGATGACCAACAACTGAAGCTCTCGTACTGCCACGCTGACGGGCAACGCCGGATCGCCAAATTGGTTAAGAGCCAATCGCAGATTGTGCAGCACATCAGAGTCGGGCTCGATCGGAATATCGTCGGCGCCGGCAATGGTTACGTGGACAACCTCGCGGATACCGTTTGACAGCCGAGCCGAAAATGCTTTCCCGACCCCTCCAAAGGTGCGCGCAAAGTCGGCATAGTCTCGCGTGGAAACCAGACGGTCCAGCGCCAGCACTGCGAGTGGCGCATTGTGACGAGCCTGATCGCGCGTTTCAGGATCCGCCCCACCACTGGCTCTTCGCGGGTTGATCACTTCCTTAACGCTGAGTGGTCGCGCTGCGAGCTGCATGATCTTTCCTTCGACTACATTGCCGCCCTTGCCCAGGCCCTGACGATACTTCGCGCGAACGTTTTCAAGTCCTGTCGGTAACCTCGCCCCCTGTTTACCATTGCCAAAGATGACGCTGGTTACTTCCGCATCATTGCGCGTGGTGACAAACCGACGAGCGTCGGGTTGCAGACCAAAGATCGATTCAGCCTCGTGCCATTCGACGTCGTCGACAAAAACCTTCAACGTACTTTCAACCCCCGAGGGCGTCGGCGCTGAAACGTAAGTTAAAGGTGGTTGCTTGAGAGCAAATTGTTGAAGCGACTTGGCGCCGTCCCCGTTGCCAAGCGTTTCCTGTTTACTCTCGCCGTGAGTTGCCCTGACTACATTTGCATAGATAGTTACCTGGTTGCGTGCGTAGCAATACTCAAGATTCTTAGCGAGCTTGATGCGCGTGTGAGCAGTGTCACCAGGGATCTTTGGATCGAAGTCGTGCAGAACTTCGGCGAGCATTGCCAACTCAATTCCCTTCACGCCAGCTATCGGGTTATCAAACGCGTCGAGTATGTCCGTGCGTTCGCCCTCGACAATCACCGAGCGACCCGATTTCAGTTCGCCGTAGAGACCATCGAGCACGATCCAGCCGCCGTTCTCGTTCGTCGTACAAATGTCTTCTTCGATTGGCTCTTCGACGAGTTGAAGCAATTCAGACTGCGCATAGACAACTGTCCGCCTGATAACCTCAAACCCGTTTTCGGGTGGTGGTGGGCCATCAATGGTTTTTCCGGGTTTAGCTAGCAGCCAGTTTGCTTTGCTAGCTCCCGCTGTATCACGGAGTTCCAAACGCGTTGCTTTTCCTGGGAATCCATAGGCGCCACGTGAGATGACATCAACTTTTGAGGCCTGCGCGATCAAAAGCGGGGGCCTTTCTAGCTGGAGCCGCCCGAGACTACTCGACTTGATCGCTCCGGTATCCACCACGACCAGGCTCTCAGGTTGAATCTTTTCAAAAGCGCTGTCGAGATAGATCACGTTGGATACTTGCGGTTGACCAGCGTCTGGTGGCTTAGGTTCAAAATCTTCGCTATCGATCACGTCTCCGTCGGTCCACTCAAAAAAGTCGACTGTCGATTTTGGGTTATCGCCGGGCACGGTCGTAACTGTACTGCGCGGCGGAGCGTTATGACCGAACGGCGCTGATTTGACCCGAAGAGCAAAAACCTCAAGGTTAGTCGCACGTGTCACTGGAGTGGCACTCAAAGCAACGGGTAGCGAGTCACGTATCGCTGGTTGAAATGCCCCGAGTGCCTGGATTCCAAGATCGGAGTGGAGACGAAATGCGGAACCGACGTCGCGCCCAAGCCGCAACTGATTTCGGGGCGGCACCGTAGCTTCCTTGGTGAGTCCATCCACGACCGCCCTCAACATCCGATCTTCCGAGTCTATGGTGTGCGACCCCGCGCCTGACGAGATTGTTCCTGTACTACCGCCGTTTCCACTTGCTCGCAGCACGGGGAGCGCTTGGTTTAATGCATCAGAAAGCGGGTTCAATCGATCTTTCAGGGCTCTGCTCACGTTTCTCCGGTTTTCAAGTTTGAACAGGGCAGGAAGAGTCTTGCCCTCGATGAAGTCTGCTAACGCCGCGTCGCTCAGGCCGGCGGCATTCAACTTATCAATGAGAGCCTGCAACTGGGCGGCGGCAACGCCGGGATTTTTGAATTCGGTCGCGATAGTCTTTATGGCGTCCTTCTTTGAAGCGGGCGTACTACTGCTCGCAATCCATGGCTTGATGACAACCTGCGTTCTGTCCGCTGCACTATCGGCGTTGACTTCCATGACACGAAAAGCATCGGGTTGCGAGCCGGCACTCAGCAGCAATAGATCGCCTTGCTTGAGTCCAGTCGTTGTTCCTTTGAAGTACAGTTTTGGAGCGCGGTTCTCAATTAAGGTTGTTTCCAGCTTCTCCAGAGTCAGTGGTCGTCTCTGCCGCGGCAATAATTTGTTCCAGACGCCACGCGCTTCAAGCTCTTCCACGTTCTCGAAATTTTGCGGAAGCTCACCTGGGCCAGGAACACTCTGCGCGCGCACCTGGAACGGTTCGATCAAAACCTTTTCATTCGCTTCAATCGTTAGAGCTAAATGAACGCTTGCTGCTACACCTGGTCTCAACCGGTACCCAACGAGTCGTGCAAGCTCAAGAATTGAGCGACGCTCGGTGGCGGTGCGCAGGTAACCCTCGTTAGCAATTCGCTCCTGATAAAAAGTCAGCACGTCAGCAACCGTGGCCCACGCATCGAGAAATGCAATGGAGGGATCGCTCGTGTCGCGAGTTGAGAGCTTCAACAAAGGCCGCAGGCCTGCGCCGCTGCGGCATTCGTCTTCAGTCCCCATGCACAATGTCGAAAGCCGCGCCACCATCGTTTCAAAAAATGTCGGGTGTGTTCCCGCACGATATGCGAGCGCGTTGCGACCGGGACGATTTGTCACGAGCAGCGGAGTCAGTGCTTCAACGCCCGCGCAGCAGCCGCAAGGTGTCTTGCCTGCTCCACAGCCGCATTGCGAATGTTGCGTCATCTGCCGCCTCCCATCTGCAAACCCAGCGTGCCGTTTTCCGGAAGGCTCGGATCATTGTCGAGTTGGGCCACTTCGAGTGGTCCCAGCGGCAACACACCGTCATCGATCTCGTGCTGCGGTCCTGCACCCAACCGTTCGAGTATGGTGACTTCGACGGTTTCGACGCCTTCGACCGACTGCGCCTTTGCCACCAGACTGCTTAAAAAAATTCCTTCGCCGAAACTCAAATTGTCCGCATGGAAAAATCCTTTGCGCCCGTCAGGCAACACACGATTGCTAAACAGGTCGAGTAACTCCGCCTTGACGTGCCCGCGCAGGTAATGCGAGTTAACGCAGACCTTCATTTCGATCCTGAGCGGCACGAGCCGAGCGGATTTCACGACGACGTCGTGACCGATTCTCCGATAGCGTCGGAGCCGTCGTTTGATTGCCTCCAGTAACGCCGGATCGGCCTCCTCTTTACCGAATTCATCGACGGCGACCAGTGCTTCGTAGCGCCCGCCGTTCCAACGCAGCGTTGCGGCTGCTCGCTGCACGCGCCCGGCGAAATCGCGTTCCACGAGAGCGCGATAATCGTCGGCAATAATTGCGCGCTGTAAGTCCTGTCGAAACGCGTGGGGCGCAAACAGTTTCGCTTCGGCGATCGGCTCGGGCTCGGCGCCTCCGGACGCTGCCAGTGGATTGCGAACTTCGAAAATTCCGCCGTCGACTTTCTGTTTACGAAACACGACGTGCGCGATCGATCCCGCACCGACGTTGCCCGCGGGACCATTCCCCGCGCGGTAGCGAGCTTTGAATTTCATACCAGGCGCCGGAAGGCGACCCAGATCATCGTCGCCGAATCGCAGATGTGCGCGTCCGTCGTTATCGATCTCGGCTACGAAGTGTTGATCGCCCTGACTGCTGTCCAGCAAGTCCGATCGCGGTTGCCATGACGCATCACCATTTGGCGCGGGATCACTCGTCAGCCGAACTTGCGGCAAAGTCTTTCTGATATCCTGAGTCAGTGCCTGTGCCGCAGGGATGTTGGGTTCAAGCGGCTGTGCAAAGGTCAGCGGACCCTGCTTCAAAATCGGTCCAAATAGCCCGGCGATGAGCTCGGTATCCGATGGCATCTCTTCGCACTCACAACGCTCTACAGTTTCGTCGACGGGAACCGGCGAGAGATCTTCTTCAATCGTCTTACCATGATCGACCAGCACCACATTGCCGTGCACGACGCTCACATTGCGAATGATCTCGCAACACGGTGGGGGTCCAAGAACTGAAAGACAGAGGGGAAAAGGAAGTGCGTCTTCCCTCGCCCATTCAATTTCGACGATCGATTCTCCGGTGAGCGGATCGGTCGACGCCTCGACGCGGGTCAGGCGAACCACGTGACGATGCGCCGGATCGGCGTCCGAACGATTGGCGGTCTTTGGCCCAATGACTTCTTCGAAGATGAGAAAATCACCCGGGCTCAACCAAAGTTTTTTCGTAGCAGTTTGTTCTTCGGTCTGCGACTGATCCTCAGACTGTTGCTCGGGCTGGCCATATTGCGGATATCCTGGAGGTGGACCATGCTGCTCGTCTTTTACCAACTCGCCGATGAGAGTAGCGGATGTCGCGCCGCGCTCGAGGCAACACTCTTCGTCACCCCAGGTGTAGAAATGGATTTCCGAGTGCGACTGAAATAACCTGATGGTTTCACGGATTGCCGGCTCAAAGATTTCGTAACCACCACTGGCGAGATTCTGGAGATCATCGGGCGTTAACGAGATTTTGAATGACGAGGGCGCATCCTTCGGCCGCGTAATGAAAAACAGGTCACCCGGGTCAAACTCCATCGGGCTCCCGTCGATCGTGAAGGTGACCCAGGTTCGTGCATTGGAGCCCTCATGCAAGACATAATCGACGAGCCGCGCATGGCGCCGCACTGAAATTCTCTGTCTGGCGGTTTCGAGATACGCTTCGGAGGCAACTGCGTCCTGGTAATAGCTGAGATAGTCGCCGGTGTAGGCAAGCAATTCGACGATCGCGACTCCGATGTCCGGCACGTGACGTTCACGCCAGTCGGGCATCAATAGCGCCAGGCGATCAAAGATTAATTGGCGAAAGCTTTCATAGTCTTTAGCGAGATAGTTTATCTCTGGCTGAGACCGTTCCACTGGCGGGCACTGCGGCTGGGTTGCACAATCAAGATCGTTCGCACACTCGACTTTGAAATTGAAATCGATTGTGTCGTAGCGAGGATCGAACAAAGGATGTGGTTGTGGATGCCCTTCTGAGTCGCGTGCGACGATGCGCAGCGTGTACGTCGAAAAGTCGCCTGGGCGTTCGACTACGACTTCAAGGGTATCGTCGAATTCAGGATCGTCCGAATGGTGAGTAACTACACTCGACACCCTGATGTTTCTGATACGTCGCCCACCTTCGATCACAACGTTCTGCTTTTGAATTTCCTGCTCGCCCTGCGGTGCTTTACCAAGGAAATGAACAGTCAGCCTCCTCTGGTCCAGATCGACGTCAAGGTAATCGAGTCCATACAGTTCGTCCTGCTGGCGCACCGCTTCGCGTCGACGTTCGCTATTGCATACAAGGCTGATCATGTGTCGATACTCCGGGTGAAAATGCTGGTGACCGGCTGTTGAGTGCGAATGACAACGTATTGAACTTCTATCCGAAGTTCAGCATCGTCGCTGACCACTTCCAGATTCTTTACTTCGATCAGATCGCCAAGCCACTGCTGCAAACCCGCCTGAATGATGAATTGAAGCGCAGTCGCCAATTCCGGACTGTTCGGGGCGAAGACCATCTGCAGTAGACCACTGCCAAAGTTGGGTCTGTTAACTCGTTCGCCGGGACTGGTCAGCAAGAACTGCTCGATCATTTCGCGAATATGATCGTCATCAATCGTAGCCGCAGTTTGTCTTCGCTGATCGAAATGAAACGGATAATCGATGTTCATTGCGTCCTCATTTACAGCGCACTCACCCTTGTTTGCGTGACGACAATCAGTAGCGGCGTTCCGGTCGGCGCACAGATCGCCTGACTACTTTGGAGCAGCAGTGGTTGACCGTTTGACAACACACGCGTAGTTCCGGTCAGGAACTGCGCGGTGACACACGGACCGTTCGCGGCAGGCGGAGGCGGAAAAGCGCAACCGGCAACGACGTATGGTGCGGTCATCAATACCGTTGGCTGTCCGCTTACCAGCACTCGCGGATTTGGAATCGTGGGCTGCGCCTGGCCTCCATGAGAACAAAGCACCTGAGCGCCGACATGAACTAAAAACCCTGGCATCGTTTCTCCTCCTCAAAGCACCACGATGGCGCCGTTGTTGATCGTTATCGTCGGGCCGATCATCTGGATCGTTGCGCCCTTTCCGTTTGAAATGAACACTCCTGCATCGTTGACGACGATCGAAGCCCCGGTCGCGCTTTTGAGAATTATTCCGCCCGTCGGCGGCACCGGCGGCATCACGGGTGGCGGCACCGATGGCGGCAGGTCGCTGATGATGATTGCGTTTTGCAACAACGACTGCATCACGATGCTCGGGTCTGCCGGATTACCTGCGAGAGCGGCGAGCGGTATGTCCGACTGCAAACCCCAACGGCAACCTACCCAGATCGGGAAATCAGGATCGCCGTGTTCGAACTCAACCCACACTCCGGCGCCAATCGGAGGAACCATATAGACGCCCATCGGTGGACCAGTTGGTCCCGCCAAAGGCACACATGGTTCCGCCCAACTCGAAGGAATCACTCCGAGGACGTCCGGCACGAGCAACTGCAATCGCCCGCGCCGCTCGGGATCCACATTCTGGAGAACCGTGCCGCGAAACTTGCCGAGGAAGGTTTGGTTTGGGTTTGCCGTCATGGTCCAACCACCGGTGTCTGTGTAATCAACCCATCTCGTGAAAGTGTGAACGATTGTTTGTACTCGCCGGACTTAATGTTATGAGTCACGCTATTGATGTAATAAAAACCATCGTAGGCGGGGCCGGCCCCGCGCACGCCCACCACCGCCCTCGTTTGCAGGATGGATCCGTATTGCGTCGTATTCAGCGATCCGTTGCCAGTGATCGCATCGGAGTTGTTGAGCATCATTCCGATGATTCGATTGATGGCCTGGTCGAATGGCAGATTCGCGAGCTCTGTTGAAAACTCAATCTTTGCGGGCGGCGTCAGACGCAAGCCCAACGGCGGGTGCAGAACGCTGATGTTGGGCACCGAAACCGGGATCGGAATCTTTCCCGTCACCGGATCCATGATGGTGGTGATGACCACTTTCTTAGCCAGACCATCCAGAGAGAAGCTCAGCGATTCAACGTTAGTTTGCCAGTCCATATTCACGCTTAAAGCTGGTTGCGGTAACGGAATCGGCAGGTCGGGACCAAAATAAGCCGTGCTCGTCAAAGGTGCCGGGCCAGCTTGAACGTAAAAAAGGTAGCCGCATTGAGAAGCGAGGCCTTTAATGTATTGCCGATCGGTGCCGGTTTGCGCTGGTATGCTTTTCGTTGGAAGCGGTGGCGAGTCGACAAATGGCGGGACGATCACCGGGACAATTCCGTATACCGCGTACTTCGCGAGGATCAGCGCTACCTTCGCCGCGATCGGCATGGCCGGGTACGGAATCCTGATCTGCAGTACATCCATCAACACGCTTAAGTCCTCGCCGGTGATAGTCAGCGTTGATTGCCCGGGTGAATTACTCGGGGTAACCTCGTGGCGGGTGACGATTCCATCCATGAGCACGTGTGGCAAGCCGTTCATCGTGACAATGATCACCACTCGCGTGATCATCGGATCGAAGTATCCGGCCGGCAGTAGTGCTAGTTGTAAAGGCGACGTCTTACCCACCGTGAAAGTAAGTTGAAATCCCGTTCTATCTTTTGAGCTGTTCACTTGCACGCTCTTCAGTGCTTCCATCACCGGCTGTGGCGCCGGGATGGGCACGGATGGTCCAATCAAGAGCGTGAGGTGAATTCCTTTAAGCACTGGGTGTCCCCGGTATGCCTTCCGGCAATGTAATTCGAATTCGTCTGCCGATCTCCTCGGTTAACTCCTCGGGACGCATGGCGCGATTGGCGTCGCACACGCGCCAGAATTGCAATGGGTCGCCGAGATAACGGGCCGTGACGTTGTCGATTCGATCGCTCTGAACCACAACGTGTTCCTGCAGAGTCGTAAAGTTTTCAGGCTGCGGCAGGAACCGCCGTCGCAGATAAGCGTAAGTCTTGCCGTCGGCTGTCTCTATCGTTGTCTTCTCTATGTTGAAATAGCGGCTGGTCGGTGAAAGTGTCATGTAAACCTCTCAGAATTCGCTACAGTCTCAATCCCGCGCCGACGTTCTGAATGCTATTGAAGACGTTGATGTTCGCCATCACTTCTTTCATGATGTGATGGGTCAGGAAGAAAATCCTTCCCGTTAGAGACAGGTCCTGATAACTAAGCACTGCGAGTGACAAATCAACCTTCGCCCGGATTGGATTCAAGAGTTGATCGTGCGCCTCTTCAGTGATGCTAAGACCGGTGACCCGGACGGGAAGAACGCGTTGTGGTCCCCAAACGAAAAGAGTCATGGGCGCTTCTTCAGGGATGAGCTCGACTGTTCCAATCAGCTCAGCCACGAGGTTGGCGATCACTGTCGCACTCTTCGGATACAGCATTAGTTCCAGTGCCGACAGCGTTGGATAGAGACCTGTCGTTACTGCGATTCGATTTCCCTGCTCGAGTTGATCGGTGGCGTCAATCTCTACGCTGAGCGTGATCGTTTCCTTGGGCGCGCCGGTGAGACGGAAAGCCTCGCCGCGATCTCCTTCCGCGGAGACAGCGCGTGGCTCGAGCTTCCGCGTCATCGTGTCCGGGTTGTATTGGAACACCACGACCCTGGCGAGCGGATTCACTGGATCCAGTCCGATCAAAGCGCCCTTAAGTAATCGTGGTGAACCTGGAAAACTGCTCATTGCTTTGCGTTCCTTCAGCTTACGGGGTGAACGACGCCTTGAAGGTTTCGGGGGGCATCATCACAACGCCTGACTGCCATCCCCACTTTTCTAGTGGGATCGCCGTAATCACGTCCGGGTCTGTAGCCTCTTTGTCATAATGTACTTCGTAGACGTCGCCGTTCAGCAGCAGGGTCATGTGCAGACCTCCGCGCGCTGCGATGACGGCCAGTGGAATTTGGCGAAGCTGATCCAGCCGAGTCATGCTCTCCTGTTTCGTAGTCGAGGTTGGGCGGTAATCAATCACTGACTTCGCCTTGTCAACGTTGATGCCATAGTAGGTTCCCTGGGCCTTTACTCCTTTGTAGGCCACAGGGTGTTCGGAGGATTTGTCAGCCGGGTTGCGCGGGTCAGGCGACCAGAACACGCCTTTCCAGCCGGCTTTTGTCTCCAGAGCCTTGAGAAGCTCAGTTCCCTTAAATTTGCCCGCGCTGGTTTTTTGCGCCTCATCGAAAACCGCTTTCCAGTCAGCAGCGCGACCTTTCGCGGCAAACGCCGTGCGGAGTACTTCGAGTACGTAGGTGGTGCAGTCTTGTTTGGTTACTCCCGCCGGGGGCGCCGCGGTTAGATCCGCCCCCATATACTTGCCCGTTCCCGAGGCCCGTACCGAAGCTTGATGTTGCAACATCATGCTCCGCGCATATGCGGCTCCTACCTCACTCAGGGAGTGAGTGCCAGGCGATGAGGTAATCCCGCTGAGAGAGGCTTGATCCTGCGTGGATATTGGCGCGCTCGTCCAAATGTAAAAAGTGCGATCGGCGTAGACGATCGGACTGTTGTTGCGTTTTCCAACACATCGCAGTGTATAGCGACCCTGAGACAGCAAGTCATCAAAAATGCCCCCGTACAACATGAACGGATAGGTCGTCGCCTCGGCAAAGTTTGGATTCGTGGTCGGCCCCGACAAGAATCTGTCTGTAGGATCGTAAAGTTCCCACGACAAGTGATTAACTTGCGGATCGGAAATCGCCACGGTCACCATTAACTTGGGCGGCGTCAGCGTGACTTTGGCTCCGCCAGCTTTTGTGGCAACCACATTCGGTAGTTCGCCGATGTTGACTTTGCTACGGTCGAATGTGGCCGTCTGCCCACCAACAGTTGGAGGCGCAGGAGTGCGCCGCAGGATGTTGGCGCTGGTTCTTTTCGATAGTGGGACGTTGTTCTCGCGGACCATGACCGCATCCGCCACTCTCTCTGCCTGAGTCTCATCGCTACTATTTGCAGGGCCAATGGTCAGGCCCAACGTACTTTCTGTTTGTTGGGCTTGCTGCGCCACGTGTGTCAACTCGTGCGCTATTAACTTTCGGCCTTCACCCATCTGGGGGGAATACGATCCTGTGCCAAAGACCACGTCCCGCCCTACCGTATATGCCCTCGCATTCACCGCTTGCGCCGATGCTGCCGCCTTCGCATCCGTATGCACACGCACGTGGCTGAAATCATGTCCGAAGCGCGGCTCCATGAATGCGCGGGTGGAAGAATCAAGTGGCTGACCACTCGAGCGCAGGACTTCATGCACGATTGACGGCGCTTCGGAAGATGTAGGAGCGCTGCTCAGCTTTCTTTGGAGCGAGCTTTTTTTGTTAGCGCAGTCGTTACACGAGCCGCTCATCGCATGATTGCCACAGTCACACTTACGTTGCATAAGGCCGCCAGATGCATCCGCACTTGCCGTCTCCGATTCATTCGTGATGATGCTCTTATTCATGTTCTCACTGGCGCAGTTGCTCGCGCTCCTAAGGCGTTTGCTGGCGGCAAAACGTCGCCAAATCCCTTTCCTTCGGTAAGTCTCCCGTGCAATCGGTCCCGCGTCCGTAGGTCGCAGACTTGCTTGGGTCGTAACCAGGAACCAAAGGTTGTAATCACCGTGGCATGGATTTGAACCAGGCTTTTCTTCTTCGCACACTCGTCACAGTTGCCACTCAGCGCATGATTGTCGCAATCGCACTTGCGCTGAAGTAAGCCGGCCCGCGCAGTCATCAACTCAAGACCTGGAACCTCCTGTATGAGTGTTTGCAATCCCGCGCGCATAAATCGATTCTCCGTATTATGGAATCGTGATGTTCGGCAAGCCGTTGGCAATATCGCTTTCCCACGAGGCCTGTTGGGCTGCTGTGCAACCATGACTGGTATCGTTGTCGTAGCTCGCCTGCGCCGCCGAGCGTTTGGCGATGACGGCCGTATGAATCGTTCTTTGGGCTATTCCCTGGGCCAAAGCCGCATTGGCCTTCCTGGCAAAAACGCAACTTATGTTGAAGTGGCCTTGCTCGTGCTTCAGCAATCGTGCCGATTCACCCACTTTGCGGTCCTTACAATCCAGGCCCACCTTGGTTTTACATTCAGCCGCCGAACCTGCGGTATCTCCTCGGAAGGGTACGCTCGCTGCACAATTACCAGTCGGCCGCAATCCCCACGATCCAGTGCCGCCGCCGTTGAAATGGTTCTCGCATTGAGTAATGACCGGAGCGCAGCCGTTCTTAGTCTGATCGGCGGAATTCTTAACGCTGTCCAAAACCCACGAACTTGCCGAATTCAACTTTGCGCGAAAGCGCTTGGTTGCGCCGGTTGTTTTACCCAACACGAGCTGCATGCAAACCTGGCTCGGAACATCTTCCGGATTTACGGCTGAGGCGGTGACGGCGCCAAAAGGACTAGTTGGATCCGACGTTCCCTGAAAGTCTGCCCAAGTGAGGGGGACCTTCGGATCACACTCTTCGGGATCAGGCCCACGAGTCTTGAGGCATTGAGTTAACTGCGCCTCTTTTTCACCGTTCACAAGTTGCGCCTTTGGACCAGCATCATCCAGACCGATGATTGCGGGTTGATGCCGGAAGGCTGGTGCTCGCTGCAAGCGTGTGGACTCCGCTCTTTGTAGTCCGCGCGCGCCGTCATTCCGAAATATTTTCTCAGTGGTCTGCTCGGCCTCGCGCTCGAACTTGTCGTCTTCAGACCCCAGGGTGATTTTCGAATGGTCAATTATTGAACTGCGCTGCAACCTTCCCGTCTGTTGCGCAACATGAGTCAGCTCGTGCGCGAGCAATTTCTTGCCGGCCAAAGTTGTTGGAGAGTATTGTCCGCTTGCTAAAACAATGTTGTGGCTCACGGTGTAAGCCAGCGCACTTACGGAGCGTGCTGAGTCTGACGCCTTCGCATCCGTGTGCACGCGAACGTGACTGAAATCATGGCCAAAGCGCGGCTCGAAGAAAGCGCGCGTCGTGGCGTCGAGTGGCTGTCCGGGCGAGCGCAACACCTCATGCACGACGGATGGAACGCCGGAAGATTCAGTGTTGCCACTTGACTTTCTTTGGAGCGAACTCTGCTTCTTTGCACAGTCGTTGCACGCACCGCCCATAGTATGATTGCCGCAGTCACACTTGTGCTGCAGCATTGGAGCTGGCGACCATTGACCGCCTTCGGATTGATTTGCGATGTGTGCTCTAGAAATCATTTCATTACATAGTCTTCTTACGTGGTCTCGTTGTTATTCCATGCTCCAATTGCCGCCATTTGTCGCTGAGCTACCTGTACCCCACGTTCCGGCGAGATGGGTTTCGTCGGTTGATTTCCACTTGCCTTGACCATTACCGGCGCCTTCGCTCCATTTGAAGTCAATGCTTATTCCTGTGACCGGTATCTCGGTGGTATTCCCTGGAGCCTTTACCGTTGTGGTGGCAAAGGTGATCTTGCCGTCCGTGATTGTGCCTTTGATAAGTCCTGAATTACCGGTGTACTCGTAACTACCTATCACTGCGCCTGACGCAGTTGCTTGCAGCTTCACTGTGACAACTCGGGTGCTCTTTCCATTCATATCGAAAGTTCCGACCCAGAAGCGCGTCAGGAGATTGCTCCAAACCTCTCCGGCAATGCTGCTCTCGTAGAAGCTTGGATTGGTTTGTTCGTTCCACTTACTGTTGATGTAGTTGGCGATATCAAAACTGAGCGAGGGATTCGCGGCTAAGTCGTCGTAGAACTTCAGCCCCTGCCGGTTTGCTTCAAGATCGGCATTAGAGAATACGCCGGTAGTCGCAAGGCCAAAGCCACCTCCCTCGGTACGCTCGCCGAAGTCTTCTGCGTCGGCTGTGGTTTTTCCCTTAGTTCTCCTGGCAATCACAAAATAGTCCTTTCCCTGCTGCGCGAAGTGACCGAGCTTGTCGCTGCCAATACAGATCCCATTTACTTTCATGGTGGGATTGAGTATCGGGAAAAACGGTTGTTTCCAGATTCCATAGGTGACGCCTTTGTATTTGGTCGAGGCTTTTGGTGGTAAATCAACTTTTTTTGGACCTAACGTACTCGCCCAGTCTTCAATAGCACTCCGACCTAATGACGTATCCGTCGCCAGGTCTTTCACCACTTCAACGATGACCTTATTTGCATCAAGTGGAGTTCCGACCGTTTTACGAGCATCGCCGAGGGACTTATTAAATCTTGCGTTCACATCGCCTTTGGTATCGGTTAGCGGCTGGCAATTTTTCGAAGTATCGTTTTCGGCGCGCTGCAGGGCACTTGTATAACCACCACGCTGCTGCATGACGTGGGTAAGTTCATGAGCCAGCAAGCGCTGGCCCCCGGCTGTGTGAGGCGAGTACTCACCTTGTCCGAAAACGATCGTGCTACCAACAGTGAAAGCCCGAGCATGAACGGCACGCGCCGCCGCTGCCGCCTGACCATCGCTGTGTACGCGGACGTGACTGAAGTCATAGTGCCCTGAGTGGGCTGCCGGAGGAGTATTCCCGGCGAGTACAGTTCCGGCCACACGGTCAGCCTCCTGTTCGTGGACATCACCCGGCTCATTGATGCTCAAACTACTCGGTGCAACCCTCGTGCTGCTCAACGACGATACCGCAGTACCTGAAGCGTGAAAGTTAGTCTCCATAGTGCGACGAGTCGGCATATCGAGTGGCTGTCCAGGCGATCGCAACACCTCATGCACTATTGGCGGAACCTCTAAACACCCGCCTTGTTCTGATGCCATTCGTTGAAGATATCCAGCCCCGGCTTTGCACGAGTCGCATTGATGGGCCGATGTGTGTGTTCCGCAAGCACACTTCCGTTGGAGTATGTTGCCGGCGCTGGTTGGCGTCGGCAGGCTTGGCTTCAGTTGTTGTGCTCTCTCAGCCATATTCTCTTACGATTTCTTCGCAGTCTCCGCACCAACTCCGCTGTGCACCGCGTGCGCGATCTGATTTCCCAGACCCCTCGGACTATGGTTGTTCGACACCTGAAACTCTCCCGCGCCGAGCAATCGCATTGGGCCCCCCGACAACAATTCAGATCGCAATCCACCAGTCGCTAACAAACGCGTCAACTCAGCTTCGACTGCGGCTTGCAGTTGCGTGCGATCGCGCGGCGAGACTGGTAAACCATGCAATACCAATCGCTCAATGTGCAGTTCTATGTTCATTGCTAGTAGTGTTCTGTTATCCCAAAACGTTCCATTCAACAATACAGTCACTGCTGCGGACGCTGATTATCAGTGTCACCAAACCAAGACTTACTCTCTGACCTTTCCGCGCTCGGATTGAAGCCCTTGCCCTTTTCTTCATCTCGGCATCTTGCGGTCTTCATTTCGCGATACCTGCCGCTGCCCCCTCTGCTAAGGAAGCGGGTTCGAGCCATTGAAAATCCGCTTCACTCAACGGTCGTTTGAGTTTCAAAAACTCGGTTCGGGCCGCCTCAAGTACCAGCGGCATTGTCACCGGCATATCGGCCTGGGCTGCAAGGAACGCGGCGTTGATGGCAACGTTGTTGATGCTGCCGCCATTCATGTTGAGTTTTGCTAGCCGCTCGTAATCGAGACCCAAAGTCTCTGTTTGTCGTGGAAAAATCCTGCGCCAGATCAGCGCCCGCTCGGCCTGGCTGTGCGGACGGAATTCGAGGATGAACCGTATGCGTCTAAGAAATGCCGTATCGATCCCGCCCTTCATGTTCGTCGCCATGATTGCGAGCCCACTGAACGACTCGAGCCGTTGCAGCAGGTAATTGATCTCGATGTTGGCGTAGCGGTCATGACTGTCCTTGACTTCGCTGCGTTTGCCGAACAACGCGTCGGCTTCGTCAAAAAACAGAATCGCGCCTCCCTGCTCAGCCGCGTCGAACAATCGTCGCAGGTTTTTCTCAGTTTCACCGATGTACTTGTTGATAACTGCGGACAGGTCGATGCGATAGAGTCCCAGCTTTAGGTCGTTCGCTAAAACTTCGGCAGCCATCGTCTTGCCGGTGCCGCTTTCTCCTGTGAACAACGCGTTGATGCTTAAGCCGCGCGAGCGAGTCGCTCCGAAACCTCCGGCCTCATAAACCTTGCCGCGATTGCGAACCTGTGCTGCCACCTGGGCCAGCAGTTTCATCTCTGTGGCAGGCAATACGATGTCCTCCCACGAAGCCTTCGGTTCGATTCGCTCAGCTAATCCATCAAGACCCGGACGCGTCGCCACCAGGCATCCATTCCACAAGCGAGCACGTTGAGTGGTCGAATCATCTGGGCTTTCAACCGCTTCGGCGGCTACCTGTCTGATGGTTGTGAGATTGAGGTTAAATTGCGCCGCGAGTGTGGCGGCCAGATCGTTTGATTCCGGTCCCAGTGCGTTTGACCACGCCTGCCCTTGTTCCGCGGGTGTGGGTCTGGCTACATCGATCGTGATCGTCTCGCGACTCAGGTCGTGCCTCACTTCTCGCACGTCCAGAAAAACGACGCCATGAGTGCGGGCAAGAAAACGATCCAAAGGCGCGTGCGAGTCGGCAGTCTTTTCGCGTCCTATGTCGCGTGCATCGAGATAAATCGCGAGAGGCCAAAGCGCCGTCTCCCGTTCGGCCAGGCGTGCAAGCATTTCAAGATCGCCGGGCTGAGACGGTAACAACTCGGTCGGCACACTATACAGCCGCAGACCAAGGGCAGCCGCCGCCTGCTGTGTGATGAGTTGTTTACTCGCCGTGTCAGAGCCTACGAGTTGAATCACCGGCAAGGAGCCGATGGGATGCCGATGTGCACAATCCACGATAGTCTGAAACGCGAGTTGTTGCGATGGCGGCAGCTCGGTTGCCGCAACGACAGGCACCGGCCAGAACAATGTCGAGAGTCGATCGTCGAGATAGTTGAGACCTTTTAGAAAATTGAGTATTCGCTCATCTACACGCAGGGCGCTGGTGGTGAGTGGCTGAGCGCCCGGTTGATTAATCTCGATCAAGCGCCAGTGACGCAATGGACCTTCCGGCGAAAGGGCGTTCCATGCCGGGTCGTCGAAAAGATTCATTGCCAGCGCAAAGGTTGGATAAGGCCGTTGTATATCGCTTTGAGCACCGGCGCACATTGCTGCGATACTCGTATCGAGCTCCATTGCTGCACACAGCAACAGAATCTCTACTTCAAACTTAGAAAGGCCGAAGCTCTGACTGATCACGACCATTGCTGGCGGAGGCGTCGCTGCCGCGGCCGTTTCAAACTCTTGCTTTGCTCGTTCCAGTAGCTCGGCCGTTACTTCCGAAACAGGGGCCGCTGGTGGCAGCAGCGCGCGAGGCTGGCTGGCGAGCTGTTCTGACTTTTCCCAGAAATGCCACCGGCGTCCCAAAACTTGCTGCGGTTCGACTGGCGCCGGACTGATTGGCGCAACGCAGGTTGTCGACTGCAGGGCCAGTCTCCTCAATCGCAGCCGAAGCCATGTAAGCGCGGCAGATAGATAGCGCTGGTTGTTCTGCTGCCAGTTGTTGAGTTCGCTGCTCATTCTTTACTCATGTGATCGTGATTGTTTTCGTCTGATCGAATTCGAGTGGGGTGGTTTCGGAATCACCCGACGCAAGCGCGGCGATGATCTCACTGTCAACCCCGTCGACTCGTAATCGCGCCAGAAGGTCTACGCCGATCTGAACTGGAAAATCTCCTCCACTTGGCGTCTCGATCACAAAGGTGAAACTATTCGTCGAAGGCGGCGGTGGCGGCGGTGGCGGCGGTGGTATAGCGCGCCGTACTTCGAAGTCGCCAAGCAAGAGCGACACGCGCTGCTCCAGAAGCACGTTTACGCTGCAGGCCAGTACGATCGTGGCAGTGCCAGCGACACGCGGTACGACTAGTGGCAACGCAGTGGTTATGACCGGCGCCACGGCCAGTGAAAGTTCGTTACTCGGAATCGTTCCGCGCGGCGTAACGGTCTCGACACTGATCGTGTAAAAACCGGGCGCGAGATTGTTCGGAAGCGTGACGTCCAATTGCGCATCACTTACAGCCGTCGTCGTTGGTTGCGGCGGATTCTCGACGCGCATTGACTGCAAACGAGCGGTTTCATTTGCGAGTCTGGTTCCGAGGATTGAGATCACGTCTGACGGTTTCGCGCTCAACTGGCGGGGTGGCAACTTAATCGAGTTCAGGACTGGGAACGATGGCGTTACGTCAGGCTGAGAGATCACACCGCGATCGTCTTCGCCGCGTTTCAAGACGGGCAAAGGAGTTTTTGGCAAGCGCGTGCTCTCAATCAACACTACGGAAACCTGATAAGCCGCTGACACGCGGTAATGAGTCTGAAACGTGGTCCATAGCTTCGACATATCTTCGAAGGTCAGTGGCTGCAGGGTGATGCGGACGCGCTCGATCTGATCGTGCAGATCGCTGCCGGCGAGTTCTGTAATTGGCAAGGTAGCGTTTTTTATTTCAGGCGCTCCCAGCAGCGGATGATCGTGGAGCACACCCATTGCTTCTCCCAGCAAGCGATGAGCGCTCGTGTCATCTTCGTCGTCGCTGTACGCCGTTAATAAGTAGAACAGCATCAACGGCAGCGGGGGAAAGCCATTCTCACCTCGCTTGATTTGACGAGGCATGTCCTGGTTGCGGAAAGCAGCGTCAGGAAGCACTTGATAAAGGAAGAGATTCAGTTGATGGCCGGTAGCGCTGCGGCGTGCGTTGTCGAGCGAGCGCGCGGTCACTTCGGGTATGCCGACGCCACGCACCAACAAGCTGCGAAGCGTAGCAGTAACTGCGGCGATGGCCAGTTGATTGCTCATCGCGTGTTTCCCTGACTGCGACGCTTGAGATAGTCGTCCAGGTTCATGACCGGCGTAGACGTGCGCGATTTAGTTTGAGCCGGAGATGATTGAACGGCGCGCACTTCCACGCGCCCGATTGTTACGTGAATCGTAGACTGAGGCTGACCCGCACGCCGGTTGGTGTGCACGGGTTCGGGTTTTTGTTCTTTCAGCGGCGCGATTTTGGAGTGAACAACCGTGGGCGTTTTTAATTCTTCGTTTTCGATTCTGTCTGACGATACAGGCGTCGCCGGCGGTTTCGTGGCAGGTGCGTTAGGGCTTGATTGGTCTGGAATCGCTTGTTCACGGATAACAATCGTTTCGAGTTCGCGTTCGACAAGCGGTTTCCCGGGCTTGATTGCAGGCGGGATGCTCTTGTCATCGTTTGCGTTTATTGGGTTGACCTGAGCGACCGTCAGAGCAGTGCTTTCTGCTTTCGGATGCTGAACGCGACCAGATCCATCAGCAGGCTCCTCGAAACGTGGCTTGGGCCAATACTGTGTCGCAGATTCGTCGTGGATTTCACTACGGGCTTGATGCTTCTCCGCAGCACCAATCACATTATCGACCGGATGTTTTTCAACTCGCGTGTTTTGCCGCGACGACTCCGTTGCTATTTGCTGAACGGGTTCACCAGCGGTTGGCGCTGGCTCAGCGATCGCGTTAGTTACTGGTGGCGCAATTGTCGCTTCGACCTTCACGGCAGGCGCACGCGTTGCCGGATGGTCCAACTGCAGCCCAACTTCGAAAGATTTCTCTGCTCGAGTTCTGAAGTCGCGCGGGTTCGCGGCCTCGATCCTCGTTTGCTCTCGCTTCTCATCCACATCCAAAGGCTCGGTGGCAATCCGCGGCAACAAGTTCGCGTTCTCGGTTGAGACAGAAGAAGGATCGAAGTGACCACCCAGACGTGGTCGCACCGCGGGAGCGGCAACTCGAATCCGCGCTGCGATATTTGTCAGATAGTTATTCACGATCGCTCACATCAGCTCATATCGCCAATCATCTCCAGATAACTCTGACGTCTTTGAGCGCTCATCGACAAAATGTCAGACTCGCGCCACCCGAACGCCGAGGCCAGCGCGCACACTTCCCGCAAAATGCGCTTGGCCCAGTTGTCAATTTCACTCCAAAGGAAAGTGACAATGTCAAAGGCCGACAGCCAGCGATTACCGCAGTCAGCACAATCGAGCAGGATTTGTACATTCGCTTGCGGATCTGCGTTCTCCATCTCCGCTGCAATCGCTTCAACTAATTCCGGCGGCAACACGCGCGCTGCGTCGAGTTTCTGCTTGCGACCATTTCGCCGCAGCTCGATCAAACATCTCGAAAGCAGTCTGCCGATCGTCGCGGCTTCGTCCGGCTGACTATCGTCGCCGGTGGCGATCGCACTCAGGTCCTCGCTATTCGGGAGCCGGAAGCGCGCCACGTAACCACCGCTCATCACGGTTAAATCACCTGCAGTGGCAATGCCATCGACCTGAATTTCAGAGGCCAGGATCCCGATCTCGAGCTGTTGACTGCATCGCGGACAAAAGGTCAAGCCGGTCAATCGTGGACCAAACAGCGCCTCACGCAACGCGAGCAAACGAGCATCGCGGCCCCCTACGCTCAGTTTGGCAAGGTCTTCCCACGACGCGCCGGGAGAAGCGGCTTCGAGCAACATCAACGCCTGCGTCGTCATTGGTTGGGACCGAGCGCGCTCCCAAACAGACAACAGTTCGGCAGCGGAAGGAGCTAGCATCATTGAGGCTCAGTGAAAGTGGGTTCCGACGGTTCGGGCACTTCAGGGTCACGCTCCCAGCCTTCGTTTTCGAGCTTCATGTGCTGAATGAGGACGGCGTTCGCATTTGCGTCGAGGTCGGCCTGTGCCTGAAACTCCGAAACCCAGCAGCGGTAGATTTTGTATGCAATCGCGGGTTGGCCTGCTTCGTTGTAGACCTCGATGATGATGTCTTTGCGGAAGTCCTTGAGGGACACTTCGGCGCCCAGTCCCGAACCGAAATTCCAAACTTTGTTGGCCCACTGCTCAAACTCCTTGTCGTGAGTCACGCCGCGATCGAGGGTGATCGCTTCGAACTCGGAACGACCAGGTGATTTGCGGCTGCTCGATGGATCTCCACCCTCGCGATGTTTGACGACCTCAGTGGTGCGCTTCAAACTGCTGACCTTACTGATGCCGGCCACGTACTTGCCGTCCCACTTCACGCGGAATTTGAAGTTCTTGTAAGGATCGAAACGTTGTGCATTGACGGTAAACTGAGCCATGCATTTTCCTCCCGGCTGTTACACTTCTATTTGACCGGCCATCTGCTGGATCTTGATGATCACAAACTCGGCGGGCTTGAGGGGTGCGAACCCGACCACAATGTTGACGATCCCGCGATTGATGTCGCTTTGCGTCGTGGTTTCTTTATCGGCCTTGACGAAGTATGCCTCGCGCGGCGTCTTGCCCTGAAATGCACCCTGTCTGAACAAGTCGTTCATGAACGCGCCAACATTGAGACGAATCTGTGCCCAGAGCGGCTCGTCGTTTGGCTCGAAGACCACCCACTTGAGAGCACGATAAAGAGTCTCCTCTATAAATAGTGCGGTGCGGCGTATGGGAACATATTTCCACTCGGAACCTAGTTCGTCGTTGCCGCGCAAGGTACGTGCGCCCCAGACTATGGTCCCGAAAATTGGAAAGGTGCGAATGCAATTAATAGCTTTGACGTTCAGAGTGCCGTTTTCACCGTCAGTTAATATTCGGGTGACGCCGGCCGCACCAGTCAAGCTCGCTTCGGTACCCGCCGGTGCTTTCCACACTCCTCGTTGAGCGTCAGTCCTGGCAAAAAGACCGGCGACGAATCCAGACGGCGGGAATTGCCGGAGACGATTTTCCTGGCGGGGATCGGGCGCGGTGATCCAGGGAAAGTAAAAGGCTGCGTTAATCGAATCGTTACCAGTAAGGCCGTCGAGGGAATCGACATCCGAAAGCGTATCGAAGCTCGCGTCATCAGCCGCATCAGCGATCAAAAATGCGCGCTGCCCACGACAGAACGCTTGCAGGAATCCGATTTGCGGCGCATCGGTTTCGCCGGGCACGCATAAGAGATTGAACAAAGCAACTCGAGTTAAACGCTGTACGCCGCCGGTATTGGTTCCGTCGGCGTTCAGGGCAGTATGAAAGTTGGGAGTGTCGGGCTGCAGTGGGGCGCCGTCAACGCCTCCCGCAAGATCGGTCTCGCCATCGATGGGAACGTTGGTTGTAGTTAGTTCCGCGGTAATGATTGCCGATCCGTTGTTGATAACCGAGGCTGCTGAACGCGGATCCGTTTCCAACATTGACAAGTTTTCGAATGCTTCGACTGTCACGTCCGGATCAGCATCGAGAAGGACCTCGAGCCGAAAACGCGTCGCATCATCGACCCGCCGTTTAATTCGAATCTTGTAATCATTGGCCCAAGTGCCCGGACCGGTAGCCGTGACTACCAGACCGGCGGCGGTCGCTGACGCAGATTGGCTACCGTTATCGAGTCTCACCACGTAACCCTGCTGTCCGCCGTTCGCAAAGAAGTGAGAGACCGCGTAACTCAACTCGCTTCTTACGTCCAGCCCGCCAAAAATGCGGTCGTAGTCGGCAAAACTCTGAATCAATTGTGCCCGATCAGTCGGGCCCCTTGCGGCCCATCCGACAAACGCTGTGATCGAGGTCGCCACTCCGGTGATCGTGCGAACCCCGCTCGGTATCTCCTCGATGTAAACGCCAGGGAAAGTTGGTGTGGTAGGCATTAACTATCCTCCATTTCAAAACTCTGCTCGGTGAGAAATTTCATTACGAGTTGAGTATCGCTTCAATCTCATTCCACTTATGATCGTTAAGGCGATAGTGGCTTTGCGCATCTTTGCCCTTAACTTCCAGAATCAACTTGTCCGCGATCAGTAACGTGAGCGCTTCTTTGACGGTCGCTGTCTGCACTGTCATTTGTTTCGGCAACCACCATTCGGTAATTCCAGCGAGTGTGTCCTGGGCATTAGGGTTCTTCTGCAGATACTGCAAGATCGCGCGCGCAATGAGCGATGTGCTCACCTTTTTCATTGATTAGAACTCGGTCTCGTGTAAGACAGGCAAACAAGAGACCATTCAATTGAATTCGATTTTTTGAGGATTACCTGGCGTGAGGTAGGATCTTTTGATCCACCGGGTAGGATGAACTTCAAAAACACTGCGAGAACTTGCTGATTAGCCTAGGCCTGTTTTGCCCTACCGACAGCGGACAAGCAAACTAGTCGGGCACATTTGATCTGAATCTGTCGACGTCGATGTGATACTTCTGAATCAATTGAAAGAAGCCGCGCCGGTTCTTTTGGGCCAAGCGAGCGGCTTTCGAAATGTTTCCGCGGCAGGCTCTGAGCAGTCCCTGGACATAACTCTTCTCGAAGCGCGCAATCTCAGTTGCTTTGGCTTCTTGTAACGACTGCATTTGTGCACCCGATGGCAAAGCCAGGATCAATTCAGAGGCACGAATCATCGGCCCATCGCAGAGCACCGCAGCTCGTTCGATTGCATGTTCCAACTCGCGAATGTTTCCAGGCCATTCGTAGGCCATCATCAACTGCAACGCGTCTGACTGGAGGTCTGGAACTTCCTGGTTCATTTCTCTTGAATACTTCTCCAGGAAATGACGGGCCAGCAGTGGAATGTCGTCGAGGCGCTCTCGCAATGGCGGCAGCGTGAGTGAGATTATGTTCAAGCGGTAGAAAAGATCCTGCCTCACCTTGCCGTTTCCGACGGCTTCTTCAAGGTTCACATTGCTGGCAGCAATCACTCGAACATTCGCCTGGCGCATTCGGGTTGAACCCAAAGGGCGATACTCTTTTTCCTGGAGAAATCGCAGCAGCTTCACTTGCGCAAACGGCGGCAAACAATCGACCTCGTCCAGGAAAAGCGTTCCACCGTTGGCCTCCTCGACTAATCCGGTTTGCAGAGTTACTGCACTTGTGAATGCGCCACGTTCGTGACCAAACAACTCGTTTTCAACCAACTCTACGGGGATTGCGCCGCAGTTGACAGGCATAAATGGACGACCCGCTCGTGCACTACCATAGTGTATCGCTCGCGCGTACAGTTCCTTACCGGTTCCCGTCTCGCCGCTGATAAGCACATTTGAGTCGCAGCGGGCTATCTTCGGAAGCTTCTTAATCTGGTTCAGGAGAGCAGAGCTTTCTCCTATCAGCCGTCTCATTGCAGGCGTGGAACTGATACGAGCCGGTATCCGCGCGCCAGGGTCTCGCACCAACTTCCATGCGCGCGGCAGCACATTACCAGCTTGCAGAGGTAAAGTGATGAAGTCATCCGCGCCGGCCCTCAAGAGTTCCATAATCTCTTTTGGTTGGGCCGCTTCGACGACCACCACAATGGGAAGATCAAGTATCAGGCGAATCGTCTCGAGCAGCTTTCTGGTTTGATTTAACGACTTTCGAAATAGAGTGAGGAATACCAGAGCTGCGTCGATTTGCTGCAACGACTTCTTGAGCTTATCGACAAACTCTACCAGCGGGGGATCTTCGGAGGGTGTTGTTTGGGCCAACACTTCGAGCCTGAAATCAGGTCTGAGGATGGCCTGAAGCACAGTTTTTATGTTGTTCCCATTGGGTTCGCTCTCAACCAGTAAAGCCGTATGAGGTCTCAATTCGTCACGTATTTACCGACGACTGAACCCCGGTAGCATGGAAGTGCTGACCGGAGTTAGGATCGAAAAACGCGCATTGCCTAACGAATGAACGGCGGACCGAATAAGTGTTACCCCCAGGCTGGCTCGATCGCTTGTCAGGAAGCACGCGAGGACGTTTGCCGTTGACGCGGACTGTACTCTCGTGGTCCTGTGCTGTCAATCTGAATCTAACACGCTGGCACAAGATGATCGATATATATTAGCGGTAACAAGTGCCTGAGTTTTTGTCACGCTATAGTCACGTGACTCGATGAGAATAGATGTCAAACGCTGCCAGAGAGTGCAATTCTAGTTGGTCCAGTAACGGCGGCAAGTTGTAATGAATGTTAAAGTTGTGTGACTCGATGTCACAAAATGCAAATTCCCAAGGGCGCTTTCATAACCCCAAGGTCGGCGGTTCGATCCCGCCCCCCGCTACCAATAAATCAATAACTTAGGCGGCAGGCATCTGCCGCTGTTTTGCTATTGTGGGGACTTTTGTGTCGGTCCGCGTTTGCCGTTGCGCAAGCGCTTCCATTGCGCGTCTCAAACCCTCGTCGGTGGCGTGAGTGTAGCGCGCAGATGTTTGAATACATCGATGGCCAAGTATCGCCATGATCTCTCGAGTGTTCGTACCGGCGTCCGCAAGCCTGGTCGCGGCTGTGTGTCGCAGATCGTGAAACCGGAAGTCGTCGAGACCTGCAATTACACAAGCCGTGCCAAAGCCGTTCTTGAGATCGGTTCGTGGCTTCTTAGTCTTGTCGTTGAAAAACACGTACTCGGTGTGACCGGTTTCCCGGTGCAAACCGAGAAATTCCCTTCTCGCGATAGCATTCATCGGAATGCTTCTGCTGTGGCCTGATTTAGTCTGCTCGCGCTGAGAGTTCATCACGTGAATTAGACCACGTTCGAAGTCAACATTCGCCCAACGCAAACTCAACAGCTCACCGCGTCGCATACCCGTGTGAATCGCCAAAATGACAAGCGGACGAAGATCTGCTCTCGGTCCGGTTAATACGGAGAGAAGTCGAGCTTCCTCCTGGTCGGAGAGATAGCGGTTACGCTCGTTGTCTTCACGAAAGCGTTTTACTTTGCGGCAGGGATTCGAAATTGACAATCCCTGATCGATCGCTAATGAGAAAACTTTTGAGAGCAACTCCAACTCTCGATTGACTGTGGAAGGCGCGCGCTCGCCGCCTCGTGCTGTTTTGGAGGCACGTCGATCCCGCTTGTACTTCTCAATCAGAATCGGCGAAATCTCATCCATTGGTTTGTTGCCTAGTGCTTTGATCAGCGGACGTGAGCGGAATTCGTCGTGCACCCACGTTCGTTTGTTAACCTTAGACCAAGGCAGGAAAGTGTCGGTGATGAAATCCCGCAGCAACGGAGCGGGAGTTTTCTGATTACCGTAAGTACCTTCATACACTTGATCACGAATTGCGTGTTCGGCGCGTTCGGCTTGCGCCTTAACGCGGGCTTCCGGAATCGAACCGCGATAACGCTTGCCGTTGACCCAGAAGTCGTAGCACCACTTGCTACCCCTTTTGAAAACTGACATCGGTCTATTCCTCTCTGCGGATCGCAGCCCCTTTGAGGAATGGCGGCATCCTATCGCTTCGCATTGGGTCGTGTCCATTCCAATATTTCGTCAAGCAAGAAGATTGTCCTATCGCCGACTTTGCGATATGGAATTCTTCGCTGGCTGACCATTTCATAGACTGTTCTTGTTTTGATCCGCAGCATCTCAGCGACTTCCTTCACGTTAAGAAACTTTGGACGAGCCTGGTTTACGCTGTCTTGTCTTGTACTCATTGCAACACCTCAGAGCTTCTTAAAAACAGGACCATACAGACCGGAATTGGCTTCAATGACAATTCAATCCTCGTACCGCGGTGACACACAGCTACGTTGACATACCTGATAACAAGTGGACTGAGGTCTATGGGGTTATTTGAGGTGTTTGGAGAATCGCATGAGCGAGTTCTGACCGACTCCGCTTAGTTTGGTGTATGTAATCTGACAACAGTGTGTGTAACTCACAACACCCCTTCCGGCAGCGTTTTCTTGAAATTTCGAGTAAGAGAACAATCTCGAGCGATGATGCCTACGTTGCAAATGTTCGAGTCCAAAATACTGTCGTTATTGATATCTCTTGCCTTTATGCATAACCCAACCTGCTACATGTCGACCCTGTGGGTCAGTGTGTCCAATGGATGACGCCGCCTTTTTCATTCCAGACATACTCACCATTAAAGCCAACGCTATCACCGACCTTCAGTCCGGCGATGCGCGGCGCGAGGTCGATGTTGTGTGTAATCAGTAGCGTCTGTCCTGATGCAAGCTGAACCGTGAATCGTTGGTGTCGTGATCCGTCCACATCGTCCGGCAGAACGCGAATCACCGTCCCCTCGCCGTCGACTTGTACGTCGCTTGTACCACTCGCAAAAGCGCGACCGATGGGGTCGTCGGCGGGCGGTGCCGTACCCTGTTTAGTGGCCGGACCGGGACTCGCGCACGCCACGAAAATGAACGCAAAGACGGCAACGGCCGCAGCGATGAGAACGGCGTTAGCACGTCGCCTAAGAGCGATTTCTTCGACGCAGGATGCGCTCATGTTTTGCATGACACGTGAGCTGTCGAAGGGTTCGTGGACCGTTTAATTTGAACCGTACATTCTCTCTTTTTGGTGAACTCGATTGAAACGAATTGTGCTATAGTGCCGTCACCCCTCAAAAAGAAGCGGACCGACTTGTGGTAGCACACAAAGCCGGCCCTAAACCCTCAACCTTCCGATGAAAGGATGAAGATTATGACTAGTCATAGTAGCGCAACAGCGCTCGACGAAGCACCTCACGAAACCGAAACAACCATAATTTCCATCAGCGATGCTACCAAACGCCGCGCTGAGGCTGTGATAAACGATAGAACGATCGATCCACAATGGCGGACCATTGTCCGTGCCGCTTTGGAATTAAATGACCCGTGGCTCGCTGAACTGGTGAGCCGCGCCGAGGCAGGCGAAAACATCGTAGAGACGTTCGATTCCCTGCGACCACCCGACGCCGACAAAGATGACTCAACGGCAAGAAAGATCGAGGCGTTGGCAGAGATAATTTGTCGTGCCGGCGACGAACCTACGGCCGCGCTCTTCATACTAATGGAAACTCTTGAAAGCTCCCCGCATCCGAAAGTATTGGCAAGCCGAGCGAAGCATGTCGCCTTTAGTCGCTGCGGAGAGTTGCACGTGTACGAAATGGTCGACGCTCAAATTGCAGTCGTTGAAGGTGAGTTTTAGCGAGCGCGAAGCGGTAAGATCCTAATGCGTTTCGAGGTTCGGTGCCGGCCCTCAAACGGGCTGATACCGTTCTAAACCAGAAACATTCTGAGAGCCCCGAAGAGCATTGCCAAGGGGCTCTCAGCTACTAATAAAACGGGCGGTTGTTCCGCAATAACTATCACCATAGCAACGTCATTTGTTTCAATTATACCGCCTCAAAGTGGTTCTCATCTCGACATGGAAATGACTCGATGACGATGCGTTAACGGTCCGCTTGGACGAGGTATTCCAGCCATCGATAGTGGCGACTTTCCCTTGATAGATTCAGGAAATGTCATCACTGAGACGACCCGAACCGAGACGATCAGTGAACCCGAAACACGCCGACGTGGATTTCCGAAAGGCGGTTCGGTTCTCTCTTCAATAAAGTCCCTTTGCTCGCCCTAACAGGCTTATTCCCTTGCCGTATTAACGGCTTCAATGGGTCAGCATTTCACGGTCTCCGACCACTTCTTTCGGCATATCTCGCAAGTGCGTTTTCTGCCAGTTCGGACACTTTGGGCTTCGCATTGACGCACAACTTATTCCAGTCTTCGGTCGTCAAACGGTCGTCGGCGAGCATCTGAAATCCGTAGGTTAAGAGGTACTGTGCGCGCACTATATGATGGAACAAAAAGCGGTCGCCGCTCGTCAATTCATCGTTGCTATGGAGCTTTTCCAACATCGCTGAGCGAGCCCATTGGTGCGGACTTTCTCGTACCGTTGCCGCTCTTTTTTCGATGTCGGTCCACTCTTCTTCGGTAATCCGAAAGGAGATTGTTCTTTCTTTTTCGGGTCGCATCATGACCTGCCTTCAGCTTTGATTTCTGCTGTCGGCGTTACAAGTCTCATGCCAGCAGGTGCAAACAATTGCATGCGCTTGCAAACACGCCCTCGTAAGTTCTTCCTTTGCCACTGTCTACATATGCAAGCAAAAGTTTGCGTGCGTGTGCACCTGAAGGGGTGACGTGTCTCTCTTAATCAGGTGCGCAGCACCTTGTTTAGTTTTGGCATTACAGAACGTAGTTAATCGATGTGTCACATTTCGCGCAGTCGCTGTGAAAGAGGTGCGCGAAGTTTAGCGTGCAAAGCCGTCTACATTCTTTAGCCTCTTTCTACCTTTAGTGAGTGAGTGTCGATACGTTTTCACCGCACGTAGCTAATCGACGTCGGTCGTTTACAGACGCACTTGCAATCACGCCTCGGGGCACTCGCGTAAGTGAGTTTTCTCCACGTATGTTCTACTCTTAGCCCTGTCCCGAATGGCTATAACTATGAACGACTCTATGTGATATAAACAATGTGCTTAAGCAGGACGGCACAGGAGTGAAGCGCGTGCGCTAGGTGACAAACTCAAGATTGGATCACGAGTCGCCAACAAGCACAGAGGACATTGCTGCGCGGCCCTCTGAAATCGTCTTGTGAGGGGTTTCGTTCAATCTTAAGCCGAACGAAAAAAGTATATTCTGAGAGTTGAAAAGCTCGCTAACCTTACATAAAACGACAAATCGTAGTCACAGTTGGCAAGTTGGTTGAGGATACAATACGGTGCAAACCGTCACTCGACATGCGTTGAGGGGAACTAGGCTCGGCCTGGTTTGAATAAGCAACGATTGCCCAAGGTGAACACAATGCGGTAGCGACATCGGATTCAGCAGTTCCGCTGATTCTTCGAAACGAGATTTTGGGTCGTTTACGACACTCTCGCGAACATAGCAGTTACTTAGATTAAGATGGTTTGAGACATTCCTAAGGAACCAAAGATTTACTAGAGACCTAGCTCCGGCATGCAACTGGTCCTAGTCGATTGTTGGGACACTCATGTGAATCTGCGACTAAGAGACGAAACAAAGTGACCATCCGGAGGAAGAACCCCAGGGCTACGAACGGACGTACCAAGCCGACTCCAGACATCGCGTGCGTAGACCTCTTCTGCGGAGCGGGTGGTCTCACCCATGGGCTCATCGATGCGGGTGTGCGCGTTGTTGCCGGAGTCGATTCAGACGAGGCCTGCAAGCACCCATACGAAGCGAACCACGCTGGCAGTAAGTTTTACAATGCCGATGTCGCGAAACTGGAGGCATCGACGGTCAACGAGTGGTTCGGAGACGCGAAGGTTCGGGTCCTTGCGGGATGTGCACCATGCCAGCCATTCTCTAATTACTCACTGCGCTACCAGAAGTCAGAGGACGGAAACAACGTCAAGGTTGATGATCGGTGGCTTCTCCTGAAACACTTTGGGCGCCTCGTAGAGGAGCTCAAGCCCCATATCGTTACTATGGAGAACGTCCCCTCATTAATGAAGCACTCTGTGTTCAATCACTTCAACAACACTCTGATCTTCCTTGGATACGAAGTTTGGGTCGACATCGTCGATTGCGCCAATTATGGACTCCCGCAACGCCGACAGCGCACCGTGCTTCTCGCTTCGCGGCTTGGGAAAATCGAGTTAGTAACGCCTGATTTCCCTAAACCTCGGACGGTCGCGGACGTTTTGAAGGGGCTGAACCAATTGCGGCACGGTGGGACAGATGCGGACGACCCCTTGCACACGGCTTCTCGTCTCTCAGAACTAAACTACGAACGCATCAAGCTTTCGAAGCCCGGTGGCTCATGGCGTGATTGGCCGCCGCATCTGATTGCCAAATGCCACTCGAAGAAAACGGGTAAATCATATCCAGCTGTATATGGACGAATGAAGTGGGACGAACCCGCGTCTACGCTAACTACACAATTCTATGGCTTCGGAAGTGGCCGGTTTGGGCATCCCTCTCAGGCCCGCGGCCTCTCGCTTCGCGAGGGCGCCATCTTACAAGGTTTTCCGCAGGACTACTCCTTCGTACCCGCTGGTGAGCCGATTCGAATAAAGATCATAGGGCGCCTCATCGGCAACGCTGTCCCGGTCAATCTGGGACGCGCCATTGGCTCAAGTATCGTCGAGCACGTAGAGCAACACGGGCCACAGCCCTCGTCGTCACCGAATCAGCGCAAGGGCGGAATGGTCCCGAGCAAAGGAGTAGAAGCGTCCACGCTTGAAGCGAGCCGTCGTATGCAGCGCGTTCGGCAGAAGAACACTTCCGCCGAGTCGGCGCTCCGCCGCGAGCTACACGCCCGTGGCCTCCGCTATCGCATCCACGTTCCGGTCCTCACCAAGCCGCGCAGGGTAGCTGACGTCGCTTTCAGCGGACTCCGCGTGGCGGTTTTCGTCGACGGCTGCTTCTGGCACGGATGTCCGGCACACGCGACGTGGCCCAAGCAGAACGCCGAGTTCTGGCGCGCGAAGATCGAGGCCAACATGGCGCGCGACAAGGACACATATGAGCGTCTGCGCGCTGAAGGCTGGAAGGTCATCCGCGTCTGGGCCCACGAGGAACCCAAGGTCGCTGCGGGGCGCATTGCGTACATTGTCGAGCAACGCCGCGAGAGGATGCGCCGCGCATGACCACGTCCCTCACGAGCGACACCTCCGTGCTCTCTTCGACGGCGCCAGAACCGGGCCAACTCGTCGAAGTCCGACGCCGCCAGTGGATCGTCTCTGACATCGATGCATCAGCGGTCTCCCCCGAGCTGCCAAAGCGCAACCTCGTGAAGCTTGCGTCTATTGACGAGGACGCTCTCGGCGAAGAGATCGAAGTGCTGTGGGAGCTTGAGCCCGGAGCGCATGTCATTGAGCACGCGGGTCTGCCGACGCTCTCGGCGCTCGACGACCCGTCGAAGCTCGAAGCCTTCCTCGACGCCGTGCGCTGGGGTGCGGCGACCAACGCCGATCGCGGCTACCTCCAAGCACCATTCCGCAGCGGCGTGAGCATTGAGGACTTCCAGCTGGACCCGCTCGTCCGCGCGATCGACATGGCGCGCACGAACCTGCTGATCGCCGACGACGTCGGTCTCGGGAAGACCATCGAAGCCGGGCTTGTCATCCAGGAGATGCTCCTGCGCCACCGGGCGCGCACCATACTCGTGCTCTGCCCGGCCTCGCTTCAGGAAAAGTGGCGTACTGAGATGGCCGAGAAGTTCGGCCTTGAGTTCCGCATCGTCGACACGGAGTCGGTGAAGCGTTCGCGCCGTGAGCGCGGCCTCCACGCCAACCCATGGACGTCGTTCCCGAAGCTCATCGCATCCATCGACTGGGTGAAGCAGGGCGAAGGAATCCGCCTCCTTCGCGACGTACTCCCCCCGCACCCGACGTTCCCGCGCCCCTTCGACATGCTAGTAGTCGATGAAGCTCATAACGTGGCACCCACCGTCGGTAAGTACGCCGTCGAGAGCCTGCGTACCCGTCTCGTGCGTCTGCTCGCGCCCCACTTCCAGCACAAGCTCTTCCTCACGGCGACGCCGCACGACGGCTACACCGAGTCGTTCACTGCGCTGCTCGAACTCCTTGACGACCAGCGCTTCTCGCGCAACATCCTCCCGCCCGAAGAACAGCTCGCGCGCGTGATGGTGCGTCGCCTCAAGAGCGACCTAGTCGATGCCAGGGGCAAGAAGCTCTATCCGGTGCGCCGACTCGAAGCGCTGAACGTCGAGTACACATCCGAGGAGCGCGAGGCGCGCCAGCTCCTTGAACAGTACATTGCGAGCCGCGAAAGGCAGGACGATCGCGAAGGCGCAGCCTCGCAATTTGTCCACCAACTCTTGCGCAAGCGCCTGGCGTCATCGCCCGCCGCGTTCGCGTCTACGCTAGCGCGTCACACCGCGACCACCGGGGGCAGGCGCGAAGCGCGACGCTCCTCAGGTCTCGACGAGCGCATCCTTCGGCGCGCGATCGCGAAGACCGAAGAGGACTATGCCGACGACGACACGCGCGAAACCGCCGAGTCCGAGGCCATCGAAGAGGCGAGCTGGCGACTGCGACCGCTGTCGGCCGACGAGAAGAAGATCCTCGGACGCCTCCACTCATGGGCCGAGCAGGCGAGCCACAAGCCAGACTCGAAGGCCGACGCGCTGCTGCGCTGGCTCGAAGAGAACCTGCGCCCCAAAGGCCAGTGGTCGAACGCGCGCGTCATCCTCTTCACCGAGTACCGCGCAACGCAGAAGTGGCTGCACGAGATTCTTGCCAGCCACGACCTCGGAGGGGACCGTCTCGCACTGCTCTTTGGCGGTATGGACCCGAAGGAGCGCGAAACCATCAAGGCCGCGTTCCAGGCCGACCCGCGCGAGTCACCGGTACGCATTCTGCTCGCTACCGACGCGGCGTCGGAGGGCATTGACCTGCAGAACCATTGCAACCTGCTGGTCCACATCGAGATCCCCTACAACCCGAACGTAATGGAGCAGCGGAACGGCCGCGTGGATCGCCACGGGCAGAAGCAGAGCGAAGTCGTCATCTGGCACCCTGTTGACGCGAGCGGCGGCCACGGCGATGACATCATCCGTGCGCTCAGGAAACTCGATTCAATGCGAGCTGACATGGGCAGCGTGAACCCAGTCATCGCTCCGCAGTTGCCGGCGTTGCTCGAAGGCGGTCGTCGCGAGCTCAATACCGACCTCGCCGAGAAGCGCATTGAGCGAGCCCGCCGCTACGTGAAGGCCGAGCGCGAGTTGCGCGAACGCATCGCCAAGCTGCACGAGCGGCTGACGACGACGCGCGCCGAACAGCACCTCACGCCTGATCGCATCGAGCGCGTGGTGCGCGTCGCACTGGCGCTCACCGACAAGCCCGACCTCACGCCCGCGAAGCTGGCCTCCCTGCCCGATGCTCGCGTGTTCCAGATGCCCGCACTCTCGGGTTCTTGGTCGCGGTGCCTCGACGGCCTCGAACACCCTTACACGAAGCGCATTCGCCCAATCACCTTTGACCACGATACCGCGAAGGGTCGGGACGACGTGGTGCTCGTCCACCTGGGCCACCCGCTCGTGCAGATGAGCCTGCGGCTCCTACGCGCCGAGGTGTGGGCTCGTGACGACGTGAAGAAGCTCAATCGCGTCACGGTGCGCACGCTGCCCAATGCGAAACTTGATGCACCCGCCGTCGCGGTGGTCTCGCGCCTCGTCATCACTGGCGGCAACCATCATCGTCTCCACGAGGAACTTACCGAGGCGGGCGGCTATCTGCGCGATGCGGGCTTCAAGCGCGAGGACAGCATCACCAAGCTGCGCGACTGGCTCGACTCGTCGTCGCCGGGCACCATTGACGATTCGCTCTTCGATGGCCTGCGCACACGCTTCACGAAGCACACCGAGGCCGTCCTGAACGCAGTCACCTCGCGCTCGAAGGACCGCTTGAAGGTGCTGGGCGGCACGCTCAAGACGCGCAAGCGGCGCGAGATTGAGGACATGACCCAGCTTCTTGACGACCTAGTCAAGAACCTCGAAGCCGAGCTGAAGCGGGAAGAGCCAAAGCAGCTCTCGCTCTTCTCGGAGGACGAACGCACGCAGCTCCGGCGCGATCGGCTCGCCCTCGAAGCACGGCTGCGTCGCATCCCCGAGGAACGCGAACGCGAGCGCCTCGCCATCGAGGAGCGCCACACCGGGCTCGTCGAACACACGTTCCCCGTCTCGGTGATCCTCCTGGTACCCGAGTCCCTGGCCACGCGGAGGAAATCTTGAGCGCCAAGCACGAGTGGCTAAATCTGCTCGAGGTCTCGGGTCCGTTCCTCGCGGTGCCCGTGCTCCGTGAGGTGTTCCCGCAGGGGCTCGAAGAACTGGACTCCTCGCGCGCCAAGCGCCTGCGCAGCGCCTACGAGGAGTGGCGCGACGCGGTCGATGGCGACGCCGCCGACCTTGACAAGCTCCACGCCGCGTGGATCGAGGAGGTGCTGCGCACGGCGCTCGAGGCCGACGACCAGTTGCTGAAGGCTGGCAAGGACGTACCTATGTCGGCCGTCGAGCTGCCGGAGCACGACACGACCATCGCGCCCGAGCTCGTGTTCATTGACCCGACGTGTGGCGGTTCGGTGCTCGCACCTGTCCACGTCTTCCCGCCCGACACCGACCTCTCGGCGTCGATGAAATTCGGTGGGCTCTCGTGCTCGCCAAGCGACCGCATGGCACTGCACCTTCGCGCGCTGAACGTGCCGTTCGGAATCATGACGAACGGCGAGCAGTGGATGCTAGTCCACGCGCGCACCGGTCAGGTGGCTACCTTCGCGAGCTGGTACGCGCGGATATGGGGCCAGGAGTCCACCACGCTGCGCGCGTTCACGTCGCTGCTCGGCGTGCGCCGCTTCTTCGCGCCCGCGCAGGACCGGCTTCCGTCGCTGTTCGAGCGCTCGCTGAAGCACCAGGATGATGTGACCGACGCCCTCGGCGATCAGGTCCGGCGCGCCATCGAGGTGTTGGTGCAGGCGCTCGACCGCGCCGACCAGGATCGCAACCGGGAGCTGCTGCGCGACGTGAATCCACAGGAACTTTACGAGGCCGGACTCACCGTGATGATGCGGCTCGTGTTTCTCCTCGCCGCCGAGGAGCGCGGGCTCCTGCTCTTGGGCGAGCCCCGCTACGACTCGTTCTATGCGGTCTCCACGCTCCGCATGCAGCTCCGCGTCGAGAGCGACGAGATCCTTGAGCGGCGGCGCGCAGCGTGGTCGCGGCTGCTCGCAGTGTTCCGCGCCGTCTTCAGTGGCATCGACCACCCGACATTGCGCTTGCCCGCGATGGGTGGCTCGCTCTTCGATCCCGACCGCTTCCCGTTCCTCGAAGGACGGCTCAAGGGCACGTCGTGGCGGCAGAATCGCGCCGAGCCGTTGCCCATTGACGACCGCACGGTGCTGCTGCTGCTCGAAGCCATCCAGACCTTCGAGGGACGCACGCTCTCGTACCGCGCTCTCGACGTTGAGCAGATCGGTCACGTCTACGAGGGTCTCCTTGAGCGCACCGTCTCGCGCGTCGAGGACGTGACGTTGGAGGTCGATGCGGGCGCGCAGGCCAAGGATGCGCGCGTCACGCTCGGCGAACTCGAGTCAGCGCGCCTCGATGGCAATACCAGCATCACGAAGCTGCTCGTTGCGCGCTCGAAACGCTCGCAGTCGGTCATCGAGAAAGAGCTAGCGGCCAAGGTCGAGCCCCAACAGAGCGCGCGCCTACTCTCGGCGTGTCGCGGCGACGTGAACCTCCGCGACCGGCTCGAACCCTACGTGCGGCTCGTCCGCACCGATCCGTGGGGCTACCCGCTGGTCCACCCGAAGGGCGCGTTCGTCGTCGTCCTCGGCACCGACCGGCGCCAGACCGGGACGCATTACACCCCGAAGAGTCTCACCGAGCGCATCGTCGAAGAGACGCTGACACCGCTTGTCTTCGACGGCCCCGCTAAAGGTGCGCCGCGCACCGAGTGGAAGCTGAAGACGCCCGAGCAACTCCTCGACCTCAAGGTATGCGATCCCGCGATGGGATCGGGCGCGTTCCTCGTGCAGGCCTGTCGCTTCCTGAGCGCGCGCCTAGTCGAGGCGTGGTCGATCGAAGAGGCAGCGGGTCGCGTCGTCGACCTCACGGGCCAAGTCCACGAGCCGCGCACGAGCGTCGAGAGCATGCCGCCCGGCACCGAGATGCGCGCCGAGAACGCGCGGCGCATCGTCGCCGAGCGTTGCCTCTACGGCGTCGACCTGAACCCGCTCGCCGTCGAGCTGGCGAAGCTCTCGCTCTGGCTGGTCACCCTCTCGAAGGGACGCCCCTTCGGCTTCCTCGATCACAATCTCCGTCGCGGCGACAGCCTGCTCGGCATTAACCGCCTCGAGCAGCTCACGGAGCTGTCGCTCGACCCGCTGGCCACGCGGCAGGGTCGCCTATTTGGCAAGGCCATTGAGCGCGCGGTCGCTGAGGCCGTCGAGTTACGCTGCAAGCTGCGCGAGATTCCCATCCGCGACATCCGCGACGTCGAGGCAATGGCCACGCTCGACGCCGACGCGCGCAAGAAGCTCGAAGCCGCTGAGCTGCTCGCAGACGCATTCATCGGCGTCGTCTTTGCGGCCGACGGTGCAGACATCGAAACGCGGATGGCTACGCTCGCAGCAGATGCCGACCGCATCGTGAAGAGCGAGGAGCGCACGACCGACACGTTGGTAAAGAGCGCGACCAAGGACCTTGCGAGGGACTCGCCGAGCGGAGGGCCGCGTCGTCTGTTCCACTGGCCTCTCGAGTTTCCCGACGTCTTCCACAGCACCTCGCCGGGATTTGACGCCATCGTCGGCAACCCGCCGTTTCTTGGCGGCCAGCGCATCACAGGAGTTGCGGGCACAGCGTACCGCGACTGGCTCGTGGCGCACATCGCGGAGGGGCGACGCGGATCGGCGGATCTCGTCGCCTACTTCTTCCTGCGCGCGTGGAGCCTGCTCAGGGTTGGCGGCGGCTTCGGCCTGTTGGCGGTGAACACGATCGCCGAGGGCGACACGCGACAGGTTGGTCTTGAGGCAATGGTGGTAGCGGGAGCGGTTATTCGTGCGGCGTATCCGAACGAGCCGTGGCCGGGGAAGGCCGCCGTCGTCACGAGTCGTGTTCACATGTACAAGGGGAACTGGAACGGAGTGCGTTCCCTGCTTGGTCGTTCGGTGTCGTTCATCTCCGGGTACTTGTCCGATCAGGAAGAGTGGAGCCCGCGAAAGCTCAAATCGAACGAGGACCGTTCCTTCCAAGGCTCGATTGTGCTCGGGATGGGGTTCGTCCTCACCGCAGATGAGGCGGGCCGCATGCTTGATGCCGACTCGAAGAACGAGGACGTCATCTTCCCATACTTGAACGGAGAGGATCTCAACACCGACCCGGGCCAGCGTCCAAGCCGTTGGGTCATCAGCTTCTGGGACTGGCCGGAAGAGCGCGCTCGCGAGTACCGCCTGCCTTTCGAGCGCGTCCTGGAGTTGGTCAAGCCCGAACGCGATCAACTCGGCGGCAACGCTACTGCCGAAGGCCGCAAACGAAAGTGGTGGCTGTACGGGCGCGACGCGAAGGCGCTCTATCACGCGATTGGACGCGGCCATCACTTCGAGCGACACCCCTCCGAGTGGAACCCGGAGCAGAAGCCGTTGAGCCGCATACTCGTTTGCAGCGAGGTTACGAAGCACCTCGCGTTCGAGGAGATCCCGAACGAGTACGTAATGTCAGCCAACCTTGACGTCTTCACCAACGTCGAGCGGTTCTCGATCTGTCAGTCGTCCATCCATGAAGTGTGGGCCCGGCTGCAATCATCGCGTCTGGAGACGCGGCTCAAGTACTCGCCTGGAAATGCCTACGAGACGTTTGTTTTCCCTGAGGTCGATGAGGAACTGCGTCGACTCGGCAACGATCTCCGGGATACGCGCCGTGGGCTAATGACCGACGAGCAGATCGGACTGACCAAGCTCTACAACCGCGTGCATTCGCAGAACGACACTGACGCTCGCGTGAACGCTCTTCGGAACCTCCAACGCGAGGTCGACGTCGCCGTCGCGCGTGCCTATGGCTGGACCAATGTTGATCTCGGGCACGGCTTCCAGTCGGTACCCTACCTGCCGGAGAACGATCGCGTCCGCTTCACCATCAGCGAGCCCGCGCGGTTCGAAGTGCTCCGTCGCCTCGGCGAGCTGAATCGCCAGCGCTACGAGGAAGAACAGGCGTCCGCACCGGCCGCGAAGCCGCGCTCATCGAAGGGCCGCGCGAAGACCGCACCCGCTAGTCAGGGCGCACTCGCCCTCGTGGACGCGCCCGCCACGAGTTCAAAGACCAAGGCCTCCGCGTCAGCGAAGAAGGCAAGTAAGCGGAGGATCAGTTGATGAAACAGTTCACAGACAAAGCGTAGGCGGGTCCGACCAAGCAGTTCTTCGTGGCGACGCTGACACGCGACATCAGCCCTCGACGACGCTATACTCGACCTTCTCGAAAACTGCCTCGATGGACGATGAGCATCGCTGATGGCGAGAAGGTCGACTACGGCCAACACTTCGTTAAGATCAAGCTGGTTAAGGACCAGTTCTCTCGTGGACGGCTGCGGCGGCATACCGTGCGGCGTCGCCCTGAAATAGGCCGTCAAGATGGGAAAGGCGGATCCCTGCGGACGCCACCACTGACGGATTGGAAAGTGGCGATCCAGAATCGGGCCGACGACTGCGTGTCTCCTCGGGACGATGCGATAAATTGATGCGCCGGACGTTGTCGTAGCGGACGGAGCAACGTGAATCATGATCAGTGGCGCAGTGGTTCTCCCAGGACTGCCTGGGCACCCGATCCCAGACGACGTCGTGGACATGCACGTGCGTGTCGATACGTCGCGATGTGCTCCTCCACGTCAGATATCAGCTTTCCACGACACATGGCAGCCCGTTTCGCTCCTTGAGATCGTGAGTCGTGGTGCAATGTACTTTGCGTCCGACGCACCAGTCGTTGGTCCCAACGAAACTGTCGCCGATGCCCTCATGCGACGGTTCTGGAACGAGTTCATCGAGGCGAGACCAAAGTCGGTTCAGGTCGGCAACCGCGATCGCCTCGTGTTGTCGCCACCCTCCGCGGATGAGAGAGGTCGCATCAGCATGCTCTTCGGCGAGGCGTTGGCAGTACTGATGACGGAGCGGATGTTCCGCGTCCCCTACACCTCGATCACACGCACCCCCGCGCGTCATGACCACGAGTTCCTCGGCCCCGAGGGAGTCGTGCGACTCGAAGCGCGCGGACGATTCAACGGCAAGGGCAAGAAAAGGGCAATCGCCGAGCTCGATCAGAAATTCGGAGGTGCGCGGAACTTCGCTAGAGCGGTCGGGATCGTCGCTTATCCGTCAGATCGCCCGAATCGTCGAATGCCGGACATCGAGATCTTGGATCCCGAGGGCGAGCCCCAGTCGCCCATGAGGCCGGAGCGAATCCGGCGGGTGCTGCGTCATTTCGCCGAGCACGCCGAACGTTCGAATGCGGCTGCGTTGTTTGACCTTTACAATTTTCTTCTCTCGCTCGGCGATGATGAGCTAGCCGCAGTCTTCTCGCCGCAACGCGACAGCATCTTCGTCGACGACGGCCTCGCGCCATCCGGCGGACCATACGTTCTGACGACTGCCACCGCCGTGTACTCAGGCGATGTGTACGAGGGGTTCAGCGCTCCGACATGGCTCTCCGGAACCAGTGAGACGAAGGACGGCCTGGTTTTCGTCGGGATCTGGGATGGTATCCTTAAGCGGACATTCTCCGGGGCCATCGACGAATTGCTCGACTTCTACGAGCCCACACGACAGTCACGAGACGATTACGGTACCCTGTTCGTCCAGCTGAGCGATGGCACTCTCGTCGCATGGGCGCCGCGCATGGATGTCCTCCTTCGGTCGGGAGTTCAGCGGCGCTACCTTCGTCATTCCATCAGAGGGTGGCGCCTCGTTCACCAAGCAACTGGAGCTGTCATGGTAGCAGAACAACATGATATGCCAGCGGGCGAGCTGAATGGCCAAGGGTGGCTCGTCAAAGAGGCGACGCCGATCGGCACGTTCGTCGTTCGGCTCGGCGGTGATCGCGTCGACTTTGAATCACTGGCCCTTGGCCACTGGGTCGTCGTGGTCGATTCAACTGGCGCACTGAAGCGTATGGGGCGCATCCTGCGCATCCGTACCGACCTCGAATCAACGACGATCTACTTCGACAAGCTGCACGTACTGAAGAAGGCAGGTTCGATAGCCGACATCGGGCTCACGCTTCCGCCCCGCCCAGTCACGCGGCTGCGTCCCGAGGACCTCTCCAACGTGCTCGCGCGAGACGGCGGCTTGTCATTGCTTGACGTACCGCTGATCAAGGACGCCGCATACGTGCGCGAGCTGCTAGAGCTTGCTACGCGCGACGACCTGCTTGGGCCGGCGAACGGCCCAGAGGAGCTGGTAGTCGACATGAGCGTCCGCGACCGTTACCTCGTCGGCAAGCTTGCTCCGCGCACGCCGGTTGACGCGACGTCCAGCACGGCTGTTGAGCCTGCGGCAGCCGCGGACGAAGAGGACGATTCGGTGCAGGAGAATGCAGCACCGCTTCACGAACCCGGCGCCGAGTTTAACCGCGCAAGCGGGCGTGTCGCGCCCGAGGACGACGCGCTCGACGAGATCGACACTACGAACAACCAGTCTCTCGTGCCGTCGAGCCTCGGCCTCACTTTCTGCGTGGGCCCTGACGTGAAGACGCTAGACGTCAATGCGCGTTGGGGAAGCTACGTTCGTGTTCCAAAGGAGGAGCACGAGTACACCAGGCCGAGAAAGAACCGCGAGACGGGTCAGGTCGAAGAGACCAAGGTGAAGGTCTGGCGCCGTATACCGCGCGGCGGCCGCGCGACACTCACGCTGAAAGATGGCCCGCTTCAACCGCTTGTCCCCGATGCGGAGCAGGATGAAGTTCGCATCCAGGGCACGGTGCGCACGAACGCCAAGGGCGAGCGCATCGTCACGTTGTTCTTGGTCAACGGCCAGTTCGAGCCCAAGACCAACCGCGACAGTGCCTGGCTCTTTCAACCCGAGATAGCGGTTACCGGATCGGGGGAAGCAGCTGGGACTCCAGTGTTCCTCCGGCGACCGGGTAACGACGTCGTCATCGACGACGACGAGCGCAATCACCTCGGGCTCATCTACCGGCGACGTGTGGAGTTCGCTGTGGGTCACGGCGTTGCTGTCCACGCCGACACGCCCGCGAACGACCCGACGCGCGCCACCCTCGTTCGCACGGAGGTCATTCCGTGCTACGAGGTGCCGGTCACCGAGACGCCCGGCCTCGATCCGCAAGACCGTCCTGCAATGCGGAAGATGATCGAACGAGGCTGGCTCGACATGCTGTTCCTGGCGGACCTCGGCAACGCCGAACTCGAAGAGGCGCTGAAGACACTCGTCGACGACTACGCCGCGTGGATAGACGATCAGCGTGCGCGCGTCGGCAAGGAGATCAAGGGCTACGACGCCCCGGCCAACGAGGCACTCGACCGTTGCAAGACGACGCTTGAGCGTTTGCGCGCGGGCTTGAAAGAACTACTGGCGGATCCGAACGCGCTGGAGGCGTTCCGCTTCGCCAACCGCGCGATGGCGCGCCAGCGCGTCCGAGGCATCTACGCGTTGAAGTGTCGTCGCGGCGAGCATTTGACCTTCGACTCGGTCGACGTGCGGAAGAATCGCTCGTGGCGTCCGTTCCAGCTCGCGTTCTTGCTGCTTTCGATTCCGTCGCTCGCTGACCCCAAGCACCCGGACCGCACCAGCCCCGCTGAGGCCATCGCCGACCTGCTATGGTTCCCCACGGGAGGTGGCAAGACCGAGGCATACTTGGGCGTCGCCGCGTTCGCGATGGCCATTCGGCGTCTGCAAGGTGTCGTCGAGAACCTTGATGGCGGGCGCGGGCTTACCGTCATCATGCGCTACACGTTGCGCCTCTTGACACTGCAGCAGTTCCAGCGCGCCGCGACGCTGCTCTGCGCAATGGAGATCATCCGCGGCGGCGACATTACCAAGTGGGGCGCGGAGCCGTTCACGCTCGGACTGTGGGTCGGCAACAAGGTCACGCCGGGAACCACTGACGTCTCACACCAAGCGATCGAAGCCATTCGCGACCAGGACAGGAACCGAGCTGGCATAGCATCGCCCGCGCAGCTCACGAGCTGCCCGTGGTGCGGCACCGAGATCCTACCCGGGCGTGACATTGAGGTCGACAAGACAGCAGGGCGCACCGCCATCTACTGCGGCGACAAGCTCTCGCAGTGCGAGTTCAGTAAGGCGAAGTCGAGCGGGCACGCGCATCCAGGCTTGCCGGTGAAGCTCGTCGACGAGGAGATCTACCACCGACCTCCGACGATGATGATCGCCACTGTCGACAAGTTCGCGATGATGGCGTGGCGCGCCGAGGTGCGGACGCTATTCGGCAACGTGCGCGAGGAGTGTGAACGTCACGGGTTGCTATGGCCGAGCCACGAATGCGGCGGTGGCCATCGAGCCCGCAAGCCTCACGGCGCCGCGAAGGTCAAACCGGTGTGCGCAGTCCGGCCGCCGGATCTTATTATCCAGGACGAGTTCCATCTCATCAGCGGACCGCTGGGAACGATGGTCGGTCTTTACGAGACCGCGGTCGATGACCTTTGCTCGTGGAAAATTGGCGAGACGAAGGTGCGCCCCAAGGTCATTGCATCAACGGCAACTGTGCGGCGTGCTGGCGATCAAGTGCGCAACGTCTTCATGCGGCGCGTCGCGATCTTCCCCCCGAAGGCGCTCGACGTCGAAGACGATTTCTTCTCGGTGCAGCGCTCGGTCGAGAACAAGCCGGGTCGACGCTACCTCGGCATTTGCTCTCCGGGTAGCTCACGTCCGGCCGTTCTCATCCGCACGTACACCGCGTTTCTGACTGCTGCTCAGAGGCTCTTCGACGCTTTCGGTCCAATAGCCGACCCGTACATGACACTCGTCGGCTACTTCAACTCGCTGCGCGAGCTCGGCGGCATGAAGCGTCTCGCGGAAGACGACGTCCAAACGCGTTCGTACCGCGTGAAGATGAGCTTGGTAGAGCGGCCTGGCCTTGAGCAGCGCAGCGTCTCCACTATCGCCGAGCTGACCTCGCGCGTGAGCAACTCCGACATTCCGAAGTACCTCGACCAGCTGGAGATCCCGTTCGACGGCACGTTCGACGCGACGGACGGTAAGTTCGTCGTCAATCACGCGCCCGACGCGCCGCGGCCCATCGACATCGTGCTCGCGACGAATATGCTCTCCGTCGGCGTCGACGTGAACCGCCTGGGTGTCATGGTCGTGAACGGTCAGCCCAAGGGCACCGCAGAGTACATCCAAGCCACGAGCCGCGTGGGCCGTGCCTTCCCAGGCCTCGTCGCGGCAGTGCTTACATGGGCGCGACCTCGCGACCTCTCGCACTACGAGACCTTCGAGCACTACCACGCGACCTTTTACCAACATGTCGAGGCACAGTCGGTCACCCCCTTCTCGCCGCGCGCAATTGATCGTGGACTCACGGGAGCGATGCTCGCAGTGATGAGGAATCGCTTCGAGCCCTTCGCCCCGAACTCCGGCGCCGGTGCGCTCAACAGTCCTAGTCTCCCGGAGATGGTCTCGACCGTAGACACAATCACGGAGCGAGCGTGGGAAGTCACCGAGGACTCCGAGAAGAAGAGCCTCTCCACCGCCGAGATGAAGAGCCGTGCCGACGAGTGGGCGACGGAAGCAGCCGTGCCCGGGCGCTTCCTCGTCTACCAAAAGTACGGTGCGGGCTCGACAGCCTATGCGCTTCTTGAAGCTCCGGGCATCAAGCCTTGGTCGACGTGGACCGTCCCTATGTCGATGCGCGAGGTCGAGCCCGGTGTAAGACTCGTAATGGAGGACGATCGCTCGAACCAGGATCCAGTTTGGCGACCACGCCCTGCCGACGACACCGCGATAGACGTGGAGGAGCCGATATGAGTAAGACGCCAGTAGGCGAAGTCCACCCGAGCCAGCTCCTATGGACCTACGGGCCCGGTGCGCTGATCGATCTCCCGAACCTCTCCGTCGTGACGATGGGCATTGACCGCTGGGAACTGGGGCGATGCCAGCCGGTCCAGGAGGCGCGCCTGTTGACCTCGGTGCGACGGGTGCTTGGCAATCAGGTCGAGTCGCTGCGCATGCCACCACTCACAGACAGCGATGTCGTCGACCCGTTCTCGGCCGAGGCGCTCGTCGGCGTTCCAGTGAAGCCATTCCCTCGTTGGATGCGCTGCGTAAAGTGCGGACTACTCTCGCCGTTCGACGCTGGGCTCTTCGAGTTGAAGGCGAATCGCCATCGGCCCGAGAGGACGCGCTTCGTTCACAAAAGCTGCACCGGATCGCGTGGCGACCAGAAACCGCGCGACGTCGACGCGGTACCGGCACGCTTTCTCCTCGCGTGTCGCGAGGGCCACCTCGACGACTTTCCGTGGCATTGGTTCGTTCACGGCGGGCCGAGCGGCTGCAAGGGCACTTTGCGCTTCTTCGAGAGTGGAGCATCACTCCAGACCGAAAACCTGTGGGTGCGCTGCGACACATGCGGCGCGGCCAAGAGCATGGCGCAGGCCTTCGGACAGGTGGGCAAAGACAACCTGCCGGGCTGCCGTGGGGGGCACCCCCACCTAAATCGCTTCGACGATGGCTGCCCGGAGGTCTCGCGCGCTATTCTCTTGGGTGCGACGAACGGCTGGTTCCCAGTGACGCTTTCGGTACTCGCGATCCCACAGGCGGGGAGCCCACTCGCGCAGCTCGTCGCCGACGGCTGGATGTTCTTCGAGGACGTGGAGAGCGCTATCGAAGCAACGGCCGTTGTGAAGACGCTGAAGAAGACAGCGCAGTTGCCGGGCATCGAGGCATTCACCGGCGATCAGGTTTGGCAAGCGATTGAAGCCCATCGACGCGACACGGTGGGGGACGGGGAACTCGACCTGAAGGGGCCCGAGTGGGATGTCCTAACCTCGCCGATACCACCGACCGACTACCCGCACTTCATGAGCAAGAAGACGGACGTGCCCAAGGGCTTCGAGAGGTACCTCTCGCGCGTACTACTCCTTGAGCGACTGCGCGAGGTGAACGCGCTGCTCGGGTTCACGCGCGTCGAGTCGCCTAGCGAGGGAGGTGGGGCTCAGCGTGCGCCGCGCGCACCGATCGGACGCACTGCTCCAAACTGGGTTCCGGCATCGCAGGTCCACGGCGAGGGAATCTTCCTGCAGTTCTCAGAAGAGTGGCTCGTGAACTGGGCGCAGCGACCTGAGGTCTGGAGACAGGAAGCCGAGCTTCGCAGGGGGCACCGTGGCTGGCGTGCGCGGCGCGGTCTTGAGCCCGATCCTGAGTTTCCGGGCATGCGCTTCACACTTCTGCACACTATCGCACATTTGCTTATCCGCGAGCTGGCACTCGACTGCGGCTATAACGCAGCGAGTATTCGCGAGCGAGTCTACGCCGACACCAAGGACGGTAAGTCGCATGGCGGCATTCTGATCTACACGGCAGCGGCCGATTCCGACGGCACACTTGGAGGCCTAGTCGACCTGGGCAAGCCCGAGAACCTCGGGCGCTTGCTGAGTCAGGCCCTCGACCGCGGGAAGGTTTGCGCGTCAGACCCACTGTGCGCCGAGCACAACCCCAGATCCGACTCGTCGCTGCACGCAGCTGCGTGCCATGCTTGCTCCTTCGTCTCCGAGACGTCGTGCGAGTGCGGCAATCGCTATCTGGATCGCGCGCTCGTTATTCCGACACTCCAAGTCACCGACGCGGCCTTCTTCGCAGGGATCTAATGCAGGTGCTGCTTGATGCGGTCATGGACCTCGTAGCTCTCGTCTCTCCAGTAAAGGTGAGTACCGTTGCCTCTGCCTTGCGCCGGCGCGCGTCCCCTGACTCAGCTCCGAACGCCAACACGCTCGCGGACACGCCCGCTGCCCGCGCAGCCGTGTCGCGCGTCGTCGCAGCGTGGGGTCAGGTGAATGCGAGCGGCGACGAAGTTGCGGGCATGCTCTTCGGCGCGTCTGAGGCGCGCCTTCGCGTCGAGCGCGAACTGGGCGTCGAGCTTGTATTGACGGGCCCAACGACGCGCTTCGTCGCTACGCGCAGGACAGAACAGGTGCTCCTCGACTTAATCGCGGGCGCCCACACAGAGATTTTCCTAGTTAGCTTCGTCTTCTACGACGTTCAGAGCGTCATCGTCGCCATGAACGAGGCAGCGAGCCGAGGAGTTCGCCTTCGCGTCCTACTCGAAGCCTCCGCCAGCCATGGCGGCACCTTGACCTATGACCCTGCCGCCACGATGCGCGCTAGTGTTCCAAGTGCGGAGCTTTTCACCTGGAAGGAGAAGTCCGAACCTTTCGTCGACGGCAAGGTCCATGCGAAGGTTGCGGTCGTGGACGGTACGCGCGCATTCATCACCAGCGCGAACCTTACCGGCTATGCGCTAGAGAAAAACATGGAGGCCGGCGTCCTCATCAATGGCGGCCCGGTGCCGAGGACTGAGGGACCACCTCCAGGCGCTCATCGATGTGAAGGTCATCGTTCGTACTTGAAATGCGCCACGCTGAAATCAACCTCATACTGCTGAACCTAAGAGGAGACTCTGAGAATGGTGAAACTTGAATCCATTAGTTTGAGAAGCTCGGATAAATTCAATGAACGATGGGTTCAGGACAGAATAGTTGACGATCCATCTATTCTCGGCCTTGGCGATCTTGTCGTAAAAGACAAGGAGCGAATTCAGGTTAAGGCTGGACGTCTCGATCTTCTCTTGCAAGACCCGGAAACACTCAAGCGGTATGAAGTCGAGATACAACTCGGTGCAACTGATGAAAGCCACATCGTTCGTACGATCGAGTATTGGGATATTGAAAGAAAGCGATATCCGCAATACGAGCATGTAGCCGTTATTGTTGCCGAGGACATTACATCGCGCTTCTTGAACGTAATTCAATTATTTAATGGTGCAGTTCCCGTGATCGCCCTTAAGATGACAGCATACAAAGTTCCGTCGACCGACGACTGCGCACTCACCTTTGTAAAGGTGATTGATGAGAATCGATATGGGCTTGTCGATGACGATGAGCCAGTCGCCGAAACTACTGACCGCCAATACTGGGAATCGCAGCGCGGAACAACTAAGACACTTGGCTTAACCGACCAACTATTGAGCGTGATTCACGAGGTAGAACCAAAGGCCGGTTTGAGATATACAAAACACTACATTGGTTTAGGTGTCGATGGAGCGCCGAACAATTTTATTATTTTCGTACCCCGCAAAAACCATGTAATCATGCGAATCCGACTCCCGAAAGAGGAAGAGTACGATGAACAATTAGGAAGGGCGGGCTTTACCACGTTGGCATATGATTCCGAGTACAGCCAATACGGCTTGAAGATTGATTCAAACCCTGAGGGAGCGCAGCGTGAATTGATGGTGGAATTGATTCGCAAGTCTCGGGAGTCTTTTGGAAAGTAGCTAAACTCGCGATCCTTGCTGTCGGAATATTTCTCGTGCTCACAATTAATATTCTCCTCCAAAACCAACACGCCGAGAATCGACAGTTTTGGACCCGCTGCCTCCAGGCTGTAAAGGTCACGCCATTGTAGAACCCGACTAAGTGTCAAGGTTAGGAAATAGGGATGCAGAATTGGATAACAATTCGCATCCCTTCTTTGGTTGCAGAGTACGTATTGTAGCCTCCCTTAAAACACTGCGATTGAAAGTAGAGGTTGCCAAGCGAGTACGACGTCAGGAGGCCCTCGATGCGGAGGAGTCCGGATGCCGCCAAGTTACGGAAGCACGACTGGATAGAATTATCTGCACTTACTGATAACTGTAGTAAGTTGTATCCAGCGCGGGGTATACTGTCTTCGTGAGACACACAGCAACATCCAGCGAAGCGGCACTGAGCATCTTTCGGCGGAAGGGCGGAGTCCTGCACACTGCCGAAGCGGTCAGAGGGGGCATCCATCCGCGAACTCTGTACAAGCTTCGCGACGAGAATCAGGTTGTGCAGATCAGTCGCGGTGTCTACCGGCTCGCTGACCTTCCGGAGATCACAAATCCGGATCTGGTTACGGTTGCGACTCGG